>Ga0181524_10000918_pt1 | contig 34909 bp, 32 predicted proteins | sample PEATcosm2014_Bin_34_FD_119761 | JGI IMG/M metagenome (GOLD analysis project Ga0181524, IMG submission 119761) | Peatland microbial communities from MTU Mesocosm Facility, Houghton, MI, USA - PEATcosm2014_Bin05_60_metaG | ecosystem: Environmental > Terrestrial > Soil > Wetlands > Peat | place... | reverse complement strand
GGATGAAGAGTTTGCCCATGTCAATTTGAAGCCCGACAGATTTCATGGCGAATGGAACTACACGATTCATCCCAGCTTCGACAATCACTTGTAAATGTTATTCGTTTACAGTGCCTTACCTTCGTGATGGCGCCCTTGTTCCTGTAGCTCACTTGGCCCGGCACCTGCACAGCTTGACTGCCGGACGACCGGAATCCACAGCGGCCCCACGCGAGATCGCGTGGGGCCGCGTTGCGCTTTGGATTTGAAAAACGCTCTGGAGAGTCAGCGTTGCGCGTTGGCAATCTCTGCCAGGCTCTGCCGCTGGCGGCCGTCGCTCGAGAAGTTGGCGGGGTCGAGCCAGGCTTCAAAGGCGCGCTTGCGGGCCGGCCACTCGCGGTCGAGCATGGAGAACCAGGCGGTGTCGCGGTTTTGCCCTTTGACCACCATGTGCTGGCGGAAGATGCCCTCGAAGGTGAAGCCGAGGCGCTCGGCGGCGCGGCGGCTGGGCGCGTTCCCGGCGTTGCACTTCCACTCGTAGCGGCGGTAGCCGAGGCGGTCGAAGACGTGGCCGGCCATCAGGTACATGGCTTCGGTGGCTGCGGTGGTGCGCTGCAAGGCAGGCGATAGCAGGATGTTGCCCACCTCAACCACCCCGTGCGCCGGTTCCATGCGCATGAAGCTGGCCCAGCCGGCAGCTTCACCTGTTGCCGCCGGCACGATGGCCAGAAAGACGAAGCCGGGTGCAGCCTGCTTCTCCTCGATGGCGCGGCGCAGATCGGACTCGGTGGCGCAGGGGCCGTCGGCAAGCCAGGTCCAGAGCTCGTCGTGACCGCGGACCGATTGCCACAGGGCCGCGGCGTGCCGCTCGGCGCTGAGCGGCTCCAGGGTGACGTAACGGCCGCGGAGGGTGACCGGGCGGGGTGGAGGGACGGGCTTCCAGTCGAGCTGGGTGGGGGTGGATGCGGACACAGAATCAGCCTATCAGCCCTTGGCCGGGCAGGTTCTCCGGTTCCCGGAAGCGGGGCTGCCGCGGTCTATTCCAGGCACGATGTCCACAACTCGCACAGGCATCAAGGGAAACTGCACCGTTTTTGCGTCTTGTGCCTGGTCCCGGCAAGGACTAGGCTTCAGGATGAGGCCGAAAACGGCGGCCAGACCACAGGCTGCACAGGATTCGGGGCAGAAATGGGACCCCGAGTCCGCGCCGCGCAAGGCTGTATGGAGCTTTCCACAGGCAAATGCGGGTGTTTAGCAACCAGATGCCCTGAATGTCAGCGAAATACAAGATATTGTGGTTTGTTCTTGACATGTACCACAGGGAGCGGTATTTTTTCATCTGCGGCTGTAATCAGATTGAAATGAAGACTGGCGTGAAGAGCCGCCGGCAGACCGCTGAGAGAAGAGAACTCGCGGTGATTTCAATCCCCCGTTTCCGGTTCTTTCTAAAAGATCCACCTTGCCCGCTTCCAGGCCGTATTGCGGCCGGTTGAGGTAAGGCATTCACCGATTTTTGCCGATTGAGAGGATTCCATGAACGAGGCCTACCTGCAAACTTCCAGCACCGCCCTCCAGACTCCAACCGCCCCAAAGGGGCTGATGTTCACCCGGCGTTTTTCCAAGGAGGGGGTTTCGCCCTACGACGAGCTTCAGTGGGAACGGCGCACGGCGTCCATCACCGACACCAAGGGGAACACGATCTTCGAGCAGAAGGACGTGGAAGTCCCGGTGGACTGGTCGATGACGGCGACCAATATCATGGCTTCGAAGTATCTGCACGGGCAGATGGGCACGCCGGAGCGGGAGAGCGGGGTGCGGCAACTGGTGGGGCGGGTGGCGGAGACCATCCGCGACTGGGGCCTGGCGGGCAGCTACTTTGCCAGCGCGGAGGATGCGGCCATCTTCCACGATGAGCTGGCGCACATGCTGCTGACGCAGAAGGCGGCCTTCAACTCGCCGGTGTGGTTCAACCTGGGGTGCGACCGGCTGGAGCCGGAAGCGGCGGGGCAGAACTGGCACTGGGACCCGGTGACCGGGGGCGTGAAGTACTCCGCGACCGGCTACCACAATCCGCAGTGCTCGGCCTGCTTCATCAACTCCGTTGAGGATTCGATGGGCGGCATCATGGACCTGGCCAGGACTGAAGCCCTGCTGTTCAAATTCGGTTCCGGTACGGGCACCAATTTCAGTTCATTGCGTTCCAGCAAGGAATCTGTGTCGGGAGGCGGCACCGCCAGCGGTCCACTCAGCTTCATGCGCGGGTTTGACGCCTTCGCCGGGGTCATCAAGTCCGGCGGCAAGACCCGCCGCGCCGCCAAGATGGCGATTCTGAACGTGGATCACCCGGACATCATGGAGTTTATCGGCTGCAAGGCCAGGGAAGAGGCCAAGGCCTTCACGCTGATCAAGGCCGGCTACGACGGCTCGGGGCCGGATTCTGAGGCCTACTCGTCGATCTTCTTCCAAAACGCCAACAACTCGGTGCGGGTGAGCGACGAGTTCATGCGCGCCTATGAGAGCGACGGCGAGTTCACCACCTATACGGTCAACGGCCATCAGCCGGTGAAGACTTACAAGGCGCGCGAGATCATGCGCAAGATCGCCGAGGCCACCTGGCTGTGCGGCGACCCCGGCATGCAATTCGACACCACCATCAACCGCTGGCACACCAGCAAGAACAGCGGCCGTATCAACGCCTCCAATCCCTGCTCGGAGTACATGTTTCTGGACAACTCGGCCTGCAACCTGGCCAGTTTCAACCTCATGAAGTACCTGACCCCGGCGGGAGTGTTCGACATTGCCGCGTACCGGCACTCGATTTCGGTGATGATCACGGCCATGGAGATCCTGGTGGACAACTCGGGCTACCCCACCGAGGGCATTGCGCGGAACTCCCACGACTACCGGCCGCTGGGGCTGGGCTACGCTAACCTGGGCGCGCTGCTGATGGCCCTGGGCCTGCCCTACGACTCGGCGACCGGCCGCGACCTGGCCGCCGGCCTGACGGCGATTCTGTCCGGCCAGGCCTATCTGCAGTCGGCCGTGATGGCGGCCCACTGCCCTCCGCTGGCCTCGGCCACCCCGCTGACCGCATCTGTCGATCGCCGGGGTGGCGCCTGCCCCGGCTTCTACGTCAACCGGGAGCCGTTCCTGGACGTGATCCGCATGCACCGCGCGGAGGTGAACAACCTCGGCACGTCGCGCACGAGCGGCGAGCCCTTCAGCGTGCCGCAGTTCGACGCGCTGATCGAGGCCAGCCGCGAGAGCTGGGACGCGGCGCTGATTTTTGGCGAGCGCCACGGCTATCGCAACTCGCAGACCACGGTTCTGGCGCCCACGGGCACCATCGGCTTCATGATGGATTGCGACACCACCGGCATTGAGCCCGAGCTGGCCCTGGTCAAGTACAAGAAGCTGGTCGGCGGAGGGAATATCAAGCTCGTCAACAACACGGTGCCCGCCGCGCTGTTCAAGCTGGGCTACGGCGACGAGCAGGTGAACGCCATCGTCAGCTATATCGACGCGACCGGCACCATCGAGGGAGCTCCGGGGATCAAGGCGGAGCACCTGGCGGTGTTCGATTGCAGCTTCAAGCCGCTCAAGGGCACCCGGACCATCCATTACCTGGGCCACATCAAGATGATGGCAGCGGCGCAGCCGTTCCTCTCCGGAGCTATTTCGAAGACGGTGAATCTGCCCCAAGAGGCAAGCGTGGAGGAAGTAGCCGAGGCCTATGCCGAGAGCTGGCGGCAGGGCATCAAGGCCGTGGCCATCTACCGCGACGGCTCCAAGGGCACCCAGCCGCTGAATACCAGCATGGACGCCAAGCGGGAGCCCTCGGCTCTGGATGCTGCCGGCAGCCGCGTGCTGGCGCAGTTGGCGGCCTTCCAGCCAGCCGCAGAGGCGGACGTGAAGGCCCTGGAGGCCAAGATCGGCGAAAAGCTGGAGGTGAGCGCCAGGCAGGTGATCGCAGCCGCCGCGGCCTTCCAGAACGCGCTGGAGGAGATTGCCAAGGCTGCCGCCCTGCCGGTGATTACGGCCTCGGCGGCAATCGGGACCGCGCAGGAGTTGGCCAAGGATTCGGCGCAGGACCTGAACGGTCCGCCTCGCGCCGTGCGCCACCGTCTGCCCGAGGAGCGCGCCTCCATCACCCACAAGTTCTCCATCGCCGGACACGAGGGCTACATTACCGTCGGCCTCTACCCCACCGGCCAGCCGGGCGAGATCTTCATCAAGATGGCCAAGGAGGGCTCCACCGTCTCCGGCCTGATGGACGCCTTTGCCACCTCGATCTCGCTGGCGCTGCAGCACGGGGTGCCGCTCAAGGTGCTGTGCGAGAAGTTTGCCCACACCCGCTTCGAGCCCTCCGGCTGGACCGGCAATGAGCAGATCGGTTACGCCAAGAGCCTGATGGACTACATCTTCCGCTGGCTGAATCTGCGCTTCCTCTCAGGCACGCAACTGATGCTGTTTGCCGGACTGGCACCGCAGGCGCCGCAACTGCCCGCCTCGCCCAGCCTGATTCCGGATGCCGAGCCGGAGGAGGACGCGGTCGCGTCGCAGCACCATCTGGCCAGGCTGGCCGAGGAGGTAGCCAAGCGCCTGAACCAGATTAGCGGCCAGAGCGGCGGCGCGGCAGGAGGCGGCGGCATTGCGCCGGAGGCTCAGGCCCGGCAAGCTTCGCCGGCCAGCCCCACGCACGGGCCCCATCTGAAGGATCGCGGCATCTACCATGCGGCCGACGCCATGCGCGGTATGTACGAGATGGGCGACGCCCCCAGTTGTCCGACCTGCGGGGCCATCATGGTCCGCAACGGCAGTTGCTACCGCTGCATGAGCTGCGGGTCGACCAGCGGTTGCAGCTAAGGGCGAAGCGAGCTTCGAAGAGGACCATCTGCAAGTCAGCGCGTCATATCCTTGCCAAGACTCGGCGGTCTGCATCACCGCTACGATCTGGCCGCCTGCTCTCCTGCTCGGCGCATCTCTCGCTGACCTCGTGATGCCAGTGAAGTGTGTCCGATAACACTTGTTCGGCCGATGCGAAAGCACCACTGTGACTCCTCGTATCACGGATCAATACGCGCTCAGCTGAAAATCTCTTTCGGAAATGCCTTCGAGTTCAAAGAACAGGTCCTAGTTGCGCCCGCATGGAGTTTTGGCGAGACACACCTGCTCGCCTAATGCGGAACACAGTTCGAGAACCACCGGCTTCACGGGGTTGAGCAGGGAAGACGGGCAAGGGATTCAGCGCGGCTGGCCCGCGAAGGCATCAGCTGAACAGAGCGTCGTCCCAGGACTGCGGTTCGTCCCACATGGGCGTGGGCTCGAAGTACCCCGTTCCAGGCTTCAGATGCCGTTTCAACTCATCGTCGTTCAGGGCAATTCCCAGGCCGGGGGTATCCGGAACCTTGATAAAGCCCTTGTCGATGATGGGCTTCTCAATGCCTGTAACCAAGTCCTGCCAAAAAGGCACGTCGAGGGAGTGGTTCTCAAGCGCCAGGAAGTTGCGGGTGGCCGCGGCGCAATGGACACAGGCCATGCAACCCACCGGCGTTCCCGCAAAGTGCATGGCCATCGGCACGCCATAGCGATAGGCCATGTCGCCGATCCTGTGCGTCTGCAGAATGCCGCCGGAGGTTGCGAGGTCGGGATGAATCTTGTCGACGGCGTGTTCCTTGCAGAGCGTCTCGAAGTCAGTGAATTCATAGATATCCTCGCCGGTCAGGATGGGCGTTGGACTGGCTTCTCTGATTTCTTTTAGCAGGTCTGTGTAGTACCAGGGAATGACGTCCTCCATCCACTCCAGGTTGAATTTCTCATACGCTTTGCCCAGGCGGATGACAGACTTGACGCCGATGTGGCCCAGGTGATCCATCGACAAGGGCATTTCGTATCCAATGTTGTCGCGCACCGCGGCAACGTACTCCGAGAGACGGTCGATCCCTTTGTCGGTCACTTCGGTGGCGATAAAAGGGTGAGGCTGGTTGTGCTGTTCCCACTTGTCCAGGCCGGCAGGCTGCATCACGGTGTCCGGTATTCCCTTCAGCACGTCGATGCCCAGGTCCATCTTCATCCACGTAAGGCCCATCGCTTTGCGTTCCCTGGCTCGGCGCCCATATTCCGCCGGGTCCAGCGACTCCGTTGTATCGGCGTAGATGCGGATGGAGTCACGCCATTTGCCGCCGAGCATCTGGTAGACGGGGATGTTGTAAACCTTGCCTGCGATGTCCCAAAGCGCCATCTCCACAGCGCACACACCGCCTGCCTGTCGCGCGCCGCCGCCAAACTGGGCGATCTTTTGAAAGAGATAGTCGATGTTGAGAGGATTCTCGCCGACGATGCGGCTCTTCAACACCATTGCGTACTGAGGACCTGCGATGTCGCGCACTTCACCCAGGCCATACACGCCCTGGTCGGTGTCGATGCGAATCAGGACGCAGGGACTGGGCCCCGGCTTGACCACGACCGCATAGCGCATGTCGGTAATCTTCAAGGTGGACGGGCTGGAGGCGCGGTTCACGTTCTTGATGGCGGGCTCCGCGGCCTCTGCTGTCCGGCCAAGAACTGCGCCGGCCAGCACGGCCAAAGAGGACATTAAAACGCTGCGACGATTGAAGGCGGGCCTGTTGTCATCGGACATGTTCACTCTTTCCTCCCAAAACTTTCGTATCCCATCCTACTCCCGCGCTTGCATGGGTCGATCGCTCCGCGGATCGACTCGCCAATTGCCAGGCTGAATATTTCCCATCAAGCACGCTATGCCGGACTTGCTCCCCGGTTCAACATCGAGCCTGTGAGTCTGGGTAGACGGAGGAGATTGTTCTGTGGAAGAATCCCAGGCCGCAATACATTTCGATTTATGGGAGCATGCAAGGATGAATTCCTATATGACGAGAAGAAGTCTTATCAAGGGAATGGCAACGACAGCCCTGGCGCTCAAAAAAAGCCGGGTAAGACCGCGGAACACGGAGCGGATCAAAGGAGTTCCTTAATCAGGAGCTCTCCGGCTGCCTTGCCGGCTGAGAACCGCCGATTGCCGAAAGCCTGGCGTCGGGATTCACGACGAGCCAGGCCAGCGCGCCCGATGTCGCGAAGATGGCGGCCGTCAGAAAAGATGCCTCCCATCCCAAATGCGATGCGATCAACGGCGTGAGCGAGGCAGTTACGGCCCCGCCAATTTGACCGCCCATATTCATGGTGCCGGAGGCGACTCCTGCGTGCTCTCCGGCAAAGTCGGCAGTGACTGACCAGAAGCAGCTCTGCGACAGATACAAAGCGCCGGCCCCGCATGCCAGCACAACACTTGCAACCTGGGCGTTAGCCGCTCTCGATCCCAACAGAAGAAGAACCGCGGTGCATCCAAGGGCGAACGCCGGCAGAAGACACCGTCCGGTTCGAGCATTGAGATGGCGCGCGAGCCAATCGCTGGCTACGCCACCAGAGAGAGAGCCGAGCGTCATGGCGATGAAGGGAAGCATGGAATACACCGCGCTGGTCTTCAGATTAAGACCGCGCACCTCGGCCAGGTAGATATAGAACCAGCTGAAGAAAATCCACGCCACGTAGCCGTAGGTGAAATAACTCCATGTCAGGGCCAGAATCTCCTTGCTCGAATAGATTCTTGTCCACGGCGTCCCAGGCCTGCGATCGGACCGGCTGTACGGCCCCGCGGTTCGATTTAATGCGTCGCCACGGCCGCGGACAATGGTCTCAAGCTCTGCGGAACGCACCCACGCGTGCTCCTCGGGAGTATTGCGCGCGGCCAGGTACCACACCGTTCCCGCCAGCAATCCTGTGAGCGCGCAGAACCAGAAGGACGCACGCCACCCATCACGCAGGAGGATGGCCGTCAGCAATGGCGGAGTGAGTCCCGCTCCCAGCCCGACACCGGCGAAGATCATGCCGTTTGCTTTGCCTCGCTCCCCGATGGGAAACCAGCGCTCAACAAACTGGTTTGCTGCCGGATACATGATCGCCTCGCCGGCCCCCAATGCAACCCGAACCAGGATCAGGACGAGCAGAGCGCCGCGCATGCCTGGAGGCACCAGCGCGGTCAGGGCTGTGAAAACTCCCCACCAGATGACGCTGAGCGCGAGCACGGGGCGCGGGCCAAAGCGCCGTGCAAGGACTCCGCCGGGGATTTGGAAAGCGGCATAACCGATGAGAAATGCGCTGAAGACCCATCCCAGATGAGCATTATCAATCTTGAATTCCCTGCCGATCTCGACACCGGCAATGGAGATATTGGTGCGATCCAGGTAGGCCACGGCGCTCAGGACGAGCAGCCACAGCACGAGCAAGTAACGTACAGGCGGGCAGTAGCCGGGCTTTCTCGCCGGGTTATTCATCTTTTCAATTTCCGAACCGTGAAGCTCCAATCAGGTTCAATAAGAGGCCGGCTGGCTCGCACACCCATTCCCTCGGAGGCCAACGCCCATTCTATCTCCGGGCCGGCCGGGACGCTTGTCAAACCGTGCCCTTTCAATGGGGCTGCAGGTTCGGCGAACAAAGCTCAATGCTCCGCGTGCGCCTTTGCCTTGGCCAACATGGCGTCAAATTCACTGCGCGGCATTTTCAGCTTATCGGGATGAGCTTCGATCCACCTGGCAAAGCCGTCATATTTTTCCGCAGTCCATCCTCCTTCGAATTGAGCTCCATTCTTGCCCTGGCGGTTCAATTCAAAGTTATAGTCGTCCTTGAGCCCGGTGAATTCCGCCACGCTGATGGCCTCTTCGGCCAGGATAGCCGGGATGAAAAGAACTCCTTCCGTCTTGGCCAGGACCAGGTCCCCCGGCAACACGACCGCCCGTCCAATACGAATCGGCGCATTGATCGCCGTCAATTCCATCTGGGCCCACGCGGAGGGATCGTAGCCCCGATAAAACCCGTTGAAGTCCGGAATCTCGCGGTTTTCCTCCTGGTCCCTTATGCCGGCGTCGAAGACAAATCCCGTATGTGTGTGCGCGGCGATTCCATTGCCGAGATTGGAACCGATCAAAGTACCCTCGACGATCTTTCCAAAGCCGTCCGCAACGTAGACGTCGCCGATCTGCAATTCATCGATGGGCCACATATTGGTTCCGCCCACGCGTCCCTCCGCCTTTCCCTCGCCTGCAATGGCTTTGGCCATATCCGGCCGGACGGGCATATATTGCGCCGTGAGCGCGCGGCCGGCAAAGGGCTTTTCAATGTGAAGCGCCTGCCAGCCCCCTTCAAATTGATTTTGATAGCCCTGCGCGCGCAGAAATTCCCAAATGTCTTCAATGGACATGTCCACCGCCCGTTTGAGCAGCGCGTCCGGCAACTTCGGGCGTCCATCCGGGAATCGATCGCCCTTCCAGTCCGAGGTGTAAAAGAGCATTTGGTCGCGCGTCATCTTGACCTGGCTCATTGCAGGGGATGCCGCCAGAACGGCAAAGGCCAACAAGGTAGATACAATCCCATTTCTCATGCAGCTCTCCATATTCAAATCCTGTTTCGCGCGCACACCCGGCCGCGCATAGGTTGCTGAACAGTCTCAGGGGCGGCACAGGGCCGGACCGGTACCGGCATGCCTGGACCTCACTGCTTGATCACGGTGCCGTCCCGCAGCCGTATCTCTCCCCAGCCACCATTGAGCGGGCCGGCTGTAAACGGCGACTTGGCTGCCTCTTTCTCATCAATCTCAATCCCCCACCCTGGCTTCTCACTTACCCACAGATAGCCATGTCTTGAATCGATCGAAGGTGGGCCCCCAAATGGACTGGACAGCCGTCTCGCGACTATCCCACGATTGCGCCGCTCCAACATTGAATTTTACAAGCGCGTACAGATTGGTCGGCGGGTCTCAGGTCGTAGATTCCCACTTCTCAAAATCGAGAAGTGGAGCTCCCGGACTGCTCAGCGGTTCGCCTGGCTCGAACGGCGGCGGCGAGTTCGTTGAGCAGCGTATGAGTTTCAGCCCAGTCGATGCAGCCGTCGGTGATGCTCTGCCCATAGACCAGCGGCTGCCCTGGGATGATCCGCTGCGAGCCAGCGACCAGATTGCTCTCGATCATGACGCCGATGATGTGGCGGTTGCCATCGGCAATCTGCCGGGCGACATCGTGGCACACAAGCGCCTGCCTGGTGTGGTCCTTGTTGCTGTTGGCGTGGCTCACGTCGATCATGATGCGCGGCTCGATCCCTGCTGTTTCCATTTGCAGGGCGGTCTGGGCTACGGCCTCTGCCGTGTAGTTCACCATCTTTCTGCCGCCCCGCAGGATGATGTGGCAGTCGGGATTTCCGGTGGTGACGAAGATGGCGGATTGACCGTACTTGGTGTGTCCCAGAAACGTGTGGGAATGAGCAGCAGAGAGGACGGCGTCGATTGCGACCTGTACGTCGCCGGAGGTCGCATTCTTAAAGCCCACCGGGCAGGAGATTCCCGAGACCAGTTGACGGTGAACCTGGCTCTCGGTGGTTCGAGCTCCGATGGCTCCCCAACTCACCAGACCTGCAACGTACTGAGGCGAAATCATGTCCAGGAATTCCGTTCCCGCCGGAACGCCCATCTCGGCTAAGTCCAGCAGCAGGCGCCGCGCCAGGCGCAGACCATCGTTGATCTTGAAAGACTGATCGAGATAGGGGTCGTTGATGAGCCCCTTCCATCCGGTGATGGTGCGGGGCTTCTCAAAGTACACACGCATGACGATGCGCAGTTCGCTGGAAAACTCCGCGATTGCGCTCTTGAGCAGCCAGGCGTACTCGCGTGCGGCTTCGGTGTCGTGAATGGAGCAAGGGCCGACCAGGACGAGCAGCCGCGGGTCGCGCCCGGCGAGAATTTCGGAAACCTCGTTGCGGGCGTGGATGATGGTGGACGAGGAAGCTTCGGTCAGGGGAAGCTCTTCCTCAAGAAACGCAGGGGGAAGAACGACTTTGGTCCATTTGATGCGAAGGTCTTCTGTGGGAAGAAACATGGCTCGCTTCCTGACGGTGTGCATCCCGGCCTCGTGAACAGCCACGCCAGATGAGATCGACTCACCGTTCTTCAGAGTCTACCAGTCGAAGACGTAATGAGGCGGCGCCGCAGGTGAGGCGCCCGCTATCTCAATGCGAATAGCGCTGCTCGCCGGTTCAATACGCACGATTACCGTACGGCGAACAATCCTGCGGGATTGCGGGAGTGCAAACTGCCGGCCGAGAAGCTTTACAAACCTATTTGGATGAGCGAGGTGGGTTGCTGCTTTCCTAACCAGGGAGACAAAACCGAAGTGTGGGGCGCATCATTCATGGCGGACACGGTGCGAATGGATATTCGCGACATGGGCGCAGAAGCCTGGATGATGTGGCAGCCGGACTGGAATGTCATCGCGTTCGATGGCAACGGCGGAGCGCCACGTCCGCAGAAGCAGTTTTACGCTCTGGTACCGCGACCGTGTGGATATGTCGTCTCCCAGGTCTCAAAAGCGAGACCTGGGGCACCCATTCTGCTCTGATCGACATTTCCAAATCATGCAGTCACGGTACTAGTCAATGAAGTAGCCTATATCCGTGAGGACGCCGTCACTCAGTTCCACGCCCAGCAGCCGCGCACCGAGTGGGGCGCGCAGGTTCTTTTCAAAACTCTGGAGAACGCAAGCAGGCAGATCCGTTTGTTGCCGCAGCAATAGCAGCAGCGCCGCGCTATCGGTTGGGCACTCGTAATCGCCGGGTAACCCGCATGCCGGGCGGATTGTCAGCGAGAGTGGAATCGTTCCTGCGCCTGATGCGGAGGGACCGGACGGTTGAGTGATGAGATTGACTCGCATACGGGAATCCTGACACCTGCCTGCGCAACCCTCAATGGCACGGATGGGTGATCAGAGTCAGACCATATGGGGAGGCCAATGCTCTGGCGCCCGTTTGCACATTACGCCTGAGTCACCGGCTATGCGGAGAAGATGCCACGAAATGGGATTATTTCGCACTTGGCGGCCATCTTTCCGGAACTCGAGGGCCACGTCGCTCCGATCCCTAGTACCACGACCACGTGAATTTGTACTTCCCAGGTCTCAAAATCGAGACCTGGGGCAGGCCCCAGAGCATGGGGCACAGCGGGTGAGATGGCCGCATTGCAACCATGCGCGCTGGCCGCATCGGACTTACACTCCCCGCCAGAGCCGGCATGCGCGATTTTTAAAGATTCCTATTCTTAGTCCGCAATTTGATTGCGCCTCAATCACCGGCAACCCGTCCCCACCCGATTTTTGGGTCTTCCCGGAATCTCTGGCAGGCGCCGGCCAGGGTCGGGAAAGGATGGACCGCTCGGAACGGTTCCGAGGGCAACGCCGCATCGATTACAATGGCGCCAATGTCTGACCAATCTTACTGCTTATCTCGTCTGTTGATTTGCCGAATGTAATGTATCGACTCATCGAATCTGCCATTCGTGAGTGCAGGCACGGCGGGCCTTCATTTGCGCTTAACCAAAGCCCGAGCCGCCGGCCATCAGCGGGCACAATGAATTGAGGATTGAATGACCGATAAGCTCTATCGCCCGCAGGAAGACATAGTGACCTTAATGAAGCAGTTCAGCCAGCAAGTAAAGGAATTTCCTGAGCTCCCAGACCCGCACACGCGCCTGCTTCGTGCGCGGCTGGTGTTTGAAGAAGCTCTGGAGTTCGTCAAGGGCTGTGGTTGCACGGTCACAATGACCGTTGCCGGATTGAACGGCGCAGAGGAGACCGCAGTCATTGACGACATCGGCGTGGTGCTCGACCCCAACGGCAAACCTGATCTCGCCGAATACGTGGACGGCTGCATCGACCAGCTTGTTGTCACTTATGGGGCGCTCAACGCCGCCGGTGTGAAGGCTCAGCCTGCCTGGGATGAAGTGCAGCGCAGCAACATGAGCAAAGCCTGGCCACATTGCAGCGTTTGCGACGCTGTTCTCGAGCGGAATGCTGGCCTGGAGCTGGTCCATCCGGAAGACGCCAGCGCCCATAATGGCGATTGGAACCCGATTCTGAAGGTCCATAAGCGCCCGGATGGCAAGTTCATCAAGTCGCCGACCTATTCACCCGCAGATTTGAGGCGCGTGATCGATGAGCAGATCCAGCAGGCAAACGGGTAACTAAGCCTGTGCATGAGTAACAAGGAAAAGGGAATCTCATACTGCAGCTCCGGGAGGCGGAGTTCTGTCCGTATAGGTGACAATCCGCCAAGAACTCGTGGAATGGCTGCTCACTGTCGCAGATTGTCGAGTACAAGCGAGCGATCCATCATGGCATGAGAGCGTCGGAGCGAAGCTTGGCGATGCGGCCCTTGGGGCCAACGAAGAAGGGGAGGGAAAGGGCATCCCAGGCGCCGTTGTCGAGGGGCTGCCAGGTGCGGTGGTCGTCGCGGCCGATGTCGGAGCCGGTGGGGCCGGCGGCGATCCAGAGCTTGAGGGATTCGCTCCATTGGACGGTGGAGCGGTAGCAATGTTGGGCGACGGGCCTGTGGCAGCCAGCTCTCTCTGCGTTATTGGGCGCGCACAAGGTTGACCACCCCGCACTGCGATCGCATCGGCAAGGAATCTGTCGTTGTCATGGACCGGCGCGCCGCTGACATCGCCCGACAGTCCTTTCTCTGCCATGGCAACCACGCATCCTTTTCCGAATCGCGCGGCGGCCACGACCGGCAGGAGGGTTTTTCCCTCGGCTTCGCCCACGACCACGGGAAACGCATGCTCTCCAATGACTGCAATCGCGGCCGGTTTCTGTTCTTCATTGGCGTGGGTGCCGACCGCATGAACGCCGCGCAAGAGCGCTTTGAGGTCCTCAATTTGGCTCAAGGCCAGGGGGAGAACACGACGCCATGACGATAAGAAGCCGCATCCACGGCCTTGACCAATCCCTCCTTTGCACTCCCGGTTCTCCAGCCGGAATTTCCAGAGCACGGCTTGCTGGGCCAGAACTCGATGCGAAGTGAGTTCCAACTGGCAAGCCCGCGCGCCGCAACAAAAGGTCAGGGCGGATGCAAAGAAAGACTGTTTCTACCGCCCGGCTTCTCCCGCTTCATCCGGAAGCGCGACATCGGGCGCAACGCCGCTGGCAGCGCGGCTGATCACATCCCCGTATTCCATGGTCTCGGCCTTGAAGCCGCCGTTGGTGAGAAAGAACCGATCGCCAACAACGCCCGCTCCACGATCAATGCGATCCTTGTAGACTCCGCGTGCCGTGTGAGTGAAACTCGCTTTCACCAGTTCTATCCAGCGGCCATCGGTTGTCTTGATCCATTGATTGCCGAACTCCGCCAGTCGCTACCGCTGCCCATTCGCGCCTTCAAAGTCTTCATTGAAGGCATACAAATCACGCAGATACCTTCCTTGCCTATCCGGTTGAGACATACACCCACTACAGGTAGGGAAACTGTTTTGTTATCGTGGGTACCGCTCATCTGACTCTCCATGAGTACCTATAGAAGTGGAGGGGGAAATGACCAAGCCACGCCTGACCAAGAAAGTGCTGGACGGACTCAAAACACTTGCTATACACGCCCAAACTGGCACGGAAGAAGACATTATGGACAATTTCTATGATGTCCTCAGCCCAGAATAGCGCAAAAACTGGGACCATGTTGAACAGGCTTGCACTTGGGTGTGGAACATGGCCCGCTTTCGATCAGAGAGTGAGAAAACCTAGCAGCGTGCGTCTATTCGCCGTCGACAACGCAGACAGGGCGGCTGTCGATCGGGCCTGCCGCGACCCCAGGGATAACCAGTTTCTGGCGTTGGCGCTGGTATCCGAGGCCGATGCCCTGGTCAGCAGCGATGAGGACTTGTTGGTGTTGCATCCGTGGCGCGGGATACCGATCGTGACGCCGGCAGAATTTCTCGGCTAGCCCGATGCGAGTGCGGTGGGTTGGTATTCAGATCCTCTGAATATTGCCGCCTCTTGACCGGCCCCCTCACGCCGTCGCCGCAGCCGCCTCTTTTGCCGGAGCCGCCAGGTTGGGGTCGTCGGGGATGAAAAGCTGGAAGACGGTCCCGGAGGCCCTGGTTGGGGCGGATGCATCGGGCTGAGCCGTGCGGCTGCGCACATGCACCAGCCCGCGGTGCTTCAAGATGATCTCGTGGCTCACCCACAGGCCCAGGCCGGTCCCCGTCACTTCCTTGGTGGTGAAGAAGGCTTCAAAGACGCGCTCGCGCACCGCCGGCTCCATGCCGGTCCCGGTGTCGGCCAGCGTGAATCGAACGCCCGTCTGCGCGGGGTCGTTCCAGTTGCGCGAGCGGCGGGCACGCACCAGCAGGCGGCCGCCGGCGCTGCTGGCGTCGATGGCGTTGCTTACCAGGTTGGCGAAGACCTGGCGCAGCTCTCCGGCAAAGCAGAACAGGTCCATCTCCGCGTCGTAGTCCCGCTGCACCTGGATGTTCAGGGTATTCAGCCGGCCTTGATAGAGGCTGAGCACGGAGTCCAGCAGCTCGCCCATGTTGGCGCGCGTGGGCAGCGTGGATTGGCGGTAGAAGCGCAGCGTTTGCTGGGTGATCTCGGCAATGCGCTTGGCCTCGTGTTCGGCCATGGCCACATAGTTCAACGCCGAATCGTCAAGCCCGCAATAGTTGCGGAGAAGAAAGAGCAGGTTGGTGATGGCCTCCAGCGGATTGTTGATCTCATGGGCGATGGAGGCGGCCAGGCGGCCGGTTGCGGCCAGCTTCTCGGTCTTGCGCAGGGCTTCTTCGCTGCGCTTGCGCTCGCTGGCGTCGAGCACGATGACGCCCACCCAGCGCACCTGCTGGGGGGTGGTCCGCACCGGATAGGCGCTGGCCAGCCAGGTCCACTGGCGCTCGGGGTTGCCGTCCTGGGCGCTCGGCGCCGGATTGGTCAGTTCCAGGTTGCGCACCGGCTCCTCCTCGGCAAAGACGCGCAGCACCGTGTTCTCCAGCTCCTGGGCCACCGGCTGCGGCAACAGCTCGGGCAGCGTACGGCCCAGATGGCGGCTGAGGCTGACGCCGGTCATGTCGGCAAAGACCTGGTTGACGCGGACGAAGCGGCAGCGGCGGTCAAAGAACGCCAGGCCGATGGGCGCGTTGGCCAGCATCGAATCCAGCAGTGAAAGCGTGTCGTTGAGGCCGGAGCGCTGCTCCGCAATCGAGGCCACCATGCGATTGAAGGCGTCAATCAGGTCGCCGATCTCGTTGTGCACGGCCACCGGCAGAGGGAAGTTGCCGCTGTGCTCGGGCGAGCTCATCAGCGCGCGCGTGCCGCGATGCAGCGTGGCCAGCGGCGCGGAGATGGAGCGGGCCATCAGCAGCACTAGCAGCGCGGACGCCACGATCCAGATGACGCCGAAGATGACCGTGTCGCTGAGAATGGAGTTGAGCTGCTCACGGGCCCACCTGGGGTCGAACTCAACCCAGGCAAAGCCGCGCAGATCGCCGCCGGTGTAGATGGCGTGAACGCACTCCCAACGATTGCCTTGCAGAACCAGGAATTTCGACTCCTGAGCCCGCACTTGCGGGATTTGCGCGAGCTCGGCCGGTTGCAGTGGGGCCTGATCCGCTTCCCCTTTGCTGACGAAGAGCACGTTTCCGGCCGGGTCAGTAACCTTGGCAAGAGCCACGGTGGGCCCTTCGCCCATCATTTGAACCGACAGACCCACCCAGCCGGGCCGCTCCTGGAGTATGGCCTGCTGAGCCTGCAACGCCAGGGATTCGGCCTCGTACGCCAGCCGCCTCTGAGCGCGCTCCCGCACCTCGTTGACCTGCTGGCGAATCAGGAGCGCCCCAAAAAGCCCGATGGAAAGCGCCTCGAGCAGCACTAGTCCTGCCAGCATCTGCCATCGAATCGACCGCGGCCACCAGCGCATGTGCAAGCCCCCCGCCCCCGCTCTAGTCAGCTCCTCAGTTTAGAGCAATCTCAGGGTTGACATGCCGCAGGGGAGTCCCCGGCAGCGCGGCTCTTTCCTGGGGAAAAAGCCGCTTGAGCGCATCGGTCCCCATTCCAGCAACCCTGAAATTGCTAGAGCGGCCTTCCCGCGCAACCGGCATCCGGTTTTCGCTCTAGGCTCTTAACTTCGATGCCAGCGCCTGGGCAATCTGCCGCCCGTGAAATCGCCCGTTCTCAATAAAGATTTCATTGGTGCGCATGCCGGCCACGATCACCCCGGCCAGATAGATGCCGGGTACATTGCTCTCCAGCGTCTCGGCATCGCAAACCGGCAGCCGGTCCTGACCCTCGAACCGCACGCCCAGCCGCTCCAGAAAATCGAAGTCGGGGTGGTAGCCGGTCATGGCGAAAACAAAGTCGTTCTTCAGCGTCTGGCGGCCCTCGGGCGTCTCCACCACCACGGTGTCGGGCGTTGTCTCCACCACCCGCGAGTTGAACAGCGCCGTGATCTCGCCATTCTTGATGCGGTTTTCAATGTCCGGCTTGATCCAGTACTTCACATGCGGCGGAATCTCCGGTCCGCGGTAGACCAGCGTCACCCGCGCGCCGCTCCGCCACAGCTCCAGCGCCGCAATGGCCGCCGAATTCTTGCCCCCGATCACCACCACGTCCATCTCGAAATAGGGGTGGGGATCGACGTAGTAATGATGCACCTTGCTCAAGCCCTCGCCGGGAATGCGCATGTAGTTGGGCAGGTCGTAGTAGCCGGTGGAGAGGGCCAGCTTGCGGGTGCGGATGGCTCCAGGCCGGCCGAAGCGGTCTACGGTGTGCACCGTGAAGTCGCCGTCGGCGCCCGCGACCCGCTCCACGCGATGATACTGCCGCACGTCCAGCTTGTAGTAGGCCGCCACCAGCCGGTAATACTGCAGCGCCTCGTTGCGGCTGGGCTTGGGATTGGGGCTGGGAAAGGGAATATCGCCGATCTCCAGCAGTTCCGGCGTTGTGAAAAAGGTCATGTGCGCCGGGTAATGGAAGAGCGAGTTGCACAGGCAACCCTTGTCCACCACAACCGCGCGGAACCCTGCCTTCTGCGTCTCGATGGCGCAGGCCAGCCCGGTAGGGCCGGCGCCGACCACGAGAAGGTCGAAGATTTCGTCTGGCTGTCCGGATGCTTGCGATTCCTGATTCAAGTCGTTCATGGTCTTAGATTAGGGCATGAAGTGGATCGAATGGGCAAATCGGAACGGTTCACGGGTCTAAGGAGTGGGTGTGGTAGAATAGTGGAAAGAAAAGGCAGAAAGGTGGAATCCGATGGCGCTGAGCATCAAGGATGAGGAGACCGACCGGCTGGCGCGCGAACTGGCTCAGCGGAACGGTGAGACCGTGACCATGGCCGTCAAGGTTGCGGTCAAGGAGCGTTTGGAGCGACAAGAGCCGAATCCCAAAGCGGGGCTTGCCGATTGGCTGATGAAGATCAGCGAGGAAACCGGGCCCATGATGAACGACGGCCGGACTTCCAAGGAACTCATGGACGAACTATATGACGATGATACGGGCCTGCCGAAATGATCGTCGATACGTCGGCCCTGATCGCCCTCATCAAGGCGGAGCCTGAAGCCGCCGCACTGGCTGCGGCACTTGAGGCAGCAGACGTGCTCCGCATCTCCGCCGGAACGGTTCTTGAGGCGTCCATCGTGACCGATGGGTACAGGAATCCCAAGCTGAGCGCCCGCTTAGACGAGATACTAGGACACGCCAAATTCCTCATCGAGCCGGTGACCGCCGAACAGGCCAGGATCGCGCGCCAAGCCTACCGCGACTACGGCAAAGGCAGCGGGCACCCGGCCAACCTCAACTTCGGCGACTGCTTCAGCTACGCCCTGGCCCGTGACAAGCGCGAACCGCTGCTCTGGAAGGGCGATGACTTTGGGCATACGGATTTGCGGTCGGCGTAGGAGCGCCGAAACAGTTTCCGGATCAGCCCCAGACCCGCGCCATCCTGAGCCGGAAGCCGGCAACCGGACCTGATCCTTCGACTACATCAGGGCGGTTGAGCACCACCGGAGCGGCTCCAGCTTCGTAGACGGCCAAAGTCCCGCCGAACGGATCCATGCGCCAGGCCAGCCGGACGCCGTTCGCAATCCACTGCTCCATCCTGACGTCCAGGTCGGCCAGCGAGTCGGAAGGCGAGAGAATCTCGATCAGGAAATCGGGCTCAAATGGCAGAAAACGCTCTCGCTCCTGTTCGCTCAACGCCGCCGCGCGGCTTGACTCCACCCAACCGGCATCGGGCGAGAGCGTGGAACCGTCGGGCAGATTGAAGCCGGCATTGGAACTGAACACCTCTCCGCGCCCGTCCGCCTCCGCCCAGGCAAACAGCTCATGCACCACGTAGGCCTCGCGGAGGTTGTTCTTATAACCGCTCGGAGTCATCACGAGAATCTCTCCTGAAGCCAACCGCTCCACCTTGCAGGGCTTGTTGGCCTCGGAAAAGGCCATCAACTCCTCGTCCGACAAAGGGACAGGAGGGCGCAGACGCGCGGGCAGCGCTACATTTTGAAGTGCTACCTGCATGGTTTCGTCCTCCCCTCTCGATTGAGCCAGCCCGTCAAGGGCCTTCTAAGGATAGTGTAGACCGGCTCCTGCGGGCACGCCAGCAGCGCGGCCAAACTTCGGCGACTGCTTCAGCTACGCCCTGGCCCGCGACAAGCGCGAACCCATCCTCTACAAGGGCGACGACTTTGTGCACACGGACCTGCGGAGTGCGGTGGATAGTAGAGGCGCTCTGTTGCGCGGTGCAAGCATCTAATAGAATTGTCGCGAGGTCATTTTCGATGAGCTTAACAATAAAGAACGGGGAGACCGACCGCCTTGTGCGAGAGCTGGCTGAGATGCGGGGACTGAGTCTTGTCGATGCTGTCCATGAGGCAGTGAAAGAGAGCTTGCGCCGTGAGCGGAGCAAGCCAGATTCGGGTTGCGAAGCTTGGCTTTCAGAATACGACGCACTGCTGGAGGGGAGCCGAGAGGCCGCCGCCGCCCTAGGGACCGATGAGCGCAGACTCCTGATCGCTAGGTTATATGGAGCAGACAGCGCCATCCACAGGTTTGTGGAGGACGTTTGGGCGCCTGCGTTGATAATGACAGCCGCGCTTTTCCTGGCGCCGTTTGTTGAGAAGCCGCCGCACAGCATATCACTCGGGATTCTGATTCTCGATGTAATTCTCCTGATCCAGTACTCGCGGCATCTTTCGAAAGAAACAAAGTTCCGCGAGGAGGGACGGCAACTACTCGAAGCAGAGGTCAGGTCTACCTCAACTTCCCTTCCCCAAGAACTATCGCTCCTTTCCAGAATCCCGCAGTCGGAGCCGGACGATGGCCTCCTGGAGAAGTGTGACGCTGTCTACTCTGGGAAGGGCGTTGGGATGACGCACTGAGGCGCGTTTCCGAACAACCGAGCTTGACAACACAAATTACTTCGATCAGAATAAGCTGAGATGGCCGACACTCGTGACTATCTATTGCTAAATTAACGATACAGAATAGCCATAAACAATGTTATCGATTAAGTAACACGGACTGCTTTCTGTATCACAACATTGTTAACTACGATAACCAGCTTATGAAGCTACGAAGGAGTTTAATATGAGAAAGAGTTGCTATATTACTAACCCATGGATAGAGCAGGTTTTTGATTCAGGACAAGCCAAGAAAGGTGGAATTGTCAGGCGAGATGCCTGTGACGTCCGGCGTTTTGCTTCCGAACAAGCACTTAAACTAGCCGCAGCGAATAGAGGATTCCACATTATTCTTGCGGGGAACCAATACATCATCATCTGTAATAACAAAGCCATTCAAATCATCGTCTAACCGCTCACGCAACAGGCAGGGGCCATTAATAATTGGCCCCCTGCCCCCCAATTGCCACACGAAACTCGCTAGGTGAGATTCGTCGACCGAGTAGCGCCGCCCGCCATTTTCCGTTACCCTAGAAAGTTCAGAAGGAGCCGCCATGACCGTCATCCGCCAGGAAGATTTCATCGCCAGCGTCGCCGGGGCGTTGCAGTACATCAGCTACTACCATCCGGTGGATTACATCACCAGCCTGGCCAAGGCCTACGAGATCGAGCAGTCCCACGCCGCCAAGGACGCCATCGCGCAGATCCTCATCAACAGCCGCATGTGCGCCGAGGGACACAGGCCCATCTGCCAGGACACCGGCATCGTGAACGCCTTTGTGAAGGTGGGTATGGAGGCGCGCTTCGAGGCCCAACCCGGCGAAGAGCCGAAGGATCTGCAACAGATGGTGGACGAAGGCGTCCGCCGCGCCTATCTCGATCCGGACAACAAGCTGCGCGCCTCCATCCAGGCAGACCCGGCGGGCAAGCGCATCAACACCAAGGACAATACGCCGGCCGTGGTGAACGTGGAGCTGGTGAGGGGCGCGACGGTCGAGGTGACGGTGGCGGCCAAGGGCGGCGGGTCTGAAGCTAAAAGCAAGTTCACCATGCTCAACCCTTCGGACTCGGTGGTCGAATGGGTGCTCAAGACCGTGCCCACCATGGGCGCCGGCTGGTGTCCGCCAGGCATGCTGGGCATCGGCATCGGCGGCACGGCGGAAAAAGCCATGCTGCTGGCCAAGCAGTCGCTCATGGACCCCATCGACATTCAGGACCTCATCGCTCGCGGCCCCAAAAACCGCGCTGAGGAACTGCGCATCGAGCTGTATGACAAGGTGAACCGGCTGGGCATTGGCGCGCAGGGGCTGGGCGGGCTGACCACCGTGCTGGACGTGAAGGTGCTGGACACGCCGGCCCACGCGGCCAACCTGCCCGTAGCCATGATTCCCAACTGCGCCGCCACCCGCCACGCACACTTTGTGCTGGACGGCTCCGGGCCGGTCTATCTCGATCCGCCCAGCCTGGAGAGCTGGCCGAAGCTGACTTATGACGTTTCCACCGCCCGCCGCGTGAACCTGGACACTGTGACCCGCGCCGAAGCCGCAGCATGGAAGCCCGGCGAGGTGCTGCTGCTGACCGGCAAGCTGCTGACCGGCCGCGACGCCGCCCATAAGCGCATGACCGAAATGCTGAGCCGCGGCGAAAAGCTGCCCGTGGACTTCCGCGACCGCTTCATCTACTATGTCGGCCCCGTGGACCCGGTGCGCGACGAGGTGGTGGGCCCGGCCGGACCCACCACGGCCACGCGCATGGACAAGTTCACCCGGCAGATGCTGGTCGAGACAGGTCTGCTGGGCATGGTGGGCAAGGCCGAGCGCGGTCCGGTGGCCATCGACGCGATTCGCGAGTTTGGAGCGGTCTACCTGATGGCTGTGGGCGGCGCGGCTTACCTGGTTTCAAAGGCCATTTACGGCTCGCGCCTGATGGCATTTGGCGATCTGGGCATGGAGGCCATCTACGAGTTCGACGTGCGCGAGATGCCCGTAACCGTCGCGGTCGATTCCAAGGGCACCAGCGTTCACCAGACCGGCCCGGCGGAGTGGCAGCAGCGCATCGCGGGCATTCCGATTCTGCAGTAGCAGGGAACAGGGAGTAGGGAACAGGGAACAGTTCAAGGCCGACGCGGTGGACGAAGGCTCTTCCGACCCCGTCCTCCGTGCCGGCCTTTTCAATTCCCAATGCAATCTGCTGATCTCTGTTCCCTACTCCCTACTCCCTACTCCCTGTTCCCTGCTCCCTGTTTTTTCACTGCTTGCCGAACCTGTAAACGATCCCGCAAGTATAGCCCAGGTTGTTCTGCAGGGTTGAGCCGAAGCCGGTCAGGTAGTACTCCGGTGCAACCCGCAGGCCGAGGTTCGGAGCCAGGTTGAACTCGGCAAAGATGCTGGCGCTGGCGGCGAAGGTTGACCCATCCGGGTAGAGGCCCAGCACAGCGCTGCCAAAGCCATTCGTATCGCCCGTAAAGTTGCCCCGCGCATATCCGCCCATGACCCTGCCGGAGATGGAGTACTTGGGCTGCATGTAAAAGCGGTAGGTGGGTCCCAGCAGGGCGGCATACTGGCTGATGGCCGGCTTGGTGATGCCGGTCAGGTTGGGCTCGATGAACGGAGTGCCGTAGTAGCCGCGGCCATCCAGGGTCACGCCCATGCGCTCGCTGAAGTAACGGGTGAAGCCGCCGTTCCAGTCGTATTCGTTCACGCGCTGCAGCGTGGCGCCGGGCGTAAACCGCAGGTAGCCCGCGCCTACATACCCCTCATAGAGATGATCGTAAACTTCGTGAATCGCAGCGGCGCGGCGCTGTTCGCGGCGGGCCTTGATGCGCGCCTGCACGCTGATCTGAGGCTGAGTCTGGGGCTGAGTCTGGGGCTGGGTCTGGGCGGCTGCGGGCGCCTGCTGGTCCGCTGGTGCGGGGTTGCTGCTCGAACTCGAGCTTTGGGCCTGAAGGATGGGTAGGACTGGCAATCCCAGCGCCAGCAGAAGGGCAAGACGGCGAAAAGAATACATCGGTTTCGGGTTACCTCCACGGGAGTACGGAAGCACACCACCGCTCTGGGCGGCGCTCCCCCCATTAGGTATTAAACCACCTTGAGGGAGCCTTGTGGGCGAACCGGCACTGGTTTGGACGCGGGCCGGACTGATTCGCTCCTGGAATCGTGCGGATCGCCGCCTGCGAGTGGACGGAAAAATCATTGCCGCTGGCCGGCGCGGAAGACCGGCAATGCACTACGATGAAGACCATGGGAGGCTCGAACGAAGATGGGTCGAATTCTGCTGGGAATTATCCTCGGAGTTATCCTGGCGCCCGTGGCCGTGTTGGCGTGGTTGCATTTTGGTCGCGTGCCGGTGGCCGTCGCCGACCCGCCGTTCCCTCAGGAGCGGCTGCTCGCCGGCGTTCCGCTGCACGCGCGCATCGACCGCGAGCTGATCAAGACCCCGCCCATCCAGGCCGACGAGGACAACCTGGTGGCCGGCGCGCAGGTCTACCGCGACCAGTGCGCGTCCTGCCACGGCTTTCACGGCAAACCCTCGGCGTTTGGCCCGCACATGTATCCCGATGCGCCGCCGCTGTGGGAGATGCACCACCATGGGGCGGAGACGATGATGGGGGTGAGCGACGACCCGCCCGGCGAGACCTACTGGAAGGTGGCCAACGGCATCCGGTTGACCGGCATGCCCTCTTACAAACAAGTGCTCACCGAAAACCAGATGTGGCAGGTGAGCCTGCTGCTGGCCAATGCCGACAAGCCACTGCCCCCGGCGGCATTGGATATCCTGCGCGGCGCAGCGCCCCCGTCTCCGGCGCCCGCCGCGGCAAGTGCCCCGCCGGTCGAGAAGTAGATTTGGCCGGGGTTTCCGGGCCGCCGCTGGAAGAGCAGACGGAACAGATGGGGATGGATTGGAAAGTAGGAGAACGATGAGCGTGCTCGACTCGCTGCGCAAGGGATTTGGCTTCTTTCTGATGAGCTTTGGTGTGTCCAGCCCGGCAAAAAAGCCAAAGCCAACGCCGAAACCTGGTCCCAAAGCGGAAGCCGGCAAGTAACGCCTCTTCCCCCATTGCGGCATACGATCAGGAAAATTGTGCGACCGGGAGCGCCCCTGGCTCCTCGAATGAAGTGAGCATCAGCGTTTGGCTGACTGCAATCAACAAGGTTCTTCCCCCCATGGCCACCGAAAAGAGAAACGGCTTCCTGCGGGCGTTCTGGGATTTCTTCGTCCTGTTCAGCGGGGTTTCGACGGCGTCCGCGCTCACGCGCACACAGAGCCGCCCGGTGCGGAGCCGCGGGCTGTTTCTGTTTCGAAAGCCCTATCACGAGCCGGCAAGGCGCACGCCCGATCCGCGCTGATTCGCCCGCCAACCGTTGAATTGTTAGAATCGAGACTATGCCGCTTACCCGCCAACAAGCCCTCGACCACTTCCGCTCCCCCGACCTCATCGGACTGGGCTTTGAGGCCGATGCCGTGCGCCGCCGCCTGCACCCCGAGGGCGTGGTCACCTACATCATCGATCGCAACATCAACTACACCAACTTCTGCACCGAGTACTGCACCTTCTGCGCCTTCTACCGGCCCTTGAAAGGACCTCGCGCAGAAGAGGGCTACATCCTCGAGTTCGAAAAGATCTACGAGAAGATCGCCGAGACCTTGGAGATGGGCGGCACCGGCGTGCTGATGCAGGGCGGCATCCATCCCGATCTCAAGATCGACTGGTTCGAGCGGCTGTTCACCGGCATCAAACAGCGCTTCCCGCAGATATGGCTGCACTGCCTGACGGCCTCCGAGGTGCTGGCCATCGCCAAATATTCGGATTTGAGCCTGCGCGACACCATCATCCGCCTGCGCGATGCGGGCCTCGATTCCATCCCCGGCGGCGGCGCAGAGATTCTGGACGACGACGTGCGCCGGCGCATCGCGCGCCTCAAATGCAACACCGAGGACTGGGTCAGCGTCCATCGCACCGCGCACCAGCTCGGCATGAGAACCACGGCGACCATGATGTTCGGCGTGGGCGAAACCTTCGAGCAGCGCATCAACCACTTCGAAGTCGTGCGGCGGCTGCAGGAAGAGACCGGCGGCTTTACCGCCTTCATTCCCTGGAGCTTCCAGCCCAAGCACACCGCCCTTGGCGGACGCGGCTGGGAGGAAGCCACCTCGGTCGAGTACCTGAAGGTTCTGGCTATCTCAAGGCTCTATCTCGATAACATTGAAAACGTGCAGGCCAGTTGGGTAACTCAAGGGTTGAAGGTGTTGGAGTTGGGCCTCCACTTCGGCGGCAACGACGTAGGTTCGGTGATGCTGGAAGAGAATGTGGTGAAGGCAGCGGGTACGTCGAATTGCACGACGGAAGAAGAGCTGCGGCGGATCATTCGAGACGCGGGGTTTAAACCTGTGCAAAGGGATACGCTCTATCGGACGATGTTCTTGAATTGACCGGCAAAGCGCTCAATTTCAGAGAAAAGCACCTACCCCTCCACCGTTCCACCCAGGCGTCCCCGTGTGCGGCACGGGAGTAGCATAATTCTCATCTTCGTGCTACTCTGATTCTTCCCCTGGAGAGTCTAGCTGTTGTTTCAGGAGTGCGCATGGGCGTTTTGAGCAGAATTGGCATTGCCCTCGATTCCGACCTTCTCAAGCGGTTTGACCGCTCGATCCGGCATCGCGGCTACACCAACCGGTCGGAGGCGTTTCGGGATTTGATTCGCGACCGGCTGGTGACGGAGCAGACAGCGGCCCCGGAATCGACCGTGGTGGGGACCGTCACACTCATCTACGACCACCACGCCCACGGCATTACCGAGAAGCTCACCGAGGTGCAGCACGCCCACCGCGAATTGGTGGTCTCCACCAGCCACGCGCACCTGGACCACGACTCCTGCCTCGAAGTACTGATCGTCCACGGCAAATCGGCCACGGTGGAGGAGTTTGCCGACCGGTTGATCGGCCTGAAGGGCGTGCAGCACGGGCGGCTGGTGATGACCGTTCCGGCGCACGCGATCGAGCACCAGCACGGGAAGAACCACAAGCACAGCCACAAGCACTGATGCACACAGAGGCCAATCGCCAAGGAAGAGTCATGAGGGTCGGTAGCACGAAATACAAAATCGTACTAACAGCGCTTTTGGCCCTGGCCTGCGCCCTTGCGGCGGCGCAAACCGGCGCTGTGCGCATCAACGGAACAGTGCTCGATCCGGGCGGAAGACCGGTGGGCGGAGCGCGCGTCGAGTTTGAATCCGGCTCCGGCCAGCGGCTGGCCTCGACGACCGGCCCCGACGGAGGCTTTCACCTCGCGCTGCCCGCGTGGGGCGCGTGCACCGTGCGCGTTGAAGCCGCAGGGTTTGCCGCCGTTACGCGCAGGCTGCAGCTGAGCGCCGAAACCGCTAACCTGACACTACGCCTGGAGCAGGTGGCAGCGGCTTCCGAAGAGGTGATCGTGACGGCCGACGTGAGCGAGGTTGCACTCACCTCGCCCGATCCTTCAGAAAAAGTGATGGTGCGCGAGGAGCTGCTGGACGCCAATCCGGGACGGCCGGGCGCGCCGATCTCGATTCCCGGCCTGCCCATTGAAACGGCTTCGGGCGGCATCAAGGCGCCGCAGTACTTTGTGCCCGGCGTGGCCGGCGATCACGGCGAACCCATCGCCCAGTACATCGCGGTGGGCGGCTACCTGGTGGCGAACAACCTCTCCGCCAACGCGCACGGCAACGGCTACTCCGACCCGAATATCTACGTCTCCGGCGCGCTGGGCAGCGTGACGACCGACGGCGGCGCCTTCAATGTGCTCGAAGGCAACCATGCGGTGAACCTGGCGGCCAGCTACGGCCTGCGTCCGCAACTGACGTCCTTCCTCACCCTCACCGGCGACTATCGCGACGCGGATTTGACGGCCGGATTTGCGCCCAGAAATCCAGACAAGAAGGAGTGGGCGGCCGTGGAAGGCAACTACGGCAACGGCCTGATGAAGCGGCTGGAGCACCGCAAGCAGTTCAAGTGGAACGCGCTGCGCGTCTTCGATCCCGGCAAGCACGAGATCACGCTGTTCAGCCTCGGCTATTGGGGCAAGTCGCACGAGGGGAACCTGATTCCGATTGGATATGGCCTGCTGTTGGGCGACACCATCGACCCGCGGCAGCAAGACCAGACGCACACCTCGATCATTGCAGCCGACGACCTCTGGAAGCTCAGGCCCAGCGACGAGGTTGCCTTCTCCGGATTCTTTCGCACCTACAATCTGACGCTCTATTCCAACTTCGGCGAGGGTCTGATCCGGCAGAGCGAGTTCCGCACAGTAGAGGGCGCGCAGGCGCGCGAAACGCACACATTCGCGCCGTGGCTACAGGGGATGACCGGCCTCGACTACCACGAGGACGACATTCGCCGCGACAATCTGGACCACTTTGGACCTCCCTACAACAATCCGCAGGTCTATGGTCCCTTTACCAAAGTGTTGTCCAGCAACGTCACCATCCGCGATCTGACCCCCTACGTGGCTCTGCACGGCGACCTGGGCAAACATCTGCGTTTTTACGGCGGCCTGCGGCCGGACACGATCGAGGTGAAAAATGTCGACATGATGCCGCAAATGTCCGCCTATTCCTTCGATCTATGGAGCACGTTTCTGGCTCCCAAGGCCACGCTGGCCTGGACGCCGGGAAACGGTCCGGCTCACTGGCTCCCCCCGGCCTCGTTCAGCATCGGGCAGGCCTTCTTTACCCAGGATCCGCGCATCTCCGTGGCCGGCTCAAACGGAGGCCCAACCGGAGCGGCGGCCCTGCCTTCCCCCTTCGAGCGCTCCCACTCCGAGCAACTGGTGATCGAAAAAGAAATCTCCGCGACGGATCTGCGCGTGACAATGGCCCGGACCACGACCACGGAAACTACGGGCAAGATCGATCCCGATAACGGTACGCCATTTGATTTGGGACCGGGCATACTGAAGTTTCTTACCGCCAGCGTGCGCCATCAGTTCAGCGGTTACGGAACTGTGCAAGCGGTCTTCTCGAAGGCCGATGCGCGGCTGTTGGGCGGCACGATTGACGGCACCACGATCCTCCCGCAGGTTGCGGTGGAGGCGCCGCGCACCATCTTCGACGCCCTTGCCACACTGGACAAGCTGCCTCTGGGCCTGCACGGACGCGGCGAGTACGAGTACGTGGGCCACAAAATACTCGACGCACCCAACAGCCAGGACGGCGAAAAACAACTCGAGGCCATCCCGGTCGGTGAAACCCGGCTGGCGGTGGTGCGCTCCTTCCTGAACGGTCGGCTGGAACTGGCCGGAGACGGGATGCTGGCGCGCGGCTACACCGGCCAGACCACCGAGACCTTCGCTCCCAGTTGGGTGATGGGTCCGAACGTGATTCCGTACTGCCCGGTGGGGTCGGGCCCCAGCGGCGCCAAGAACGACTTCGATTGCGGGACAATCGAGCAAAGCGTCGGCATACGCATGGTGTCGTGGGTGGGCGGGTCCATCTCCTGGCGCTTCAGCACGGAAAAGTAGCCTTTGCTCCTCGCAGCGGCCGCGGTTTGAGGGGAAAAAGCCACCTTAGTCCACACCCACGCTCCGGCGCTTTCCCGCCGCGCGCTCAATGAGCGCCGGCAGGGTTCCGCGCGGAAAAGCAGTGGACTGGCGCACCACCAGCCGGGTGGGAATGTGCCACTCCGTTTTCGCGGCCTTGGGGTGGTCGCGCTCGATGCCGGCGCGCAGCGCCTCGACCGCCGCGGTGGCCAGGTCTTTGCACGACATCTGCACCGTGGTGAGCGGCGGCAACATGAACTGTGCCAGGTGAATGTCGTCGAATCCCACTACCGAAATCTCCTGCGGCACGTTGTGGGTCGTCTGGTAGAGCGCATGAAGAACGCCGATGGCGGTCATGTCGTTGGAGCACAGCACAGCCGTTGGCAGTTCGGCAAGCGAAGTCAGATGGCCCATCGCCTCGATGCCGCCCTCCATAGTGTGATCGCCCTCGACGACGTGTTCGGCGGGCACGATTAGCCCCAGTTCGGCCATCGACTTCAGAAAAGCGTCGCGCCGGGCCACCGCCGAGCGCAGGCGTAGCGGACCGCTGATGAAAGCGATATTCCGATGGCCGAGCGCCGCCAGGTGCTGCACGGCCTGGCGAATTCCCTCGCCATAATTCACCTTGAGGACGCGGATGTTGGGCAGGTCCGGTCCGGCATCCACAAAGACCAGCGGAAACTCGCGCTCCACGAGCTTTTGCACCAGGTCTTCTTCGATGCCGAAGGTCATCACGGCGACGCCGTCCACGTTGCGCTGCAACATGCGGCGAATCAGCGACTCGGTGCGTTCCGGCGAGTAGTTGGTGGACCCGATCAGCACTTCGTAGCCCTGCGCCACGGCCAGGTTTTCAAACTCCTGCACCAGTTCGGGGAAAAATGGATTGGTGATCTCGGAGACGATCAGGCCCAGCATGTGGCTGCGGCCGGAGACCAGCGCACGCGCCTGGGTATTGGGCAGGTAGCCCACCTCGTTGATCGCGCGCCAGACTCGTTCGGCCAATGCGGGGTCGACCGTGGGAATGCGGTTGACCGCGCGCGAGACGGTGGCGATGGAGACGCCGGCACGGCGGGCCACATCGCGGATGCTGACGGCCCCAGGCCGCCGGCTAGGAGGATTGTTCCTAAGGCTACTCACGGGCAAGAGTATTGTACACTTTCCCGGTGTTTCTCAACCGTGATTATGCTGAAAATGAGAGCGCAACCGTTGTGAATACGCCATCTTGCGGTATCTTGGCGGCCGGATGAAAGCCGAATCGTCCGCCGGGGAAGAGCGGATGTGCCGCGTCCTGGAAAGCGTTTCCCGTGTATCGGCAGGCAAATGGTACGCATCCCAATCAGAAAACATTGGGGTAATCCGGTTTACGTAGCGGAAAATCTCCGAGCAACCTTCGATCAAGTGCCTGTTGCTAAGCAGGCATTCCCTCAGGGGATAAATGGATGAGTTAAAACCCATCCCTACCAGCCCGCGGTGTTTTTTGCGGGTTTCATGTGTGGGGGTTAACACCCCGACCTACCAGCCCGTACGCTTCAAAACGTTGAATTGTTCAGAATCTCTCTAAGGATGAACTTGGCCGCCGGCGGCGACCTCCAGGCCATGCCGGACAAGGGCGAGGATGGAGGCCAGGCTCTCTTCGGCGCCGCGCCGGCTGCCGGGCAGGTTGACGATGAGCGTGCTTCCTTTCAGACCCGCCACTCCCCGCGAAAGCCACGCGAAGGGATTGCGCCCGGCGCCGTTGAAACGCATGGCCTCGGCCAGCCCCGGAGCTTCGCGATCAATCACCCGGCGCGTGGCTTCCGGCGTGCGGTCGCGGGGACCGAGGCCGGTGCCGCCGACGGTGAGCACCAGGGCCGCACCCTCGCGGCTCAACTGCTCCAGCGTGGCTGCGATCGCATCTTCGTCGTCGGCTAGCAGGCCGGTCCGGATTTCCGCCCCGCCCCAGTGCTCCCGCAGCAGCGCAACCACGGCCGGGCCAGCGGTGTCCTGGAGCAGACCCTGCGAGCACCGGTCGGAGATGGTGAGAACGGCAAGAAGCATGACGATGATTTTACCTGCGGCCTACGGCGTTGCGGCGCGTAGCACGTTGATGGTGTGCAGCCAGGTTTGCACGCTTTGCGGCCAGGTGGTCACCGGCAGCGCGGTGCGGCGCAGGCCGTAGCCGTGCCCGCCCTGGGCATAAATGTGCAGCTCGGCCGGAACTTTGGCGTTTTTGAGCGCGAGAAAGTAGACCACCGCATTCTCGACGTGCACGGGATCGTCCTCGGCCTGCACGATGAACGTGGGCGGCGTATTGGCTGTGGGGTTGATGTCGGCGTTGGGCGCGAAGTTCTTGTCTTCGAGGGCCAGATAACCGGGGTAGACAACGACGGCAAAGTCCGGCCGGCAACTCAGCTTGTCCGCGGCGTCTTGGGGCGAGTACAGGCGCTGATCGTAGTGGGTACTGAGGGCCGCGGCCAAGTGGGCTCCGGCTGAGAAGCCGAGCACGCCCACGCGGTTGGGATCGATGCCCCATTCCAATGCGTGCTCCCGCACCAGTCCCAGCGCGCGCTGTGCGTCCTGCAAGGCGGCCGGCGACTTGGGATAGGGTCCGGTGTTGGGCACGCGGTACTTGAGCAGCACACAGTTAATTCCTGCCGAAGTCAGCCAGTCGCATACCTCGGTGCCTTCCAGATCGATGGCCAGGATGCTGTAGCCCCCTCCGGGAAAGACCACCACAGCGGGGCCAGCGCCACTGTTGCCCTTGGCGGTATAGAGCGTAAGCGTAGGGGCCGAGACGTTGCCCAGCCGGACAAGCGGCCGGCCGGCGATCAAATTGTCCTTGGCGCTGGTGGTGTCCGCCTCCGGGGGCGGGTTCGCCGGCGCCCCAGGCGCCGCACCCGGCCACACGGGCAAGGTGAGATGGCCGGGCGCGGGCGGCCAGCCGGACGTTTGGGCCGCGAGGGTCAAGGAAGATGCTGCGACAACACCGAACAGAAGAAGTGCGTTCTTGTTCATGCGAACGATCCCCCGGTAAGAAAGTTCGCAGAGATGATTGCAGCCGGAGGGGCGGCGATGCAAATGGGCGCCCTGGCCGGATTCTGCTCGCAATGCTCAAATGCCGCGGACCGGGGCGAGTCGCGGCCTGTATTCTATTGAGCAGTTTCTCCATTTGCGGAGTGAGAGACTCAGTCCGTCGCCACCATCCGGCACAGGCTGAGCCGGAGGCGCGCACCACGGGGAAACGCCGGGAGGGAAGCATGCTTGCAATGATCTTGGTCGTGGTCCCGATCCTGGCGCTTATTGGCGCCCTGCCGACATGGCCGCACAGCAGAAATTGGGGGTACTATCCGGCCGGAGGGATTGGCCTTATACTCGTGGTTGTTATCGTCCTGCTGCTTGCCGGAGTGATTTAGCCGTGGTACGCCTTGCCGGCACAACTCGCGCCGTAGCCAAATTCAGGCGCCTGCCCTTTGCCCGTGCGGCGGCGCTTCTTCTCGCGTTGCTGATGTCCAGCGGGAGCATGTTTGCCTACTCCGTTCTGACACACGAGGAAATCATTGATCTGGCATGGATCTCCGAGATTCGGCCGCTCCTGGTCCAACGCTTTCCGGGAATTACCGATGACCAGCTCAAGGAAGCGCATTCCTATGCCTATGGGGGCTCAGTCATCCAGGACCTGGGCTACTACCCGTTCGGCAGCAAGGATTTCAGCAACCTGGTGCATTACGTTCGCAGCGGGGACTTTGTCCTGGAGTTACTGGCGGAAAGCCAGAATGCCGATGAGTACGCCTTTGCGCTGGGCGCGCTTTCGCACTATGTGGCGGACATTGGCGGCCACCCGGCAGTCAACGCGGCGGTCGCGATCCACTATCCAAAGCTGCGAGCGAAATTTGGCAAGTCAGTTCGCTATGCCCAGGACAAGACGGCGCACTTGAAGACGGAGTTTGGATTCGACACCTTGCAGGTAGCGAAAAATCGTTATGCGCCGGAGCAGTACCACGATTTCATAGGATTCCAGGTCTCGGAACCGCTGCTGGAGCGGGTTTTTCCGGTTGTCTACGGGCTGGAGCTGAAGGACGTCCTGGCGCATGAGGACCTGGCGATCGGTTCCTATCGCTTCTCTATCAGCAAGCTGATTCCGGTGATGACCCAGGTGGCGCTGGCGATGCGCAAGAAGGACCTGATGCGCGAGACACCGGACTTTGCGAGAAAGAAGTTCCTCTACCGGCTATCCCGCTCAGATTATGAGAGAGAGTGGGGAAAGACCTATACAAAGCCGGGCCTGGGCACGCGCATCCTGGCGACGCTGCTGCGTTTTATCCCCAAGATCGGCCCCTTCAAGGCATTGGGCTTCAATAACCCGACTCCGCAAACTGAAGATCTGTATATCAAGAGCATCGATACCACCACCGATCGTTACCGCACCCTGCTGGAAGAAGTGCGGACAGGCAAGCTGGTGCTGCCCAATTGCAATCTCGATGACGGCAACCCGACCGAGGCGGGAGAATACTCGCTCACGGATGAAGCCTACGCAAGCCTTCTAGCCCAGTTGTCCGCGCATAACTTCGATCGGACATCGGCCCAGTTGCGCGATAACATTCTCCAGTTTTATGCCGACCCTTCGCTGCCCAACGAGACCAAAAAAGACGCGGCTCGCTGGCAAGCGGTTCTGACCGATCTGAGCCAGTTGAAGTCGGTGACGCCTTCGCCGGCCCCGGTCCCATAGCAGCCGGGCGCAAAGCCTGGTTCAAGGGCGGGCATTGAGCGGAATCAGCAGGGTGACGGCCTGGGGCACGATCTCGATCCTCACCGGCAGATCGCCCAGCAGTTCTCCATCGGCCTCGGCGAAGACGCGCGGCGAAGAACCGTCGCGGGCTCGGCATTCGACCGAGACGGCGTCAAGAAGTTCGATGTTCCGCTTGAAGGTCTGACGTCCGAACATCACCGCCAACAGGAAGCGGGAATATTGCAGTCGGCTGCGGGTTTTGAAGGCTACCAGGCGCAGGCCGTCCTTGTGCAGGGAGGCGCCGGGAGCCAGGTTGCGGAGAACGCCGCCGAAGTCGCGAATACGCACCGCCAGAAGCTGGGAGATCTCTTCCACGCGAGGTTCGCTGCTGGCGCGTTCTACAAAGGCTGCATCAAAAAGGGGAAAGGAATACGTGGCCCAGACGCGAAAGCCCTCGACCAGGTAGAGAAGATAGCCGAACCTTCGCTTGAGGCCGGGGTCGAGCCGGGAGAGAAAGAGCGCGTCGGCGCCCACGCCGGCAGCCACGGTGAAGTAGCGCGATTGCGGGGCGCCGGTCGAGTCCCGATAAGAGATGTGGCCCACGGAGGCGCGCACCGGGAGGGCCGTCAGCAACTGCCGGACTGCCTTCGCCGGAGATGAGCGCAGACCCAGGTTCGCGGCCAGCGCATTGGCGGTGCCCAGCGGCACCACGCCCAGGGCCACGGTAGTGCCCACCAGGGTTTGCAAAACCTCATGAACGGTGCCATCGCCGCCACAGGCGAGAATCGTGTCGCAGCCCCGGCGCATAGCCTCTTCGGCCAGCGCCCCGGCGCTGCCCGGCGCGTGCGTCTGGAGCGCTTCGGCTTGAACGCCCGCGCCGTGGAGGACGGCCAGCGCCTTGCCGATGGCCGTGCGGTGCCATGCCGAGTTCTGGCCGGAAGCCGGGTTGTAGATGAGCGCGACACGACGCATCACGAGTTTCCCCTGGAGAGTCTGCGCCCGACACGAGAATGCAAGCGGGAGCTTAGTTCCTATCTTCGCATCTCGTTGACGGCCGGACGGTTTCAAAAACAGTGTTCCCGCGATGAGCCCAGGTTTGCTGGTCAGGGACGCCCGTTTCGGACCCCGGTAACCTCAGTGAACCATTCTGGCCTTGGGCACCTGGTCTGAGTTGGAGTCACGCTTCCTCCCTCTGCGGGTACAGCCATCCCATGGATTCGTCGATGGAGATCCGCCACACAAGGAAATCTGGCTGCTGGTGGAGTGGCCGGAAGCGGAGAAGGAACCGATCAAATATTTTCTCTGCGATCTGCCGGCGAACTATACACTGCGCCGCCTGGTGCGCATCACCAAGTGCCGGTGGAAGATCGAACCAGACTACCACCAGTTGAAGGAAGAGCTTGGCCTGGATCATTACGAAGGAAGGAGTTGGAACGGCTGGCACCAT
>Ga0181524_10000915_pt1 | contig 35024 bp, 44 predicted proteins | sample PEATcosm2014_Bin_34_FD_119761 | JGI IMG/M metagenome (GOLD analysis project Ga0181524, IMG submission 119761) | Peatland microbial communities from MTU Mesocosm Facility, Houghton, MI, USA - PEATcosm2014_Bin05_60_metaG | ecosystem: Environmental > Terrestrial > Soil > Wetlands > Peat | place... | reverse complement strand
TTGAAAGTGGTGATTCTCCAATTATCGAATGTAGTTATGTTGCATACAAAATGCCACAAGACCAATAAGAGAGCTTGTGGTCGCCTTCTACACAACATAACTTCCAACGCAACATAACTCCCTATGTTCCACTCCGAAGCGAATGAACTCCGGTGTGTGGGTAATGGCGGTGTCCCGCGCCGCCGCGTCGCGCATCGCCATGACGCGCATCTCGGTTGGCATACGGTCCAGATACTTGAGCCCTCTGGCCACCGAATTGTCCGTCATGGCCCGGCCCAGCGCCGTGGCAATTGCGATCTGCGCTGAGGTTTCTGCCGGAAGCGGCGCCGTCTCAGGGCTTAGCAGGATCTCGTCGATCGACGGCAACTGACGAAAGAGCCGAAGGAATGCAATCAACTCCGCGGCAGCGGCAGGCCCCACCGTGCCGTCAAGCAACTGCGCCTCGAACTCGCTCGCACCTGAGAGAAAGGTGGTGTTCTGCCGGCGAGCGATGCCCCTCAGGACATTGGAGGCCATCTCCCACGAGCGGGGAGTAGGCCAGGCATTGGCGTCTGAGGTCGCATCTGCCGTGTGCAGCAGGTCCGGTTTAAAGCGCAGGAATGCGATGATCTCAGGCCGAACACCGGCGCCGACCGCCCATCTGCACCAGTCGTTCAAATCCGGCTCAAGGTCAAGGTGAACAAATCGGTTGCGCAACGGCCGAGGCATCGAGAAATGCACTCCTCGCTCGGAGGCCGGATTGCCTGCGGCAATGACCACCCACCCGTCGGGCAGCACATATTCTCCGAGCTTGCGGTCGAGCACGAGCTGGTAGCAGCCGGCCTGCGTCATCTGTGGCGCGGAAGTCAGCTCGTCGAGAAATAGGATGCCTTTCCCGGTGGTGGGAAGGAACTTGGGCGGCACCCATTCGGTCTGATCCGCTGCGATCCGCGGCAGCCCCCGCAGATCTACCGGATCGAGTTGCACAGCACGGACATCGAGGAACTCGAATTCGAGATCGTTCGCGACCTGCGCGACGATCTGCGACTTGCCGACACCGCATGCGCCCCAGATATGCAGAGGTACACGTTCGCCGATGAGCGCATGAAGCGCCTCGTATAGCTTGGATGGTTTCATTTGGATTTACCTCAGTCGAAATACTGATGAGCCTGTGAAGAAAAGTGAAGTCGCGCTGCAACGAATCGATAGCGTTATCGCTGCGAGGGCGCATGGACCTGAGCCGGCATTAGCGCTTTTGCCTGGTGAAGGTTCGCCTCAGCAACTTCCGCGAGTCTGAAGAAGTGTCATGAAGCCAGGCTCCTTGAGTACCCGAACAAGTTTGCAGAAGAAAGATCGCCGCGCTTTTCGTCACGCAATTGTTTGTGCTGCCGGTTAGGGCATCAAGCGAGAATGATGAGCACCGCCAGACTTCTTGTCTTTCCCCACGTGTCATTTATGGAGACGAAAGGGGCGCTTACATGTGCAGGGACGACGATCTCGGAACCGAATATCCCGGATCTCGTTGAGGTTTATGCCGCAGCTTTTCGTTGATTGCGCCCAGAGGAATGATCGCTATGGGCCGCGATAATATGTAATCAACGGTGGGTTGCTCTCATCATCGGGCGTCATAAATCGATCGACCACAGCGAGTCCTTCAATTTCGGTCGGATAGAACTCTTTGTCGACAATCACGAATTGCGTCTTCTTCAGGGCGTCGCTTGCTAGAGCATATAGATACGTGTAGAAGGAACTGAAAATGTCTTGGTTCACCTCTTCGCCAATGTTCTTCATTGGGGTGTCGATAATTAAGAAAGGCGGAAGCGGCAGCTCGTTCTGCTCTGCCACCTTATGCAGGGCTAGTGCATAACAAACCTTCAAAAGCGTCTTTTTGCCTCCGCTACCTGCACCGTCAAAGCTCCAACGCAAGGCTTCGTCGCCGTTCGGCAGGATGTAGGGCACCCAGGATTTGGTGTCCAGCTTGACAACGTCAGTTGCCGAAACGCCTGGCACGCCAGCGAGGATTAGTCCCGCCAGAAACTCTCGCTCGATCTGTTCGACATAGGTTGTAGCCTTTGTTATACGGCTCCTTTCTTCCTCCATTTCCCGTCTGCGAAGGTGAATTTCGCCTTGAAGTCGATCTGCTTCTGCTTCTAATGAACGAACCATGTCTGGAAGTCTGCGTGCTCGCTCTAGTCCAAGAATTCTCTCTTCGATCGTCGCAATCTTCCGTTCCACGTCCCGGGATCGGGCCAAGAAGTTCGAGTCATACTGCTGGGTCTCGGAATTAAGTTGGCGGTCGAGAGCGGATTTGATCTGCCGAATTTGGTCCACAGTATCGCCTTGTCTCTTCGATGCCTGTCGGTGTCTCTTCAATGAAGCCTCAACGTCCTCAATCCGTGAGTCAAGGTCTCTTTGCATCTCCTCCGCTTTGCTTGCAAGTATATGGTCCCGGTGTGCAATAGCCGTTCCACAGAGCGTGCACTCGTCAGTTCCTCGGGTTGGCATCTCAGAAACTGGCGCTCCACAGAGCGGGCAATTCTGAAACTCTGCCCTTTCGAGCACCACTGATGCAGCTTGGATACGGCCTAGCTTGAAGCGAGCTGACACAAGCTCGGCCTTAAGGCGTTCTAGTTCCTCGATTTTCTGCCGTTGGTCATCTCGCGTTTGCTCCTCTGAGTCCAATTCGAACGAGAGTGCCCGAAGTTTCACGCGAAGTTCATCGACGAGGTGCTCATCCTTGACTAAGCCTGCGCGGATTTCCCGTTCTTCTTCGCGAGCTGATTGAAGTTCGCTGTTCAGTCGAACGATGTCGGCTTGTATGTCGAGAGAGGTGCCGTAGCCAAGTTCACGAAGCGATGTACTTAGCTGTTGCGCGGCTTGTAGTTTTGCATTTCTGTCTTCTTGCTTTTCCTCAATTTCAACGTCTAAGTCGTTCAATCTCTCCGTGTAATAACCGACGACAAACCTCATTACATCGCGGCTTTTTAGCCGCTTGAACGGATCTTCCATATTGAAGAACGATGAATCTATGTGCTCCTGCTCAAGGTAGCAATAGAACATCAGGTCGCGAAAGCTTAGGCGGACAAGAGGGGAGTCGGGCTCGCGCTTGCTGCGCCGCACCTTAATTGGCTTGATTCCGAGTAGGAAAAAGATTAGATCACTTAGCGTGTAAATGCCGTCTTCCCAAATTGGACCGCGATCCTGCGACGCCTGAAGAGGCGCTAGTACCATTGCCGGTTCAGCACCTTCTCGACGCCAGGTTACTTGCACTTGTCTTGACCCTGTGGATTCGCGATTAAGAATGACCTCGTAACCACCGATATGGCAGAAGAGTGACGCAGATACGAGTTCCTGGGTCAGGGCTAACGTCCGTTCCAGGTCGCCGCCCAAGCAGTAGTCGATGAGACGGACAATTGATGATTTGCCGGCAGAGATTTGCCCGTGAAAGAAAGACACTCGAGCAGAAAGATCGACGACCTCGACCGACTGGCGGCAGTTGAGCACAAGCTTGAGGAATCGGAATGTCATTGGGGTATCGCTGCCCCCGTTCTCATGGAAGCGAGTTCAGGGAAGGTGTCATAGATGAATCGCATTAGGTTCGTCGCAGTTAGATCGCAGTAGCGCTTTAGGAGACGGGCACGGTGGGCCATTGTATCGAACGCCGGATTATCAGAGATTGCCTTAGCTCTTACAAGCCCGTCCGCTGTGAGGTAGATTGAGATCGTGCGACCTTCTGTTTTGATCTCTACCAGCCCCTTGGCGACCAGCGTGTTGAGGAATCTCCGGTAGCGGAAGTCCCATGGGCCAAACCGATATCGCACCATGCTCGATTCAATGCTCTGACGTTCGTAGTCCTCGACCCTCGCCTCTTCCCCGCTCTGCGCGCGCACTTGAAGCGCTCGCTCGAGGTTGGCAGGGTATCGGAGCAAGAAGTCGAGTTTCGCCAGCTTGGTAAGTCCAGCGACTGGGCTCGTGCCCTCGCGCCCGGCAAATGCCAGAAGTAGCACCAGCAACCGGCCGAGATGCAGGCTCTCGTTGTTTTCAATGCTCAGAACCGTTTCAAAGAGGCTCATCGGATTCCTCGGGTATGTGAAATTCGGCGCTCCACCACACTTTGCAATCCTCGGTAAGAATGCCCGCCATTCCGAGAAGGTGCTGGGGGCTGCATTCGCGAAGTTCAACCCGCTGGGATGCAACCACGGCGGTGAGTTGCTCGCGCAGCTTTGCGTGCATTGCATTGCCGTAAGGTGTTGTAGACGCCAGACAGTTAAGTTGTGCGGCAATACACTCGTCGCGAACTAGAACTCTGAGGTGTTCGTAGTCTTGCTGGGCGCGTTCGCTTCCGTACTTATAGAGCCATTGTTGCAGAAGGATTTCCGCTGAAGACTTGAGGTCCTTAAAATGATCGATCGTAGCGACAGAGAGGCCCCCTGCGGCCATTTTGATCACCATCTTCTTCATTCCCTTCGGCAGCTCGTCAAGAGAAACCGCTTGATGTGTCCTTAGCATCGGGCTCGCGGAGAATCCGTGCGTAAGGGCTCTGATTATGACTTCTTTCGTTATTCGTTTTGTGTCAATAGTGTGTTGTGCTTTCAGCGACGCGGCAGCTCCGGAACAAAGTACGAGATATTCTGGTACGGCGCCTGCATCTGCTAGCGATCCTGCTTCTTGCACACGTTGTACAAGTGTTTTGGAGGCTTCCTCTAACTCATCGTAGCGGCGATCACGAAACTCTGGGATCGTTGCAAGCGCTTCGCGCAACCTCGCCTCGACGTCGGGAAGTCCTGGCGTTTCGACTAGTTCGACCTTTTGCAAGGCGGCGGATAGTGGTTCAGGGCTAATTTCAGGATGCTTCGCAAGAATTCTCTTTTTCAGTGGACCGGCTTCGCCTCCCGACTTGCATCTTTCCAATATATGGGCGAGGTTGCTGCCGTTCTTCTTCTCGTGCCAAAACCCGACATTGGAGGCAATACGATATCCCTCGAAGTGCCCCGGAAAGAGCAGTTCTAGAGTCGCAAATCTGCGGAGGGAGACGAGGATTTCCTCGTCGCCAGCTTTAAATGGAACACGTCCTTCGAGCCTGGTCTTCAGTTGAATCGCGAAGGAGGAACCGGTTCTGAGAATTAAGAGTATGTCATCGTGATGCTCACAATACAGCCTCTCAATCGGCCCTTCGTCGTCCAAAAGCCCCAGCGAGATTGTGGCTGTGTAGCACGCTTGATATCGGAACCGGCGCTGCGTGTCGGCTCCGACATCCTCAACGGGCGGCGTCCGTTCCGGGCCAGCTACGATTTCTCTAGGTGCTGACATTTGAATGATCTAAAACTATAGCACGCCTTTGCGATCGGGGTGGACATGCTCCTCGGGACGGATTCCTTCGTCGGTTTTGTCTTGCCGTCTTCTAGCGTGTTTGATCCGACTGTTCGCATGCTCTTCAAAGGTAGGGTGGACCTCGTCATTTAGGGGCCCCGAGGTATGGTGGCAACGGTCGTTGCCGGCTTCACGGAGCTGTTGCGGTGGCGCTATATCCGGAGAGCAGGCTCTGCTGTTGCGAAAAGCCCGTAACGCTCAGTAAGAAGGCTGTCGGACTCCCCTTTGGAGGTTCTGGGGCGGTTCTCTGCCTTCTATAAACAGTCTGGAGTCGGCTGGATGGAGTTGGGTGCATCCCGTCAGGCTGCGTCATCCAATTCTGTGTGCTCTTCCATCGTCTCGTCATCTTCAACTTCGACGAATGGTTCCGCGTCTTCCTCCAGATCGGCTGGCGGGACGGCCTGCAAAGCCACCGGGGTCGGCACATCGAAGAGGCTTGGCGGCTTCGAAGGAGTCAACTTCGCTGGCTCGGCAGACCCAGCGGTTACTGTAGTCTCTGCCTTCGGCGGCAACTGCTTTGCGGTTGTCTTCGACTTTGCATGCGCTTCCGCTTGCGCCACTTTCGAAGCCGCGTCCATTTCGGCCTTTGCCTTCTCCAAGGTGTTCTTCATCTGCAGATGAGAACTGACAAAGCCGACAATTGTCGAGGACAACTCGGCGTCGAGATCTTCGGCGGTACCTGTCACGCTGAGCGGAGTGGTAAGGGCGTCATTGTCGCCTTCTTTGAGCTTCTTCGGCACAATGTTCACCCGAATCTGATCTGCATCGACAAGCGTGACCGTCAGCAATACCGCGCGGTCCCGCAGGACTGGTACAAGTTCTTTGAACATGAACAGTTCTCCTCATGGATTCTAACTTTCGTTTGATGATCCTCTTTTTATGGGCTTCTTGATTTCTGGATCATCCCAGTGCATGGTGTAGCGCTCCCCCATGGCCAGGTTTTCGAGATAAGCCGCGGGATCGTTTTCTCGCTGCCATAGGAGGCGGTAGAGAGTATCGACAGCCGACTTCATCAGGCTCTTCATTTCTTCGTCGGAGATGTGGGATATCGGTGGATTCCCGAGGCATACAGCGCATGGCGATCCCGCGTGCAAAGCTTCGATTGGGCTATTGCGAAAAGCCAAAGCAACCATCGCCTTCGCTTCCACGGCCTTGATGTGGTCGAGTGCCAACTCAATGGGACAGCCTCCGGAATCAACCAACCACACATCCGGCACAAGAACGGAGTATCAATTCCGCTTAAGGCTGATCCCCAGGCACGAGAGTCTCGTCATCGAAAATCTTAACTTTAATCAACGCGGTGCTCGACAAGTTGAACCTGCGAGAGCGTTTTCTGGTCGTGTATTCGGCCGAGGACGAGCCGTTGGGTAAGCCACACCCCGGCGCATATCTTAGCGAGGATCGCCGAGCCGGGTCGCTATCTCATCAACATCAGCCTACTTAACCAGTTGCATCTCGACGCGACGGTTCAGCGCTCGCCCCGCTTCCGTGGAGTTGTCCGCCACTGGATGAGAGGCTCCGAAGCCCTGTGGCGTAAGGCGGGTTTCAGCCACGCCGTGCGACACGAGCCAAGCAATTACCGATGCCGCGCGCGCCTGCGACAGCTTCTGGTTCAAATCCGCCGAACCTTGATTGTCCGTGTGACCGGAGATAATCCAGTGCGAGGCGGGCCGCCCGCTGATCAAGGTCAACACGTTCTGCAGTGCCGCCGTGCTGTCGGGCCGCAAAGTAGCTGAAGCGGTGTCGAAGTGCACTCCATAGATGGCTGCCGATCCGCTCTGACTGACGGATCGTTCGAGGTCGGCGACCCCTTCGCTGTGCCGCTTCAGTTCAAAGTTTGCATGCCCCACCGCTCCCGCTTCAATGTCCACGGGAATTACCACTTCGTCGTATCCCGGCGCAATGGCAGAGGCCGTAACCAGTCCAGCGGGTAAATTTCGCAACACATATTGTCCGCGCGCGTCCGTGTTCGCTGTCCCTGTCGCAGCATCCACGGTGGCGCCCGTAATGGCCTTGTGCGTGGCTGCATCCACCGCCGAACAGTTGAGCGAGACTGAATATTTGAACGGGTGCGGGTTCACCAGGATACGTACAAAATCGACGGCATATCCATCGGGAATGTGCGTCGTCGGATCGTCGATCAGCACCTTAACCTGGCCGGTGCGCAGCAAAGGCCAATACTCCGGCAGCAGTTTGAAAGTGACCAGCTTGCCGATGGGTCCGGTCTGTTGCAGCGAATTGATGGCGGCTTCAAACGAAGGAATCCGCGTGCCATTCAACGTGACCTGGAAATGCGAACCCCACACCGGCGCTTGAAAGTCGTCGAGAAACATCTGCAAGAGCACCACATTGACCTTGGACGGCAATGCGCCGACATCCAAAACAATCGGGACGGGCATTGAGGATGCGCGATGATCGATGGCATAGTCTGTATACCCGTCGTGACTGTGCTTGTGCGCGTCGGCCGCAGTATCCACCGAACCCAGCAGAATACGGTCGGTTCCAGCCGGCGCGCCGGGCCGCGGATCCCACGGATATCCATGACCTGGCGTCGACTTGCCGGAAAACGGGTCGAAGCCGGGAGGCCAACCAAATCCAAGATTGTTGATGTCGCCGGTTCTGACCAGCAAATCGGCTTCCGGGCCGTTGACCGTGCGCTCAACCTTCAACGCCCACGACGCTGGAGTTCCGGACGTCTGTTGCGGGCAGGCAATGGTCGCGGTGAGCATCGCGATGGATGCCATCGCGATGCGAGCTAAGGAAAGTAGAATCTTCATGGGCCCTCCGGGGTTCGACAATTGTAACACTGATCGAGAGAAATCAACTTAATTGCTGATTTGGCGAATCGACTGCGTCTCTTCGTTTTCGACCAGAGATCTGGATCGACTGGCAACGCGCTCATTTGTCCACTTTGTGCATTGAAGAATGCGCCGTGGTGTGCGAGCTTACCGTAACGGAAGAGCCGCGCCAGCATGGCCAGCGCGCTCGCCGCGAGAGTCTGATTGATGAAAGGCTCCTGGCGGTCCAGCGCCTCGACGGCGGAACAACTGGGCAGCGGGTCTTCGCCGGCCTCAGCGTCGATGATCTCGGGATACAGCTCGCTCACGGTCCGCAGCCGGCCCGCTTTCCTCCGGTTGCGCGCGTTCAGTGGCTGGCCGAGCACGAACTGGCCGCTGGCGGCGTTGTTGCCGAGATCGAGCCAGTACGCTGTGCGGTTCCTGGTCTTTGTCAGCGCCCGCGCGATGATGCTTCGTGCTGCGCGCGTGTCCACACAAGCAATAAGAAGGTCGAGAGATGTTTCATTGATCCGGTCGAGCGTCCGTTCATCGAAATTCGCCGGCTCGGCCCGCCACCGCGTGCCCCAGAACAGGTTGATGCGATTGATCAGGACGGTCGCCTTGTTCTGCCCGATGTCTGAGGTCGAGAATGGCTGGCGCACGCAGTTTGTCTCCGAGACCGTGTCGGCGTCCATCATAACCACTTCCAGTCCAGGTGAGCGCCCCCAAACCCGCATCGCCTGATCGAGATACGGCAGGCCCATGACAATGGCGCTGCCGGTTCCGCCCGCACCAACGACCAGGACACGCAACGGCTTCTGGCCCAACAGATCACTTGGAAGCGTGTGCTCAATGCGCATATCAGTTCCTCTCTCCGCGCACAAACTGCGAGAGCGTCTGAGGCAATGCAATGAGCGTTTCGAGTGGAAAGCCACTGCGCTTTCCGGCAAGGCTGCTCCACAGTCCCTCGAATCCGCCCTGATGGCGCGTCAGGCGGCCGACGTTTGCGTGCGTGAAGGCGCTCTCGTAGAAGCCGCGCTCCCAGGCTTGGATAGCTGCAACTGACGCACTGTCCGGGCGCCGCATGGTGCCCGTGCAGACGCGTCCGTCGTCCGACAGGTTCCAGAAGGGAGCGACCGCGACCTTCGTTGAACCCTCCGGCCGCGTGTTCTCTGTGAGCGCCCGGATATTGAGCTCCCCATTCGAGACCCGCCATACCAGAGGAGGTTGAGGGAAGAAATGGCCGTTCAGCTTCGCGGACTTTCCCTCGGAGTTCTCGTAGAACATCTGGCGGCGTTGCGCCGGAGTCCACCAGGCGATCATGCGGTCCGCTTTGGCTAGAATGTTCGCTGGCAGGACTTCGGCCTCGAAGCTGCCGCTGAGGGAGCGCACCATAGACTCAATGAATGCCACAGTGAGCGGCTGTGCCGGGCCGAGAGTGGGCGGCGCGTCCTTGTGGGCGGTCACATCGTGGCGGGTGATGAAACTGCTTTGCTGGTCGCGGTAGACCAGCAGCGCCTCACGCAGCTCGAAGCGATGGTTCTCCCCGATCGATACATGCACTTGCATTGCATTTCTCCCACTCCTGAATTTCCTCAACCAATTGAAAGAGGGCGCAATTGAGCGCGACAAAGCGCTCCACGACCCGCAGCGCGTGCCGAACTTCATCCGCCTGCCGCGGTGAAAAGACGACGCACAGAGTTGGCTCGGCAGTTCCCTCCATCATGTATTGGCCCTCTTCGTCGAAGCAGGCCGTGATGGCGTCATGCTCTTTGAAGGTGACAAGCACAGACGGCAATGGAGGCTCATCATATTGACCAGCTTCGATGTAATCCCCGGACTGCTTGAGACGAAGCCGGGAGAGATGTTGGATGCGTCGCAAGCGCTCGATCCAGGTGGCATAGCTCCCCGTGGAGAACCTGTGCAGCAATTCGCGGTCGCGCACTTTCCAATCACTGCATTCGCGTTTCAGCGTCTTCCGGATGCACTCCGGCAACGCCTTTTCGACCTCGGAAAACTCATACTGGCCGCGGTTTTCTTCCTCGTCCTGGTCGGCATATTCCCGCATCCTTTCCTCGTACATGAGCGCATCGTCGTGGTTGTAGATCCTCATCACGCGATAGAGCGCATAGGTCAATGCCCAATAGAACGCCGCACCCAGTCCCTCCGCTTCCGCCTCCAGCGCATCGATCGCCGGCCCAATCTTGAGATAGCCCGCTCCACCGCACTCGATGGTGACAGCAAGTTGTCCGCCTTCAAGCGCCGCATCACTGTCGGCACGTCCCAACACGTCGCTCACCTCGAGGTGATATTCGACATTGCGCTGAAGCAGGTCTCCCCGCCCGGCGCCAATGCCGCTCATCATGGCGTGCTGAGCGAATGCAAGTGCATTGCCGCCTGATTGCTTCCAGGTCTCCGCGGTCCCCAACCCCTCGCGCACCAGAGCGGCGCAGAGCTCGTAGACGAGTTCGGCGTTGACTTCGTGGCTATACTCGGCGCGAACATCGGCGAGGGACGGCAAGGCCTGACTGAAGGCTGGTGCAAGAGTCGCTATCCCAGAGGTGGAAGCAGGTCCGGCGGCGTCGGGAGCCGATGGCTGCCCGTTGCCACATGGCGGCTCATGGCTTCTGAGACTGCGTGTGCGAGATCGCAGCATTCTCTGCATTGGAGGTGCCTCGCCAGGATGAGATTGGCTTCTGGAGGCGGTTCCGCGGCCTTCTTGAGGAGCAGCTCCGCCAGTTCCTCTTGCGACATCGCGGACCTGGACACGGCTCAGCCCTTCGATCCGATCGCGCGGCTGAAGGTGTAACGTAAGACGGTCCCGGTGTCTTCCGGGCCGTTGAGGGTTGCGGTTGCGATTTCCGGGTAGGTCGGCGTGAGCAGGTCTCGAACCTGCTCGACGGTCATCTGTGGCGCCGGGTCGGGAATGCGAACGCCGTTGTATTGGAACTCACGCAGTAGTACCTCAGCTTTGAGACTGGCCATTGGTCTGCTTCTCCTTGTGCGTTCTCGTGGGGTGATTATGACTTGGCTGGCTTGTGATCCGCAGTGCGCTGATCGATTAAACCCCGGTGCAAATCGGCCAGCTCATCGATCGTATCCGCTCCGTTGACCGGATCGTCGTTTTCTTTGCCCAACCATGGAAACTTCTCTTCGAGCAACACCAGCACTTTCTCGACAAACGTCTGAGAGGGACTATTCTCGATTGTCATGCAGTTCTCCTGAAGTGATTCAAGGACAGGAAAATGGGTCATCTGAAGCGCGATCAGGCGCTGATCGGAAGAGAGGTATGACGACGGCCGCGCAGCCTCAGCCGAAGAGGCTGAGCTGCACGGCAGGTTCTCTAGCGGTGGGCCACGGCGAAGGATTCTCCCGTATCCTCACACCCGCAGGAGGCTCGACAAGGTGGATGTCATCCTCTTCCGCTGGTGAATCGGTTGGATCTGCGCCGGACAAGTCGAGCGCCGGATCGTCGTCCTGCTCGACTCGCTCGGCTAGCGGCTGCGGCAGGAGCTGTCCCCGCTCGCGGTCCAACTCGCGCCACACTCTGTCTGCTGATTCCCCGACTCCGGCTTTCTCAACCAACTCGCGCGCCATGGTGCTCATCAGGTCTTCGTCGGAGTCGAGCGATTGCAGGCCTTCACCCGAGAACTTTCCCTCCATCATGAGCGCGACGAGCATCTTCTTGCCCATCAGACGGAGGCAAGTCTCCTGCATCGTGCCCGGATAGGTGACGAACTTTACGCGAACATCGTGTCGCTGGCCGATCCGCCAGGAACGGCGGCTCGCCTGGCGCAGGGTATGCAGCGAATAGCCGGTCTCGTAGAAATACAACGTCGGAAAAGCCAGCAGGTCGAGGCCCGTCTCCACCAGTTTCGGGTGGCAGAGGACGACTTCAACTCCGGCCTTCAATTGCCGCTCGTACCATTCCTCTCGCTTATCCGTAGCAACCGAAGAGCGGAGAACGGCAACCCGGTATCCCGCCTGCCGCAGGACAGTCTCCAGCCGCAGCGTCACATCCTTCTCGCCCGTATAGGTTGCATACACCTGGCAGCGCCGGCCCTGCCGGATCTCCTCCCGCACGTCGGCGATGAGGGCGCGTTCCTTCGCATAAAGACGATCTTCAGGGAGATTCTGGGGCGTCGTCACCAAAAACCGCACATATTCTTTGGTCTGCGGGTCAAAGGCGCGCGCCCAGATGTCCTCGAAGCCGTAGGGATGGTCTGGATAGAGCAGCAGCGTGTTGAGCAGAATGCTCATCAGGCTCTTGTTGCCTCTATGCGCCCGCATCGCGGCCCGGATGTCCTCTTCCAGTTCTTCGTAGGCCTTGGCGAGTTCCTCATCCATCTCGACCGAGAGCACGCTCTCGTTGTATCGCGGAAGGTTATCCGCAATGTCTTCAAGCGACAGAAACGCCGTGGTGTTCATCAGGAACTTGCCGAACAGCAGCGGAGATGCTCCGGGCTTCTTCAGAACCTGGATCGTTTTCTTCGTCGCCCGCGAACAGGCGTTGTCCGTATCCCGCACCTTCTCGATGGTTTCAAGCACGCCATATTGCTGCTGAAAGTCGCGCCGTCCCTGGCCGCCGTATGCGAATCCTTCGCCGGCCATAGTGCGCGGCTCCATGCGATAGAAGATGTTGAAGAGGTCGTCCGCATAGCCGCCCATCAACGTGCCTGTAAGAGCGATCAGCCTCTTGGCCGCGCGTCCAAGCACTCCCAGACCATTGCCCTGGGCTGTGTCGCCGGCCAACTGGTGCAGCTCGTCCGCAATGGCAAAGTCGAACCATCCGCCCATGTACCTTCCGATGAACTCGATCGGCGCCATACGCTGAATGCGATTGCGATCCGCCTGCCAAAGCGCGGAATAGCGCCTTGTTCCACCATGCGGCAGAGTCACAGATTCAAAGAGCTTGATCTTGTCGTCGAAGTCGAGATGGGTGAGCTTCTGCCGCTCCGAGTCCAGGATCGCAGCGCCGGTATCGGGATTGATGACGCCTCCGAGATTCGGTCCGGATTTCGCCTTCAGGTAGGCGTGCTCCCAGTAGTAGCCCAGCTTTCCCTTGTCCTTGCCGGTGATAAAGAAGGTTGGAGCGGAACAACGCTTGCGCCACTCCTTTCGGCCCAGGCGCCGCAACTCGGCCAGAGATAGGCGCAGACCCTCGTACACGATCCGGCCCTTGCGCAGTTTGACTTCGCAGATGCCGTGCGGCTTCTTGAAATCGCCGCCGTTGCGCATGTCCTCGATCAGAAAGGTCCTGGCGCGCGGTACAGTCAGCAGAGCCTCTCGCGCCCACTTGTGCGTGATGTGCGAGGGGCACATCACCAGCGTTGTGCTGGGCCTCCCCTCCGCCAGCACATGGATCGCGCCCAGCGCCATATAGGTTTTGCCGGCACCGCATTCGGCCACGATCCGCGCTGCCTTGGCTTTGCGCAGGTACTTCGCGGTGCCGGTGATGGCAAGCGCCTGGGCAGGTAGCGCCTTTCGCAGAAGCGTTGCAATGCGCGGCGCGACAGGGTCTTTCGTGCCTTGAAGTGGTGGATAGGTTTCGAGAATGCGAGTGGACAACTCATGGGCATGTGCCCGGAGGTACGAAAAGGTCGTTTCCATTGAGACACCTCACGGGATATAGTTAGGAGGATTTCAAGCGGGGTATCCTAAAGAATGCAAGGGGGCAGGACGACGTGAAGGTCTGCATTCACCGAGGTGCGATGGAAATTGGGGGCACCTGCGTGGAGATCGAATCGCAGGGAAGGCGGATCGTCCTTGATGCTGGCCTTCCGCTCGACGTGGCTGACCCTGAGACGTTCCCACTACATCCGGTGAAAGGGTTCAATACCCCCGACCCTGACCTGTTGAGCGTGGTCATTTCACATCCGCATCAAGATCATTTCGGTCTCGCCCATCGACTGCCCAAGGGGACATTGTTTCTAATCGGCAAGGCGGCCGAAGCCATCCTGGCTGCGGCTGATGTGTTTTCGCCTGCTGGGCTATGCCTTGAAAGTGTCCTGCATCTGGAGGATCGCAGCCCGATCACTCTCGGTCCCTTCACCATCACGCCGTATCTCGTTGACCACTCAGCCTATGACTCATACGCGATCCTGGTCGAGGCCGATGGCGCACGTTTGTTCTACTCGGGCGATCTGCGCGCGCACGGCCGAAAAGCCAAACTGTTTGAGGAATTGCTTCGCCTCCCGCCTGAGCATGTCGATGTTCTACTGATGGAAGGGACGACCATAGGAAGGATCGAAACGGGATCAGGATTTCCGACCGAGGTTGAACTTGAAGAACGGTTCGTAGAACTCTTCAGGCAGACCGCGGGGATGCCCTTGGTCTGGTGTTCCGGGCAGAATGTTGACCGAATCGTGACGATCTTCAAGGCCTGCAAGATGACCGGACGACAATTCATTATCGATATGTACACTGCCCATATTCTGAGAGCCACGAACAACAAGCATCTTCCGCAGGCCGCGTGGCACGGGATCAAAGTGTTCTTGCCGAAGAGCCAAAAGTGGCAGATCATACAGAGAAAAGAATTCCAACTTGCGGACTCGTACAAATCTTTCCGAATCTATCCAGAGCAACTTTCAAGGGAAGCGTCGCGCTCGGTTATGCTTTTCAGGCCGAGCATGATGAGGGATGTCGAGGAAGCAGCTTGCCTCAACGGTTCCCGCCTGATCCACTCGATGTGGGGCGAGTACTTGAAGCAAGAGAAGACCAAACCACTGTTGGACTGGCTACGGCAAAATGGAATCCCACTGGACGAATGCCACACCTCCGGTCATGCGTCAGTGCATGATTTGGTGAAGTTGCGGAACACGTTCCCGAATGCGGTGCTAGTGCCGGTCCACACCAACCAACCGGACCGGTTTGAGAAACTATTCGGCAACGTGCAGCGCCACAAAGACGGCGATTGGTGGGGTATCGGTTGTGACTGAAGTGTTCAGGCTGTAATGAATCTTTTTGTGTCGGAGAGGCATTCATGCGAAATAAGCCGCTAACGAAAGAAGAACTCGAAGCTGAGTGGGATAAACTTCCGAAGGACTGGTGCTCCATATACAAATGGCACCTTGAAGGTGAGGCAAAACCACAGGATCGAACAAGTAAGCATCGCTACGCGAAATGGATTGCGCCGTGGATTGTGGATTCATTCGACAAGATTCAGCTGGAGACCAAGGGCGTTCGCGAAGAAGACTTTAACACTGAGGATCATAGGGGACAGATAGACGAGGAGCAAATAAACGAGTACGAGAACAAAGAAGACATTAAAGCGGGGAAAGCTGCGTTTCCGTTTAACGAAGAGCGATTTTCACGTGCGCTCTATAATTCGGGGAATAATCGAGTATTAGGCAAGATGCTCGGCTATGAGGTTCCATTTCAGGCGTCAGGGGCAGCGAACGCTGACAAACACGCAGACATCGATCTCTTGTGTCAGACCAGTGACGCAATCCTTTGCGTTGAGACGAAGAATGCAAGAGATAATCACGCAATTCTGAAGGCAATCCTACAGGCTTACGTCGATGCATCCTTTGCCGCGATGCGACACGATCAATTTGTGAATGATTTTGGACTTTTGTCTGGTTTACCTTTTACGCCTGCGATCCTGATAGGCAAGAGAGCTGAAAGTCAATTCAAGGAATTGACAGGTAAAACGCAACTCAGGGATCTGGTAAGCAAGCTCAATGAGAGACTGGAAGGGCTAGGCGCCGGCAAGTTTCGATACTTTCTCGTAAGAAACACCGATTCCGAATTGGAAGACTGCCTTCGAATTCAATTACGGGTCAATCGCGATCACAGGGTCGTCTTCAAAACGGGATTCACTCCCTGCATCGAGGAATGGAGGATCACTCGCTGAGTGTCAGATTGGTGTGGCCATACAATCGGTCCATTCTTCACTGGAAAGTTCAGAGCGCTGGAACGCAGGCCATCTCCGATCCACTCAAGCATCTCCTCGGTTGCCGCAGTGATCAGGACTGGGTGGCAACCAATGCCATCGAGAGCCTTGATGCGTTCTTCCGCCTCGACGACGGCGAGAACGTGTTCGGCCCACGACGGTTCCGCAGGAAGTCCGAGAAAGCTCACCAGCGTCGCCCAGGCCTGATCTCGCTGGTATCCAAGCAGAATTGTCCGCCCAACGCCTCCATTCGTGTGCAGTTCCTCCGAGACAGCCACCAGATGCCGCACGGGATGCTTTCGGTCCGGCAGACTCACGGCTCCCTTGTAGCAGGAGGCGTGTTCGCCGAGAGAGATCTCCTTCACTTCGCCATCCGGGAAGTTCAGCGTAAATGTGGCCTTCTCGTGAACCGCCGCCGTAATGGCACCAACGTCGGAATCGCTTCCAAAGACGCTGATGAGATGCGCCTGTTCGTCTTCCCCCACGTAGCGGTCAACACGCAACCTTATTCTGGTCGACGTCTTCTCCGTCATGCGCGTGTATTCAAGCAACCCGAGTCTCATGTGTGCATTCTGCATCGACCTCTCCTTCCGGCTTCGCCGGTGCCTCGGTCAGCTTCATTGTCCTTCCATCGGCGTAGACCAATCGCAACTCGTTCGCCCACCGTTCCCGGTGATGAATGATCTGCGTATCGCCGTCCTCCTCGACGAAGGTGGTCACGTGCTTGACCGATCTCCATCGCGCGATGTGCCGTTCATCGCCCTGGCCGAAGACGCCGTTCAACAGGCCTGCTGTACACAGCAGCCCAACATGGCCTCCATGCAGCGGCGTGATTGGACGCCCTGTGGCCACGTCCTCGCGCGGCATTAGAAATGGCAACGTCTGTTTCCATGCGCCCGACAGCGGCAGGAGGTCCTCCAGCAGGTCGTACGGCAGCCCGCGGTAGCTCAGCGCGGCCTCGCCTGTCGGGGGCACGGGATAGCGTTCGCACGCTTCTGGCGCCAACTCCGGCAATGCCTGGAAACTCCCGTACGGGCTGATCCGCTGGAGCTGCCGCCTCGCCTCCTCGACAGCTACTCCCCGCACATTGCGGCGAACTCCAAGCAAAGCGATCTGGCGGAAACGGACCGATTCTTCATCGGTCATGCGAAAGATGTTCAGCCTGGTGAAGTGCGAACTGAGCACCCCGGCGCACTCGTGCAGGCGCTCGAACGGGATGACCAGCACCAGCACGCCCTCCATCACCAGCCAGCGGAAGGTGTGCTCCAGAAACAGCCGTTCCATGCGGTTGTTGCCAACTGAGCCGATCTCCGAATCGTAGGGTGGATTGAGATAGAGCAGCGAGAAAGACTCGGGCTTGGCTACTGCGTCGAAGGCATTGCCCTGAATCGTCTCGATGCCCTTTGTACTTGCTGCCAGCGCCCGCTCGGCATCAAGTTCTACACCGTAACGGCGCACCTCCGCGGCCTGAGTAATCAGATCCAGAGCCGTCCCTTGCCCTACGCAAGGATCGACCACCGATGCCGACCCCGTGAAGCTGAGAAGCTCTCGAAGCTTGCTTCCTTCGCTCTGCGGGAGCGGGTAAAAACCCATCTTCAAACGCGCAGCACTGCGTGCCATATCTGTTCCTTTCTCCGGACTAAATGACCGTCAAATCGTCAACCTGAGCCGTCATGAAGGCCTCCGAATTCATGCTGCCTTGGCCAACTCTAGATGGAGAACCGGAACGACGCGCCCTGCCGATGCTGGACCCGAGTCCGGCCCGCTGGGCGGTTGGTCGATCATCGAGGCCAGATGCAGGACAGACCCGCATCCGCATCTGCCACAACATTCAGAGGGTGAGTTCGTAATGCTTGCGCAGTTCTCGCAGTAGACGGCCCTTTCGACCGGGATACAGACGAGACGATGCTCAGGGCGAAGCAGCCTAACCTGGCACATGGAGTTCCTCCCGGTGAGCGTGGCGCTGCTATGCGACTTGCTGGCCGCTTATGGATTCGAGTTCCGCGATCAATTGCTTCAATGCCGCCAGACTGGGAAGACAGGTGGTGGTAGCAAACTTCAGGCTGTCCATGGCAGCAATGAACCGGGCGTCGCCGGCTACCTCAACCAGTCCATGTAGCCTCTCAAATCCCCGCGCCGTCGCCTGCATCCACTCCACAGCATTCTTTTGCCGCTCGGCATTCGGGATCGTCCTGGCATCCTTGCTGTGGCCCGCCCGTCGCAGGATCTCCTCGTAGATGTCCACTCCAAGCGTGCCCCGAAAGCTTTCAATCACGGCCGTGAGCCTGTGATCGACGGGGCCGCGCACATCGACGGATTGGGCGCTGATCGGCTGCACGGTGACTCCCGGAGGCAGCGCCCACTCAGGAAGCGCAGGAAGCGCGACGGGGTCGCCCCGCTGGTTCAATTGCACCCAGGTTTCGCCGAAGCTGTAGAGATACCGCCCCAGGCCAAAGCAACTGCAAGCACGTTTGAAGGCTTGCGCGTCGGCTGCGGTCACGGCATTATCGCGGTCTGCCCATTCTTCGCCTGTTCCGGTGTGGCTCCCGAGCCTATTGATTGTGACCGCGGTCGCCACCATCACTTTACTGGTCACAATTGCCTTGCCCCTTTCCATACGAGTCAGGGACGGCACTGTGGAGACGGTGTACTCCCGAGTCCACCCAGCGGGCGTGAAGAGCTGGTTAAGCCGATCTGTGTAAGCGCGGGGATCGGCGAACGGAAGGACCAGCCCTGAGCGCCCATCACTGGATGTGCGCAGGACACGCCATTTGATCTGATCCGGATGAAATGGCACCTCGAGTTGCGCGAACAGTTTCTCGCGCTCGACTCCTGAGAGCTTCGCTGCAAATGCCATACCTCAACTCCTTTTGCTCGGCTAACCCAAGCAGAGGGTGCGCCTTAGCCAACTCATGAAGAACCATCCTGGGAGACTGCGCACCACTTAGTAGGGCACTTCGTCGCGCGCGATCTCGAGTTCGTTGCTGAACTCTTGCGGCGCAAATGTGCTGCCGGCGGCATCCTGTTCCGGTCCATTCGGTCTGCTAATAGTCGGCCCTGGAGACAGGAGATTGACATCGCTCACAACGACCTCAGTGCGGAAGCGCCGTTGTCCCGACTCCCGATCCTCCCAGGAGCGAGTGCGTAGGGCGCCCTCGACGTAGATCCTTGATCCCTTCGTGACGTAGTCGCGAAGGATCTCTCCGATCCTCTGGTGGCCGACCAGGTTGTGCCACTCGGTGCGTTCCTGCCATTCACCGCGCGTGTCTTTGAAACGCTCGCTTGTAGCCAGCGTGAGATTGACCAAGCTGCCGGTCGGCAGGACGTGGACCTGCGGATCTTTTCCAGCGTGGCCCAGCAAAATGACTCTGTTTACGCCTTTGCTCATATGGTTCTCCTTTCGTTCTCGATGGAATAATCCAGTTGAATTGGACTAGGCTGCCTGCCTCCTGCGTATCGGCTTGCCTAGGGCCTCGCGAATCTCTGCCGTTGTGCAACCCGCCCAGCAGTGGTACATGCGCGGCTCGGCGACAGAGATTGCGAGATGGGTGCCGCGCTGGTCTTCGCCTCGCAGAGAGCACGCCGGACAACGGGCAATGTAGTTGCGGCCGCTGCGTTTGGCGTTAGGGACATGGCGGAGTATTTGGAAGCCATGAGTGTTCTCTCCAACTCCGCGGTGTTGGATCCAAGTTGTTGGGGGGACCCGGTCTGGAAGTGGCTCCATTCCGGCGGTAAGGGCTTCGAGTTGCTCCTTTGTGGCCCGCCTCACCTGCCGAAGCAGGCGGAACTGCGCCTCAAGATTCGGCTCGGCGGCCTCGAACCAGTAGCGTTGCATGTTTGCGCGATGGATGCCGAGCGGACCGCGAATTGCGTTTCCATACTCGTCAGGTTGAAGTTCGTTCTGGCGCGGGAACAGTTCGATGCCGTCCGATTTGTCGCGTTTCACTGCGATGCCGAGCTGATGAGCGACATTGAGGGCGTAGATTCGGCACGTCTTCGCCGGCAATGGCTCCGCCAGTAATGCCCAAAGGTGGCCACCGCGTCGGGATTGCTCCAATAGGGCCTCTACGCCGTCCTGATGGAAGCCCCGTTGGAGCCGGAGTAGATCGTTCCGGGCCTCATCATAGTCTGCGTCGATCGCGATCCACTTCGAGGTCTGAGCCTGTGGGTTGATCGCGTAGATGCCGATTGTGTGGCGGCCTGCAAGATGGTTTTGAATGGTCGGTATGTCGATGCTGAGGGGCTGCTTCGATGCCCGGCCGCGCGCCAGATAGTAGAAGAATCTCCCGGATTCCTTGTCTGGGAAGTGGCTCTGGCGCACATAGGCTCGGCGGTTGGCGAATAGATTGAAATACTCGGCGGCCTGGGCACGGGTAACCGGTAGGATCGCCGTGGTCGTTTGGGTGAACATGGTCACGCTTGGTGGACGATCCCAGGGTGGCTGTGCCTGAATTCGGCAGGAGACTTCTGGTTGTTGGGGAAGCTGACGCGCACCGTGCCGATGCCAGGAAAGGCTGCGGCTTCTGCGAGGGCGTAACGAAGTGCAAGCGCACGAATGCGGCTGGCGGATTGACGCATGGGTATCCTCCTGATTGTGTGAGTTGGACGGGAGTACTGGAATGGGTGGGGCGGAGAATTACGCGTGAGCTGTTTGCGTCCGCTCACATGAATCCTCTGCCTGATTGAGCAGACTATGCCGCGGGAGCAGCCGGTTGGTCGGTGGCCGATTCGGGCTTTGAGCCGAAGCGCATGAGCAGGTAGTCCCCGAGCTGCTGAACTCGCTTGGCGATCAGGCTGGGTAAGATGTACAGCTTCTTCAGATCGGACTTCTTCCCCTCGCCCTTGCGAACGACCAGGTACAAGCCGGCGGTGAGAACGACGGCGACTACAAACAGCAACGAGCTGATGATCAGTTTCATGGCGGGCTCCGTTCAAACTTGGGTTAGGCGGCCCGGCGGGCCGGCGTTTTCAGATTGCGGATCAGTTCGTAGGTGGTCATTCCGAAGAACACGATCACGAACAGGGCCGCGACAAACTGGGCGATGCGTACCACACCCAGATAAACAATGGCGAGGACAGTGAATATGGTCAGCTTGCTCATGCTGCCCTCCCTTTCAGGATGGTTTGGACGTGGTCCTTCTCTGCCCGAGCCATGCGAAAGGGCAGGAACACCCACAGCATGAAGACATTCAAGACGGTATTGCCCAGCGCGAACATCACGCTGTTGGGGTTGGTGATGCCATGGATGCCGAAGTTGACGGTCTCCAACCCCAATAGGCTCATGCCTTTGTTCCTGTTCATCCAGCCGAGAGTTACCTCCTTGCGCCGGGTGGTCAGGAACTTCTTGAGGAACGGAATCTTGTCGGCCTTCAGGAACGCGCCCCAGGCAAAGATGCCCAGGCCGGCTCCGGCGGCCAGATTGCCGCTGTTAGATGGAGTGAGCAGCATAAACAACACCGCCTTTCCTTCCCCGGTAGAAACCGGCGTAAAATCCGCCATAGAAGAGGATCAGGCTGAACAGAACGAGATGATTGTGAATCCACGGAACCATGGGCCTAATCCCTCCTTTGCGTTGCGGCATAGGCCTTGCCGGCCTGCTGCCTGGTGCGATACATGAGCTGGTCGACGCGGTTGAAATACATGCAGTCCTGGAAATGGCTGACCATAGCCTCGATGTACAGAAGCTTCCAGAGCATGGCGGCGAGGCAGGCCCTGGCCAACACCGCCAGGAACTTGACGGTTAGAGACACAGCTTCACCTCCTTGCTGATCGCCCGGCCCCCGAACCAGCTGCCCTTCAGCAGGACCAGGAGCAGGTGCTCCAGGGCCTTCGTGTTGGCGAACCAGCGAATGCCGGCGGCGCCGAACTTGACGGTGAGTGCCTGCGTGCGGGTCGGTACTCCCGCACCCTTACGGAGCCACTGGTCAATGAGCGGCAGACTGGTCCGCGGGCGCTTGCCGGACACCAGGAGCTCGCGCACCTTGCCGCGGTTGCGCAGCTTGGCGGCGAGCAGGGCGGACCAGAAGCCGGCCTCGTAGGACGGGAGCAGCCAGAGTAGCCAGATGGGCACGTGCAGCCTCCTAGTGGTGAATGAAGTGAATGACCAAGTCATGGCCGCCCTGGATAATGCCGGAGGCCATGCCTAGGAGAGCCAGCGATAGGACGGTGCCCACAACGCAGGCCACAAGCTTGAGGCCCGGCGGTATCTTCGTACCGGCAACGCACAAAGAGCGCAACGCGACGAGATTGGGGGCCTCGGCATCGACGACCGACCGGGCTACGGTCCATTTCTCGCAGAAGGCACCGATACGCTCGTCGGCCTTCTTGTTGAGCTCAATGTAGACGGGCGAGCCCTTGGCCACGCCGCTGGCCTGGTGGCCGTTGGCGGTCTCGATGATGCGCGCCAGCGCCGATTCTAGGGATGCCTGGTCGCGGTTCCGGCGCCATTGAGGAATGCTGATGTTGACCACGTCCTTGCAGGCGACTCCGGCCCTTCTGAAGGCCGAGAACAGGCCCCCAACCAAACGATCGGAATAGCATAAATCCTGGTCTGAAACTATTTCGTTGCTCATGAATCCTCCCTGATACAAAGTGAAAGCCCTGGCCGAAGCCAGGGCTAAAGTGAACAATCTAAGTCAGATCAGTATTACTTCGTCGGCCGTGCCTCAGTCTTGACGGGCTTCTTGTACGCTCCGCATTGCCGGATGAAATCCTTGGTGGTCGGGATACCGGCCAGCACGGCATAGATATGCCCCATAACACTGGAATCGGCTACACTCATCCGTTCCAGAGGGACGAACTCGGCCATGGCGGCGTCGAGCTGCTTGTCCGCCAGGTCGAGATTATCGATTAACTTCTTGATATCAAAGGACATTAGGCAACCTGCTCATTGTTCCAGGACTCGGCGTCGAGCTGCTTGTCCGCCAGGTCGAGATTATCGATTAACTTCTTGATATCAAAGGACATTAGGCAATTTGCTCATTGATCCAGGACTCGGCGTCGAGCTGCTTGTCCGCCAAGTCTAGATTATCGATTAACTTCTTGATATCAAAGGACATTAGGCAATCTGCTCATTGATCCAGGACTCGGCGTCGGGCACCAGAGCCTGTTCCCCCTGCAGGCCATCAGGTCCAAACTCCCTGGAAACAGCGACTTCCCGCTCCTGCTCGGCGCTCAGAACCGTTTCCGGATCAATGCCCGCCTCCAGCATCTTGCGCCTTTCGATCTCGGCGCGCGCGGCCTTCACGTACTGCACCCGCCGCTCATTGGCTTCCTGGTCGACATCCGTAGGGGTAAACTCCTGTCCGGCCAGGGCTTGAGGAACGGGCTCGAGCTTGACCAGGTCAACCAAAACAGCCTTCAGGGTGATAGTGACCCGCGTGAGCTGCTCATCGACTCCCTGGATTTGGCGCAGAACCTCAATGCTGACAGTCTCTTGCGGCTGGGGCGCGACAGTCACCAGAGCTTCCGCGAATTGCGCCAGCTTGGCGATGTCCTCGCGCATCTTATCTGCCGCGCTATGAGCAGTTTGCGAGTCGCCCATAACCAGCGCGGGCGGCTGAAAGTGCTGTTCGCTGCCATCCTTGCTGACGGTTACGAGAAACGTCCAACGGCGCAGTTTGCGCCTGGCTTCCTTGGAAATGAGTTTCTTGCCATGCTTCTGCTTGGTTTTCGATACGGGCACGCTTGTTGCAGAACGGGCCCGTTCTCGGCAATAGGCCGGCGGGACCACACCGTACATGCCTACAAACTGGGGTACAAAAGGCTATCAAATCGGAGATTTCCACAGTGGGAAATTCACCGATTCGGAATGATTTCCCTATACTAGGCCGGGGAACCGGGGGTCTGAAAAGGCCCCGGGAGGGCCAAAAGTGACAAGACTCAGGCGGTATCCCCGGGGATACCGCGCTCAGTCATGACAAAATGACCAACTGACTTCGACCCCTATTTAGGCGATCGCAATCAGATTGTTTTCCGGCTCCGAATACTGCGTACCGGACTGGCCGGATTCGGCCTCATGGGGCTCAGCCGAGAACGGCTTGGCCGACGAAGAACATATTCTTCGAAAACTGCCCGACTGTGCATTGAGAGCAGGCCTTGCCACGGTACGGAAAGCCAGTTTCCTCGCCGGATCGGCAGAGGAGATCGTCGCCTCCGACGGATGGTTGGTAGCTGCGGCAGGCGTGGCGGAGGATGGTCTGGGTCTTGGATACGGCCGCTGTGCGCTTTGGATCGATGACGCTCATGTCGCCGGCAATCACGATCATTTTGAAGAGAGCAGATTCGCGGTTGACCAGTTCCCTTGGCGGAAATGGACGGGCAATGCTGACAGTTCCTTGCATGGGACGTCTCCTCAGGCATTGTTGGTTTGTTGATTGGGATGGCTGATGGTCTATTCGTCCGCCGCGTTCCTCGGCAGGCGGAGATTTTGAGTAGACCGGCGATCATCACGGGCCTGTCTGGCCCATGTGCGGACGGTTAGCACGTGGCGACGACGGCGGATGCTTGCGGCTTGATGCACTTGAAGAGCAACCCGATGATGAGGGCAGTGATCACGCCGGACAGGACCCGGACTGCGAGCTGGGCGAAGAATGCGGACATGTTCAGACTCCTGACTTACCTGGTTGAGGTGACGACAACACTGGTGGGTGCGGTGTAGACACGCAGCTAAAAATGCTCGCCGGGCAGGCAAGGAGAGATCCCTGCCCGGCGTCCCTGCGGTGGAGCGCAAGGGGATTGAAAGGCATCAACTTGTTCGGTCGATTGCGGAACGGCGAGGCGGTAGCCCAACGCGCCACGACATCGAACATCCAGCCTCATTCCTGAGCAACCGAGAACTCAGCAGCTCGGGTTGGGTCCGATGGTGTTTTCTAGATCTGGGTTCAATCTTCCGACCGGCAGTGAATTGGCATCCTGCAATGATTTGCGCAGTCGTGTTTGCCGGCCCCAGCGACCATTGAGAAATTCTCCAGCGGGAAGCTCCGGGCGCTGATGACGCCGGGGGCCGAGCGGTGTGCGCATAACAGCAGGAGGGATACACTCATCCCCGCACATCTATAGACCAGGGTTCTCCATCCTGCTTGGCAAAAACAAACCACACGCGCGCGCGAGGCCGAGCCGCCCTAGTAGACATGCTTTGCTGACAACGCAGAGCGGGTGCAGTAAAAGCATGCCCGGCGCTCTCAAGCTCTGCTATGCCCTCTGGCATTCTCCCATGGCCCGACTACTTGGCTTCCTGTTTGTCTAACCATGACTAGCAGATGAGACGGCCATCGCACCTCACACACCTGCCTGTAACCGAAGGCAACGCCTTCGGAACAGACCGGCTCTTCGCGGCCTTGTTGCCAAGGCGGCAGGTGGTAAGCGTCAGTTCTGCGTCTATATGGGAGCCTTCCGGGACCTCGGGGTTTTACCCCGATCAGGCACGGATTCCTACAGTGACGCCCTGACTAGCCGATTCCTGGATTGCTCCAGTCATCAGGGTGAGGATTACTCACCAAGGCCTGCCTCACGACAGTCCTTTCGGCCTTACTGCACGGGGCCGAACCGGCTGGTGGTTGTTGGATTGGATCACGCTTCCGGATCCTCGTCGAACACAAAGCCGTTGGCGTTGTCCGCCACTTGCTTGGTCAAGAAGTTCGACTTCAGTTGGGGAATCGAATCCTGAACGCGAATGATGCCTTTGTCGGACATTATGTACGATCCGTCAGGCAGGCTCAGATTGGGCGTCTGGGACAGCTGACGGTTGTTGCTGACATGGTAGACATGGCCGTTGACGGCCTTGACGGCTATCCGATCACCATCGGCGAGCTTCTTGTGGGCATATACGGTCAAGGCGATGAATTCGACCTGGCCGGTGATGCCCAGTTGTTCCGCGGCATTCAGGATGTCGTGGAGAATTTCGTTGATGAGAATGCCGTCAGCGACTGAGATGGTGAAGCCATCGCCGTCAAGACGGGGCTCGAAGTTGTCCGTGTACCGGGAATTGGCCAGATGAATCCCGATCTTGCGCCGGGTTTCCTCCGACCACGGCCTGCCCGTGACCTCGAGACCTTCGCCAACGGGAGTGAACTGGTTGAAGTAAAACTCCAGCAGACCAGGACGGAATACCTCCTGCTTCCTGGTCTTGCCGTTCGGCAACTGAACATCAATCAAGTCTGTGTAGCCATAGGCAGCCCTCTCAAAAGCATCGTCAGGAACGACGCCGGTCACTTTGCTCCGGGCATTTTCGAACTGCCTTGCCCACCATGACTTGAGCCATGAAGCTGCCTCGATAATCCTGTCATCCGAGGGATACGCCGCGAGCAATTCCTTTGCCAACGGTCGCTTGATCAAATGCTCGAGCTGCCGATTGTCCTCAACGAGCTGATCGCGCCGCGACCTGAGAATGCTGAGCGCCCGGCACAGTTTGGTTTCCACCAGGATGTAATCGCCTGCATCCTGGCGCGCCTTCGGGATGCGGGAAGCAAAGCATATCGGGAAGATGGGAGTCTTCAAAGCCTCCATCGAGTTGGCAATCAAACTCTCCACGATGCGCTTGTCGCCCTTTTGCATCTGCAACCAGTCAATTACCACGTAGGAATTGGACATCGCCAAACGCGTGACGAAATCCTCCTTGTGGTCGTTGAACGCCTTGGCGACAGCCAGGAAGCCGGCTTCGCTGGGCTCGTAGTTGTTTACATCGCCCAGAATCTCGGGCTTGACGAAGTTCCGGAGAGCGTCAAGCGCGGGCGGATTGAAGTTATCCGGCAGCACATGACGCCCCTCATTCAGACAAGCCCGAATGGCGGTACGGTGCTCTCCCGACAACAGCGTGTCGATCCAGCCGCGATTGATGAACGAGCCCAGGCTTTCTGAGCCGCGCTCGAAGGCTTTTAGCTGCTGGAAGAAGACATTGGGAGTCCACCTGGATACGATGCCCTCCCAGCGCGCCCTGTTGAGCCGATGATGTGCGGACTGCGTTTTCGAAAGGCTGACGCCTTCAAGAAGCTCCACGGGATAGTGCATCTGGCGGAACTTTGCCAAATACTCTTCGCCCCAGAAGACGAAAAGCAGGTCATCCATGTCACCATCGTTGAGCTGGCCGATAATCTCGCCAGCATCGGCGCCGAAGTACACACGGCCGTGGCCCTTGTATTCCATCAGTTCAGGAATGTATCTGTTCCAGACCTCGAGCATCTCGCCGGAATTGGTATTCGGCGAACGGCCGATAACCATGCGGCCTTCTGGTGCATCAGGAGCGCACACCATGGGCAAGCCCTCGTGCTTGCCGCTGATGTTGTCCTTGCTGAGATCAGGCATGCCGTCAGGACCATCTACCAAGGGATTAGGGAACGTATAGGCGCGCATGCCATTTTTCAAGTGGACGCGCCCGCGTGAGATATCCACGGATTCCTGAATGCCCTGATTGAACATGCGCCGGCACAGCACCGGCATGGTCTTCGACTGGAAGTCCAGATGAACGGCCCGGATGAGGGGCCACTCAGTCTTGTCATCGGACCCGGCAGCGTCCACAGCGCGAACCGTGGCGGCAAAGTCCGCAATGATGGCGTCCTCATCGTCGCCAAAGTACAACTCCGAGAGTTCCTCCATGCGGTCCAGGCCAGCCTTGGTGACCAGGTGGTCGTCGTAGAGACCACTGTTCGTCAGCGTTTGCAAGTCCATCTTGAACGGGTGCAGGCCTGTTTGCGCCAGAACCCCAAAGTAAAACGTGCCATCGGTGAACCGGAACTCCTTCTTGGAGTCGTAGAGCACGACATCCCAGTGCACATGGGGGTTGGCATGAGTCACGCCCTTGCCCTGACCCAGATAGCCACCCGTGGTGGACATCGTGCCGTCAAAGCCAGGCAGGTTACAGGTGATCGAGCCTTCCTTGAGCGCCCGCTGTGCTTTATCCAAGAGGCTCATGTTGAAATCCAGGACGCTTATCAGGCGCCCATCCGTCAGCTCAACGGCGTAACCGGTTCCGGTCGGCAGATCCAAACGATCCACGGCCCGGCCCTTCACCATCAGCATGTGAGCCGCGAAGAACCGCCGTGCACGCTTGGCTGCCTTCGCATCGCTGGCGATGCAGATGCCCAGATCCTCTGGAGTGTAGATACAGCTATCGGCCGAAACGAACAGCATGAGGCCGTCGTCCGGTACGTGGCCGTAGACGCAACGGAAGCGTTCGCCTTCGCTGGTCCACCCGCGTGAAAGGTACTCGGCAGTGCGACGCATCTCCTTCCGGTACTCCTTGCTACCGCCGCCCTCGAAAGTCGCGATGCCATAGCGGGTGCCTTCCGGCATACGATCATCGAGAATTTGCCGTGTCTCGTGCTCCTTGAAACCTGTGTTCGGGTTGAAGGGCGTGGACGTGTCGGTATAAGGCCGGCGAATGAGTGGGTGCTTAGGGCCGTTCTTCGTATCGAATACGAGATGAAAAGCCATGCGGCTCGGAACGGTCCACTCTGGGAGTGAATGGGCAGTATTGAGGCTCTGAACGTTCTCCGGAACGTTCGAAATCGCCATGTCAATGGACATAACTTCTCCTTCCCCCCTCCACGGGGGATGTTTGATTGCTATTGATTTGTTCCTGCTTGTCGTGCAGAACAATGGGGCGTGGGCTTCCTGTCGCCAGTCAGCTCCCATGCCGTATTAGGTTGCGGTTGACCTACTATGCCTTGGCAGGCATGACTGGGGTGTGGGCGTCGGCCTTGGCGATCAGGCCCTTGCTCCAGCCGTCGAACAGGTTGCCGCTCTTGGTGGTCACCGAAGCGGTGAAGCCCACCACTGCGCCCAGGCTGCGTTCTACCGTGGGCTGTGCCAGCACTGCTGCCTTGCCGATGGCCGGGGCCACGTTCTTGTCAGCAACGTTGGCTGCAGACCGGATGGTCTTGGTGAGCCAGTTGGCATTGACTGCTTCTTCCAGGCTGAGCTTGGTGTCAGTAATGGTGGCAGTGGTGGACTGCTTTGTTGCTGCCGCCATCATGGCGATGATGGTCTGCAGCTCGTTGACGTCGTTGTACTCGAAGGACATTCCGTTCGGCATGGTCATTTTCATGGTGATTCTCCTTGGTAAAAGATGGGGTTTGGAATTACACCCGGGTGGCCTCAAACCCAATGTCGAAGCTACTCGGTACTACTTGTTACTTAGTGCCTCTATTACCAAGAGCTTTCTGGCCTCGCGTGATGCATCCGGTCGGATAAGTGACTCATTCTTCTGACCCTCGCCTGTTTGGGAAACCTCTCCAGCACACAAAGAAAAAGGCCCTCGCGTGAGGACCTTTGCTTCGAATCGAGGATACTCTTTGGAAGGGTGTCAACAGCTGAACGCTGAGTAGATCATCTTAGCCGCACATGTTTTACCTGACCGACCGCGAGCTAATAATGTAAGCCCGTCAAAGTGACGGAAGAGTCGGATTGATTTGCAGGCCCTATTTAGCTTGACGTATGGCTGTGTCCGGATGTCCGGGTTCCTAGCCAGCGGCGCCCGAGAGCTGAGGCGTATCAATTCGTTACGGTTGGACCTGTGCAGGCCCGAACGATATTCGTACAGGCCTCCTACTTACCTCTGACGGTTGCGGCTGTCGGATCGTCGGATTGATTTACCAGCGGCGCCCGAGAGGCGCCTGTGGTGGTGATGTCCTTCGAGGGTGTTTGCAATCAGCTGAGTTTTCAGCCCATCGCACAGATGGTCCAGATTGGGCCATCCTGGTCGCGCTTGGGGCGGCCAGTAGGGCCGCCAGCGCGCTCAGATCATTTGGCCGGCGCGAAGAACTCGGCCACGGCAGACAACTCAGCCGGTGTTCCACGCTTCTTGAGTGAACGCGCGCGATGGCTGATCACGATGATGTTTTCCTTGGCGTAACCAAGCTGGGGGACAATCCTGTCCAACACCGGGGTTCCATTGTGCTTCCCGCTTTTAAGAGTGATCGGAATGCCCAGCACAGGGCAGTGGGTCGGGAGGATGATGTCTTCAAGCGTGATAGTGCACGGGAACTTGCCGGTCTTGGCTTCGAAGGCGGCGTTTCGTAACATTGCTCGCTTGGCTACCATGCTGCGCGGGGGATTGCTTTTGGTGCAGATGTCGGGCATGATTCTCAGTCCTTTCTGGTTATGCTCCTTACACACTTAGATGAGGCACACCGCCCCCTTTAGCAGAGCAGAGCAGGGTTTGTAGTGAGAAAGAAAGTGAAGATCTTTCAAACCTGCTTTGATACCAGCAGTGCCGCTCTTGTGCCTGCTTGGCCGTTCCAGTTGGTCTCTTTGATTCAGTTTCAGGCTCTTCAACACCGCGGCTTTCAGGCGCGGCAGTTCCCAGTTGCCGTTTGGGACGATCACTGACGGGGCGTATGGCTGTCCTCTAGGCCACGACTTTGTTCTGTGGCTTACCAAACCAGCTATCAGTGACGGCTAATAGCCATGCTGACTGAGCAGGAGATATCTGCTCTGCATCCGTTTGAGTAGGATGCCCAGTCCGGCGGGGCCTGCTTGGTCCCGCCGATCTGACTTACGCTTGTGGCCTTGTCGCAATTTCCCACTTGGCTTGGCTGCCTTGCGGTATGAGCAGCGCTGGAATGCGCTGCGGGCTTGCGGCGATTGCTTGCCTTTGTTCCGCCTGAGTGTGTATTAGGCCCACTTCCAGCTCATGCGGTCGTGCTTGTTACGCCGTCCACACTCCCTGGCGAACGGTTTTGCTGCTTGTCTCCACCCTACGCGAGCGGCCGGATATACCAAATGCGCAGGCATCGAAGCGGATATTCTGCCCTCACTGTTACATTCTGGTTTCCGGGCAAGATCAGGCAATTTCTGCCCAGTTCACAGTGAATCAATTGTTCTCAACCTCAACGGCTACAAAGCCGATCCGCGACAAGAGGTAGAGCGCATTGCTGGTATCTTGTGCAGTGTGCATCCACTGGTTGCTGAAAGCTGCAAGCGTGGCATCAAGGCTGTCCCAGTTGGTTGCCTGGTGGTTGCGCAGAAAGCACAAAAGCTCCTCCTCGATCTGGGTCAGCATGAGGTTGTCGTCTACGTTAATCGTTTGCGTCATGATGCGTTGCTCCTCTCGGGTGAGTGAACAGGTTCCGGCCTGTTGCCGTGCTCAGTTCGTCGACGGCCCGAACCATTTGGCCTGGTCGGCGTCCCAGGAGTCTGACAAGGCCTTGCGGGCACGCCTCATCGCTTCGTGGGCGCGGACTGCCTCCGCGTAGGCCCGCTCCTGTTCTGCCAGCCGCCGCTGCTGGAAGTCCTCCCCCGCCTCGGTGGCGACCATCGTAGCAGCGGGGATGAAATGCAGTTCCTTGGTCTTGCCGCCGCGGATAATCGCCACTTTCAGCGCGGACTTCCGCAGAGCGTCCACGTCCGCCTTGGGCCATCCGCGCTCCTTGCGCAGATCCTGGACGGCCACGCTCCAAGCGCCGGGGACAGCTGGCAGGTCTTCATCGTTGCTGTTCCGCAGTGCGCTGAGCGGAAAGCCTTTAGTCGGTACAACTGTTTCTGCAGCGCCGATCATCTCGACTACAGCAGTTGGCAAGCATCTCATTTGTTTCTCTCCTCCGCCTTAACCCTGTTGCACCAGCCGCCGCTCTTGCGGGCAGCTGGTTTGTACTATCTTTTATATTCACAACGAACCATAATCTACCAAAGGCCCGATCATGGGAGTAGGGCGAAGGCCCTATGCTCGCTTCGGGGCTGGATCTGTGTGCCTCTGTAGGTAACGTACCCCGGTGAGGCAAAAGGGGACAGATTCCTTCATCTTTCTCTACGGCGGCGAATCCGACCGTTAGATTGCCTACGCCGAGAGACTACATCAGGCCGGCAATCCGCCAAAGCCAGCACCGTTTTGGCCGTCCAGCAGGGCCGGCATGGTGTCCTTAGAGGGGTGTTGCCAGCTATTGCAATCTTGCTGGTGCCAGTCAGCGACGTAAACCGGGCATTCACTCTTTGATTTTCTGCCATTCTTCTGACCGGTATAGGGGGCTGAAGTTGTCCGGAGCCTTATACGCGCTACAGACCGTCTCTGGCCATTCGATTACGTCTAAATCCGCGGGCCATTGGTCCGGTGATCCTCCTTTAGCTCGATGATCACCATCGGTGCTATAGACCCCTAGCTGGATTGCGAGCGCAGTGCCCAGTTGTTTGAACTGGACTCGGCATCCTGCCGCCTTGGCCTGGGTCATCAGGTAGCGGGCATCCTCGATCGTCATCAAGTTTGTGTCGTCTTTTGACCCTGACTCACCGCCAACTACAACCCACGCGATCCCGTTCCTGATTAACCTCTCTTTCAGGTCGGGAACCGACTCCGACAGCGGTCTGTTCACGACAGAGACCCAGGGCTCAAAACTGATCCACCTGATCGCCGCGGCGGTTTTGCCGAGGCGATCAATGCGTTGCATTTCGATTTCGGCCGCACTGCAGGCGCTCACGCCTTGCCAGACGTTGGCGGGCCATCGCCCAAACTCCGCAAGAACGGCGTCATTCACTTCTGCGAGGCGCTCACTACGCTTCGTGAGTACTTGAAATTGATGCCAGGGGGCAGCGTTAAATACCCGGAAGTGTTCCAGGATCAACTCCAATGGGAGAGCCTCGAAGAACAAATCGGAGAACTCGTTTACAAAGATCTTCTTTGGCTCGCAGAGCCTTAGGACAGCATACAGATGCGCAGGGTCAAACAGGACAGTACCGGTGAATCGCTTCTGTTTCTCGTTGTCGCCTTTTTGATTGTTCATCGACTTGACCACGAGGTCATTGAAGCGTTCATCGACGTTCACTCTCGGGTTCTGGGAATGGCGGTACACACGGTTCACTGCGTAGCACAGTCTGCAGCCGACTGAGCACTCGCGGCAGCCATACAACGAATTGAGGGTCCCATCCGTCCACGAGATTCCAGATCCGTTTAGGCTCATGCGGCGCCACCATGATTCGTGGCTGGCTTTGGAACCAAAGTCGGCCGGCCGTATTGCCGCAGCTCCCTGATCGACGAGCGGAGTGTGGCATTGACAAGTTCGAGAACGTAACGAAGCTCAGCATCCCGGACTTCTGGCGAAATGCCGTTGTACCTTTTCTCGAATGATCTCATCGTCCGATTCGCGAAGTCGTCAATACTCTCTCTCGGCTTTATTGCTTTGGATGCCGGTCCGATGGGGATCGCCTTAGCAACGATCTGTGCTGCCTCCTCCTTGCCGGTGACGTCATCTGGCCCGACCATCTCCGCTATGGCTTTGACTTCCGAGTAGTACTTCATCCTGGCCAAGTCTATCCGGCGATCTTCCGCAGCCTCGATTACAGCCGCAGGCAACGCAGCGGAAAGACGCTCACAATCGGCGATGATGTTTCGGACTGTTTTGTCGGAACGGTGCAGAGAGTTTCCGATGGCTTTCGAAATCTCCATCCATCCGCGTTCAGCCTTGAAATAGGACCTGTAAGCAAGAAGGACTTTGCCAAGGTGGAATCGGGAGAGATAAGCCAGGTTGATTGCAAGCACGACAGCGGAACGCGCCTCATCCAAGGCCCCGGTATCCGAGTGGTCGGATTCGATATGCAGGGCTTCAATTCTTCGGAGCGCATCCTCAAGGCCGTTCAAATTGGAAAAGTTTGCCAATTCGTCCTGATTCTCGCTCTGCCCATTTTCAAGTTCTTGAAGTTCCGGTCCGGGCAATTCAGGAGTCCCCAAAGTTGAAAAGCCGTCCGGCCAATCGAACCCAGGCTCGTGATAGTCACTTTGCTTCTCGGTATTGTCGATCACGGCCAGTTCCGTACCCTTGTCGCTTGTCTGCGGCTCGATTGCGGGTATGGTGCCTTGCGAATTGAACTCATTTGGGTCGGGTTGGTCCCAAGGGATTTCCATCAAGATCCCGTCGTGTTCGAGTTCCTGCTTTGCTCGTGCGTTTAACACTTCAATCTCCTCCTGGGTGATGGGATAATCGCCCCATTCGACATCGGGTTCGTTTGCGGTTGCGTTCTTCATTCCTTGATCATGCACCCAAGGCAGGAGTTTACGGATAAGGCGAACACCTTAGCTCCTGCCTAATATTCCTGCATATCAAGCTGGCGCCTGCCGGGTGGTCTTCGTTGTCACGCCTTCCTCTCGCTGGGATTCGCCGCCATGTAGGCTGCGAGCTTCTGGAACTGCTGCTCCCACTGGATCAGGCTTCGCACGTGGCGCTCGGCCCGCTTCCGAAACGCGGCATCAATCTTGATTGTCTTGGCGTAGAGCAGCCGTACCCTCGTGTTCTTCCAGTTTTCACTCCCCTTCACGGGCGGCAGCGGCGAATGAAACTCGTGGTACTCATCGGTGATGGCTTGCATCACCTTATCGACGATGTCGGGATGCAGCCGGTCGGTCACGCATACCTGCTCGAAACACCTGAACATCTCCGCCATTTGCGGGCTTTCCTGGAACGTGATTACTTTCTTCTTTGGCATCATTCCTCTTCGGCCGGATTTGCGTTCCGGGCTACGGCTATTGTGCCTGGGCAGCGGCGCCTGCCGCTGATAGGTGCTGGATGGTCGATCCGCGCAATCCGACGAACGCTCTCACGGGTGACGGCTGTCCGGCCGGCGATCTTGCGTGGCCTGGGCAAGGTAGATCTCATCGACGGCGCGGCACAGGGAGATCCGCGCAGGGGCGCGTGGATCTCGGTGGCGAACGCATTCTTGAAGAACGGAACCAAGTGCTCAACGGCTCGACGCGCCATGGTGTTTGACCACTTTGCCCGATTTGCCATGAGAAATTCGTTTGCTGCTGCAGGGAAGAGCTTTGGCATCTCGCGTTTCATGATTCCGTTGAAGTTGTTTTCAATCTGGCGAAGACGCGCCTTCATTGTCTCGCCCGCCACGACCTTTGGCGTGGATTTTGTACTTTCTCGATGGCGCATTCCGTCGAACTGGAATTTAAACCACCAGACTCTAGCCCGGATAATTCACGAATCCCCTGACACGGAAGGCCTCATCTGCTACAAACATGTTGTCAAGACAGTGTTTGAAGCAGAAAAAGAGGCCTTCGCGTGACAGAGAATAGCACA
>Ga0181524_10000914_pt1 | contig 35037 bp, 25 predicted proteins | sample PEATcosm2014_Bin_34_FD_119761 | JGI IMG/M metagenome (GOLD analysis project Ga0181524, IMG submission 119761) | Peatland microbial communities from MTU Mesocosm Facility, Houghton, MI, USA - PEATcosm2014_Bin05_60_metaG | ecosystem: Environmental > Terrestrial > Soil > Wetlands > Peat | place... | reverse complement strand
GCCATCGAGGAGTACATCCAGGTGCACAAGGCTCACCCGAAGCCTTTCGTCTGGACGAAGTCAGCGGAGGCCATCCTGGAAAAGGTGGGGCGCTGTAAAGCCATTTTGGAAACGGTACACTAGATCAGTCCGTCCATGGAATCGAAGCATCATGGGCCGGGCACCCTTCCCTGCTTATACCTTTGTACCTGCTCCGGGTTATGTGACATGGGCTTTTATCGATTCCAAATAATTGCAACTCATCATAAACAAAGGAAAAGCCGGAGAGGGCCTGTAAGCCGGATTCTGTGACGCCCCGTGAGGGGCCGGTGATCATTTCTCTCGATCCCGCATTGCTGCGGGACTCTAGCGGCCAACCCGGGAGTCTCGGACGGGCCATCCTACGACCTCGCCTTTCGGCGGGGACGCTCCCCTATTTGGCCTTGCTCCGGGTGGGGTTTGCCGTGCCAGCCCTGTCACCAGGGCCGCGGTGCGCTCTTACCGCACCTTTTCACCCTTACCCCGCCTCGCGGTCCTTTCGGGCCGCTCCGCGGGGCGGTGTGTTTTCTGTGGCACTTTCCCTGGGGTCACCCCCGGTCGGCGTTACCGACCACCCTGCCCTGCGGAGTCCGGACTTTCCTCTGCCCCCGCCTTGCGGCGAAGACAGCAACCACCCGGCCCTCTCCGGCCAAGGTCAGCATACTCCAACCCGATGACCGTTTCAAGAAATCCCCATGCCCACTTTGACCCCATTGCGGGCGCATGGTAGATTCCTGCGCAAGATAATCCCCACGCAAGATCCGAATCCGCGCGCCTGCCGTGTGATCGTTCGCGGAGGCAACGACATCGCCTCGGCGGTGGCCCACCGGCTGTTCACGGCTGGCTTTCCCGTGGTGATCCTCGAGGCGGAGCAGCCGCTCACCGTGCGCCGAGGGATGGCGTACGCCTCCGCGGTCTACGAGGGGCGCATCACGCTGGACGGGGTGACGGCAAAGCATGCCCCGACAGTCGAGCGAGCACTGGATCTTCTCAAGTCCCGTGCGGCGATCCCGGTTGTGGGCACAGGGGACGAAGCGGTCCTTGCCGTCCTTCAGCCTCGGGTCATCGTGGACGCCCGCCTGCACAAGAAAGAGCGAAGCGCCTCCCGGATCACTGATGCTCCGCTCGTCATCGGTCTGGGGCCCGGTTTCGCCGCCGGGGTCGAGGCTCATCTTGTCATCGAGACAAACCGGGGGCCAAACCTGGGGCGGATCATCACGGAGGGCGAGGCGGACGCGTACACCGGCGAGCCCATCGAGATCGCCGGCCACGGCAAGGACCGCTACCTCTACGCGCCGAGGGCCGGGATCTTCCGGACTCCGCTGGACCTCGGCGCGAGGGTCGAGGCCGGCCAGATCGTCGGCCGCGTGGAGGGCGAGCCGCTCGTCGCCAAGGTCGGAGGGATCATTCGAGGGATCATAAAGGATGGGTTACACGTGCAGGCGGGGACAAAGCTCGTGGACATTGATCCGCGAAGCGATCCCACCTACCTCTCGGAACTTTCCCAGAAAGCCTGGATCATCGCCGACGCCGTCCTGGCCGCCGTGCGCCAATATAGCTAGCAGGCCGGGAAGCTGGAAAGCTGCAGGCTATACGCTTGGACCAAGTCTAACTCGGGCGCTTGGGCCCCGAGCCGCTATTGCCGATCCATCGTAGGCAAGCCTCCAGTCCCGGCCACACACCGTCGGGTCGTTCTGGTAAGACGACAGACTGACTGAACTGCAACCGCCTCGCGAACTCAGTGGGAAATCGGCGCCTCGCCTTTCTCCGTGCTCCGCCGCATGAGCAAGACCAGGGGAATCACCAACAAGAAGAGCAGACCCAGCAAGCGGAACACCTCCGTGAAGCTCAGGAGCGACGCCTGCTGTTGGACTATGGCATAGAGCTCGGCCTGCGCCTGCCGGGTGGCCGTGGTCCAATCGGCGCCGGCGTGCCGGAACAGCTGACGCGCCTGGTCCAGGAGCTGCTGGACCCGCAGTCGCTCGGGGGTCACGTGGGCGACGAGGATGTTCTGGTGGAACTGCGACCGGCGGGCCACCCAGGTCGTCACAAAGGACACGCCCATGCTGGAGCCGATGTTGCGCATGACGCTGTACAGGCCGGTGGCGTAGCCGGTCTCGGCTTTCGGAATGGGAGCCATCGTCAAGGTGGTCAGGGGGACAAACACGAACGCCATGCCCATGCCCTGGTTGATCTGGTGCCCGAGGATGTCCCAAGTGCCGGAATCGAGGGTCATGGTCGAATACCCGAAGAACGCCAAGCTCGTCACGAAGAATCCCGCGGCCACCATCCACCGGCCGTCCCACCCCTTGCCCAGGAGGTAGCCAACCAGCGGTAAGCAGAGGGCGGTGCCGATGCCGCGCGGGCTCGTCCAGATGCCGGCGGTGACCGACGTCCACCCCAGCAGCGTCTGCATGAAGAGGGGTAGCAGCACGAGGCTCCCGTACAGGACGAATCCCTGGACCGTGACCAACCCGATGCCGGCCGCGAACGTACGGATCTTCAGCAGCCGGACATGCACGATGGGTTCCGGGACGTAGAGCTCCCAGATCACGAAGGCCGGCAGCATGACTGCCGCGATGATGGCCAGGGTCACAATGAAGTTCGACCCGAACCAGTCCTCCTCCTGGCCCCGGTCGAGCATGATCTGGAGGGCGCCGATCCCGATCGCGAGCATGCCCAATCCCCAGAGATCCACGCGGCCGGCCGGGCGCCGGATGTAGGCAGGATCGGACAGGAAGAGGAAGATCATGATGAGACTGACGATCCCAATGGGGAGGTTGATGTAGAACACCCAGCGCCAGGAATAGGCGTCGGTGATCCACCCCCCCAAGGTCGGGCCGAGGATAGGGGCGGCGATGATCCCGAGGGACCAGAAGGCCATCGCCTTCCCCCGCTCCTCGACGGGGAATTCCTCCAGCAAGACGGCCTGGGACAGCGGTTGCAGCCCGCCGCCCGTGGTCCCCTGCATCACCCGGAAGAAGATCAAAAGCGGCAGGTTGGGGGCCATGCCGCAGAGCGCACTGGAGAGGGTGAAGCCCGTGACGACTGTCATCAGGAGTCGCTTGCGCCCGAAGTAATTTGCCAGCCAGCCCGAGATGGGCAGGACCACCGCATTAGCCACGAGGTACGAGGTCAACACCCATGTGGCTTCGTCCACCGTGGCGGAGAGGCTGCCGGCGATGTGCGGCAGGCTGACGTTCACCACGGTGGTGTCGAGCACCTCCATGGTGGCGCTGATCATGACGGCAATGGCGACGGGCCAGGGGTTTCTTATCGGGTGGGTCCTGGCAACGGAGTCCATAGGCTAAGCTTTCTGGCCGGATGCTATCGGGGCGCGGGGCAGCGCGCACCCTCCCAGATGAGCGAGGGCAGTTTCCCGGCAGCCGGATCGACTGTCCAAAGCGAGCCCCGGCTGTGGGCAAGGGGACGCGACGGCTTTAATGGCTCTTATCTCCACCAGTTCTCCCCATCAACGCCTGGGCCAGGTCTTCGATCAGGTCGTCGGGGTGTTCGAGGCCGACGGAAAGACGGAGAAGGTTGTCGGGGGTCCGGGTCTCGGGACCCTCCATTGAGGCCCGGTGCTCGATCAGGCTTTCCACGCCACCGAGGCTCGTCGCCCGGGTGAAGACCTTCACCTTCGCAGCCACCTCGAACGCCTTCTCTCGCCCGCCCTTCACTTGAAAGGCCAGCATCCCACCGGGGAGCGCCATCTGCCGGGCCGCGACCTCGTATCCGGGGTGCTCCTTCAGCCCCGGATAGTGGACCGCTTCAACCGCGGGATGCCCGCTCAAGAACGTGGCGACCCTCAGGGCGTTCTCCGAGTGCCCGCGCATACGATACGGCAAGGTTGGTACACCCCGCAGAACCAGCCAGCACTCGAACGGCGAGGGCACGGCGCCCCCCAGCGTCTGAATCTTCCTCATGCGCTGAAAGAACCCATCCTCCGCCCGCGCGATCACAGCTCCCCCCAGCACATCGCCATGGCCGCCCAGATACTTTGTCGTGGCATGGACGGTCAAGTCGGCGCCCAGCTCGAACGGGCGCTGCAGGACGGGTGTCGCCCAGGTGTTGTCGCAGGCGCAGAGCGCCCCGGCTTCATGGGCAATCTCCGCGATCCGCCCGATGTCGGTGATCTTGAGCAGGGGGTTGGACGGCGACTCCGCCCAGATCAGTTTCGTGTTCGCCCTGACGGCCTGCGCGACCTGCCCCGGTTTCGTCATGTCCACGAAGGACGCGTCGAGACCCCAGGACGCCAGGACTTCGCGCAACAGGCGCGCCGTCCCATGATACACGTCCGTCGGCGCGATGACGTGGTCCCCCGGCGAGAGCGCCTGGAACACCGTCATCGTCGCGGCCGACCCGGAAGAGAAGGCCGCGGCGGCGGCCCCTCCCTCCAGCGCGGCGAGGCACTTCTCCAGCGCGTCCCGGTTGGGATTGGCAATCCTCGAATAGAAATACCCCCGAGGGTAACTCCCGTCCGCCGCTCGTTCAAACGTGGTGGACAGGTGAATCGGAGGCGTCACCGCCCCGGTGGCGGGATCGGCCTCGCGGCCGGCATGCGCCGCCAGCGTCTCAAGTCTCATCTGCGCAGTTCTCCCATGGTCCGTACGCCGTTCGCATCCAAGCCGCCCGAGGCTCCACCCTCTTTGCTCAGCACTCCAGCGCCACCCGGATCGGCTGGCCGGACCGGGCAAAGTCCATAGCCTTGTTGATCTCCACCAGAGGGAAAGTGTGGGAGATGATCTTGTCGAAGGGATACTTGTTCCTGCACCGGACCAGGAAATCCAGCGCGCGTGGGATGACCCACTGCTCGTACACCGAGATCCCGGTGATGGCTTTGCTGAAGCGCACGGCATTGCCCGGGTCGATGGGGCCCTCCAGGTCCAGGTTGATGTTCCCGATGAGGGCGTAGCGGCCCCCGACCCGCGCCTGCCGCAGGCTCTCGTCCAGGACGGCCGGCGTCCCGCAGACCTCCACCACGACATCGGCACCGACGCCCCGCGTGATGTCCTTGATCATCTCCAGCCGCTCTTCGCGGGACGTCCTCTCGACGTTGATCGTCACGTCCGCGCCGAAGGCCTTCGCCATCTCCAGGCAGTGGTCCCGCTTGTCCAGGCTGATCACGCGGGCCGCGCCCATCTCCCTGGCGACGGCAGCCCCGTACAGACCCAGGCCGTCCGCGCCGTAGATGACCACCGTATCCCCGAGCATGATCCCGACCTTGTGAAGGCTGTAGATCATCTGGGACAGCGCGCAGTTCACCGGCGAGACCATGTGATCCGGCAGATCGTCCGGGACCTTGAACGTCCAGTGGCCCGGATGCACATAGTAGTACTCTCCGAAAGCGCCGTTGAAATGAGGCGGCGTGTCCGCAGGCACGCCGATCCAGCGGCGGTACCGGTTGGGGCACCTCGGCACGCCAGTATAGCAGGCCCAGCAGTGGCCGCACGGGCTGTAGTAGGAGTAGACCAGGCGGTCCCCCTCGTGGAGGGGCTGGCCGAGGGAGTCGGTCTTGACCTCGCTCCCCAGCTTGAGAATCGTTCCCATCATCTCGTGCCCCAGGATCTGGGGGATGCCGCCCTTGAGGCGCGGCCCGCGCCCCCCCACGAAGTGGATGTCGGAGCCGCAGATGTTGGCCAACCTCAGCTTGAGCAGGATGCCGTCCGGCCTCACATCCGGCACCGGATATTCCCGGATCTCCAGCGGCTCGTGCGCCCGCCACCAGATCGCCGCTTTCCCCTTCATGCCCACCTCCTCGCGATCCGACAGTGATTTCCGACAGCGACAGGAAAACGAAGAGCGTCAGCGTCTGGTCCTGTCGCTCCTCTCGGCTCCCGGCTCTCGACTCTCCGTCACGGCTCGGCCGTGAGGATCTCCACCCGGCACTTCACCGCCTTGCGGAACGCCTCCGCGTCGGCCGCCGACCCCACGATGGCCGCGTAGTGCATGGGGATGGCCAGCTTGGGCTGGATGGCGTTGCAGGCCCTGACCGCCTCCTCGGCGGTCATCACGTAGGTCCCGCTCACCGGCAGGAGCGCGACGTCCACGCCCTTGGCGCCGGCCATCTCGGGGATCTCGTCGGTGTCGCCCGCGTGATAGAACCGCACGCCGCCGATCCCCAGGATGAATCCCACCTTGCCGTCCGCCTTGGGATGGAACGGGTTGCCCGGGGCCCGGAACTTGTTCACGTTGTACGCGGGGAGCACCTCCACCGTCACGCCGTCAACGGTCAGGCGGTCCCCCGGTGCGACCAGGCGGACGGCCTTGGGCTTGAGCGGTTTCACCGCCGCCTCGCAGGCGGCGATCGTGACGATGGTCGTCGCCGGGGTCACCACCTTCTTCAGGTCGTCAACGCTCAGGTGGTCGAAGTGCTCGTGGGTCACGAAGACGAGGTCGGCCGGCTCCGGCTTCGCGCCCAGCTTGAACGGATCCACGTAAACGACCTTTCCCTTCTTGAGCTTGAACCCATCGTGGCCCAGCCAGGTGATTTGAATGCCTTCGTGTTGCAGCATGGCGCACCTCCTGTCAGTTGCCGATCCGAATGCGTTCTCCCCCCACGTTTCGCGCTAAGAGGCTTGGATGCTGGGACGCCAATTGGCCTCAAGCGTCCCAGCGTTCTAGCCTCCCAGCCTTCTAGCCTCATTCACCCCGAACACCCGATTGTAGATCGCCCGCACCCGCGCCGTCTGCGCGGCGTAATCGTCCAGGAACTGCTCGCGCGCCGCCACCTCCGGCCGGGGCCGATAGCCCATGCGCTTGGCCAGCTTCTCCTGCTTGGCTGGCGCGGCCGGCAGGGTGTTCACGCTGAGATCGGCCACGATGCGCAGCCGGTTCTCCACCCGGCGCAGGAATCGGTAGGACTCCTCCAGGGCGGTCGCCTCTGCGGCGGGAAGCAACCCCTCGGCGCTGAGCGTCCGCAGGGCCTCCAGGGTGCTGGGCGTGCGCAATCCCGGGCGGGTCCGCCCGTGGCGAAGCTGAAGGTACTGCACCAGGAACTCGATGTCCACGATCCCGCCGCTGCCCAGCTTGACGTGGGCGCCCTTGTTCGCGGCGCCGGCGCGCTCGACCTCCATCCGCTGACGCATGGCCTGGATGCGCAGGGCGAGATCCGGCGGCTCCTCCCCCTCGTACACGAACCGGTGCGTCCGCTCGAGGAAGGCGGCGCTCACCTCGGGGTCCCCGGCCACGGGACGCGCCTTGATGTAGGCCTGCCGCTCCCAGAGCTCGGCCAGCCGACTGAAGTGCGTCTCGAACGCCGCCAGCGGGAGGGCCAGCTCCCCCTTCTGTCCCCCCGGACGCAGCCGCGCATCCACCCGGTAGGCGGAGCCCTCCTGCGTGATGGAGGTGAGGGCCTTGGTGGTTCGGTCGGCGAGCTTGCTGAAGTATTCGGTGTGGCTGATGCGCTCCGGCCCGGTCGTCGTGCCGTCTTGCCGGTACACGAACACGACGTCCAGGTCCGAGGCGTAGCCCAGCTCCATGCCGCCCAGTTTGCCCAGCCCCACGATGGCGAACCCGGGCGGATCGGCCGCGCCGAAGCGCTCCGCGAGATCCTGCTGCGCAATCCGGAGGGCGGCCTCCAGACACGCCTCCGCCACGTGGGTCAGGGCCCGATGAGTCTCCGTCACGTCGGCCTGGTCCAGGATGTCCTGGAGGCCGATGCGCAGCTCCTCCGCCTTCTTCACGCGGCGCAGGGCGTCCAGCCTGGCGCTGCCGGATCCGGCCCCGAGGAGGGCCCGCCGGAGGTCCGCCGCCACTCGCTCCCGGCCGTGGCGGGCAGCCGGCTCCGGCGCGAGGAGGGCGTCCAGCAACTCCGGTTGGCGCAGCAAGGTGGCGGACAGGAACTCGCTGGTGCCGAAGAGCCGGACCAAGAGGCCGAGCAGGCCCTGCGTTTCGGCCAAGAGGGCGACGAAGGTCGTCCGGGCCGCCAGCGATCCGATGAACCGCTCGAAGGTGGTCAGCGCCAGGTCGGGGTCCGGGACGTCGCCGAGGGCGGTCACCAGCCCCGGGCCGAGCCCTGCCAGGGCGCGGCGGGCCTCCGCGGAGGAGCGGGCGAAGGGCTGACCCTCGCGGATCGCCTGGAAGTTGCGGAGCGCCCGATCCAGATCGTCGAACTCCACGGGGGCCAGACGACCCCGCAGCTCCTCCACCGGCAGGTCGGCGCTGAAGAAGAGCGCCACGGGGTCGGCGGGCTCCTCGGCGGACTCCTCCTCACGCGGCCGCGTCGCCTGGAGGAAGGCATCGTACAGCGCCCGCACCGCGCCCGTGTGCCGCTCGTACTCCGTGAGCAGGCTCGCCGCGGGATCGGGGTGCTCCGGGGGCTGGTACCCCATGCGCCTGGCCAGGGTCGCCAGCTCACGCGGGGAATCGGGCAGCGTGTGCGTCTGGCGATCGTGAAGGATCTGGAGGCGGTGCTCCAGCCTTCGCAGAAAGATGTAGGCGCGCACCAGGGCCTCGTAGTCGGCATCGGCCATCAGGCCCTGCCCCATCAGCCGGTGCAGGGCCCGCAGGGTGTTCGCCTCCCGCACCCATGGATTCTTCCCGCCGTGCAGAAGCTGCAGCCCTTGGACCAGGAACTCCACCTCGCGAATGCCGCCGTAACCCAGCTTCACATTGCGGCGGGCGCGGCGATCCTCGCGAACCGCGAGGTTGATCCGCTCCTTCATGGCGCGGATCTCCTCCAGGGCGGAAAAGTCCAGATACTGCCGGTAGACGAAAGGCGCCACCAGGCGCTGGAACTTCTCCCCCAGGACGGAATCGCCCGCGATGGGGCGCGCCTTGATGAGCGCCTGGCGCTCCCACGTCTGTCCCCAGGACTCGTAGTAGATCTCGCAGGAGCGGAGGGAGGACGCGATCCCCCCCGAGCGGCCCTCGGGCCGGAGGCGCAGGTCCACGCGGTACAGGTGCCCCTCGGGCGTCAGCTCACCCACGCCCTTGGCCAGCATCTCTCCCAGCTTTCGGAAGAACTCGTGGTTGCCGATGCAGCCCAACCTGACTCCGCCCGCGCCCGGAATGCCGGCCGTCTCCCCCTCTCCCTCGTACACGAAGATGAGGTCGATGTCCGAGCTGAAGTTCAGCTCTCGACCTCCCAGCTTCCCCAGGCCCAGGATCACGAAGGGGCATCCGCGGGCGCGGACCGACTCGTCCGCCAGTTGGGGGATCCCGTGGCGCTGGATGAGTTCGCCCTGGCAAATCTGGTAGGCCGCCCCCAGGACCACGTCGGCCAGGTTCGACAGCTCCTCGGTGATCCCGGCCAGGGGCTGCCGGCCCACGAGGTCCTGCAGGCCGATGCGAAGGATGTCCTGCACCTTGAGCCGCCGCAGGGCGCCCCACTTCCCGTCCAGGGTGCGCGCCGCGCCGACGGCCTGCCGGGCCTCGTCCTGCAGCTCCTCTCTACCCTTCGGACGGCGAGCGACCCCCGGCTCCAACAGCCATTCGAAGAGCTGGGGATGGCGGACCAGGATGTCGCTCAGGAACTGGGAGCTTCCGAAGATGGTGAGGAGGAGGTACAGGATCCCCGGGTTGTCCCGGTACAGGCCCAGGACGAAGCGGCGATCCAGGGCCGCCTGGTGGAACCGCTCCAGGTTGTTCAGGGCCAGGTCGGGATCCGGCACGCGCCGCAGGCCGGTCAAGAGAGGGGAGATGATCGCCTCGAGCTGGGAGCGGGCCGCCGCGTCCGGCGCCAAAAGCTCGACGTTCTTCGCCGCCTGCTCGGGATGCTGGCAGCCGGCGGCGGCGAGCTTCTGGGAGAGTTGTGCCGTGGGGGTTTCCATGCCCTCTGCCAATGCAAAATGCAAAGCCGACAAGCGACAACGGACAATTTCAGAACGCAAGACGGCCGCATCCATCCTGCCGTTACCGCGCTTGTCAGGTTACCTTTGTCAGTTTGGATACTTCGTCAGGGGTCCACCCCCCTCGAGACCCCGCCTGAAAGATTTCCGCTGTTGGTCCATTCCAATCGTCCCGGAAGCGCACCCAAGCGTGCTTCATATACTGGTCTCGGAGGAGTGTCAAGACTTGCAGGATTTTTGTTGCAGGAATTCGTGGCTCCCGGACCTTGGCTGTCATCCTCCAACTGCGAGGGACCCTCGCACGTTTGGATTAGCCGACCGAACCCGGAGTGTCGGGGTCCCAAGGCTGAGCGAGGAGCAGCAATTCAGTGCTTGACCCAGGCCTCCTCGGCCTGGAGCGCACGATGGTGGGCGGGAATGACGATGCGGTACACCTTCTCCGGCGGGCACACCCTGCCGTTCACTTCCAGCAAGCGCGACACCGGGATGCCGAACACGCGCTCGTTCTCCTCGAGTAGCGGCCGGATCAGTTCCCAGTGCGCCGCGTCGAACGTGCCGAACTGGCCGCCGTTGAGCTGATCCTCACCGACCGTCTCGCGGGGATCGCGCATGAACACGGCCCCACCGGAGGCCAGGGAGAAGAGATTGCCTCCCGGGTACGGGGTGTCGAGGTCAACCAGCCAGCCGTCCGGGTTGAACGCCACACCGTTCAGGATCACGAATCCCCCTCCATGCAGCGGGTCGCCGGCCATGAAGCTCTCGGCCAGATAGTCCAGGCAGGTGCCGTTGATCACGACCCGGGGGTGGCCAACAGCATTGATCAAGGGCCGGCCTGCGGCGTTCCCCAGGACGAAAGCCTCCCCGCCCTTGGCGGCGTACATGAAGGTCTGGCCGACGTCACCGTGGACGATGAGCCTCCCCGCTTTCATGATCTGCGCCAGTTGATCCTGCGCCGTGCCGTGCACCACCACCTCGGCCCCGTCAATTCCCGAGGCCAGGTAGTCGCCCGACGACCCATACACGTCGATCCGCACCCCCGTGGTCCCGGGGCCCAGACCGACGGCAATGAAGCGATGCCCTTGCGCCCGCACGATCACCAGACGACGAAATCCGCTCTGGACCAGGCGGACCATCTCCCGGGCCAACGAGCCCGGCCCATCCGCTGCAAACCCCAAGGCGTCCAGCACCAACACCTGGGCTGCGTCACCGGGCTCCCGCGTGGGGCGCCCGTGGGCGTGAAAGGCGAACCCCGGCGAGGGCGCCATCCGGACGGCGTCGAAGATCTGGGACAGCCCGTCATCGAACAGGGAGAGCAAGCAACTGCGACGCAGGCCCCCGGTCGGATAACGACGGTCAATCAGGAGCGTGAGCGTATCCAGGGCGTGGCGGCGCCCGGCGTCATCCCCGAGCTGGCCGGTGAGGTCCTCTCGGAACACCAGGACCTGCTCGTAGGTCCAGGCAGGAAGTTGTTCAACAACCCGGGAAAGCACCTCCGGCGGGCTGCCCTGGATGGGCAGCGGCGATGCCCGGTAACCCCTCGACGGCGGGGCCCCCTCGTCCGGGAAGGGGCGACAAGGGGCCCGGCGGTAGGGATGGGCACGCTCGCCGACCCCGATCGGGCGACCGAACTTGTCGGTGCAGACCAGGCGGCCCTCGCCCCGCCCGTCGCGCGTGACGGTGAAGACGAAGGCGCCGCCGTCGGTGTGACTTCCCCCGCGTGCGTTCCAGGCCCGATCCGGACGGGACCAGAAGCGCGGATCCTCGGCGGCCAGGCTCTCCAGCGCCGCGTCGATCGCCTGCTTCTCCGAGGCGGCGAAGCCGATGGCGGGCTGGCCCGGCCCGCCGTCCTGAAGGGCGAAGACCTGCGGACGCAGCATGCTGGTGTCGGTGATCCCGATCAAGCGGGCAGCCCGCGGTCCGCCCCCGTCCCTCGCCGACTGGGCGATGAGAAAGAACCACGGGCCGTCCGGTGAGCCGTGCATGTGGACGGTTTGCAGCATGCGGTAGATCTCGCGCTTGTCCGCGGGGAGCATGGCGAAGTCGCGCTCCGTCGTGGGGGCCAGCGCCTCGATCACATACTCCAGCGGATAGCCGTACGTCCGATGCAAGAGGTCGAACATCAGGACGGAGACCTCGGTATCCGTCAGGAACAGCGGGTGGATGTTCCGCTGCGCTAGGTAGGTGCAGACCGAGGCGTAATTGGCGAAGTCCCCGTTGTGCACCAACGCCTCGTGCAGCCCGACGAATGGATGGGCGCCCCCGGGATGCCAGACCCGCCCTTTGGTGGGATAGCGGTGATGCCCGATCCACACCCGCGCGTGGACGTCCCGCAGCCCGTAGGCCCGGATCACGTCATCCCCGTAACCGACCAGCTTGAGGACGAGGAGATCCTTGCCGTGGGACAGGACGAAGGCGCGCTTCTCGCCGAGCGAGGTGTAGAAAGCGGTGTTCAGCCGGTAACTGTTCTGATAGACGAATTCATCCTGGATGACGTCCGCGGGCACGCCAGACAGCCGGTGCTGCGAGGCGAAGGCCTCCACCGCATCCGGGCGGACGCGAATGAAGTAGGCGGCGACCGCTGGAGGTCGGATCGGCAGTCCGGACACCTCATCCATCGGGAAGTGCACCCCGTGATCCACGATGAAGAACGGCTCGATGTGGTCCCGCTCGACGGCCGCGCGTGCCGAGGCATCCAGGTAGGCGATGGCCAGCACGTAATCCTCTCGCAAGATCCTGTGCGTGACGCCGAACTCCTCGGGCTTGAGCCCCACCAGTGCCACCCCGCCCCCTTTGCCGTTGCCGCGGTTGCGCATCTGGTCGAGGGCCCGGAGTAGGTGGCGGCCCGCCACGGCCTCGCTGCAGGCCATCCCGATGACGCCGCAGCCCCCTTCCGCCTCCGCCTTGCGCAGGGGCGATCCCGGCTGGAACGTCTGGGCGAGATCCCGCCGGGCAGCAATCACCCGCGCGATTCGCTCACGCGCAGTCATCCGATCCTCGCGAGACACGTCGCGCTCCTGTCGGCCTACTCGATGGCGCCGCCGGGCTTTCGGTACCTCAACAGATCCGTCCGGCCCCGCAGCGCGCGCACGCTGGTCAGCCCGAACCGGCGCAACAGTTCGCACAGTTGGCTTTGGAACGAGGCGTACACGTTGCTGATGCGGTCGGCGCCCCAGGCCGGCTCGATCAGCAGGGAAAGCTCCGGATCGGTCGTCGTGATCCCATAGGGACAGCCGCGGCCCCGCTCACAGTTCGAGCATCGGGTGCAGCCCAGTGCCACGAGCTCCGTCGTGCCCAACACGCACCCGTCGGCCCCCAGGGCGATGGTCTTGGCGATGTCGTGGGCGGTGCGGATACCCCCGCTCGCCATGACGACGATTTCGTCACGAACCCCCTCGGCCACGAGGTACCGATGGACCTTGGGGATCGCGTACTCGATCGGCATGGCGATGTCCTTCTTGGCCACCTCGGGCGCGGCGCCGGTCCCTCCGTAGGATCCGTCGATCTGTAGGATGTGGGCGCCGGCGTAATAACTCCCTACCGCCACCATGTCAATGTCGGTCGGGGTCGAAACCTTGACCGCGACCAGCGCCTGGGGATTCACCGTCTTCACCCAATCCACGTGCTTGCGATGATCCTCGACCGAGTAGACGCTGTGGAACGGGAAGGGGGAAAACAGGCTCACCCAGGGGACCGCCTCGCGCATCTTGGCAACCGCCACCGTGGTCTTGTCGGCGAGCAGATGCCCGCCCAGGCCGGGCTTGGCCCCTTGGGCGTACTTGAATTCGACGATGGGGGCGAATTGGATGGTCTCTTCCCGGATGCCAAACATGCCCGTGGCGATCTGGGTGATCACGTGGTCCCGGTACGGGATCAGCGATTCCGGATACCCGCCCTCGCCGGTGCAGGTGAACGTCTGCCACCGCTGGGCGGCTATCACGCGCGCCACCATTACCTGCTCGCTCACCGAGCCGAAGGACATGCCGGCCCCATACCACGGAATGGGTATGTCGATCTTCGGATCGCAGGGGCGGCGGTTGAGCGGTATGGACAGGTCGATCGGCGTGACGGCAGGCAGCCACTGCGACTCGGGAAGGAACCGGAACTCCAGCCGGTCGAATCCGCCCCCCGAGGCGCCCACCCGGTACTCGGAACCGTCGGCGGGGGGGAGGCCCGTCTCAGCTTGGGTCCAGGTCGCAAGGATCAGATCGGCGGTCCAGCGCCGGTCCCCGAGGGCCGGGGGCGGCGAACTCCTCCGCGGCCAGTCCTGGAATCCCCGACGCAGGGCCGCAACGTGCCGCTCGGTGATCAAAGCCTGCGAGGGATTTTCCTCGGATGATGCGACCATCCTACCTCTCGAATCCAGCGATGCCGGCGAAGGCGTCGCGCTCCAGGTCCTCCTGGAACATGGCTCGCCCTAATTCGCCGCGAAGCCTTCGGACCTCGCGCAGGCCCATGGCACCCAGGATCTCCAGGATCTGGTCTCGCCAGGCAGCCACCAGGTTCGTCAGCCGCTGAGCGGCCCAGGCCGGCTCGAATTCCGGCATCCGGATGACGGCCGAAGCCCGACTCACACACTCGCCTTCGAAGCCGGCCTGCAGCGCCGCCAGCACCGCGGTGTCCAGGGCCACGGCGTCCAGGCCGCAGATGATCGCTTTGGCGACGTCGGATGCGGTGATGACGCCGCCGCTCCCGATCAGGACCGTTTCCTCTCGCAGTCCGTCCTTGACCAGTGAGGCATGGGCCGTACGGATGGCGTCGCGCGCGAATGGCCCGCCGCACCGGCCATGGTAATCCGCCGTGAGGTGGAACAAGCGGACGCCCGCGCACACCAGGGGCATCAGATCGCGCTCGAGAGGAATCCGCACGAACACCGCCGTTTCGGGGAAGCGTTCGCGAATCGTGTGGAAGGCGGACTCTTCCCACGCATCTAGCTCCGCTACCTGGGGAGGGCCGGGGAGCCGTTGCAGCAGCTCTATCTCCGCTGGTGTTGCCAGGGGAGCAATCGCGGGCCCGTGCAGTCCGAGGTCCAACACGCAGCGGACTGGGACGATTGCCAGGGTCTGGAGGCGAGCCGCTGCCTCCACCAGGCCCCGGTACAGGGTCGCCGACTCGGCCGCCACGGCAGGCACATCGAAGAGGAAGGGGATCGGCAGGTTGAGGCTGCGCGGCACGGGTCCGCAGGGATTGCCAGCCGCGTCGAAGGTGAGGAAGGCAGGCCGCTCTCCCACGTCAACCGCGGTGGAGATGAACTCCCGCCCGTGGATTCCATCTCTGGTCGGGCGGACGATCTCCGACATGTCGGTCCACATGCTGTCCCAACCCTGACCCGCAAAGGCACCCCGGTACCCCGCGCCGCGAACCGGGATTTGGCCAGTGGCCGCCTCCTGCATCACCGTATCCACCTTGTCGGGAGTGAAGTACGAGTCTCCGAGCCGTGCGCGCTGGGGATTCGGGCGGATCTGAACAACGTCTGGATGCTCCACCGTACAGCGCAAGCATCCCACGCAGAAGGCGGGCCGAACGGCAAATCCGCCCACCGGGCCGGAAAAGGTGCCATAGACGCAGGGCCGGCTGCTGACCACGGCCAGGTTCGCATGGTAGTAATACAAGTCCTTGAGCAGCAGCGCGGCCAGCCGCGTGCGCTTGACCTCGACGCGGAACCGGTTCGGGTGCGGAGCGATGTCGGGAGCCGGCTGGGGGGAAATGCGGTACCGAACGTAGCTGCTCGAACCCATCTCAGATGTGCCGCGGGATTGGCCGGCTCAGGCCGGCGAAATGCACAAGAGGCCTTCGCTCCCGTCCGAAGAGGGACTGCGACTCGTCAATCCCCCTCCCTGGAGGAGGCCTTCAGGTCCCATGTACGATAGCAGGGCCGCGCTTGCCGGTCAAACGCAATCTGGGGAGTCATTCCCGTAACCAGACCGCACCCAGTGAGGCGCATGGAAGATCGTGCCGGAGCCTTCCCAGCGAGGGCAGGCTCTGCCCGCCCCGCACGGCCCGTGGCCACGGGGCGTTTCCCGGGAGCAGGCAACCGTCTCTTGCCAGATCTCGATGCGCGAGGAATCGAAAACTTCCATTGGCGTCAGGTGTGCCACGCGTACCACATCAACGCGGACGGAGCCGAACGAAAACGCCCCGCGGGCGCACGGCCCGCGGGGCGTCGGCACGGAGGGAGGAAGAGGTTGTGCCTAGATGTCGTAGTACAGCACAAACTCGTACGGGTGCGGGCGGAGGCGCACCGGATCCACCTCGCGCTTCTGCTTGTACTCGAGCCAGGTTTCCACGGCGTCCTGGGTGAACACGTCGCCCTTCAGCAGGAACTCGTGGTCGTTCTCCAGGGCCGCGAGGGCGGCTTCGAGCGAGCCTGGCACCGACGGCACCCCCTTCAGTTCTTCCGGTCCCAGCTCGTAGATGTCCTTGTCCAGCGGCGAGCCGGGGTCGATCTTATTCTGAATGCCGTCCAGGCCGGCCATGAGCATGGCCGAGAAGGCCAGGTACCCGTTGCAGCTATTATCGGGGAAGCGCACCTCGATGCGCTTGGTCTTCGGATTCGGCGAGTACATGGGGATGCGGATGCCGGCACTGCGGTTGCGGCTGGAGTAGGCCAGGTTGACGGGGGCCTCGAAGCCGGGGACCAACCGCTTGTACGAGTTCGTCGTGGGTGCCACCAGGGCGCACAGGGCCGGGGCGTGCTTGAGGACCCCGCCGATGTACCAGAGCGCCATGTCCGAGAGCCCGGCATACCCGTTGCCGGCGAAGAGGGGCTGGCTGCCCTTCCACAGGCTCTGGTGCGTGTGCATGCCGGAGCCGTTGTCGCCGAAGATCGGCTTGGGCATGAGGGTGACGGTCTTCCCGTGCTTGCGGGCCACGTTCTTGATGATGTACTTGTACCACATGAGGCTGTCGGCCATCCGGGTGAGGGTGTTGAAGCGCATGTCGATCTCGGCCTGGCCGGCCGTGGCTACCTCGTGGTGCTGGGCCTCCACCGCGATGCCGATCTTCTCCATGGTCAGCACCATCTCGCTCCGGATGTCCATCATGCTGTCGGTGGGCGGGACCGGGAAATACCCCTCCTTGTACCGGGCCTTGTAGCCCAGGTTCGGCCTTTCTTCTTTGCCGGTGTTCCACTGCCCTTCCGCCGAGTCGATGTAGTAGTAGCCGCAGTTCTCCCGGAAATCGTACCGGATGTCGTCGAAGATGAAGAATTCCGCTTCGGGGCCGAAGTAGGCGGTGTCGGCGATGCCGGTAGACCTCAGATAGGCCTCGGCCTTCTGCGCGATGTTCCGCGGGTCGCGGGTGTACTTCTCTTTGGTGATGGGGTCCACGATGTTGCAGATGAGGCTGAGCGTCGGCGTCTCGGTGAAGGGGTCCATCACCGTCGTCGTGGCGTCCGGGATGACGAGCATGTCGCTGGCATGGATTGCCTGCCATCCGCGGATGGAACTGCCGTCGAAGCCGAACCCCTCTTCAAAGGAGGCCTCTTCCAGCTGGGAAATGGGCACCGTGAAGTGCTGCCATATCCCGGGGAAATCCATGAACTTGAGATCGACCATCCGCGCGCCCTGGTCCTTGGCGAACTTCACGGCTTCTTTTGGTGTCATGATCCCTCGCTCCTCCCGCAGTGGGGCCCGCACCTCACGGGCGCGGGCCGGGGTCCGGACTACCGCTGATCGCTCACGGGCGGGCCGACGACTCGAAGCCCCGGGCCCGGTCTAGATAGCCGCCTCGCCGCGCTCGCCGGTGCGGATGCGAATGACCTCCTCGCAGGGCAGGATGAAGACCTTCCCGTCCCCGATCCGGCCGGTCTTGGCGGACGACTGGATCGTCTCCACCACCTTGTCGCACTTGCTGTCCGGGACCACGATCTCGATCTTCACCTTGGGCAAGAAGTCGATGGTGTACTCGGCGCCCCGGTACAACTCCGTGTGGCCTTTCTGCCGCCCAAAGCCCTTCACCTCACTCACTGTGATCCCTTGGATGCCGACCTCGGCCAGGGCGTTCTTCACCTCGTCCAGCTTGAACGGCTTGATGATGGCTTCGATTTTCTTCATGTGTCTCCTCCCACCTTATACACCCTGAACATCCTGCTTCGAGGAAGCAAACCCTATGCCAAGCTCCCTCTCTCCATGAACGACTGGTTTGCTTCACACAACCTCTTGCTGCAGCGCGCTTTGCCACGCTTTGCGTGGTTGGCCCCGCGCGCCGGACGGCGCACCCGTCCTCCCGCCTGCCACGTGACTAGGCACCCTGCCTCGACGCTGCCGCTTTTTTCACCAACCTACGGATCGCCGAGAAGCTCGTGGATCTTCTCTTTCAGCTCCGTGAGATCGGCCGACTTGGTCAGATAGGCGTCGCTGGCCCACGTCCCGAAGTCGTACTTGAAGTCGCCGTAGGCCGTGCAGATGATGATGGGCAGGTCGCGGTGGATCTCGCGCACGCGCCGCAAGAGCTCGACCCCATCCATCCCGGGCATCTTGATGTCAACGGTCATGAGATCGGGCCGGCCCTGCTGCACCATCCGAAGCGCCTCGTGGCCATCCGCAGCCACGGTCACCTGATAGCCCGCCTCCCGCAGCTCCTCCTGATACAGGAGCCGGATGTCCTCCTCGTCATCTACCACCAGGATGCGTTTCATGAACGCCCCTCCGCGTGTCTCCCCATTCGCCACGTGTTGCGCCTGTCCGACACCGGACCCCCCAGCCTGCGCGGAGACCGCCGGCAGAGCGGCCCGGCGTCGCCCCCTGTCAAGCAGCCACCGCTCCCCGGGGCGCTTCGGTCACGACGGGCAGTCTGATGCGGAAGGTGACCCCCTGGCCCGGCCGGTTGTCCACGTCCACCCCGCCCCCGTGGGCCCGCGCGATCCTGCGGACCAGCGCCAGGCCCAGGCCCGTCCCCTCCTCTTTGGTGGTGAAGAAGGGGTTGAACACCTCCTGCAGGATCCCCTCCGGGATGCCGCCTCCCGTATCGCCCACGCTGACCTCCACCCATTCCTCCGGGGCAAGTCGAGTGGTCGATTCGTCAACTGGTCGAGCGGCCACTTCGTCGGCGCCATCGGACTCGGTTCCCCCCGGTTGACCATTCGACGAATCGACAAGTTGACCGCCGTCCTGACGGACGGCGCGCGTGCCGAGGGTAAGGGTTCCGCCGTCGGGCATGGCCTCCAGCGCGTTGGTCATGAGATTCAGGACCGCCTGCTTCATCTGCACCGGATCCAGGGGCAGGACCGGCGCCCGCTCTCCCAGATCCATGCGTAGGTGCACGCGCTGCGTGGCGATCCGCTCCGCGAACAGGACTGCGCAATCCTGGAGCAGCGCGTGCAGGTCGGTCTTCACCCGGGCCATTCGGACCTCGCGGGACAGGCCCTGGACGTCCCGGACGATCCGCTCCAGGCGGTCCACCTCGAGGGCGATGATCCGGGCGTACTGCCCTTCCGGCTCCCGGTCCAACAGGCGCCGCACCAGCCGGCGCGCGAACCCCCCGATGGAGACCAGGGGGTTCCTGATCTCGTGGACGACGTGAGTGGCCATCTCGCCCAGGGTCGCCAGCCGTTCGCGGTGGAGGAGCTGATGGTGGGTCCGCTGCACCTCCAGGCTGGCCTCCTCCAGGCGGGTGTACATCCGAGCGCTCTCCACCGCCAACCCGGCCTGGATGGCGAAGACGGAGAGAAACTCCAGGTCCTCGTCGGTGATGGGTTTCCGGTTGAACTTGTTGTCCACGACGATCACGCCCACCACCTTGCCCTTGGCCACCAGGGGGACGCTCGCGAACTCGTCCACGTCCAGGCGGCCCTCCCACTCCGGCGAGATTCGGGGATCCTTCCGCGTGTCGGTGATCCGGAACGGCCGGCCCTCCAGCGCGGTGAGGGCCAGGACGCCCGCCCCCGGCCGCAGCGGGATCACGAGGCTCCGCGCCAGGCGATTGAAGGGGCCGTCCGCGCCGTGGTGGAGGTCCGCCGCCCGCTCGGCGATCACGTCGCGCAACGACTGGGTCGTCGAGCCCACCGCGGTCCAGACCCGCGCCGCCTCCTCGCCCGAGCCGGGGCCCACCCCCATGCGTCCCTCCAGGACGTTCCGCGACTCGTCCACGAGGAGCAGGATGGCCCGGTTGAACCCCAGGCCTCCGCCGAAGGTGACGCCCGTCAGGATCACCTCCAGGAGGGCGTCCAGGTGCATGGTCTCCTGCATGGCCATCCCGATCTCGTTCAGGATCGAGATCTCCCGCAGTTGCATCAAATTGTCCTGGGCCAGGCGTTCGGCCTCGTGGAACAGGCGGGCGTTCTCGATGGCGATGGCGGCGTGCTGGGTGAACGACTTCAGTAGGCCGATCTCATCGGCGTCGAAGGCGCGGTACACACGCCGGGAGGCGCTGAGCACGCCCAGGGCCCGGTCACCCAAGAGCAGCGGGATGACCGCCACGCTCTTCACCCCGACCTGCTGGGCCCAATCCCGCTCGAGGTACCGGGCATCGTTGCTGGCATCGGCCAGCGCGATGACTCCCTGGGAGCGGAACACGGTCCCCACCACCCCCTCGCCGGGCTGGAACGTCTCCCGGGGAAAGGGGAGAAGGTCGGGGGCCCCCGCGCTCGCCTGCAAGCACAGGAGGCCGGTCGCCTCTTGCCACACGTACACCCGGGCTAGGGCCAGGTCCAAGAGGTCGACGGCCGCCTGCACCACGTAGTCGAAGACCCGCTGGAGGTCGAGGGAACTGGTCACCGTCCGGCTGAGCTGACTCAGGGCATTCATCCGGGCGCCCCGCATCCTCGCCTCCTCGAAGAGGCGGGCGTTCTCGATGGCAATGGCCGCCTGATCGGCGAGCATCTGGAGCAGGCGGAGGTCATCGGGCGAGAAGCGCTTGCCGACCTCTGTGGTGCGGGAGTGGAGGACCCCCAGCAACCGTTCCCCGAAGAGGACAGGCGTTGTGATGGTCGCCACGACATCGGGGAACTCCGCCAAGGCGTAGGGCGAGGTCTGGTAGTCATCCAGGATTATGGGCTTGCGGGTGTGGGCCACGGCCCAGTTCACGCCCCGGTCCGATCCCCAGTTCTGCTTCCGGACCCGCTCCGCCTCCGGGCCCATGGCTGCCCCGTAGCAGAGCCGCTGGTTCGCCTCGTCCCAGAGGATGATCTGGGCGAATTGGTTTCCCAGGAGGCGCATGGCGCCCGCGACCACGGCCTCCAGAACGGCCGAGAGTTCCAGCCGGGCCGTGATGGCCTGCCCGATCTCGCGCAGCGCCGCCAGCTCCGAGGCACGACGTTCGGCCGCGCTGAAGAGCCGCGCGTTCTCGATGGCGACGGCCACCTGCGTCCCGAGCGTCACGAGAAGCTGGAGATCGGTCTCTCCGAATTCCGCCGGCCCCACGGAGCCGTCCCCCATCCGGTCGTACAGCCCCAGGGTCCCGACCACGACTTCCTGGCCAAACAGCGGCGCGCACACCGCCGACGCCGGCTGACTGCCCGCGTGCTCGGCAAACGGCGGACTCTGCCGGAGGTCCGGAATCAAAACTGGCGCCCTTCCCTGACGGACCACCTCCGCCAGTGGCCCATCGGCGGCGGCACAGGCCGCTCCCCCTCCCACGTCGAAGCGAGAGACCTGTCGAAGCTCCGCGGTCTCACCCACCGCCAGGCGCAGGATGGCGGTCCGAGCCCTGAGGGCCGTGGCGGCCAGACGGGTGATCGACTGTAACACCTGATGGAAATCCAGGGTGGAGCTGAGGGCGTACCCTACCTCGTACAGGGCCGAGACCTCCGCCAGGCGATACCGGGCCTGGTCGTAGACCTCGCACCCGTGCACCAGGGGGCAGCCCGTGAGGAAGGCGGCCCGGATGGGTTGCGCCAGGCTGGAGGCCACCATCGCCAGGGCCTCGGCCTCCTCCTGGTCGAAGCTCGCCCCGGGGTCCCGGCACACCTCCACGATGCCCAGGCACGAGTCGCCGACCCCGATGGGAGCCCGTAGAAGCCCCGCACCTCGGACCGGGCCAGAGGCGTCGGCCACCCCGTCCATGCGACGGGAGGCTCTTTCGGGTCCAGGGGCGTCGTCTCCGCGGTATGCCCACAGCGTGAGCGTCGGCTTGCCCCGCTGACGCAGATAAACGGCGCACTCCCTCGCCCGGTAGAGGTCGCGCAGCCTCATGGTCACATGCTGCAGCCAGATCCAGAAAGGCGTTGCGGGATCACTCCATTTCCCGCATTCCTCCAGGATTCGATCGGCCTGCTCGCGGGGAGTCATGAGTCCACCCGGGATCCATCAGGCGTGCATTGGACGCTCGCCCTGTGTCATGGAGGGCCGGTTCGAACGCGAGGCCGAGGCGCTGGTCACACCGGGGCCGAGAAACCGGGAGCCGAGGGCGCGCCAGCGTCCGGAGGACGAGATCGGACCCTGGCCTCCCGCAGGACCCGCGCGACCGCTTCCCGCGGGCGTGGCCGCCCGCCGGAAGAGGCCGTCACACCTTGGCCTCGCGAAGGAATTTCGCAGCCTCTTCCGGCGGGGTGGGATTGATATAAAACCCGCTCCCCCATTCAAAACCGGCAACCCGGGTGAGCTTCGGCAATACCTCGATGTGCCAGTGGTAGTGGCGCCCGTCACTGTCGCGCAGGGGGGAGTTGTGGACCATGAGGTTGTACGGGGGGTTCGTCAGGACCTTCTCGTTTCGCAAGACCAGCTCCCGCAGGATCTTGGAGAGGCTCACGTACTCGTGTTTCTGCGCGTCCTCGAAGAACGGATCGTGGGTCTTGGGCAGAATCCAGCTTTCGAACGGGAAGCGGGCGGCGAAGGGCGCGATGGCCACGAAGTCCTCGTTCTCGCTGATGAGACGCACGCCCTGGTTCACCTCTTGCCGGATGATGTCGCAGAAGGCGCAACGCTCCTTGTAATTGTAGTACTCCTTGGCCCCCTGCAACTCCTCCTGCACCTGCTTGGGGATGATGGGCGTGGCGATGAGCTGGGAATGGGGATGCTCCAGCGACGCGCCGGCCGCCTCGCCGTGATTCTTGAAGATCAGGATGTAGCGGAAGCGCTGGTCCTTCTTCAAGTCCAGGATCCGATCGCGGAATGCCCAGAGGACGTCCTCCACCCTCCGCTCCGACATGCTGGCCAGGGTCTCGCCGTGCTCCGGCGTTTCGATGATGACCTCGTGGGCGCCGATCCCGGTCATCTTGTCGTACATCCCCTCGCCCTGGCGGTTCAGGTCGCCCTCGATCTGGAGCGCCGGAAACTTGTTCGGCACGACGCGGACGTGCCAGCCCGGCCCGTTGGGCATGCCGCCGTTCAAGCGGTAGGCCAGGACCTCGGGCGGCGTCTTGTCCTCGTTCCCCGCACAGAAGGGGCAGAAGCCGGTGCGCTTCCGCTCCGGCTCGGCGCCGAAGTCCGAGGGCCGCTTGCCCCGCTCGGTGGAGATGATCACCCAGCGCGACGTGACCGGGTCTTTTCGCAGTTCAGGCATCCACCGATCCTCCCAAATCTCCCCTCACCCGTGACGCGCCGAACCTTAGAGTAGCACGTCCGGAAAGTCAAGGCCGGGGGGCGGCTTCCGTCCACCCGTTTTGCGTCCCATCGAAAGGATGTGGGGGCGTGATTCGTCACACCCCCACAGGATCCATGGCGGCCGGCTCAGCGGACTGTGATCGTGCCCCAGATGCGGTTGCTGGCGTTGCCCCGCTTCGTGACGACGTACAACTCGAGCAGCCGGACCCCTTCAGCGGACCAGCGCAATGGCACCTCCGCTGTCCCGGCCACCTGCCCGTCGTAGTCGCGCAGGTCCATGGGGATGGTCTGGAGGCCTTGATAGAATTGGAACTGGCTGATCCCCCGCTCGATGATGAATCCTTCCTGCAGATCGGCCGAGCCCACCTCGAAATAAAAGCTCATCTGGGTAATCTCTCCGGCCCGGATCACGTCCGGAGCGAACCGTAGGTTGGCGATCCGGGGTACCCCCGGGCCGGGAGGCGTCTCGGGGTGTCCCCCGAAGAGTGAGCAGGCGCAGAGCAGCCCCAGGACGAGGACGAGGGCGCATGCGTTGCGAACGCCGGTGATTCTCATGATGATCCTCTCCTGGAGATGCCGGAGCCGCCGACCGCCGCATCGGCCCACGCCAGGACCGGGGTTGCGTTGGGGTCGGGCTAGGGGTAGATCCCTCGCAGTTTGGTCGCCTGGGCCACGCGGGTCACGGCCTCCATCAGGGCCGCCGTCCGGAGGTCCACGCCTTCCTGCTGCGCCAGCCGGAGCGTCCGGTGAAAGGCCATTGTTAGTATATCACGCAACCGCGAATTTACCTCGTCCTCTTTCCAGAAGAAGAACTGGAGGTCCTGCACCCACTCGAAGTAGGAGACGATGACTCCCCCGGCGTTGGCAAGGATATCGGGGACAATGAAGATCCCCCGCTCCCGCAGGTGGCGATCCGCTTCCGCCGTCGCGGGGCCGTTGGCGCCTTCCACGATCAGGCGGGTCTGGACGGCGCCGGCGTTGTCGGCCGTCAGTTGTCCTCCCAGGGCCGCCGGGATCAGGATCTCGCAGGGAAGCAGGAGCAGTTCCTCGTTGGAGATCGGCTCGCCCTCCGGGTACTGGCGGACCCACTGCCCCGCCCGCACCACCGCCAGGAGCGCCGGGACGTCCAGCCCCTCGGGATTGTAGATCCCTCCCTGGACATCGCTCACCGCTACCACACGACAGCCCATCCCGTTGAGCATCCGGGCGGCCACCGATCCCACGTTCCCGAAGCCCTGAACCACCACCCGCGCCCCCGCGAGCGGCAGGCCGAGGTGCGCCATGGCCTCGGCGGTCACATAGGCCACGCCGCGTCCGGTGCTCTCCACCCGGCCCAAGGATCCTCCCAGGAGCACCGGCTTGTTGGTCACCACCCCCGGCACGGTGGTCCCCCGCTGCATGCTGTAGGTATCCATGATCCAGGCCATGACCTGCTCGTTGGTCCCCATGTCCGGCGCCGGGATGTCGCGGTCGGGACCGATGCACAAGTAGATCTCCGAGGCGTAGCGGCGCGTCATGCGCTCCAGCTCGCGAGGGGAGAGCTTCAACGGATCGCAGCGGACGCCCCCCTTGGCCCCGCCGTATGGGAGCCCCATGAGGGCGCATTTCCATGTCATGAGCATGGCCAGGGCCGTGACCTCTTCCAGGTCCACATCCGGATGGTACCGGATCCCACCCTTGCTGGGCCCCAGCGTCATGCTGTGTTGGACCCGGTATCCCGTGAAGACCTCCAGGCCGCCCGCGTCGTTCCGGACCGGGACCGAGACGATGAGAGACCGTCGTGGATGGCGCAGGTGTTGTCGGATCTGCGGCTCCAGGTCGAGCCATCCCGCCACCTCGTCAAATTGCGTGAGTGCCGTCGCCAGCATGCTCATCACGCGCTCCTGCGAGCCGGCCCCTGGTTCATGTGCTGGTGTCCACTCGCGCCATCACGTCGTTCGCCTCCACGGCGTCCCCCTCGCGGACGCTCACCTCGATCACGCGCCCCGCCCGCGGCGCCGCCACCTCGAATTCCATCTTCATCGCCTGCAGGCGGAAGAGCGCCTGCCCGGCGGCCACTTCCGCCCCCGCCTCGACCAGCACCTTCGACACCACGGCGGGCATCGGGCTGCGCACCGCGGCGAGACCCGACGGCGCGGCCGCCCTCGGGGCCGTCGCGACGTCCGCGCCCTCCCGGTCGAGCCAAATCGCGCCGGGCACCTCTCCTAACTCGGCAGCATAACTCCAACCCTCGGCGCTGACAAGATGCGAGGGCAACGCGGCGAGATCCGCCTCGATCTCGCCGTTGATCCCTTGCGCCTCCGCCACGGACACGGCCCGAAAAGTCAGGCGGTCTCCCGGCAGCAGTTGGGCCACCACGGCGATGTCGGGTTTGATGACCGTGGCAATCTTTGGATACCCACCGGTGGTCTGCCGGTCCGCCAGCAGAATGATCGGCTTGCCATCGCCCGGGACCTGGACCCCACCCAGCGGCACCCAGTCCGAGATGATGTCCGCCGAGCCCCTGTGGGCGATCACCGGTCCGTCCAGCCGGTAGCCCATCCGATCCGCGTGCGGGCTGACCCGGTAGGTGGATTCGAGGAAGGTGCGGCGCCCCGCCTCGGTGAAGGCGTCGTCCTGCGGCCCCATCACCACCCGGAGCGTCACCGGTCCCCCATGCCGTGGTCGCCACGCATCCGGAACCTCCCGCCCGGCCACGCCTGGGGAGGACGGCGACCATCCGGCCAGCACGTCTCCCACCATGAGCGCCCGCCCCTGAAGGCCACCGAACTTCGCCGCCAGGCAGGTGGATCGGCTGCCGAGAAGGGCCGGCACCTCGATGCCGCCCGCGATCGCCAGGTACGCCCGAAGGCCGCGGGTGCAGGCCTGGACATCCAGGACCTGCCCGGCGCGAACCTGGAAGGATCTGTACCAGGGAACGGGCCCCCCGTCGAGGTCCCCCTCGACCTCGGCCCCGGTGAGCGCCACGACCGCATCGGCCAAGAACCGGAGCTGCGGTCCCAGCGCCGTCGTCTCTAGCGCCGCCGCCCTCTGGGGATTGCCCACCAGGACGTTTGCCATCCGCAGGGCGGTTTCGTCCACGCCGCCGCTCACGGGGACGCCGAATTTCTGGAACCCGAATCGCCCCCGGTCCTGCACCGTGGTCAGGAGCCCCGGACGCAGCACCTCTATCAAGGCTTGAGCGCCGAGGCTTGACCGCCGCGTCCCGCCTTCCTCGATTTCATTCATCCCTGACCTCTCGGTGCTCGGTGCTCGGCGCTCGGCGCTCAGGTATTCCTCTTCCGTGATGGGGACGAACTGCACCGTGTCCCCGGGCTGCATGGGCGTCGGAATCGCCTGCAGGGGATCGAAGAGACTGACGTACGTTCGCCCGATGATCCGCCAGCCGCCGGGGGTTTCGGCCGGGTAAGCGCCCGTCTGGCTGCCACCGATCGCCACCGATCCCTTGGGCACCTTGATCCGCGGCGAGGGCAGCCGCGGCGTATGCAGCCTTGCCGGCAGGCCGCCGAGATAGGCGAAGCCCGCGGTGAATCCGATCATGTACACATGGTACATCGCCTGGCTGTGCAAGCGAATTACCTCGGCCTCGGTGAGGCCCGCGTGCTCCGCCACGAAGCGGAGATCCGGCCCGTAGACCCCGCCATACACCGTCGGGATCTCGACCCGCTTGGGCGCCGGCAAGCGCTTGGGATCCAGGGTTGCCGCGACCTCCCGAACCTTTCGCTCCGCCTCGTCGAAGGACAAAACCAGGGGGTCGTACTCGATCCCCACGGAACAATAGGTGGGAACGACGTCGACCAATCCCGGGACCCCCGCGGCCTCCAGGGCAAGGGCCAGCGCCCGCACGCGAGCGTTGATCTCGAGGCTCACCGCGTTTCCGAACTCAACCACCAGCCCCCGCTCTCCGGCCGGGAGATACCTCAGACTCATGAACCCTTTCTCTCCTGAAACCGGCACATTTATCTTGCTGGAGATTCAGCGGCGAAGCCGTGTCATCTCACGAACTCCCCCAGTGGCTTGGGGACGATCCCGGCCGCCTCCAGACGCTCCCGGACGCGCCGGGCGATGGCGCCCGCGCCCGGGGTGTCCCCGTGCAGGCAGATCGTCTCCGCCTCGACCCGGATCTCTCTCCCCGTAATGGCCTTCACCGTTCCCCGGGTGAAACCGAGAACTCGCTCGGCCACCGTATCCGGGTCGGTAATGAGCGATCCCGCGATTTTCCTCGAGACCAGCGTTCCATCCTCGTTGTAGGCGCGATCGCCGAAGGCCTCGCGCGCCACCCGCAGGCCAGCCTCCTGCCCGGCCTTGAGCAGAAGGGAACCGGGCAGTCCGACGAGGATGAGATCCCTGCCCGCGTCGGCCACGCCCTCGGCGATCCCCAGGCTCAGCTCGCGATCCTTGACCGCGGCGTTGTAGATGGCCCCGTGCGGCTTCACGTGCTGGAGCTGCACCCCCAGGGCTTCCGCGAAAGCGCGCAGGGCCCCGATCTGATACAGGACGTAATCCCGCGCCTCCTCGCGGGTGATCTGCATCACCCGGCGCCCGAATCCCAGAAGGTCCGGATAGCTGGGATGCGCGCCGACGCGGACCCCCAGCTCCTTGGCCCGCTGGATCGTCCGCCGCATGACCGACGGATCCCCCCCGTGCCAGCCGCAGGCCACGTTGGCCGAGGTCACAAAGTGGAGCACCTCCTCGTCCGCCCCGATGGTATAGGCCCCGTAGCTCTCTCCCATGTCCGAGTTCAAGTCGATATGCATGGTTAGCCCTCTGCATCCTTCTTAGATCCCGAGATAGACCTTCCGCACCAGTTCCGACTCCAGCACCTCCTGGGCCGTGCCCGAGAGGACCATCCTCCCGCTCTCCATGAGGTAGCCGCGGTGCGAGACGCCCAGCGCCAGTTGCACGTTCTGCTCGATGAACAGGACGGTCACCCCGGCGGCGTTGACCTGCCTGATGATTTCCAGGATCTTGGCGACCACCAGGGGCGCCAGGCCCAAGAGCGGCTCGTCGATCATCAAGAACTTTGGCCGCGACATGAGACCCCGGGCGATGGCCAGCATCTGCTGCTCCCCGCCGCTCAGGCTATGGGCCAGTTGCTGGCGGCGCTCTTTCAGGATGGGGAACAGGCTGAAGACCCAGTGGAGCGTCTCCTCCCGCTGCGCCCGGGCGCGGTCCTGGTAGCTTCCCAACAGCAGGTTCTTCTCCACCGTGAGGTAGGGGAAGAGGCGTCGCTGCTCCAGGACGTGAGACAGGCCCCGCGTGACGATCTCATGCGTCGGCAGCCCATTCAGCCGCTGGCCGTAGAAGTGGATGTCCCCAGCCAGTGGGCGAACCAGTCCCGAGACGGCGCTGATGAGCGTGCTCTTGCCGGCACCGTTCGGCCCCAGCAGGCACACTACCTCGCCCTCCCGGACCTCCAGCGAGACCCCCCAGAGGGCCTGGTAGTCGCCGTACTTCACCTCGAGATTCTGGATCCGCAACATGCTAAGCCCTTGTCTCTCTTCGCTGTCCCTCCCCCGAAGGCCGGGGCCCTCCCCGGGGCGCGGTGAATGCCTCTCCCAGATAGGCTTCGATCACGCGGGGATCCTGTCCCACCTGGGACGGGGACCCGTCGGCGATGACCGCGCCCAGGTGCAGGGCCACGACCCGGTCGGAGATGGACATGATCACCCGCATGTTGTGCTCGATCACCACCAGCGTCAGACCCTGCCCCCGCAGGCGCGCAATGAGTTGGATCAGCGTGGGGATCGTCCTCTGGTCCACGCCTCCCGTCACCTCGTCGAGCAAGAGCAGGCGCGGGCGCGTGGCCATCGCCCTGGCCAGCTCCAGCCGCTTCCGCTCGCCGACACTCAGGTGGCGGGCGTAGCTGTCGCCCTTGTCGGCCAGCTCGACGAATTCCAGGTTGCGCAGGGCCTCCACCCGGGCGGCGGACGGGTCGCGTGCGTGCTGCATGGCCGCAACCATGACATTCTCCAGGACCGTCATGCCATGGAACGGACGCAGCTTCTGGAACGTACGCCCGATCCCCAACCGGTTCACCTGGTCGGGCCGGAGACCCACGAGCCGGTGCGCGTCGAAATGGACCTCGCCCGCCTCCGGCCGGTAATACCCCGTGATCACATCGAAGAGCGTGCTCTTGCCCGCCCCGTTGGGGCCGATGAGTCCCAGGATCTCGCCCTCCTCCACGGCGAAGCTGATGTCGTGATTCGCCACCAGCCCCCCGAACCGCTTGGTCACCCGCTCGAGCGTGAGCAGCGCCATCACCGCCCCCAGTGCCCCAGGCGCCGGCGGAACATCCCGACCAGTCCCGCCGGCTGGAAGACGGCCACGATGGTCATGAGCGCCCCGTAGATGAGGAGGTCCACGGCCCGCCCGGTCCCTCCGAATTGGATGCGCGTGAACTCCGACAGCGGGATCAAGAGAGCCGCCCCCACCAGCGGCCCCCACAGCGTTCCCACGCCTCCCACCACCGCCAGGAGGCAGACCAGGATGGACAGGGACAGCGGCAGAACGCTGTCCGGGTCCAGATAGAGGACGTACTGGGCGTAGAACGTTCCCCCGGCCGCGACCACCGCCGCCGAGATGGCCATCGCCACGAGCTTGTACTTGGTGACGGAGATCCCCACGCTCTGGGCGGCCTCGGGATCCTCGCGAATCGCCCGGAAGTAGTAGCCCAGCCGGGTCCGCTCGATCCGCCAGCTCACCAGCATGCAGATCGCCAGCAGCGCGAGCATGATGTAATAATACGGGTACTTGCTCGTGGCAAATTGAAAGGCCAGGAGAGAATCCTTCTGGAAGGGGATGGTGAGGCCGCGGGCCCCGCCGATGAACTCCCAGTTGATCGCCAGCGTCTGGACGATCTCTCCGACGGCAATGGTGGCGATGGCGAAGTAATGCCCCCGCAGCCGGAAGCAGGGGTACCCGATGACCAGGGACAGCGCCACGGCCGTGGCAATGCCTGCCGGAAGACCCAGCCAGGGGTTCACTCCCCAGGTCACCTGGAGGACCGTCGAGGTGTATGCGCCCGTCCCGAAGAACACGGCGTGCCCCAGGGAGATCTGCCCGCAGTAGCCCGCCAGGATGTTCCAGGCCTGGGCCAGCATCGCGTACAGGAAAATCCGGATGACCAGGTCGCGGTGGTACGGAAGGCGAAAGACCCAGGGGAAGACCACCGCGGCCAGCAGGAGGATCCCGAGCGCGATCATCCCCCATCGTATGCCAGCCGATGGGGCGGCTGCCTCGGCCGGGCGCGCGCCTGCTGGAGTTGACATCAGAACTTTCCGAAAAGACCTTGCGGCCGCACCAGGACCACCACCAGGTAGAGCCCGAAGACGGCAACGTACTTGAACGCGGGGGCAATCAAGATGCCCCCCAGCACCTCGATGACTCCGATAATCACGCCCGCCACGAGCGACCCCGGGATGCTCCCGAACCCGCCCAGGGCCACGGTCACGAAGGCGATCAGGGCGAAGAGGCTGCCCACGTAGGGAAAGACGTAAAAGAAGCTCGCCAGGAAGGCCGCCGCCACGCCCACGCAGGCGGACCCGATCCCCCAGCCCAGCGTGAGCATCCGCTCCGTGTTGATCCCCATCAGGGCGGCCGCCTGGCGATCCTGGGCCGTCGCCTCCAGGGCCATCCCTGTTTCGGTCTTCGTGATGAACCAGTACAGGAATCCAAAGGCCAGGAGGCACGCCACGCTGGCCACGAGCTGAGGCTTCCCCACCGAGACGCCCAGGATCCGCACGGGACCCTGCACCCACGGATCGGAAATCTGCCGGAAGTCCGGCGTCCAGAGGAACTGCGCCGCCGCCCGGAGGAAGATGCCCAGGCCGAACGTCGCGAAGATCTGGGCCAGCATGGGGCCGCCCAGGATGCGCCGGATGATGCTCTTGTAGGTCAGCCAGCCCAGCAGGAACAGGGCCGCCGCTGAGATCGGAACGCTCAGGAGCGGATCCAGATGGAACAGGGCGTACATCCAGAACGTCGTGTACATGCCCAGCATCAGGAACTCACCGTGGGCGAAGTTCACGATCTCCATGAGGCCGAAGATCAGACTCAGCCCGGCGGCGATGAGGGCGTACAGGCACCCCATGAGGATCCCGCTCAGGATGCCCTGGATCAACATCTCCGAAGAGGGGATGTGAAACATCGACATGAAAACGAGGACGGGGCCGCACCGTTGTGGGACCCCGCCCCCTGCTCCTTCTTCGCCCTCGGTCGCCCGACGTCTATCGCCGCTGGGACCAGGCCGGGATCGGGTAGACCACGTCCTTGGCGGCAAGCTCGAAGGGGTAGACGGTCTGGTAGCTGCCGCCCTGAAGCTGCTGCAGGATGGCCCGCACCCCGATGTTCTGCCCCTTCTCGTCAAACTTCACACCGGTCCACGGCATGATCAACTGGTCGGCCGGGATGTTGGTCTCCCGCAGGGCCTTCTGAATGGCCGCGGGATCGGTCGAGCCGGCGCGGTTGATGGCATCCACCAGCGTCATGAACCCGGTGAACGCTCGGGCCGATACATCGGCCAGGTCGCGCCCGCCGCCCACCTTCTTGAACATCTCATCTACCACCGGGATGAGAGGCTTCCTGGCCGCCAGATCCAGCGCAAAGGGGGCCCGAGTGAGGGCGGCCTCGGCCTGCTTTCCCATCTCGGTCACGAACTTGGGGTCGGTGTACCCTGCATCCTGGGCGATGATGAGCTTGGGGTTGTAATCCAGGTTCCTGGCCGTTCGGGTGAGGAGGATCGCATCCGAGGTGTACAGGCTGGGCAAGAAGACGTCGGCGTTCGCGCCCTTCAGGCGCCCGACCTCGGCGTCCAGGCTGGTGGTGCCTGTCCGGAAGGGGATCTTGGCGACCACTTCGTAGCCGTACTTCTTCGCCAGTTCCTCCTGCACCTTGGAGCTGTCCGTCCCGAATGTGGTGTCCTCGTTCAGGATGGCCACGCTCTTGAACTTGATGCTCCGCTTCTTCTCGAAGTCCTGCATGAACTCGAACATCACCTGGCTGAAGTGGCCGTCATGGGGGCTGGTCCGGAAGAACCACTTGAAGCCGCGCTCGGTGAGGGCCGGCGAGGAGGAGTCCGCGTTGACGAACGGTATTCCCATCCGTTCTGCCACCTGGCTGGCCGTGGTCGTCACCGCCGACTGGTAGGCCCCGAGCAGGGCGTGCACCTTCTCCTGCGTGATCAGCCGCTCGGCCTCCGACTGCCCCAGGGCCGCACTGCCCTGGTGGTCCACGAACACGACCCGCACCTTGGCCCCGCCCAGCCTCGGCAATCCCTTGCTCTTGGCCAGGGGTAGGTTGATGTTCGCGCCGTTATTGACGATGTCCACCGCCACATTGATGATGTTCCTGGCGTCGATCCCGATCTGCGCCGATGGGCCGGTCATGGGATACAGCACCCCGATGACGACCTCCCTCGCCTGAGCGAACGCCGCCGGCGCCACGGCGAGGGCCATCAGCATCGCCGCGACTGAAAGCCCGATCCTTCGCATGCACGCTCCTTTCCTCATGCTGCCTCCCTTCACCCGCTGTCGGGTTCCTTCGCCAACACCGTCTGTCCTCGGACCAGCCCCGTGCCTCTTCCCATGCCTCTGAACCCCGAAACGGCAGGGATTCTATACGGGGCCGCTCACGCCAGTCAAGGCAATGGTTCGAAGCGGCCGGCGGCTCCCCGATGTCGCCTCGAGGCGTGCGGAGCGAACTCAGAACGCTGCCAGCGCCTCGTCCCGGAGGTCGGTGACAAACATGTGGCCGGGAGCATGGCTGATCATCAGAGGCGGCTTGGCCCGCATGGCCACGGCCTGCGGCGTGACGCCGCAGGCCCAGAAAACCGGAATCTCTCCGGGGCGGATGGTCACCGCATCGCCGAAATCGGGCCTCTCGAGATCCCGGATGCCGATGGCGGCTGGATCCCCCACATGCACCGGCGCTCCGTGCACGGCGGGAAACCGACCGCTGACCTGGACAGCCTTGGGCACGAGCGGCGCCGGGATGGGACGCATGGTCACGACCAAGGGACCACTGAAGGCGCCAGCCGGGAGGCAGGCCACCGACGTGATGAACATGGGGACGTTCTTGTTTTCCTCGATGTGGCGGACGGGAACCCCGGCCTGAAGCAGGGCCGCTTCGAACGAGAAGCTGCATCCGAGGAGGAAGGCCACGAGGTCCGGCATCCACACGTCCAAGAGGTCCGTCACTTCCGCCGTCGGCTCCCCGTGCCGGTAGATGCGATACTTGGGGATGTCGGTCCGAAGGTCCGCGCCTGGCGCCGAAAGCCTCGGCTCGGGCGATCCAGCGTCGGTGACCTCGATCACCGGGCACGGCTTCGGGTTCCGTTGAGCGAAGAGGAGAAAATCATAGGCAGCGTCGCGCGGGAGGACCACCAGGTTCGCCTGCACGTACCCCGGCGCCAAGCCGGCCGTCGGCCTTCGCCACTTCCCCTGGCGGATCATCGTTCGGGCCTCACGACCCGTGGCGGCCTTGTGGACGTCCCCATGTTCTTGCATCCTGCCTGACCCCCTGATCCCCGCTGACCACTCTGGCGACGCAGATCTCCCCGCGGCCCTTCTCGATGATTACACGGATACGAACCATCTCTTGGCTTCCCTGAGAGTCCGCGCGATCCCCCTGTAGGCAGAGGGGGCTCTCTCCTCCGTCAAGGATCACCTCGCAGACTCCGCCAGAGATTGGTCTCATCGACGTTCTCCAGGGCGCCCACGACATGGCCGGACAGCGGGCGTACGCCGAGAGACTCCTCCAGGAGGCGCAGCGTCTCTTTGTAGCGCTGACGGATATTGTGTTGCGCATAGGGACAGGTGAAATCGAGGAGGGGTAAGCCCGCGTGCCGGTGGACCGAGGCGACGGTCTCCTCGTTGAGGTAGATCATCGGCCGGATGAGAATCACAGGGCTGCCCCCGACCGCGACTTTGGGCGAGAAACTGCCCAGCTTCTTGTTCTGAACGATGTTCATGAGCAGGGTCTCGGCCGCATCATCCGCATGGTGGCCGTAGGCAAGCTTCCGAATTCCCCTGTGGGCCAAGGCCTGGACCGCGGCTCCGCGCTTGAGCCGGGCGCAGATGGAACATGCCTTCTCCGCGGCGAGGTCGCTTGGCAGCTCGAGGGCCGCTTCAATGTAGGGGATCGCCAGGGCATCGCAGTAGTCGCGCAGGCTGGCGGTTTCGTAGTCGGGCGATGTTCTGACATGGATCGCGGAGAGTTCGAACTCGAGGTGGGAGTGCCGCTGGAGATACCTCAGGATATAGAGCAGCGTCGTGCTATCCTTCCCACCCGAAAGCCCGACGCAGACTCGATCGCCCTCTCCGATGAGCGCATACCTGCGTACCGCCCGTAACACGGGGGTCACGAACCACTTCGCGTGATTCTTGTGGAATCGCAAGTCCATCGCCGCGGCTTCCGGGTTACATTCCCGCCTGAGCCAAGGCAGGCTGAAGGTGCCTCCCGACGGAGCCCCTGCAACCACTTGAATTATTGAAGCGTCTCGAACCGTATCACCGCCCTGTTCAGTGTCAAGCGGAAACTCGCAGGAGAACGGACTGAAGAGGTGGAAGCTTAGAGGGAGAAGGCCGGCAGACCAGAGCAGACCGATGCACGGCGACGCAACCTCCTCACAGCGGGAGACAGCGTGGGTCACCCCCCCCCCCCCCCCCCCCGTTTACTCCCTCCCCCCCTCCCCAATAATAAACCGACCCCCACCGGGGCGCGGCAGCCGCCCAACGGGGACGAGGGCGTGG
>Ga0181524_10000913_pt1 | contig 35046 bp, 24 predicted proteins | sample PEATcosm2014_Bin_34_FD_119761 | JGI IMG/M metagenome (GOLD analysis project Ga0181524, IMG submission 119761) | Peatland microbial communities from MTU Mesocosm Facility, Houghton, MI, USA - PEATcosm2014_Bin05_60_metaG | ecosystem: Environmental > Terrestrial > Soil > Wetlands > Peat | place... | reverse complement strand
GACAATCCGTCCGCGCTGAACTTTGTAACAAAGGCGTCATATGTTCCCCCGTCCGGGGCGTGTTCAGATTGGAAGGCGTTCACAACCGGAAAATCCGTGGCATATGTCCAGCCGGTCACCGCTGCCTCGCCACTGCTATCAACGGCAATACTAGTAGCCTCACTCTGCGAAGTACCGCCTAGATACGTGGAAAAAATCAACACCGAACCATCTGGGCTCAGCTTTGACACAAACGCATCGGCTGCGCCAAGATTCTGGGACTGGTAAGGGCTAGCGAGTGGGAAGTCCGTCGAATAGGTTTGACCGGTCAGATATGTATTACCTGAGGAGTCGACGGCTATGCCAGTCGGAAACTCTGCATTGCTGCCTCCCAAATAGGTTGCATAAATCAAGTGCTGGCCATCGCTACTGAGTTTCGCAACAAAAGCGTCTGTGTTTCCAGCCAGAGTGCTTTGGAAAGCTCCCGAAGTTACAGGGAAATCAGTCGAATTCGTGCCTCCGATAAGGTAAATGTTGCCGGCAGAGTCGAGTGCCATTCCATTGGCGCCATCCCCGCCGCTACCCCCGAGGAATGTCGAGAAGCTGACGACCGGATCAACAACAAGCGCTTGATCGTGATTGTAGGTGGGCAGTTCAAAGGCAACATGCGTTCCGGAAGCATCCTGACGAAGCCTAAATCCCCCTCCCGAAAGGGCTTTGCAGGCTGCACCGTCCATGCCGGAGTGAACATGCATACAGGAGTTGCCCTGATACAGGCGAGGCTTGTGGAGAAGCACCTGCTTTTCGCCAACTGGAATGACCAAATCACCGCTGGCATTTTCGGTCAACATGCGGCCATTCCTCAAGCCGTCAATCGTAAATGAGATGAGGTGTGCGTTCGCGTGCGGAGCTACGATGAAGTCATATTCAAGTTGGCCACTTTCCCCATAATATGCTAAGTCGATTCCAGGGTAGACATCTGGGTACCATACCTCTGCATATTGTGGCACGTGCGTGTGCCACTTATGAGGATCGTTTCCAATCAAATAATTGCTATAAGACAGAAGCGGCTTCCTGCCTTCGGGGCGCGCTTTCGTATTCGCTCCAATAAGGCGGATTCCGAGAACTGCACGCGAGGCGTGAAGACACGTTGTGCTTGCAGGTCGGCAGTCAGCCCCACCCGCTGCAGAAGCAGTCCTAAAGCTGATTGCAGTTTTCCGAGCGGTCAGGGATAGATTGTAGCCGGGCGCGTGGGCGATGAATTTCGTTTCGGACCCGACCTGACCGACATTGCTTTCGAAACTGATTGGCAGGTTCTGAGTCGGCAGCGATAGGGCGTGGGATCCGCGTGAAATCTGCCCGGCAGAGCCATCCCCTCCGTTGCAGTATGCGATCGCACTTAAAATCGCCAACCAGAGCAAAATCTGGACGACATTGTGCCGCAAGAATTTCATAATTTGCTCGAAATAAACCGGAATTTCCTTTTTGGCTTCAATAACAGCACCATAATACATTCATCCCGCCTGTTCGCCGACGGTGTGAAACGATTTTTTATCCGAGTACTCCCGGCTGTCTTCCATCCGCACCGGCACGGCCAAAAATCGCCCCCCTTTTGCGCTATGTTTTTGCAATACTCCTCCCCGACCAGCCTCTGGTAAGCCCGCTTCCGTTGCCGCCCTGACCACCATCAATCCATCCCGTCGGTACCGAAGCTTTCCGCGTCCGATTCGCGCCGTAATCCCGAGCTGATTCGCTGCGCTTTGCGGTTGCCCATCAGTGGCCTAATTCCGACCCAATCCGCCCTTCTTGCCACTCCCCATAATTCCGCCGATCCGTAGCCCAATCGCGGTTCGATTCGTCGCGCTTTCCGCGCCGATTCGCGCTCTTATCCCGTTGCGATTGGCAGGGCTTTGCGGTGCCGATTCGTGGGTTGATTGCGTCCCGATTGGCTGCGTGGAAGCGAGGCGAATGGGGCACGGATAGTGTGGCGCGAGGGCGGCGGCTTGGCGCTCGCGTAGGACAGATTGGGGCCGGTTGTCGTGGGATGCGGCGTGGAAACGGTGAAAGTCAAACCCTGCGGTGCTTACGCACCGGGTTGACGCTACGACACGTCATCCCCAAGTGGGGAGCTGGTTAGCTACTTTTGGTAGCTTATTGGTTACCACAGAAAACAAAGCAGTTGCGGGAAAACTGGAACTAATTAGTTCCGCCGGGCCGCTGTAGGGCGCTCTGCGCGTAAACGTGTTGATCCATCGAGGGTTGCGCGAGGATGCGGCATCTGAGGCGTCGCCGCCGCACGCGCGGTATCCGGCGCGTGTCCGGGTTTTGTCCGGCGTCTGTCCGGTGGTTGTCTGAGTCCCGAAGTGCTACCCTTGCGGCAAACTACAAGCCGGGTGCGCGATGGAATACGACCAAGACTAAAGTGGACGAGATGGTGCTGGCGCTGCTCTCCCTGACCATGTTCGAGGAAGACCAAGATGGGGCGAGAGCGTGGAAAGGGTACGACTGGGTCGCAATGGATCGGCTGCACGCGAAGGGCTATGTCTCCGATCCCAAGAGCAAGGCCAAGTCGGTCGTGGTGACCGTGAAAGGCGTGCAGCGATCCCGCGAGCTGTTCGAGAAACACTTCGGCAAGAAAGAACCCGACGCGCGTCAGCGGTAGGCTTCGCGGCGACAGGAACCGAGCCATTCCGATGCGGGAAGAGAGTACGGGCGCGGATCACGGCCCGTCAAGCCCCGTTCCGCAAAGAACGCGGAACGCCTTGCGGCTGCGCTTCGCTCCGGGGCGTTGACAGGCCGCGCCCACGCCCGTAAAAGCCCTCCCGCTATGTTCGGAATGTCTCTCTTTGCTCCAGCGGGGCAGACTTTTCAAGGCGGCAATGCGAGTCCCGCAAAGAACTAATTGGCATCCGTCCGACTTAACAGAAGTATGCCTTGCCGACGTGCGCGAACAGGTAATAGTCAGCGCAAAATGTCGTGTATGACGAGTCGATCAAGCACCCGAAAGCCCGACGAGTTCCCGGTGATATTGCGTACCAATTCCGGTGCTCATACACCGGCGAAGGAACCACGTTTCCCTTTGGCTTTCCTCGGCGTTCGAGGCGGTGGATTGTGGCCACTTTGGCCGCGCTCTTCAGCCCTTCCAGCAATCGTTGCTGTGACATGGTATGAGAGGGAATTGCGACTGCTTCATAGGTACTATCCGCTTGCTTATCTCGATTGCTCCGAGAGGCACAACCAACCAGTTCGACAACTGTAGTAGAGTGGCCATTCAAGACGGCCACATGTCGGAAATGCACGTCGATAATTGACGGCCATATGTCCCCGGAAACGGATGGAGACTTGTCTGCAATCTTGGTATTGATTGTCCCGGTGCTCGCACTGTAAGGACAACTTGGCGGGCATCAAGTTGAGGTCCTTACGACACTCACAATCGCTGGTATCGCCATCGGATTTCCGGCGGAATTGGAAGGCGGATCAGTACGGTATCTGCGGGCAATTGTGCTGGCAAAATGGTCTCTTTCAGTTGGCCCAAAGCTTCTGCCAACCTGGGCCAATTGGACTCGCCAACTCCACTGCAATGTCAAAGCCAACGGCACCCTTTTAGCAGGTGAAATCGGCCCGAGATAGTACACCGCAACAGCGACTATCTCGCCACTCCTTGTCGCAGTCTCAGTCAGCGTATTCGACCCCGCAACCAGGGGCGAAGACACCACCTCCCAGCCTTCCCAAGCAGGCCGCCAAGAGGCAGACCAACTATCCCGGATCACCAAGGTAAACGAGTAAGGATTAGACATCAAAATAGTCGCGATAAGTCGCTGTGATCGGTTGAGTTAGTCGATACGCCAATCGCAAGAAATCCGATCCCTATTGATAGTGCTTATGTGCTCCATTTGTACGATCCCAAGCCGCGGCTTCGACGACTGCCAAGCGCGCCCATGAAGCTCGCCTCATCGTGCTTGATAAGATGGTATAAGTTACATCCATATTCCATGTCTTACCAGTCAGAGATTCTCTGTCTATTTGCCTCGACTTAGCTGCGTGAATGACATGCTTTCCTGCTTCCAATGAGCAGTGCCAATAGATGCCGATGCCCAGCGTTGTGGCCTTGCTCTTACCCTTGATAAAGACAGCCGATGAGCGTGCCGTCACGTTGCCGATTCGGGTCGCTGTTGTAAGTCGACTCAATAACACAGTGCGCGATAACTACGCAGATAAAGGTTTTCCACATAGATGAGCCTTGAATAATAGGGCAACAAATATTACAAACAGTGAGCATCTCTTGCGGGACGTAGTTAGTCTAAGTCAGAAAACAGGAGCCGAGATATTGCTGCAGTTGTAGAACTGAATCGCATGTTGACCATTTCCAAAGCGTTATCGGCAGGACAGGCGCGTACATACCATGCGCGTGAATTTGTGTCGGAGAAGCAGAACTACTGGAGTCGTGACGCGCAACTGCATAGCGAGTGGCAGGGAACGCTTGCCCAGGAGTGGGGACTGCGCGGTTCCGTTGGTGCCGAGGAATTTGCTCGATTATGCGAAGGACAGCATCCTGCAAGCGGCGCACAACTCGTCAAGCACCAGCCTGCAAAGACCTACGAGAACGAGTATGGCAAGGAAATCACCAGCGTCGAACATCGAGCCGGGTGGGATGCAACATTCTCCGCGCCGAAATCCGTCTCGCTCACCGCGTTGGTGGGCGGCGACGAGCGTGTTCGTGTGGCCCACCGTGAGAGTGTCCGCGTAGCACTTGGCGAATTGGAGCGGTATGCGCAAGCGCGCATCGGCAATATCCGCGCGCCCGAGACGACGGGCAAGTTCATTGGCGCCACCTTCGAACACGATACTGCCCGCCCAGTGGACGGGTATGCTGCGCCACAACTTCATACTCATGCGGTCATTTTCAATCTGACTGCGCGCGAGAATGGCCAGACGCGGGCGTTGCAGGAGCGAAGCCTTTTCCAATCACAGCAATATGCGACCAGTGTGTACCGTTCCGAGCTTGCCATGCGTCTGCAAGGGTTGGGCTATGAAGTCGAACGCGGCAAGCATGGTCAGCCGGAGATCAAGGGCTACACGCAAGAATATCTGGATGCATCCAGTCCGAGACGAGAACAGATCAAGAATCATTTGCAGGAGATCGGGAGAGAAGGCGCGGGCGCGGCACAAGTTGCTGCCCATCGCACGCGAGACAGCAAGGAGATTCGCTCCCCGGAAGAAGTGTTACAACGGCACCGCGAACTGGCAGCACGGCACGGCCATCAGGCGGATCGGGTTGTCGCCCAGGCGCGCGAACATACCCAGATTCATGCACCGAGCTCGGACAAAACTGAACTCCGGACCGAACGACAGGCCGTAACCTATGCCCGTAATCACGTCTTCGAGCGCTCTGCCGTACAGGATGAGCGGAGCATCTTGCAAGCAGCGATCAGCCGCAGCATGGCGCAAGCAACCTACGAACAAGTACGGCACGAGTTTGCGCAACGCGTCCAGCGCGGGGAATTCGTTGTCGTTCGCCCCATCGAAGGGCGCGCTGCGCCGATGTACACAACCGCTGAGATGATCCGCATGGAGCAGGAGATCATCGGACGTATGCAAAGCGGTAATCAGCGCACCTATAGCGATCCGATGCTGGTTTCGCCCCCGTTGCGGATTGCAATCGAGGACCGCCACAGAGAATTGAGTCCGGCGCAGCGCGAGGTGGTCGATGACATCTTTGTGAGCCGCGAGAAGATTGTCGGTTTGGATGGGATCGCTGGTACTGGCAAGACAACGACGTTGGCGGTGATCCGGGAAGGAGTGGAGGTCGAAGGCTACAAGGTCGAAGGTTTTGCTCCGACCTCACGAGCTGCGCAAAAGCTGGCCGAGGCGGGCATCGAGACCTCGACGCTGCAACGGCATTTGACGCGAGGAAACCAGCCGGACACAGGCGAGAAAAAGTTCTATGTGCTCGACGAGTCTTCGCTCGCCTCGACGCGCCAGATGCACGAGTTCGTGGAACGGCTTCATGCGCGAGACCGGGTTTTGCTGGTCGGCGACACGCGGCAGCATGAGGCGGTCGAAGCGGGCCGGCCTTTCGCACAGCTTCAGGAAGCCGGAATGCGGACGGTGAGACTCGAAGAGATCGTGCGGCAGAAAGATCCGGAACTGAAGCAGGCTGTCGAGCAATTGGCGCGCGGTCGGGTTGGTGCGGCCATCGCTAGCCTTGACCGGCAAGGTCGTGTGCATGAAGTGAAAGGGCACAACGAGCGCATCACGGCCATCGCGCGCGAGTATGCGAAGTCGCCGGAAAATACGCTTGTCGTATCGCCGGACAATCTGTCCCGCATGGAAATCAATCAGCGCATCCACGCCGAGTTGCAATCGCACGGCATCGTGAGCAAGGCAGAGCACTCCTTCCAAACGCTGGTTCCGCGTCAGGAGATGACCGGTGCGGATCGTTCTTGGGCGCAGCAATACCAAGTGAACGACATTCTGCGCTACTCCCGCAGTTCGCGGGAGACCGGGATTGCGAAGGGCGAATATGCGCGCGTGACGAGTATTAACGCTCAAAACAATCGGCTCACGGTGTTGCGCGTAGATGGAAGTGAAACGAACTATGACCCCCGCCGCCAGATGGGAGTCTTGGTGTATCGCCAACAGGAGAAGGCATTCTCGGTTGGAGATCGCATTCAGTTTACCGCGCCCAATCATGAGCTGAAGATTGCGAACCGTGAACTGGGTACAGTGGAAAACATCGCGCCGGATGGAGCGATGCGGCTGAAACTCGACAACGGGCGCAGCATGGACTACCAGCCTCAGCGCCATCCGCATCTCGACCACGGCTATGCCGTCACCAGTCATTCGAGCCAGGGACAGACCGCCGACCGCGTCCTCGTTCACGTGGATACGGAGCTTGCAGCGAAAGACCTGCTCAATCGCCGCATGGCATACGTCTCGATTTCACGCGGACAGTGGGACGCTCAAATTTTTACAAACAACCGCGAAAAGCTACCGCAGGCCCTCGGCCACAAGGTTTCGCACCAGAGCGCACTGAAACCAGAACAGGCAATCAGCCCGCAACAGCATGAGATTGCCCGGCCACAACAGCCAGAAAAAGACCTCGGCATCGGGATGGGTTTTGGCCTAGGTCTCTGATTTTGATGGCAGAAGAATCGACGATTCGTTTCACGCGGGAAGGCAAAGGCAAGAAGGCAATGACAGGCACAGAGTCAATTGGCAAACAATCAATGCAGAACATGAGCCAAGCGGCACAACCCCGCCATTCGACGACACGGAGTCGGGTATGAGTCCCCAATCCCAGCCCCCCACTTCCGACCTGTCTTCCCATCAAGGCGGCAATCCAGTCCCAGTCGGCGGCGAAATCGAGCCGCTGGTTGGCGCCGACACTGCGGCTGAACTTCTACAGGTGAGTCCGCGTCGCATCCTTGAGTTGGCACGGCGCGGTGCTCTTCCGGGCTATCCGCTTGGCAGTGGTCCCCGCCACCTGTGGCGATTCCGGATTTCAGAACTTGCTACTTGCTTTGCTGAGCGCGGTGTAAACTGTGCCAACGCAGCCGTCTGTGCCAAGGAGAAAAGCTTGATGGCACGGACACGAAATCAACACGGAAGTCTACGCATTTTGTCCCGCAAGTCCGGGGACGTGTTTGAGTATCGCTACTACAGGACTCGCGCCGATGGTAAGCGGGTACCCGCAAACTTCGTCGTGGGCAGTGTGGCGGAACTCAAAACGGAAACCGAAGCTTGGGCGAAGCTTCGCAAGACCGGCTTCGACCCTAACGTTAGAACCGGCAGAGGAAGGCCGATCATGTTTGGTGAACTAGCAGACCACTACGCACGGTTGGAGTTGTCGGAAGATCAGGCAGAGGCAGTGATCCCCAAAGCGCATTCCACAATAACGACGTACCGCCGGTATCTGGCAAAGCATGTTTTGCCACGGTGGAAGGTGGTGCGGGCAAGTGAGATGGAACCGGTGGCAGTGCAAAACTGGCTTCGCGATTTGCGAAAACAGAATGGCCTATCCAACGGAACCCTTGTCAAACTGAGAAATGTAATGCTGGTGGTATTCAAGCACGCCCAGCGTTATGGGCTGATCCCCAGGACGCAGGAAGCCAATCCGATTGCGTTTGTCAGGCAATCGTGTGTTAGCGACTACGACCCAGTTGTGCTGACATTGGCGCAATGCGTGGACATCCTGGCCAACCTGGATGACATGCACCGGGTCTTGGTTCTTGCCGACGCAGCCACGGGCCTTCGCGTAAGCGAACTTCTGGCGCTGCGTTGGTCGGACATCGATTGGCGGAACTCTTGCATTCGCGTATCTCGGGCGTACGTGTACGGGAAATTCGGACTGCCAAAGAGTAAAGCGTCTCAAAGGCCGGTGCCGTTGCATCCGCTGTTAGCTGCTTTGCTCGAAGCATGGCGGAAAGAGACACCGTACTGCCGTGACACTGATCTTGTCTTTCCGAGCTTTCGGCTACATGGAGAGAAACCGCCTCGGGCGAACATGCTTGTAGCGAACCATCTTCAGCCTGCGGCGAGGAAAGCTGGGATCGGCGGTCCAGTTGGCTTTCACACTCTTCGGCGCACGCTGGCAAGTGTGCTCGTGGCCAATGGGAACGACCCGAAATTGGTACAGGAGTTGCTGCGGCACTCAAATGTAAAAACGACCCTGGACATTTACGCGAAGGCCACGACTTCGGCCAAGTTGGAAGCTCAGGGTTGGGTGCTACAGCAGTTGCTGGCTCCAGACACGAAGTCTGCCGTGGTCTGAGCTTATCGTGGGTCGCAACCCACAATCGGTAGAGACGATCAGAATGGCTAAAGCCTTTGGAATGTGGTGGCCAGGGAGGGAGTTGAACCCCCGACGCCAGCCTTTTCAGGGCTGCGCTCTACCACCTGAGCTACCTGGCCACGTTTCGATACCCGCGATTTGCGGCGCGGAAGATTCGCTTCGAGCTGATTGTGGCGGAAGTGCCGAGCGTACGGCGAAGCGAATCCGGTACCGGAAGCGCGTGGAACCCCCTGATTATAGCAACCACCCTCGATTCCCTCAACGTCGCAGGCTTGTCACGCCAACATGGGCCACGGATTTACACGGATTATCACGGATAGACCACAAAAGATTCTCTCCGTGAGCATCTGTGCAAATCCGTGGCGAAGATGGTTATGCCGCAAGACCTCTTACGAATTCCACCAGGCTGCGCAAGGCGATTCCTGACGGACCTTTCGCGATCCACGGCTTCTGCTCTTCCATCCAGGCAGTGCCGGCAATGTCGAGGTGAATCCACGGGGTGTCTTCGGCGAATTCCTTCAGAAACATCGCCGCCGTGATGGCGCCGCCCCAGCGTCCTCCGGAGTTGACGATGTCGGCGATCGAGCTGCGAATCTGCTCTTTGTATTCATCGTCGAGCGGCATGCGCCACATTTTCTCGCCCGCCTTGGCGTTAGCGCTATGGAAGCGCTCGTACATGGTGTCGTCGTTGGAAAAAATTCCTGCGTTGTTGTACCCCAGCGCTACCACGACCGCACCAGTCAGCGTGGCCGCATCCACCAGGTGCGTGCAACCGAGCTGGCGCGCGTAGTACAGGCCGTCGGCCAGCACCAGCCGGCCCTCGGCGTCCGTATTGATAATCTCGATGGACTTGCCCGACATTGCGATCTGCACGTCGCCCGGCTTTTGCGCCTTGCCAGAGGGCATGTTCTCGGTCGCGCACACGATGCCAATCACCCTGATTTTCGGCTTCAGCAGCGCGATGGCCCGCATGGCGCCAATCATGGTCGCGCCGCCGGCCATGTCGTACTTCATTTTCTCCATGCCGTCGGCCGGCTTGATCGAAATGCCGCCGGTGTCAAAGGTAATTCCCTTCCCCACCAGACCCAGGACCGGCTTTTGCGACGCGCCAGCCGGCTCGTACTTCATCACGATCAGCGCAGGCGGCTCGTCGGACCCCTGAGCCACGCTCCAGAACGCGCCCATCTTCAATTCCTTGATCTTGTCCGCGCCGTAAACCTCGCATTTCAGTCCGACTTCGGCCGACATCGTCTTGGCGCGCTCGCCCAGAATCGTGGGCGTCATGCGGTTGGAAGGCTCATTCACCAGATCGCGCGTGAAGTTCTGCGATTCACCGACGATTTGCGCCTCATTCGCGGCCCTTTCGAGAGCAGCTTCGTCTCCGCTGGCAATGATCGTAACGGCGTCAATTTTCTGGTCTTTGCGATCGCTGCGGTAGTAGTCGGGATCAAAATTCCCTACGTGCGCTCCTTCGATGATGGCGCGCACCGCTTCCTCCGCGGGAATGCTGGGCGGAGCCACGAAAGCAAAGCTCCGGATTCCGCGAGACTTCAGTGCCCGGACAGCGGTGCCGGCAACGCGGCGCAGATCGTAGCTGGAGAATTTCTTTGCGCTCCCGCCGGAAACCAGCAACAAACGCTTCGCCATCAGCGTGACGGGCCGGTGCATAAGGTTAGTCTCAAAGGGCTTGCCCGCGACCTCTCCGCTCGCCAGCAGATCGGCAGCCACTGATTGCACCGCGGGGTCAGCGGACGCAACTTTCAAATCCGGCTTCTTGTCTTTTTCTTTTTCGCTCGGCGCAGGTTCGGCGTGGTCCAGCACCACGGCGACCAAGGATTCGGCTTCAACTTCGGCGGGAGTAGAGAGAGAGATTGTCGTCTTCATAAGTTGGATTCCTGCGTTGCACCTCAATCATCCAGTATCCCCGGCGAGGCGGGAAAAGAGCAAGCTGGGAGCGCGGAAGAAAAACGCTGGCGAGAGTTCAACCCGCCAGCGCGCTGGGGAAGCGGGTCTGGAAGTCGATCAGGCCCACCCACTCCGGCGTGATGGTGATGCGTACCATCGAAGAAACCATGGAACGCAGCTGATTGACCCAGGCCTTTCCCTGTTCAGGTCCGAAGTAGCGCTCGGCGGCGGCCGCGTATTCGGGGACGATTCCGTCGCAAGGTTCGAGGCGGGCCGTACCGCGGATCAGAAGCACCTTATGGGGGAAAGTGTTGTCGTCGATGGTAAGAGATACCTTCCGATTCCTGGCCAGAGCCTTCAGCTTGGGTGCCTTCGGCGGAGTGGCCATGACAATTTCCTTTCCGTTCCAATGAAACCATATGGGAACGACGCGGGGTGTGCCGTCGGTCCACACATAGGCCAGACGGGCGGGAATCTTCGACTGCAGAAGTTCCTGCGACGCGGGATGCTGCAAAAGCCCGAGGTCTCCTTGTTGAACTGAACGCATGAAATCCTCCTTACCGTCGAAACGAATCGTCGCGACACAAGCGCACGAACTCCGCTCGACGATTTCGCAGCATTGTGCACGGCAGACTACCCAACGTCAAGGAAAAGCGGGAGCCTTCACTTTTTCGGGTGCGACATGACGGGCTGAGACGACACGACGAGGTACTGGCCTTCGTCGGGATCGACGGCATCCAAGTCGAGGTACTCGTTGGCCCACTGGCTGGAAAAGGTAATACGCGACCGGAAGTAGTAGGTCTTGCCCGCCTCAGCCGTAAGATGTGCGAACGCGGCGAGTTTGGAGAACCGTTCCAGGCTCGATTGCCACTTGATGCACAGGTGATGCTCGCCGGGGTCGACCGAGAAGAAGAGATACGACTTGCCGTGAGTCGCCCCCCTCCACGCGCCATCGACGCCGACCTTGATTCTGGGGCTGCCAATGGTTGGCTGGACTGTCGTGAAATCTTCAGCGACATAGACCAGCGCCTTGCCGGGTTCGGGCTGAGCAGGCGGCTGGGCGGCCGAGGTCTCCGTGTCGAAGTTGGCTCGCATCGGGCCGCAAGCAGCATGAAAAAGAGGAGAAGCCGGGATTTCCTGGGCATAGGCAAAAGCAGCAAAGAGGATCAGGGCGAGAGCGGCTTTCATAATTCCTCCCGCTGGAGGTGTGCGCATTGCATGGACTAGCGATGGTTGACAGCCAGTCCGCGGCGCACGACCAGCTGTCCATCATGATAGGCGAGGATGGTTTCTGTGGATGTGTGGATTTGTAGAGTCTTGCAAAAGTAAGTCAACTGCGGCGAGTGAACCGAGCTCGCCAGCCGTGAACAGAAACTGCACCAACCGGATCCCCTTAGTGCTCCGCCAAGGCCGCCGCCACCCACATCCCCGGCCTCGAAACCGACCCCGGCTCCATAAAGACTACAGTACGATTACCGTGATGCCCTGATTCCGCCTGCCGAGGTCCGAATCGCTCTTCAGTTCCGGATGCACCCGGAGCAGTTGCCACGTAGTGACATCCGATTTCGACCAGTCCTCGCCGAAAATGCAGCCGCGAATCTGGCCCGCTTCTTTCAGTTCATGGAGTCGCTTCTGCACCGCGATGCGGATTTCGCCTCCGGTTCCACTTGACCCGTAGCCATGGATGACCTTGAGAAGAGCGGCCTTCTGCTGGCGTGCCAGCGCCAGTTCCCGGTCCAGCCGCTGCAAGGCCACGCGGACCTCCGGCATATCGGATTTGAGGTTTACGGTCTTAATGGCGAGCCTCGGCCTGGGTTTTCTGGCTCCGTAGTCACTTCTTATTTCTTCCCCGCGCGATGGCCTCTCTTGCTTCGTTATCCGCGGTCCGGCGCCGTTCGGTTTCCCGCTTATCCCACAGCTGCTTGCCTTTGGCCAGGGCAAGCTCCACTTTTACTCTGCCCTTCTTGAAGTACATGCGGGTGGGGATGAGGGTGAGTCCCTTTTGCTGAGTCTTGCCCGTGAGCTTGCGGATTTCGTCCCGGTGCATCAGCAACTTGCGAGTACGCAGGGCGGCATGGTTGGAGTAGCTCCCGTGCTGGTAGGGACTGATGTGGCAATTCAGCAGCCAGAGTTCGTCATCCTTGACCAGACCGTACGAGTCCTTGAGATTGGCCCGCCCCCCCCGGATGGACTTGACCTCGGTCCCGGTCAAGGCCACCCCGGCCTCAAATTTTTCCAGCAAGAAATAGTTATGTGAAGCGATCCTATTAACAGCGGCGTCACGCTGCCCGGAAGCCGTGGGATCACGGCGGGGGGATTTCTCCGGATTGGGTTTAGTTTGGTGTGACGATTGGCGAGCCATGGGTCCGCTTCATGTTATCAGCGAATGCCAGCATTGGCAGCCGACCGGCGATCGTGGGTCACGCGAGCAAGGAGTGTAACTGCTATGTGCACAAGCACTTCGGGACACGGAAATGGCGATGCTATAATCGCATGCGCGAAGGTTTTTCCATTAATCGAGGTGGATTGTTGCGCGAGATCGCGGACGCCGGGCAGAGTCGTCTGTTCGGCAAGGTCCGATGTGAGAGGACCATCTCCGGTACGTATGGTTTCTGCGAGGATCAACGAATGAGACCCCTATTGCGCCCGGCGCTATTGCTGGCGCTGGTCGCGGTTGCAGTACTTCCCGCCCTCGCCGATAAGGCGAAAGACTTGTACGCCAAGGGCCAGGACGCCGAAGCTCGCCAGAATTACGAAGAGGCCTACGACTTCTTCAAACAGGCTTACGATCTCAAACCGAAGGATCTGCGCTATCGATCCGCGTTCGAGCGCAGCCGTTTCGAGGCCGCGGCCTCGATTGTCCATCGTGGACAGAAACTGCGCGACGACGGAAAGCTGGAGGACGCTGCCGCCCTGTTCCAGAAAGCCCTCGACATCGATCCGTCGCTGTTCGTCGCCAAGCAGGAACTCACGCGCACCCTGAAGATGATCAACGACCAGAAGAATCCGCCGCCGCAGGCGGCCGGGCCCCCGGCCAACCTGGAGCGCAAGATTCAGGAAGCTGCCGGGCCGGTGGAACTGGCTCCCATTTCGAGCGTCCCCATCACCGTCAAGCTGACCGACAAATCTGACATGGTTTACCGCACCATCGGACAACTGGCCGGGATCAATGTCCTTTTCGACCCCGATTACGTTCCTAAACCGATCAAGGTGGAACTCAATGGAGTGACCCTCGAAGACGCGCTGGAAATCACCGCGCTGGAATCGAAAACTTTCTGGCGACCGGTGACGCCCAACACCATTTTCGTAGCCCAGGACAATGCTGCCAAACGCAAGGAACTGGAGCAGAGCGTCCTCAAAACGTTTTATCTCTCGAATCTCTCGCAGCCCACCGAAGTGCAGGATGTGGTAAACGCCATTCGCAGCGTGCTGGACGTGCAGCGCGTGCAGCAATTGCTTTCCCAGAATGCGCTGGTCGTGCGCGGTACGCCGGATCAGATTGCGCTGGCGGAAAAGTTGGTGGACGACCTCGATAAAGCGCGTCCGGAAGTCCTCATCGACATCGCCGTAATGCAAATCAGCAAAGACAGATCGCGCACGCTGGGATTGAGCCCGCCCACGAGCGCTACTATTCAGCTGCAGGACAATCTAACCACTACGACGAGCACCTCCACGACGACTACCGGCACGACCACATCGGGCACGACGCAGAATGGCATTAACCTGAACAGCCTGGCCAACCTCAATGCCACGAACTTCCAGGTCCAGATTCCGTCGGCCAACCTGTCGGCGGTCATGGGCGATACCGACACCAAGCTGATTCAGAATCCGCAGATTCGCGCCCTCGATAACCAGAAAGCGTCTCTCAAGATCGGCGAGCGTCTGCCCGTGGCTACCGGCTCGTTCCAGCCTGGCATTGGCGGCGTTGGTATTAATCCTCTGGTAAATACCCAGTTCCAGTACATCGACGTAGGCGTGGTCATCGAACTCACGCCGCACGTGCACGCGGACCGGGACGTCACGCTGAAGATCGCGATGGAAGTTTCATCGGAGATAGGCCAGGCCAGCATCGGCGGCATCACGCAGCCCATCATCGGGCAGAAGAAAGTTGACTTGGGCGAGATTCGTCTAAAGGATGGGGAATCCAGCCTGATCGGCGGCATCCTGGACGATTCGCAGACCAAGTCGCTGAGCGGGATCCCGGGGTTAGCGCAGATCCCGATCTTGAAGTACCTTTTTGGCCAGACGCAGCAGGATCACCAGGAGGATGAGACGGTTTTCGCCATCACTCCGCACATCATCCGCGGGACGGATGTAAATGAGGCGAACCAACGAGCGATTGAAATCGGGACTGCCAGCTCCATCGAGTTGCGGCATGTGAGCAGGCCGTCAGCGCCGGCAGCGCCACCGGCGAGTTCACCCGCACCGACAGGGCAGGCGGCGCAGCCGACATCTTCCAACCTCAACCGGCCGGGAGCCACTCCATCTGCAGCCGGACAAGCGCCAGCGCAGAGCTCTCCCGCTGCCGGAGGAACAGCTAGTTTCCTGTTTGATCCACCGACCATTCAAGCCGCGAAAGGCGGCACATTTGCGGTGAACCTGCTCATTTCTGGCGCGCAGAACGTTTACTCCGTGCCCGTGCAGTTGAACTACGATCCCAGACTGCTGCAGTTGTTGAACGTGTCGAACGGCGGCTTTCTCTCGCAGGATGGCCAAGCAGTAGCTCTGGTTCACCGCGAGGATGAAACCATAGGGCAGTTGCAGATTACGGCCACGCGCCCCCCTGGCGCCGGCGGGGTTTCCGGCCAGGGTACGGTGGTTACCATGACTTTTCAAGCCAAGACAACTGGCCAGACTCCCCTGACCATCACGCGGGGAGGTGCCCGCGATCCCGGTTTGCAGGCCATCACGGTCAACGGGGCCCAAGCGGCGGTGACCGTTGAGTAGAGCGGAGTAGACCCTTCTCCGCTCTCGATCAAGTGGAGCATACAGAAACGATGATGCCGAGGTTCCAGCACGGCTGGTTCGCTCTTCGCACAGGACGCGAAGGGATGGTCTTGGCCGCAAGGCGCGAGCGTGGTTTCACACTCATTGAGCTGGTGGTGACGACCATGATCCTGGCCATTCTTGCGCTGATGGCGGTGCCGCTGGCACGGGTCACCATTCAGCGTGAGAAGGAGAGAGAGCTCCACCAGGCTTTGTGGGAGATGCGCGATGCCATCGACCGCTATAAAGACGCCGCCGACCGCCAGGCATTTCAGATCAAGGTGGACAGCCAAGGCTATCCACCCGACCTTGAGACTCTGGTCAAGGGAGTTGACGTTCAAGGCAAGAAGGTCCGTTTTCTCCGTGCTATTCCTATGGACCCCATGACCAAAACCAAGGAATGGGGCTTGCGCTCCATGCAGGACGATCCCGAGTCCGATTCGTGGGGCGGGCAGAGCGTGTTCGACGTCTACACCAAATCGGAAGGCATTGCGCTCGACGGGACAAAATACAAGGACTGGTAAATGCTGCGGCGCGCGCACAAGTCGGACGGTGAGAGGTTCGGGGGTGGCTTCAGGCCCTGGGCATCAGCGCGCTCACGCAGTCAAGCACAGAAGCTGGGGCGGATGCGCGGCTTTACTCTGCTCGAGCTGATGATCGTCCTCAGCATCATGATGATCCTGCTGGCGGTAGCGGTACCGATGTACAACCAGTCCATCGTGCAAGCCCGAGAATCGGTGCTGCGCTCGAACCTGAGCACTCTGCGCAATGTCATCTCGCAGTACACGCTCGACAAGCAGAAAGCCCCGCAGTCTCTCGACGACCTTGTGACCGCCGGATATCTCCGGCAGATTCCGCTCGATCCCATGACCCGGGAGGCCAACTGGGAGGTGGTCCAGGAAGACGTATTGATGGCCGTCGACCAGCAGGACCCCGGCATTACCGACGTGCACTCGGCGTCCAACGGAACCGCCAGCGACGGGACGGCCTACAGCAGTTGGTGATTGAGACGCACCTTTTCTCATCTCCCCGTCATATCTCTCCAAGAAAATCTACCTCTTCACCATCGCTGCGATTTGTACCCACCATGCCAGAACAATTACCATTTATCCATGCCCATTGAAACCGAAGTCCAGTCTCCCACGTCCATCCGCGCGCCGCGCGGTACCGAGATCACATGCAAGAGCTGGCAGCAGGAAGCTGCCATGCGCATGCTCATGAACAATCTCGACGAAGAAGTCGGCGAACGGCCCAAAGACCTCGTCGTTTACGGCGGAACTGGCCGGGCCGCGCGCAGCTGGGAAGCGTACCGAGCCATCGTCGCAACCCTGAAGAACCTGGAAAATGACGAGACTCTGCTGGTGCAGTCGGGCAAGCCGGTGGGCGTGTTCAAGACCCACGATCACGCGCCCCGCGTGCTGATCGCAAATTCCAACCTTGTCGGTCATTGGTCGAATTGGGAGAAGTTCAACGAACTGGAGCGCGCCGGCCTGATGATGTATGGCCAGATGACCGCCGGCTCGTGGATCTACATCGGCTCGCAAGGCATCATCCAGGGAACGTTTGAGACCTTCTCGGCCGCAGGCGAAAAGCACTTCGCTGGCGATCTCGCGGGCAAGCTGATTGTCTCCGGCGGGATGGGCGGCATGGGCGGCGCCCAACCCCTGGCCGCGACCATGACCGGCGCGGCATTTCTGGGCATTGACGTCGATCCCGAGCGCATCAAGAAGCGCCTGAAAACCGGCTATTGCGATTTCATGGTCACCACGCTCGACGAGGCCCTGCGCATTCTGAAGAACGCGGTGCGGAAGAAAGAAAACGTCTCGGTCGGGCTGGTAGGCAATTGCGCGGACATCATCCCGGAGCTCGCCGAACGCGGCGTTGTCCCAAACATTTTGACCGACCAGACTTCGGCGCACGATCCACTGAACGGATATGTACCCAATGGCATGAGTGTTGAACAAGCTCTGGAACTGCGCGAGCGCGATCCGAAAACTTATCAGGAGAAATCGCTCGATGCCATCGCGCGCCACGTTGAAGGCATGCTGCGCCTGCAGAAGATGGGCGCGGTCACGTTCGACTACGGAAACAACATCCGCACCTTCGCTTTCCAGCGGGGCGTGAAAAATGCCTACGACTTCCCCGGCTTCGTGCCGGCATACATTCGTCCGTTGTTTTGCGAGGGCCGCGGCCCATTCCGCTGGGTCGCGTTGTCGGGCGAGCCGTCGGATATTCATGTGACCGATGATCTGGTTCTGGAACTGTTCCCCGACAATCGCATTCTTCGCCGCTGGATTGATTTGGCCCGCAAGCGCATCAAGTTCCAGGGACTGCCGGCGCGCATCTGCTGGCTGGGATATGGCGAGCGCGCACAATTCGGCCTGGCGATGAACGATCTGGTGAAGAAGGGCAAAATCAAGGCGCCCATCGTGATTGGCCGCGATCATCTCGACTGCGGCTCGGTCGCGTCTCCTTTCCGCGAGACCGAAAGCATGAAAGATGGATCGGACGCCGTGGCTGACTGGCCACTGCTCAACGCGCTCATCAACACGGCCGCGGGCGCGTCGTGGGTCTCAATCCACAACGGCGGAGGCGTGGGCATCGGCTACTCGCTGCATGCCGGGCAAGTCACGGTCGCGGACGGAACTGAAATGATGGCCAAACGCATCGAGCGCGTGCTGACGACGGACCCAGGGATGGGCATCATTCGCCACGCGGATGCGGGATACGAAGAGGCAAAGCAGTTTGCCAAGAAGGCGGGCGTGAAGGTGCCGATGGCGTCTTCCGAGGGTTGAGTTCGTGTCCAGATTTTGCAGTGGACCTGCCAGATAATAGGTGAAAATGACAGAAGAACAGGCCAGGGAATATCTGAGAAATAGAGGCTGTCCCAGGATCGTTTGGGAGGGAGGAAAGGACCGTCTCCTAAGTGAATGGAAACAATTCGTAACGGAAGTTGAGAACGGATACTGCCCCGAATGTCTCATTCAAGAATATTGGAACGACCTCGACACGCGTGAACTGATTCACGATATTGGAGGCAATGACGAGGTCAAGGAATGGGATAAGAGATTCGCAGCGATGCTCACAGCGCGGCACATTAAGCACTGGCGCACGGATAGAGAGAGCGACTACGATTTTTGGAACTACGGATATCCGAGCAATGCGACAGGCTTCTTCTACGAGGATCTAAAGCGGTATATATTGGGGCTCACCGACCCCGCATCCTGAGGTACTCTCCCGGGAGCGCAATCGCGATCCCTTCAATCTTCTTGCCCAAGTATTGGCCGAAGTGTCGGATATCGCCCGTCAACAGGTGAGTTGCGCGGGCTTCGATAGCAGCGAGTAAGATCGGCGCGTCTTTTTCAGGAAGAGATATCCGGCGCGGCAGCGTTCTTTGACTGGCTTCAAACAAATGAATCTCTTCTGAGAGTTTGTTGAGCCGAATCCTCTGATCTTCATCGGCAAGATTGATTCTGGCTTCCTCCAAAGTGTAGCGGGAACTGCAAAGAACAATGTCCTTGAGTTTCCAGAGTTGGAGAAGTCGCGCGTCAGTCTTGTACGCCGCAGAAAATAATACATTCGCGTCGAGGAACAGCCGGTCCATCTATTTGGGCCGTCGATGGAGAATCGAATCTGGATCAAGGCCCAACTTCTGGACCTCTCTTCGGGCCTTGCGGTAGTCGGCCTCATCAACAGCATCGGAGAGCAGGAATTCCGCCTTGCGCTCGGGAGTGTACCGTTCGACGGGGACCACCATAGCCGGGCGAATAAGGATGCCGTCGTCCTGCTCCTCGGCGATAACGATGCTGCCTTCTTCGATGCCAAAGCGCTTGCGCAGCTTCGCCGGTACAATGATTGCGCCGCGTTTCCCGACTCTTGCCGATTGCATGGTTTTCCCCGTGCCTGGATGTTTCATTATATAATATGCCTGATATCCGGGCAACTCCGACGCCTGCCTGCCACGATATCGTGTCTCGGCGGCTGCTAAACTGCCTTAACGTGACTTCAACCCGAACACCCGCAATGGGAGTCCAATCGCCGCTGCTTCTCGTCAACATCGGCCAGCTTCTCACTTTGCGCTCGGACCTGGGTAAGCTTGGTCCCCGCCGTGGCGCCGACCTCAAGGAACTCGGCATCATCCGAGATGGCGCTGTTCTCTGTATCGGGGGCAAGATCGTCTCCGTCGGCACGACGAAAGACGCCCTGCGCGATCCCTGGCTCAAGAAACATTGCAAGAAGGTTGTCGAGATTGATTGCGCCGGCAAAGTTGTCCTGCCCGGTTTTGTGGATTCGCACACCCATCCTGTTTTTGTCGGCCCACGCCTGGTAGATTTTGAAAAACGAATCGAAGGCGCCTCTTATGAGGAGATTTCCAAGGCCGGCGGAGGCATTCGCTCCAGCGTGGAGGCCGTGCGCAAAGCCCCAAAGAGCGCGCTGGCCGCAAGAGTTCTTGCCGTGCTGCAGGATATGGCAGCGCATGGCACAACTACCGTCGAAGCGAAGTCGGGCTATGGTCTGACTGTCGAATCCGAGATCAAGTCGCTGGAGGCGATCCGCGAGGCGGCTTCCGGCTGGCCCGGAACGGTCGTGGCTACCCTCCTTGGAGCGCATGCCGTTCCGAGAGAATTTCAGGACTGCTCACAAAAGTATGTTGAGATCGTCTGTAAAGAGATGATTCCGCAGGCGGCTAGGCGCAAGCTTGCCCAGTTCGTCGACGTTTTCTGCGACCAGGGCGCTTTCAGTCCAGAGGAGACGGCGCAGATCTTCGCTGCCGCAGAGAAACATGGTTTGAATGTTCGGGCTCACATGGGTCAGCTTTCGGAAACGCTGCTGTGGCCGTTTCTGCGCTTTCATCCCGCATCATTCGACCACATGGACCACGTGAACGAAGATGACATCCCGCAACTGGCCAAGCGCGATACGGTGGCCACGCTGGTGCCGGGGGCGAACTATTTCCTGGGTTTGAAAGAGTATCCGAATGCCCGGCGCTTGATCGACGCTGGCGTCCCGGTGGCGCTGGCCACCGACTACAACCCCGGCACTTCACCGACTCTCAACATGCCGATGGCCATGTCGCTGGCCTGCACCCACATGAAGATGTCGCCGGCAGAAGCTGTTGCCGCGGCGACCATCAATGGCGCATGGGCGCTCCGCGTGGCGGAACGAAAGGGCAGCGTCGAGCCGGGAAAAGATGCGGACTTAGCCGTATTTGCCGTCAGTGACTACCGCGAGATTCCATACTGGTTTGGGGCGAACCACTGTTCCATGACAGTGCTGAACGGGGTAGTTGGGGTGCGCGATTGAACTTTGCGGCTCTGCCTTCCGTATGCAACTGAGAACAGGCGTGCGCTCCGCATTGTGGCGATCCAGCAAGACATAACAACGATTCATGATAAGCAAGCCGACTCAATCTTCTGAGGAAAACCGATGAAAAGAATTCTTGCAGTGCTGACCTTTGCAGTGCTGTCGTGCTCGATGGCTGTCGCACAACGGCTACCCGAGGCCGCAAGGCCGGAGAATTACAAGCTCACCTTCACGCCTGATCTGGAAAAGGCCACATTCGAGGGCGACGAGACCATTGCCATCCAGGTGTTGAAACCAACCTCGGAGATCACGTTGAACGCGGCTGAGCTAACCCTGCACGAAGTCAGCATCGTCAACGGCGGCGCACTCCAGAAGGCCAGAATCACCCCCGAGAAAGAGAAAGAAATGGTCGTGTTGGCCGTCGACAAGCCCCTCACCGAAGGTCCGGCGACGGTGCACATCACTTACTCGGGCATTCTCAACGACCAGATGCGCGGTCTTTACCTTGGAAAAGACGACCAGGGCCGCAAGTACGCGGCCACGCAATTTGAATCCACCGACGCCCGCCGCGCCTTCCCCTCGTTTGACGAGCCCGATTACAAAGCCACGTTCGACATCACCGCTGTCGCCGACAAAGGCATGGTGGCTGTCTCGAACCAGAAAGTTGTGTCCGACACACCCGGCCCCGGTGACAAACACACTGTGCGTTTCGCGACCACGGCCAAAATGGCGTCCTATTTGGCCGCCCTGATCGTAGGAAATTTCGAATACATCGAAGGCGAAGCTGATGGCATTCCGATTCGGGTTTATGCGACGCCCGGCAAGAAGGACATGGGCAAGTTCGCCGTGGAGGCTGCGGAATATATTCTCCGCTACTACGACAAGTATTTCGCTATCAAGTACCCCTACGGGAAGCTCGACCTGGTCGGACTGCCGGACTTCTCTGCCGGCGCGATGGAGAATTCCGGCTGCATCACCTTCCGGGAAGGGATCCTGCTAATTGATGAGCAGCATGGTTCCGTAGACCTGAAGAAGGGCATCGCCAGCGTGATTGCGCACGAGATGGCACACCAGTGGTTTGGCGATCTCGTCACCATGAAGTGGTGGAACGACATTTGGCTCAATGAAGGGTTCGCCACCTGGATGGAAAGCAAGCCGGTGGAGGCGTGGAAGCCGGAATGGAATGTCAACCTGGACGACGTGGCCGGGACCGGTGACGCTCTCAGCGTGGATTCTCTGTCGAGTACGCGCCCCATCCACCAGGCGGCAGACACTCCAGACCAGATAGTCGAATTGTTCGACGGAATTGCCTACGGGAAAGCGGCTTCGGTGCTGCGCATGATGGAAGCCTACCTCGGCGAGGAAGTTTTCCGCGCGGGTGTCAATGCCTATCTGAAGCAACATCAGTACGCCAACGCAAGGGCGGAAGATTTCTGGGACGCGCAGGCGAAAACTTCCGGCCAGCCCGTGGACATTATCATGCCCACGTGGGTCCGGCAGGCGGGGGCACCCATTGTTGATGTGAAGGCACAATGCTTGGGTAAATCCACCAAGGTCACATTGGCGCAGAAACGGTATTACTACGACCGGTCGAAGTTCGAAGAAACGAACGACCAACTCTGGCAGATTCCGATTTGCTTGAAGGGATCGGCAACCGGCGATAGTGCGCCGAAGTGCGAACTCCTGACCAAGAGAGAAGCGACTTTCACGCTGCCTGGCTGCTCAACGTGGGTTCTCGCCAATGCCGGCGCGACTGGGTACTTCCGCGAGGGCTTCCAACCGGATGCGGTACGAGCCCTGGCCAGCGATGCCGAGTCAAGGCTGACTCCCGGCGAGCGCATTGCAGTGGAGAATGACATCTGGGCTTCGGTAGGAGTTGGGCGAGAGCCAGTCAGCGATTACCTCGCGTTCGCGCAAGGTCTGCAGTCGGACCGCAACCGCGCCGTGATCGAGGATGTCCTGTGGAATCTCAGCTACATCGGTGAGCACGTTGTGAACGACAGCGACCGCGATGCCTATCGCGCGTGGCTGCGGGGATATCTGGCCCCAGCCATGAAGGAAGTGGGATGGGAGGCGAAGGCGGGCGAGAGCGACGAACAAAAAACCCTTCGCTCGCGTCTGCTCGGTGCGCTGGGCTATGACGCCCGCGATCCAGAGGCGCTCGCCGAGGCTCACAAAATCGCCGATCAAGCTCTGGCCGACCCATCGTCGGTCGATCAGGACTTGGCCGGCCGCGCCTTACGGTTGGCAGCTCTGGAGGGCAACAGCGAGTTCTACGACAAGCTAATCGCGGCCATGAAGAATCCGAAATCCCCGGAGGAGTATTACATCTACTTTTCCGCCCTGTCGCGGTTCAGCGATCCGAAGCTGCTCGAGCGCACTTTGAACTATGCCATTTCGCCCGACGTGCGTTCGCAGGATGCCTTGCAGTTGGTCGCCGGTGTGCTCTCCAATCCGGCAGGCCAGAAACTGGCTTGGGACTTCATTCGCCAGCACTGGACGGAAGTCGAAAAAGTCGGCGGACCCTTTGCGAGTGCCGAGGTCGTTGGGGCAACCGGCGTCTTCTGCGACGCGCAACTGCGTGACCAGGTAACCGAGTTCTTCTCCGCTCACAAGGCTGCCGCATTCGAACGTACCTACAGACAGTCGATTGAACGCATCAACGTCTGCGTGGATTTCAAGGCGCAGCAGCAATCGCAGTTGGCGTCGTGGCTGGGACAACACGGAACTGCTGGCGGCAAGTAGGAAAGACGCGGTTGAATCGCGGCCCGGGAGTCTCCCACCCCTGAGCCGTGATTGGTTGTGCCGCCTTAGGGCATAACTGGCAATTCCAGATAGGAAGGCATCGCCGGCGAGCAGTAGATGCGCGGGGTCGCCGGAACGAAGTCCGAGGCAGTTGCCCGGTAGATGCTCGGCACAAACTTCTGCGGATTGCGGTCAATCACAGGAAACCACGTCGACTGAATCTGCACCATAATCCTGTGGCCCTTCAGGAACACATGATCGTGATCACGCAGCGGAATGGTCCATTCAGCGGGTGCATTCGGCGTGAGCGCATGCGGCTTTTCATAGCTCACGAGATAGCGGCCACGCCGCACTTCCATGGCAATCGGCAGTTCGTACCCATTCAACGACTGAGCGTACTGACCGGGCTTGGGCCCTTCTCCGGCAGGCCACGCGTTCTTCTGGGCGTTCTCGGGATACACATCTATCAATTTCACAACAAAATCGCCGTCTGTTCCGGACGTCGAAGCGAACAGATGTGCCGCCAGCGACCCGGTGACGGTCAGATCGCGGTCCAGTGGTTGGCTGACGAACGAGAGGACATCGGGGCGGTCCGCGACAAAGCGCTGGTCGGCCACTTCCCAGGTGCGCCAGTCGCCTCCGGGATACGTAGGGGAGATAGGCCGCTGCCGATAAGGCACGGGATTGGCGGGATCGGAAACATATTCGCGGTAAGTTCTCGCGGTCGTATCCGGGGCGGTAAATGAAAGCGTGCCGTCGGCGTGCAAGTAAAGTTTCGTAGGTTTGGCTTCCTTCGGAGGCCAGGTGGCATAGGTATGCCAGGTGTTCGATCCACTCTGGAACGTGGTGGCCTGCCATGCCGGCTTCTCGCCCTTCCCGTGCAGGTAATAGCGGAAAAATGGCGCCTCGATATTCTCGCGAAACTCACGCGCTGTCTCGTGTCCGCCGAACGGAATGATGCCGATGCTGTCACCCTTGTCACTCTGCCACTCGCCGTGGTACCACGGGCCAGCCACGATGAAATTCGTGTGCTCAGGGTCGTTTTCTTCGGCATGACGGAAAATCTGCCACGGGCCCCAGGGATCTTCCTGATCCCAAAATCCGGCGACATTGAGATTCGGCACAGTCGAGGCGTGAAGTTGGTTCACCCAGGCTTCCTTCTTCCAGAACTCGTCGTAATCGGGATGGTCGACAGTTGAGTTCCAGTAGGGAATCGAGTTGTGGAGATACTTCGCATTTATGTTCGACAGTGGACCCAGGTCGAGATACCACTGGTACGTGTCGTAGGTTTCAAAATCGAAGTGCGTGTTCTTGTTCTTGTCCGACTGTTCCATCACAGCGTATTCAAAATCGTAGCTTTCACGCAGAGCGCCATAGCGGTGGTCGTCATCGTTCATCCACTGATCCACCGGCGAAGCCTGCTCACTGATCGCCTTCAGTGCGGGATGCGGGTGAAGCAGCGTCAGTGCCGTCGTCAGGCCATCATAGGAAACGCCCATCATTCCGACCTTGCCGTTAGTGTTGGAAACGTTTTTCACCAGCCACTCGATGGAGTCGTAGGCGTCGGTGGTCTCATTGGTCGCCTTGGCATCATTCAGATCCACCCACGAAGAAAGGTTGAACGCACCTTCAGACTTGAATCGGCCGCGCAGGTTCTGGAAGACGAAGATATAACCGTCCTGCGCGAGTTCTTTAGCGGCGGCAGGCAGTTGTTCGGGCGCTCGGTCCGGGACGCCGTAAGGCGTGCGGCGAAACAGAATCGGCAATGGTTCCTGTTGGTCCGCAGGCGTCAGGATTACGGTTTGCAGGCGAACTCCGTCACGCATTGGAATCATGACTTCCTGAAACTTGAAGAGCGGCTTGGACGGTTGTTGCGGGGCTTGTTGTGCAGCCGTAGAGATGGCAAGCAGCAAGGACAGGACAATATGCGAGATTGACGAGCGCACCAATGTTCCTCCGGACATCTGTTGAGAAAGAAATCAGGCCGAGGGCGAAGTATATCAATCTGGCGCGGGCCGGGGAAATCGATGCCCGACTTAAGGCCACGACAGCCGATAGTGGCTGAATCCGTCCAGATTAAGCCACAACACGACAGCCTTCCTCAGCGAAAATAGGGTTCAGTTATAGTAGGAGTGTTTAATTCTGGTCTCCTTGGAAAAAACGATGAGCAAGAACAGAGGATACGCTGCCCTGAGCGCCAAAGCTGCGCTGGTTCCGTACGTCTTCGAGCGGCGCGAGCCACGGGCGCACGATGTCGTCGTAGAAATCAAGTATTGCGGGATTTGCCACACCGATATTCATCAGGCCCGCAACGAATGGAACGACTACCTGGAGGAATCCATCTTCCCTATGGTTCCAGGGCACGAAATTGCCGGAGTGGTGACCGCGGTTGGTAACAAAGTCACGAAATACAAGGTTGGCGATAAAGTCGGCGTGGGTTGCTTTGTCGACTCCTGCCGAAACTGCCCGGAGTGCCGAAGCGGCCTCGAACAATACTGCACTGTGCGCACGATCTGGACCTACAATGCCCGCGACGACGAAGGCCAGCCGACCTACGGAGGTTACTCCGACCGCATCGTGGTGGACGAGAATTATGTCCTTGGCATGCCCGAGAATCTGCCACTGGATGCGTGCGCCCCGCTGCTGTGCGCCGGCATCACGCTCTATTCCCCGCTGCGCCACTGGCAGGCCGGCGCGGGCAAGAAGGTAGCGATTATCGGACTGGGTGGACTCGGCCACGTGGGCGTCAAGCTGGCGCACGCTCTTGGCGCGGAAGTCACCGTCCTCAGCCATTCTTTGAAGAAGCAAGCCGATGGCAAGCGATTGGGCGCCGATCACTTCTATGCGACCTCTGACCCCGGGACCTTCTCCCGGCTGAAGGGATCCTTCGACCTGATCATCAACACGGTGTCTGCGCAGATCGACTGGAATGAATATCTGGCGCTGCTCAAAGTCGGAGGCACGATGGTGGTTGTCGGTCTGCCAGAGAAGAACATTCCGATCGGCGCTTTCGCCCTGACCGGAGCCCGCCGCAGTCTGGCGGGGTCGCAGATCGGCGGCATCCGCGAGACGCAGGAAATGCTGGCTTTCTGCGGCAAGCATGGCATCACCTGCGACGTTGAGGTCATCCCGATCCAGAAAGTCAACGACGCCTATGAACGCGTCCTCAAGAGCGATGTGCGCTACCGGTTCGTGATTGACATGGCGTCTCTGTAGCGAACCAACGGAGCCGGCCGCCTCGCTCAGACATCTAGAAAATCCGCCCCACCGTGAAGTTCACCCGGCTCTGGCCGGTTGGGCTGACGCTGCCCGCCAGTGCGATAGGGCCGGCAATGGTTTCCGCGATCACACCGAGGTTGAAGGTGCCGCGCACCGCCACCGGCCCAGGGTCGTTGGCTGCGCTGCCAAATGCCGTGCCGGCTTCGTACCATCCGGCCCAGTAAATCTTTCCTCCCACGAGTTGAGGGAGCCGGTAAAGCTCGCGGCGAAATCCGAGCGCTGAGTACGCGTAGTGATTACCCAGAAATTCTTGGGGAAGGTAAGCGCCCAAGCGGAACGGCCCTCCCAGAGCGAAGACTTGAAATGGTCCAGCGGTGCCACGAAAAGTCGTCCCGCCGGAAGCGACGAGGAAAAGCGACGTCTTCTCCCCAACCGGAACAAAACTGGAGGTCTGCACCTCGAGCTGGCCGATGGGATGTGTCAGGTCCGGACTTTGAAGCACACGCGAAAGCGTCGCTACCACCCGGCTGCCGATGCTGGGCACTGAAGGGCTGTCCTCTCCGTCCCAGACATAACGCGCGCGAAATTCGCTGGTACTGCCGCTGGTAATCGGCAACCCTGTGCTGCCGATCAGCGGACTCAGCTTGCCATCAAAGATTTCATAGCCGAATCTCAATTCGCTGCGGCGCCCGGTGTAACCGAAGTCGAGGCCGCCTCCGGCGCGCTCGTCGCCGAACACAGCAACACGGGTCAGGCCAGTAAACGAGTTGCGAGCCAGTTTGGAGGCAAAGGCATAGGGCGCGACAAAAAATCGAGATTCGGCCAGAGGCTGATAGAACTCGGTGGCAGCCAGATTACTTGAGCCGAAAAGAAGGTCGCTTCGCCATTCTCCGCCACGGTCCGCAAAATCCATGAAAGTCACACGCGCACCGGCGGAGAAATCGAAGGCGGCCACACCCGAGCCGTCCACGTTTACGGCAAAATCTACAAAGGGCGGACCGTAGGACTTCTCGTGTGCCGTGACTCGCAAGGCGGGAACTCCGTTCTGCACGAATCCCTCGTAACCCAGCCGGTCGAACTGGCCCTCCCCGGCAATCCGTGTGAGTTGAGTCTCGAGGCTGGGGAGATTGAGCGGTCCGCGCAGCGTCTTGGCCAGACGGCGCTCAATCCGGCGGTCGGTATCCGAGTCCGCGCCGGTAACTTCGACAGTCTCTACTTTCTGGGGCAGCGGATGTTTTCGCGCCTGCCGCTCCGCCAGATATTGTTGCCATTGAGCCGGATCGTCGATGGCGTACGGCAGCAACACGGCAGACTGGCTCGCCGCGCTGGTGTAACCCAGTTGGATCAGTTCCTTGACGCGGTCGTAGTCGTCAACGGAAAACCCCCTCACGTCCACACTGACTCTAGCCTGGGCCAGAGCCAGCGACCGCTTTTCATTCTGCGCGATCATGACGTCCACGGCACGACTCAACACGCCGGTCAGAGTCCCCAACTGGGCGCGGTCGCCCGGCGGAACACGCAACTCGACGGCGATCACTGTGTCGGCATCCATGGCGCGAACCGTCTCTACCGGGATGTTTTCGATCATGCCGCCATCAGACAACACTCGGCCGTTGAGTTCCACCGGAGTGAACTCACCAGGAATGGCCATGGACGCGCGCAGGGCCTGAGCCAGCGGCCCGTCGTGCAGCACGACGCCTTCACCGCTCAGCATATCCGTAGCCACGCAGCGGAAGGGAATGGGTAGATCGTCGAAGCTGGCAATGTCGGATTCGGAGAAGGCAATCCGGTCTAACAAGAGCCCTGCTCCGTGGCCAGGATTGAAGCCGTTCGGTCCGCTTAGACCGTGCCTCAGTCCGAGGGGAGCATCGATGAGAAAATCACGCCGGTCCTGCTTTCTGCGATACGCAAGCTGACTGTAGGTTGGTTCGGGAAGCAAGGCCTCATCCCAGTCAATCCCTTCCGCGAATTTCTTCATTTCATCCGGAGACATCCCGGTGGCGTACATGGCGCCGATAATGCTGCCCATGCTGGTGCCCGCGATGCGATCCACCGGGATGCGATGTTCTTCCATCCACCGGATCACCCCGATTTCAGCCAGTCCGAGTGCCCCACCCCCGCTCAGCGCCAAACCCACACGCGGACGATGGGCAGCGACTGGGGCAGGAGGCTCCTGGGCGCGGACAGGCGCCACCAGCGAAGCACTGAACAGAATGAGAAGAGTAATCCGAAGACATGCCAACCGCTGCAAAAATGCCATCGTGCACTCCTGAAGCGCTGAAGCGAGATTCATCAATGCGCGAGTTCTGAGGTGAGGAAAAAAGGGTAGCAGGTTTGTGCGACGAAAGTCAGGAAATCATCTCCAAGCAACTTCTCAGGGCTTAGGTGATCCAGCCGATGGTGTCGCGCGCGCCTGTTCCAGAACCGTACGCACCGCTTCGACGACCACCTCGGGGCGATCGACCTGAATGTAGTGCGAACTGCTCCTGGCAATGGTTCGGGTGCCGCGCGTCGAAAGATGAGCGAGTTCGTCCTGCATTTTCTCCCACGCTTCGTTCGTGGGTTTGGCCAGATCTGCGGGGAACTCGGCTGAGGGTTTGTCGGGATCATGCGAGAGCACGGCAAGTGGCATATCACCCAGCGAGCCGGCGGCTGCGGTTTCGGCCGCGCTCTCGTCGAACGACTTCATTTCCTTGACCCACGCGCGTTCGGTTTGGAAGTTACATTCGGCCGCCCGGATGACCGGGTCGGGATCGCATAAGCTGAGAAGCCGCGGAATCCCCACGGGCATACCGAACTCCAGAAACTCCGCCGTGCGCAGCTCGCTCTTCTTCCACTCTTTCAACGCGGGGGGAAAGCGATTTTCCTGATCAGGGTGGGAAGCGTCCACCAGCACCATACCAGCGACCTCGCCCGGGTACAGGCTGGCGAAGAGGCGAACGGTGTATCCCCCATCGAGTGCCCTACCAGCACATAAGGCGGCGTAATGCCAGCTGTTTTCAACAGCGTGTGCAATTCTTCGGCCATTACCCTGCTGGTTCGTGGCCGAGAACTCGGCTCGCTGTACCCGATTCCGGCTCGGTCGTAGGAACAAGTCTGCGTGAGTTTTGCGATCTGTGGCTGCACCTTTTGCCACACGACATAGGAATCACCCAGGCCGGAATCGAGTATGACGGTGGGACTTCCCTGCCCCGCGCAATCGATGTGCATTCTGTAGCCGCCGACATCAATGAGCCTGCCCGGCATGGGATTAAATCGGCGGTCGCGAGCCTCCGAGATGTTCTCGTAGAGAAATCCAGCGGCGGCGAGGACCACGAGCAACACGAGCAGGCCGCGCGCGATACGGCGGGGCCAGGAGCGTTTTGGAACGAACGTTGTCGCCGTTTCGGTCATTGGCGGAAGTTGCAATCCGCACAGATGATACTTCTGCAGCCGCGCCCCATGGCATTCTACATGACGGGCGGCACGGTAATGCCCATGACTTTGAGTGCGCGAATCAGTTCCCTTCTGACCACAGCCACCGTAATAAGCAAAAATTGTTTTCGCCCCTCATCCGGTTCGCTGAGGATCGGGTGACGATGGTAGAAGGTGTTGAACAGTTGTGCCAGTTGAAAAGCGTGTTTCGCCAGATAGGCCGGCTCCGTCGTAGCGATGCACTGATCGACTACATAGGACGTTTTCGATGCAGCCAGCCAGAGCTCCCAAATTTCATCCGCCTGGGCTTCGGTAAGGAATCTTCCCAGATCGGCGGGAGAGATGTTGCCAGCAACGTTGCTGCCGAAAGTCTCAGGGTCGACCCCGGCTTTTCGGAAAATGCTGGTCGCGCGCACCACGGCATACTGCGCGTAAGGCCCGGTTTCGCCTTCGAAGCTCAGCGCATCTTTGAAGTCGAATGCGATCACTGAGGGCTTGGTGTACTTCAGCATGAAGTAGCGCAGGGCCCCGATGGCAATCTGCGTGGCGATCTGCAGTCGCTCACTGTCGGCGATGGCAGGATGGCGCGAATCTACTTCCTTCTTGGCTGAGGCAATCAGCTGATCCAGCAGATCGTCGGCTTTTACTCCGAAGCCCTTGCGCCCACTTACTTCGATATAAGAACGCGCCTTGTCTTCTTCGCTCAGCGTGTAGCCGAGTTCGGCGGCGCAGCGCGGAGTGAGCGCTACCATTTCATAAGAAAAATGTGTGTAGTGGTCGGCGGCCTCGTCGTGGCCAAGCCCGCGCAGCGCCTCGATGACGGTGCTCTGCGCCTCAGCTTGCCGCGCGTCAATGACGTTGTAAATTTCGGCGACGTCGCCGAAATGCGGATGATCCTTCTCTCCGTCTGCGGTCGAGATCCAGCATTCGTGATGGTTCGGATAGCGATAGAACCTGAGATAGCCAAAATCGCGCCCCAGCAGCCCAAACTTCCACATGTGGTACGCGATATCTTTGCCCACGTAACCGACGGTGCCGTTCGAGCGCACAATGACTTTCTGATCTTCCTCGCTGATTTTGCTTTCCTCTGTGTCCTCTGTGGTAAAGGTCTTGGTTGCCGTTCCGGCACGCCGCATCACCCAACAACCTTTGTTCTTGCCTTCGCTCTCGAAGGTAAGCACGCCAGCATCTTTCAACTTGGTGAAGGCTGCGTCCCAGAAATGCAGGTGCAGAATCTCGCTTTCTCGTGGCAGGAAGTCGTACTCGATGTCCAGCCGATCCATGGTTTCGAGGTGCCGGCGCAGCACTGCGGTCGAGATCAAATCGGCGACCGCGGCGGTGTCACTCGCGACATCTTCGATCGCGTGCAGAGTGGCGAGGCGCGTCTCCCGATTCTGCTTATCCTGCTCGTACCACTGCGAGACGCGGGCATACAGATCCCAGCAGTAATAATCGAATCGCGGCTGGCGGGTGAGGGCTTCGATTTCGGCGCGTGATTTCTTTTCCAGGTGGATGAACCCGACCACCACGTCGGCGACCTGGGCTCCGGTATTGTCAATGTAGTTCTGAATGTCCACTTCCCGGCCCGCGTTACGCAGCAGCCGGACAAACGTGTCGCCCAGGATGGCGTTGCGCAAATGTCCGATGTGCGCCGCCTTGTTGGGATTGATGCTGGAGTGTTCCACCAGAATCTTACCGGGAGGAATGTTGGAGGGTGGCTTCTGGTCTTTGGCGAGGCTGGCCGCCATGTAAGACCGGTCGGCCTTGACGTTCAGATAGCCGGGAGGAGACACCCTTATTTCGGCGATGCCCTCGATCGGGCCGAGTTCGGCCCGGATCGCTTCTGCGATCTTCAACGGTGCCGAGCGAAGAGGCTTAGCAAAAGGAAAAAACGGAATTGCGAAGTCACCCAGTTCGACCTTGGGCGGTTGTTCGATCACCACCGCAGGCAGGGCCACACCGGGATAGCGGCGCCCAAGACACTCCCGTACCCGCTCGGTGAGACGATGTTCAAGATGACGATACACGGAACCCTCTAACCTGTTGAGGAAACTGTGATTTTAGCAGAGTGGGCGGCGGGCGGACGTTTGACGGAGGCGGACGCGTTCCCTATGATGAAAGTTTGTCGTTGTGGCGGCACAAACCCTTTCACCACAGAGGCCACAGAGGACGCAGAGGACCCTCCCTGTGAAGCTTCCTCTGCGATCTCTGCGCCCTCTGTGGTGAGATTTGGAACTTATGCGCATTGCATACCTAGAGTGCTTTTCCGGCATGAGCGGCGACATGTTCTTGGGCGCCCTCGTAGATGCCGGAGTTCCGCCCCGGGTACTGGAGTCGACCGTCGCCGCGCTGGGAGTGGGCGCACGGCTCGAGATTTCGCGCGTCGTGCGCAGTGGAATTTCGGCTACCAAAGTGGACGTTTGGGTTGCCGGTAAGAAAGATCTGCCACGGGAGGAATACTGGGCCAAAGAGAGCGTGGCGGAGACGCCCCCGCACGCGGATTCTGAGCACGCGCACAAGCACCATCACCATCACGGGCAGAAACATGAGAACGCTCAGCGGGATCTTCCCGAGGACGCCTTGCAGAGCGGAGTGCCCGCGCCGCACGAGCACGCTCACGCCCGCGGCCTCACCGAGATTCGCGAAATCATCCGCAAGGCGGCGATCAGCGGCACCGCCAAGAAAACCGCCATCACCATTTTCGAGGCTCTGGGCGCAGCCGAAGCAAAGATCCACCAGGTCCCTGTCGAACAGATCCACTTTCACGAAGTCGGCGCGGTGGATGCGATCGTTGACATCGTCTGCGCGGCGGTGGGGGCAGAGGCGCTCGGCGTAGACCAGATCGTCTGCTCGCCGCTGAACGTGGGCGGAGGGACCGTGCACTGCGCGCATGGAACATTTCCCGTCCCGGCTCCGGCGACGGTCGAGTTGCTGAAGGATGCCCCCGTGTACTCTTCGGGAGTGCAGGCGGAGCTGGTCACACCGACGGGAGCTGCAATCGTAAAAACGCTGGCTCGACGGTTCACCACTTTCCCCGAAATGAAGATCGAGAAGTCGGGCTTTGGCGCCGGATCGCGTGAGTTTCCCGGGCTACCGAACGTCGTGCGCCTGACGATAGGCGAGGCGACCTCGCTTCCGGTCGCCACGACTGCGCAGGAGACTGTCACCGTGCTGGAAGCGAATCTCGACGACTTGAACCCTCAGGTCTTCGGTTATGTGATGGACCGACTGTTGGAAGAAGGCGCGCTCGATGCTTTCGGTGTGCCGGTCCAGATGAAAAAAAATCGCCCCGGAACGCTGCTGACCGTGCTGTGCAAGCCCGAAGATGCGGGCAAGCTGACCGAATTGATTTTCGCCGAGACCACGACCCTCGGGGTGCGGCGGCGCGATCAAGTACGGCACAGTCTGGCACGGAGGTGGGAGAATGTACGCACGCCGTGGGGCGAGGTGCGGATCAAGATCGCCAGCATGAACGGAACGATAACGAACTACGCCCCGGAATACGAAGACTGCCGGCGCATTGCGGCCGAGCATCAGGTGCCGCTGAGACAAGTCATGGGCGCAGCGGTTGAAGCTTACTTGCATTGCAGAGGCGAAGAGAAAGCAGGTTCCTCACCGGCTTGTGCCGGTTCGGAATGACAACGATTTAAGCAACCTTCGCAATCGGGATCACAAGGGTTGACAACCAGGACATGACCAGGAAGTTCTACATCACGACTCCGATCTACTACGTGAATGCGCGCCCGCACATCGGGCATGCCTACACCACCATCGCCTGCGATACCGTTGCACGCCGGCAGCGCATGCTGGGCGCGGACACCTTTTTCCTGACGGGAACGGACGAGCACGGGCAAAAGATCGAGCGGGCGGCACAGGCCGCGGGCAAGACTCCGCAGCAGTTCACCGACGAGGTCGCGGGAGAGTTCCGCGCGCTCTGGCAGCGCATGGGCATTTCCAATGACGACTTCATCCGCACCACCGAAGAGCGCCACAAGAAACGTGTGCAGGAATTGTTCCGGCGCATCCGCGACAAGGGATTCATCTACAAAGGACGTTACACCGGGCAGTACTGTTTCTCGGACGAGCTGTATGTGGACGGCGCCAAACCCGGCGATCCCTGCCCCATCTGCGGTCGCCCCACGGAAACCGTCGAGGAAGAAAACTATTTCTTCAAGCTATCGGCGTTTCAAGATCAACTGCTGGAGCTTTACACTAACCCGGAGTTCATCCGTCCCGAGACGCGCCGCAACGAAGTCATCTCGTTTGTGCGCTCGGGGCTGCGCGATCTCTCCATCAGCCGCTCGACGTTTTCCTGGGGCATTCCGGTGCCCGACGATCCCAAGCACGTCATCTACGTCTGGCTGGACGCGTTGGCCAACTACATCACCGCCATCGGCTTCGGCTCAACACATGCGGGTGCGCAGGAGGCTTTCCAGAAGTACTGGCCCGCCGACGTACACATGATCGGAAAGGAAATTGTCCGCTTCCATTGCGTTTACTGGCCGGCATTTCTGCTGGCGGCAGGACTGCCTCTGCCCAAGGCGATCATGGCTCACGGCTGGCTGCTGTTTGAAGAGAGCAAGATGTCAAAATCGCGCGGCAACATCGTGCGCGCCGAGACCATTCTTGATGTTCTGGGCGCTGACGCTTTGCGTTACTTCCTGCTGCGCGAGGTGGTCTTCGGCCAAGACGGATCTTTC
>Ga0181524_10000911_pt1 | contig 35053 bp, 27 predicted proteins | sample PEATcosm2014_Bin_34_FD_119761 | JGI IMG/M metagenome (GOLD analysis project Ga0181524, IMG submission 119761) | Peatland microbial communities from MTU Mesocosm Facility, Houghton, MI, USA - PEATcosm2014_Bin05_60_metaG | ecosystem: Environmental > Terrestrial > Soil > Wetlands > Peat | place... | reverse complement strand
TTGCGGACATTGGCGGCCAGTTTGGCCCGAAAGCCCAGATGTTCCAGCGCGGCGACAGACCGGTCGATGCTCTTTGGGTCGGGCGGCGCGCTGGCGGGCGCGACTATTCCGATTGTGTCGCCGTACTCCAGATGACCAGGGATGATTGGCACGGCCCTCTTGTGCTCCCGGCAGCCCGATTGCTCAAGCAGAAAGTGGGGGAATGGGGGCTTGGATAAGCGTTGCATTGGGGGCCGGAAAGGGGTAAGTTTTGGTGATCGACCGGGGTTGCGGCAAACCCCAACATGCTGGGCTGAGGGATGATCGCTCCCCCAACGAATAGTGGTCCCTGGGCGAAGAAGACCGCCAATAAAATGTATCGCTATTTCGACCGCGCGGCGTTAAGTTTTCGGTGCTGCAAACCGACAGCCAGAGTGTCTCATTTGTGAACAATTTCTATGCCTGACGAGAACGTGCTTGAAACCACGCTGAACACCAGCGCAACCCTCGATTCTCGAGAGAAGTATGACGCCTCGAAAATTGACAAGCTCGAGGGATTGGAAGCGGTGCGAAAGCGCCCGGGGATGTATATTGGCGACCCGGACGAGGCCGGGTTGCACCATTGCGTCTTCGAGGTCCTGGACAACTCGATCGATGAGCACCTGGCGGGCTTTTGCGACAAGATCGATGTCACCGTCCACGTCGACGGCTCGGTTTCCATACGCGACAACGGGCGCGGCATACCGGTGGATATGCATCCCAAGTGGAACATGCCGGCAGTGGAGTTGGTGCTCACGAATCTCCACGCAGGCGGCAAGTTCGGGCAGGGCGCCTACAAGTACTCGGGCGGCTTGCACGGCGTCGGCGCCAAGTGCGTCAATGCCCTCTCAGATTGGTTTAAGGTCGAAGTCTCCCGCGACGGCAAGGTCTATGCCATGCAGTTCGCCCAGGGCCGCACCACTGAAAAACTCGGGGTCATTGGCAAGGCCAAGGGCACCGGCACTCTCATTACCTTTAAACCTGACCCGACGATCTTCACGATTACCACCGAGTTCAAGTTCGACCTCCTCGCCAACCGCTTGCGCGAGCTGGCCTTCCTGAACCCGGGCGTGGTCATCACTCTGACCGATGAGCGGGCTGAGAAAACCGAGAATTTCATCTACAAGGAAGGCATCGAGGAATTCGTCAGGCAATTGGGCCGCAATAAACAGGTCCTGCACCCCAAACCCATCATTATCAACCGACAGAAGGACGAGGTTTTCGTGGACTGCGTCATGCAGTACAACGACAGCTACACCGACCAAATCCTCTGCTTTGCCAACTCCATCCCCAACCCGGACGGCGGCACGCACTTGACCGGTTTCCGTTCCGCCCTGACCCGCGCCATCAACCAATACGCCAGGCAAAACGAGCTGATCAAAGAAAAGGACCCCGCCATTTCAGGCGATGACGTCCGGGAGGGCCTGGTCTGCGTCCTGAGCGTCAAGCTGCCCAACCCCCGTTTCGAGTCCCAGACCAAGGTCAAGCTCGTCAACACCGAGATCGATGGCATCGTCTCTTCCGTCGTTTATGACGGGCTTATGACCGTCTTTGATGCCACGCCCGCGTTGGCCAAAAAAGTGCTCGACAAGGCACTCATGGCCGCCAGGGCCCGCGAGGCTGCCCGAAAGGCCCGCGAAACCGTCCGCAAAGGCGCCCTCACCGGCGGTGGCTTGCCAGGCAAGTTGGCCGACTGCTCGGACCGCGACCCCGCCAATACCGAACTCTACATCGTCGAGGGCGACTCCGCCGGCGGTTCCGCCAAGCAGGGCCGGGACCGCAAGTTCCAGGCCATCCTGCCCATTCGCGGCAAGCTCATCAACGTCGAAAAAGCCCGCCTCGACAAGGTCCTCCAGAACAATGAAATCCGCACCATGATTACCGCCGTCGGCACCGGCATCGGCCAAGGCGAAGGCGAGGGCGCCTTCAACCTGGCCAAGCTCCGCTACCATAAGATCATCATCATGACCGATGCCGACGTGGACGGCTCCCACATCCGCACGCTGCTGCTTACCTTCTTCTATCGTCAAATGCCTGAATTGGTCCGAGGCGGCTATGTCTTCATCGCCCAGCCTCCCCTCTACCAAATCTCACGCAAAAAACGCATCGAGTATGTCGAAGACGACACCCGATTGAACCGGATTTTAATTCAGCTCGGCACCGAGGAGGTCCGTCTGCGCAACCTTGACGACTCCAAGGAGTTGTCCCAAGCCCAGCTCAGCGAGATACTGGCCCTGCTCGAGGAACTGGACAAGTTCGCCAACGGCATACGGCGCAAAGGCGGCGACTTCGCCGCTTACCTGGAGCACCGCAATCCCTCCACCCATGAACTGCCTCAGCACCTGGTAAAAATCCGCTCCGGCAACGAAGAGACCGTCAGCTACTTTGGCACCAACGAAGACCTCGGCAGGTTCGATGAGGCCAATCCCGACCTGCACCTCGGCCTTTCCGGCGAGGAAGAAACCGAGGCCTCGCCGGTGGAAAAGGCCAGAAACGGCTCGACCCGCCGCGCCCGGCACGAGGAACTCTACGAAAGCCACGCCATCCGGGAACTGCTCGAGAAACTCGCCCAAAAGGGCCTCAAGGTCGAGCACTACGCCGCCCAGGACAAACCTCTGTTCGAGCTTATCGAGGGCGAGGGGGACAAACAGCAGGTCAAACCGCTCTTTTCAATCCCTGAAATCCTCTCGGGCATCAAAGAGGTTGGCCGCCGGGGCTTGCAGATCAAACGGTTCAAGGGCCTGGGCGAAATGAACCCCAAAGAACTGTTCGAGACCACCATGAATCCCGACCACAGGAAGCTCTTGCGCATTGACCTGACCGCGCAGAACGCCGTGGAGGCCGAAGAGATGTTCACCAAGCTCATGGGCGAAGAAGTCGAGCCTCGCCGCCAGTTCATCGAGGACAACGCCCTCAACGTGAGAAACCTGGATGTCTAGCGCCCAAACACCTGAGCCAGCCCCGCCACGCTAGCCGGACCCCCTATGCCCGATCCTGACCAGATCAACGATGCCCCGCCTGGAGGCGCGCCCGCCTTCGGCGCCAACGAGAAGATCGCCAAGATCAACGTCGCCGACGAAATCAAGAACTCGTTTCTGGATTACTCCATGTCGGTCATTATCTCGCGCGCCTTGCCCGACGTGCGTGATGGCCTCAAGCCCTCCCAGCGCCGGATCCTCTATGCGATGCATGAGTTGGGGCTTTACCCGCCCAGAAAACACATGAAGTGCGCCAAGATTTGCGGCGACACCTCGGGCAATTACCATCCCCACGGCGAGGCCGTCATCTATCCTACCCTCGTCCACATGGCCCAACCCTGGGCCATGCGCGAGAGATTGGTCGACCCCCAGGGAAACTTCGGCTCCGTTGAAGGGGACCCTCCCGCCGCCATGCGTTACACCGAGGCCCGCCTCACCCACTTGGGCGGCGCTCTCATGGAGGACATGGACAAGGATACTGTCGACTTCGTCCCCAATTACGACGAGCGCCTGACCGAGCCGGTGGTCTTCCCCGCCGCCTTCCCAAACCTGCTCGTCAACGGCGGCACCGGCATCGCCGTCGGCATGGCCACCAATATGCCCCCGCACAACCTGGGCGAGATCGTCGACGGGATCTGCGCGCAGATTGACAATCCGGACATCACCCTCGATGAGCTGATGAAGCATATCAAGGGGCCGGATTTCCCGACGGGCTGCACGGTCTGCGGCCTGAGCGGCATCAAGGATTACTTCGGCCCCGAGGGCCGCGGCAGCCTGAAGGTGCGGGGCAAAGTCGGCCTCGAGGAGACCAAAGGCGGGCGCGAGCAGATTGTCATTACCGAAATCCCCTACAACGTCAACCGCGCCCTGCTCGTCGAGCGGATTGCCGAGCTGGTCAACGAGAAGGTCATCACAGACATCACGGCGGTGCGGGACGAATCGGACGAGGACACCCGCGTGGTCGTCGAGATCAAGCGTGACGCCATCCCCAAGGTAGTCATCAACAACCTCTACAAGCACACCGCCCTGGAGAGCGGTTTCGCCGTCAATGCCCTCGCCATTGACCATGGCCGGCCCAAGACGCTCGGCCTCAAGGCGCTCATTGCGTGCTACATCGAGCACCGCCGCGAGGTCGTCATCCGCCGCACGAAATATCAACTGCGCAAGGCCGAGGAACGCGCCGAAACCCTCGAGGCCTACCTGGTGGCGCTCAACAACCTGGATGAGTTTATCCGCATCATTCGCAGTTCGGCCATGCGCGACGAGGCCAAGGTCAAGCTGCTCGCCTTCGATTTCACCCGCGCCCAGGTCGAGCGCATCGGCATCCTCATCCGCAACGAAGACCGCCTCTCCAACGGGCGCTACTCCCTCACCGAGGCCCAGGCCGACGCTATCCTGGACTTGCGCCTCTACCAGTTGACCGGCCTGGAAATTGACAAGGTCAGCGCCGAGTATCGCGACCTGCTTTCGCGCATCAAAGACCTCCTGGATATCCTGGCCAGGGAAGCCCGCGTCCTGGCCATTATCAAGAGCGAGTTGCAGGCCATTAAGGAAAAATACGCAACCCCGCGCCTGACCCAACTCGCCCCCGATGAGGGCGAAATGGCAATCGAAGACCTGATCGCCAATGAAGGGGTCATCATCACCCTCACCCATAACGGCCTCATCAAACGCACCAACGTCAGTGAGTATCGCGCCCAGCGGCGCGGCGGCAAAGGCGTCATCGGCATGGTCACCCGCGAAGGCGCAACCGAGGACGACAAGGACTTCATCGAGCACCTCTTCAGCGCCGGCACTCACGACCATCTCATGTTCTTCACCAACACCGGCCGCGTCTATGCCGAGCGCGTGCATGAGATTCCGGACATGGCCCGCGCCGCCAAAGGCCGGAGCATTGCCAATCTCCTGGAACTCAAGCAGGGCGAGACCATCGCCGCTCTCATCCGCATCCCGGCCCGCAACGGCTCGGACAAAGAGGACCTCACCTGGAAACAGCCCGGTTTCCTCTTCTTCGCCACCCAGCAGGGCACCGTCAAGAAAACTCCGCTCGAGGACTTCGCCAATGTCCGCAAAGACGGCATCATCGCCATCGGCATCGAACCGGGAGACATCCTCATCGCCGTTAAGCTCACCTCCGGCCGGGACCAGGTCGTGCTCATCACCCGCGGCGGCATGAGCATCCGCTTCTCCGAAGAGGACGTGCGGCCCATGGGCCGCCCGGCGGCCGGAGTGCGCGGCATCTCCCTCGACCAGGGCGACGCCGTGGTTGCCCTGGCCGTCGTGGTCGCGGATGCCACGTTGCTGGTGGCAGGCGAGAATGGCATCGGCAAGCGCACCCCCTTCGATATGACCCTCGAGGACGGCTCCATCGAGCCCGTCTATCGCCTCCAGTCCCGCGGCGGCAAGGGCGTCATCACCATGAAGGCCAACGAAAGAACCGGCGCCGTCGTCGGCGCCTTGACCGTCCACGATGCCGATGAAATCATGCTGATTACCACCGGCGGCCAAATGGTCCGCATCTTCGTCAAAGACATCCGCGAGGCCGGCCGCAATACCCAAGGGGTCAAGTTGATGAACCTCGAGGGGGACGACAAGCTCCAGGCCGTCGCCCCCGTCATCAGCGAACAACAGGAAGATGCCGCCGCCCAGGAGACGCCGGCGCCCCAGGCTTAGCCCCGCTTCTGGAGCATGGGAGCGTGGAGCGAAAAAAACGCCCATCTCCGGCGCCCCGCAGGGTCAGCAGGATAATAGCTGGGCAATTCCTGCGAATGGTTGGATCTCGGGGCGCGTTGGCTCGGTCATCTTGTTGAGTCTGGCCCCCCGGTTGAAGCAATAGGCCACGATGTCTGCTAACTGGACGGCGGTCGTCAGGTCGCTATGCACAAAGAAGGGTTTGGCCGGTTGCGGAAAAACCCCGGAAAACCGGGCGAAAAACTCTTGAAAAACTTTTGTCAAAAAAATTGCAAAAAGTTGTTTACAAAATTAGAATCCTGGCGATATTTATGGCGATGCCAGTGGTTAAACGCACTGTCAGGAGAATCCTGCACCTTAGTGTGCAGCGAATCAAGGCCCCGCGCACTTCGCGGGGCTTCCTTTTTTAAGGAGGCTATGGTCCGAGGAACGCGGTTCCGTGTCTTTTTTCCATCTCGCGCAAGTCCTTAGGGCTTGGAGAGTAGGCGGTCGCTAAAGCCAGGCCCGGGGCCGTTTTCATGTAAACGAGAGAAATCAAAAACAGAATACCAGGAGCAGTGGTAACAAAAACGCGCTTCCTTTCAACCTCGGCGCGGGGGCCGTACTGCCTCGACCTCATGGAGTGGTTGTTCACATAGATTCTTGTCCTGGGAACTCGCATCTCCAAGATGGGACGGATCCAGCGAACTCGGCGTAATCGCTCCTTGTCGAGTCTGCCGGTTGGGGTGTGATGGTACTGGGCCCAGCCGGTGGTTTCGTGGAAAACCTTCTTGAAACCGTTTTCGGTGTTGGCAATTGTGAGAGGCAGTGGTTCGAGCCAGTGGAATGCCGGCGTTTGCGGGGGATGTGCCACCAAGTCGTCGAAATATACCCTGCGGGCTTCGGCTTCCAGTTGCTCCAGGGTCCAGTCTTGCGGGAACAACAGTTGCTGCAGGTCGAACGGAGGTGGCGGCCAGACTGGCGTTTGGGCCGGGGCGGGCGCCGCCGCGGGTGCCGGTGCAGGCTCGGTGGCCGGGGCGGCCGCTGGCTCGGGGGCGCCGGCCTGTGGCGGAGGACCTGGCGTCAGTGGGTAGTTGGTTCCGTTCACGACCAAATACGCCAGATGTTGAAGCGGAGACGGCTCGGGAGGTCTGAACCTTTCAGGTCGCGACGGTTGAACCTGGCAGCGATGTGGGCGGCCAGGGCATGTTTGGGCGGGCTGCCGGCCAGCGCGTTTTGCTCGTAGCCGACCGCACCAATGAAAACATCAGCAAGCTGGCAGAATAGATTTTCTCGTGAATCCACGCAGTTCAGCGATTGTATCCAAGCCCGGCCAACGCATTCTCTTTCGAGCTGGTGCCGAAGGCGGGTTGGACCGGCGAGCAGGCTCTCGGGTTTGAAATCGATGGAGATAAAGTAAGTGTTGTGGTTGCCCATCCATTGTTTGAGGCAGTACCAGTAGAAGACCCAGAACCCGAGTTGGCGATCGTTCTGGAAATATTTGTCGTGGTCCACCTTAGACTTATCGACCACGATGCAGCGGAAGTGGACGTCGGTTCGAGCGGCGATAGCGTCCACCAGGGCCTGGTAGCCAGCCAGTTTGGTTTGGGTGACCTTGCCCCATTTGAGCTCGCTGGTGATGCGGTAGTGCTGCTGGATGGGCCGCAAGGTCGCGAGGATTTCGCCGCGTTTGTCCCTGGGTAGCCAGAGGCCACCGATGACCATGTAATGCTGGGCGCGCTGCCCTTCATGCCGGCTCTCGTCGCAGTAAACGCTGACTGCGGTTTGGGAGAATGGGCCTTTGGCAGAGTTCCCGGATGGAGCGCGATCTGATGTGTCGCCCTCGGTCATAGGGGTGGCTCCTGAGTGGACGAGGGTGCCGGGGTTTGGACGGCTAGCGGCCGTCGCGGGCGTAGGGTCGGAGCGCGTTGGCGGGGGCAGTGGCCCGAAAGGGACACCCCGCCACCAGAAAGCCCTACAAATGTGCCGCCCATAACGAAGAGTCACGCGATCATAAGGTCTTGCTGGTGCTGACGCACGAAAAAAAGGCAGGTCGCCAGGTTGACGGTTGGCCGAACAGCAGCAAGATGCGGGAACGGCATTTTTTCCGATGTTCCTGATGCGAAGGTCGCTTGGTGATATGCAACAAGCCTTTGTGGTGGCGATTGCCGGCGGGGAGGCTTCCAGCCTGGCCCTGGTGGGTGATGCGCCGCCAGTGGTGCGCGCATCCCTGGTGAGCCCGAGTTGGAAAGCCGGAGGCTTCAGCGTTTCCGTGCCAACACAGGGCGGGCGCGTGTACCGGCTCGAGTACAGGAATTCCCTGGCGAATGCCAATTGGATTGCCTTGCCCTTGGCGGCGGGCAACGGCGGGACGCGGCAACTGACTGATCCCAGAGCCTCCGGCGCGCAGCGGTTCTATCGCGTCCGGCGGTGGTGATTTGCCAGGAGCTTGGTTCCGTGATATATAACGGCGAAGCGAAGCAACTGTAAGCAGCCTTTATGAAACTGAAACGTCGTGAATTCCTCAAACAATCAGTCCTGGGCGCCGGCGGATTGCTGGCCGGGGCTGGATTGGCCCGCGCGGCAGAATCCTCGGACCTCTTCCATGACCCTTATGAGCGGGTTTCGCTCGGCAAGACCGGGTTGAAAGTCAGCCGCTTTTGCCTCGGCACAGGCATGAGCGGGGGCAACCGGCAATCCAACCACACGCGCATGGGCAAGGAAAAGCTGGAGGCCCTCATCCGAGGCGCCTACGAGCGCGGCATCCGCATGTTCGACCTGGCGGACCTCTACGGCACGCACCCTTACCTGATGCCCGCCTTGAAAGGCGTGCATCGCGATGAACTGACCATCGTGAGCAAAATCTGGTGCCACCGGGGCGGCATTCCTGAACCCGAGCGTCCGGACGCCGATGTCGTCGTGTCGCGCTTCCTCAAGGAGATCGGAACCGATTACCTCGACCTGGTCCTGCTGCATTGCATGACCTCCACCAACTGGCCCGAGCAAATGCGCAAACAAATGGACCTCCTGGCCAAACTTAAGGACAAGGGCGTCGTTCGCGCCCTCGGCGTCTCCTGCCATTCGCTCGAAGCCCTCGACGCCGCCGCCGGCGAACCTTGGGTCGACTCGGTCCACGCCCGCATCAATCCTTACCGCATGAGCATGGACGACCAACCGGATAAAGTCGTGCCCGTCCTCAAGAAGCTCCGTGCCGCCGGCAAAGGAGTGGTCGGCATGAAAATCATCGGTGAAGGCCGCCTCCGCAACGACCCGGACAAGCGGGACGCTTCCGCCCGCTTCGTCCTCGGCCTGGGCTGTGTCGATGTCCTCAACGTCGGCTTTGAAAAGGTGGAGGAAATCGATGACTTCGCCGCCCGCGTCCGCAAGGTGCCGGTGCGCGCTTGAACGCCGTTTTGAGCCACAGATGGCACAGATGGCACAGATGGGAGCTCTCTTCTGTGAAATCTGTGCAATCTGTGGCCCACTTCTCTGAGCGGAGACTCTTGCAGAATCAGGGGCCCAGGTGTAGAGGGAGTTAACCGCAAAGAACGCGCCCACTTCTCTGAACGGAGACCCTTGCAGAATCAGGGCCTTTTCGGATTTCGGATTTCAAGGCTGCCCCCTTGGCTCTTCCTCTGCGACCCACGTCCACGCAGCCCTGCCGCCTATTTCCGCCTCGACGAACGCCGTCGCCGCTCGTATGCTTGGCCTGTGGAAAAAAAACCGCGCGTGTCCTCAAGAAGCTCCGAAACGTCCCCGGTCTGAGCGAGGCCGAGAAGTTCCTCTTCGCACGGAGCCTGGCGGCCACACCGGACCAGCGCTGGCAACTCCACGAGAACTTCCTCCGCTCACACGGCTTATTCACGCGCTCTGCCAGGAAAAGATACGGTTTCAAGTCGCAGGCATGAGCGCGGCCATCCGCCAATCTCATTAACACCGCCGCTTCAGCGCGGTGTAGGTCTGCGGCGAGCAGTCGCAGCCGTTTCAACGGCTTTCCGCGCTCCAGGCCAAACCGTTGAAACGGTTGCAGCGCCCCGGGCGCCTTTTACACCGGGCTTAAGCCACGGTGTTAATGAAACATCACGCCGGGGAATGAGATATCCGGGCTAATCCTGCGGGCGGTAATCTTGTAGAATTCACCGTAGCTGTTCGTTTTGGTTTTGGCTATGCCAAGTGAGACCTTCGGATTTCGGATTTCCTTCGGATTTCGGACTTCGGATTTCAGGGCTGCGGGCTTTGCCTCTCCTCAGCGGGGTGACTCTACCGCTACACACCGGCTTTACGGCAGCCCCGTCTCCAGCAGTTCGTTCACCTTGGCCATCACGGCGAAGGCATCGGCTACGTAAAGCACGTCGGCCTTGCCTCTGGCCCAGCCGCAATTCGGGTCCAGATTGACGGCGCGCCGTTCGTTGATGAAGCGCCATCCAACCGTGTGGGGTTCCTCGCCGTGGCAGCAGCAGGCCAGGCCCTTGGCGTGCCGCGGACTGGAGCCGGTCTGGCCGACCTGGTTCAGGTGCGAGAGAAAACCAAGCACCGCCTGGCCTTCGCCGCTCAATTCCACCAGAGACTTGCTGCTGCCCAGAGAGGCGCGCGTGAGTCTAAGGCAATCCAGTATCAACTTCTCCGCTTCTTTGACGTGGAGTTGGCCATCGGCTTGCTTCTTTGTCCAGCCTGCGCCCGCCACCAGGAGCAGGGCTGCGCCGGGGCGGATGGTCTGGGCGTCGGCCTCGGGCTGGCGGACGCCTGCCACGCTTGTGCGTTTGCACGATTCGGGCAGCTCGACCGGGATGAACTCGACAGCCGCCGCCCCAACCGCGCCTTCATAAGGGGCGTGGCTGCCGGGGTCAACGACGATGAACCAGGGACGCTGGGGGCGCTGCAAAACCGCTTCCAAACGCTGCCGATAATACCAGCGGCTGACCGACACGGCACCGCCTGCGGCGGCAATTCCGGTAACGTGGGTGTCCACACCTCCGCCCAGGCGCTGGGCGGCGCCTGCAGCCACACGGTTCCAACGCGAGGTTGCCGGGGCGACGATGAGGGTTGCCTGCGAGGCCTTGCAGAGCGCCTCGATGGCCGCGGCATCGCTGCCATAGCGGGATTGGGCAAAGTCAGCGCCTGCCACGGCCAGGAACCGGGCTGCCCCGCTCGAGGCAATTGCATCGGCAGCCGGTTGGACCTGCTCGCCCACCAACCCGGCCGCCAGCGTTGCATCGGCCAGGGCCAGGGCCAGGGTCCTTGCCGCGCCCAGGGCCTCCAGCGCCGGCTTGCCCAGCGACCCGTCTGATTCAGTGTGTGCAAGAAAGAGAACAGTTTCCATCGGTTCAGGCCCTTATCCAGTCGACGATTTCGCGGGCAATGTCCTCGGGAGACTTGTCGTTGACGATTCTGGTTTCGCGCATCTGCTTGGGCATCGAGACCTCGGCGAAGGTCACCCCGTTGCCCGTGAGCTTCACCGGCTTGGCTCTTTGCAGACCCGGCATCACCGTGCGCATGTTGATCATGCCGACATGCGGGTTGTTCTTTGGCTCGGGCAAACGCCCTGTCGCCCAGCCGAGCAGGGCCGGCGGCCCGGCGCAACGCGAGACCTGGTAGCGGCCACCCTCGATCCGCTCCAGGATTTCCAGGGTGCCGTCCGCATCGGGTCTGAGTTCGTCCACGCCTTGAAACTGGTCCAGTATCCCCAACCGTTCACCCACCATCTGCAAAGTGGCCCCGGCCCCGCGCGACGCGGACTCCCATCCCCCGAACACCAGGAGCCTCGAACGGTCAAGCCCGGGGATGGCCCGGATCGACTCGGCGAGCAACGCCGCAACTTCCGCCGCATCCGTGAAGCCGCTGGCCGGACCGTCCAGGGCGATGAATTCAAAGAGCGCCTTTTGCGCCACCGTCATCATCATCTGCTGGAGCTTGGCTTTGGGACCCAGGCTCAGCAGCCACACCTTGCTCCCGGGCGCCGTCTTGGCCAGGTTGGCGGCCTCGTAAAGGGCATGGGCCGCCCACGGGTCCAGCACGGCCGGCAACAGCGTCTCATTTTTCAACGCCGGGCCGGACGGGCCGCTCACCGGCTCAAGCGTCTGAAGCGGGTCCGGCACCACGCTCCCGCACACGACAATCTGGTATCCGCTGCTCATCGGAAAGATCATTTCGTCCCGGGGGCATTCGTCTCGGTTGCCGGGGCCTGGGGCGGGGCGTTGGTTGCGGCGCCGGCGGCCGTCTGCGGTGCGGCAGGGACATTGGTTGAGGGGCCAGCGGTCGTCTGTGGTGCGGCAGGGCCGTTGGTCGAGGCGCCCGTTCCTCCACGCTCCACGCTCAACGGTCCACGCTCGACGCCCGCCCCTCCGCGTTCCCCATGCGCCGCGCCAGGGCCATTAGTGGCGCCGGCCGCTGCCGGGGGCGCGCCGGGGATGGCGGTAGCCGCCGTTGGAACCGTATCCGCTCCCACCAATTCGTCCGAGAGGATCGTGATGGCGATGCGGCGGTTGCGCGCCCGGCCTTCCGGGGTGGAATTGTCGGCCACGGGCCTGAATTCGCCGTAGCCGACAGCCCCGAGACGGCGCGGGTCGACCCCGGCCTGTTCCGAGAGGAATCGCACCGCAGCGGTCGCGCGCGCGGTCGAGAGTTCCCAGTTGCTTGGAAAACGCTTCCGCGCCGCCGGCCTGATCGGCACGTCATCCGTGTGGCCAATGACATGAATCTTGAGGTTGGGATGCGAAGCCAGGATAGTGGCCACCTTCCGCAGCACTTCCGCCCCATCCGGTTTGAGGTCTGCCTCCCCGGAGTCGAACAGAATACGGTCCAGGATGCTGACCGTCAGCTTGCCCTGCAATTGGGAAATGGTCACGTCTTTGGACTCCAGGGCGCCGCGCATCTCACTCTCGAGGCTCTTTTGCGATTGCACGGCTGTTTCCTTTTCCTTCTCGAGGGTCCCGATGCGCTCCTGGCTCTCGGCCAGTTTCTGGCTCAACTCGCTCGCCTCGCCCTGGCTCTTGGCCAACGTGGCGCGGACCTGGCCCAATTCCGCGTTCACCTGCTCCACTTCACGGTGTTTGGCGTAATAAGAAAAACCGAGCACGGCCACCAGAAGGGTCATCGTCAACGCCCCGGCAATCATCCACGTTTGTTTCGACATAGGCTATCAAGACATACTTATTACCCGCGTGAATTGCCGCAAAAGAACCACAGAAGCGCAAGAAAATAATCGCCGCTAGTTCTCCGCCGAGTGCAGACCTCCGGTGCCCGCGCGGAAGGCCACGTTCGTCCGTTCCGGGTCCGCCGGGTGGGGCTGAGAGCAGTTCCAATTACAGGCGCCGCAGTGGACGCATTTCTCCCGGTCGAAGGCGGGCACGCCGTTCGTGCCCGGCGTGATGGCCTGGCCGGAGCAGACCTCCACGCAGATCTTGGTTCCACACTCGGCGCAGAGGTGCGGGTAGAGGAACGACACATGGTCCGCATAGCCGGGCGGCCCCGCAACTTTGCCGCCCAGCAGCAGCGCGTCCTGGTGCGACATCAGCAACTTGCCGTCGTAGGGAATGGCCGGCCAACCGCACCGCGGCATCAGCGCGGCATGGACCGACACGCCCTTGATGGCGCACTCCTTGCGCAACTGCTCAAGGTCCGAGGCAGGGATGCGGCCTCGGTAGTACTCCTCCAGGGTGGGAAGGCGCTTGTAAGGAGGCGCCGGCTCGCCCTTGAGCGCAAAGCGGCCCTTGGTCAATCCCGCCAGGGCCATCCCGACCAGGCCCAGCACAACGCCCTTCTGAAACCCGTCCCGCGATTTCTCCGCCACCCGCCCCTCAGCCTCCATCCAACTGGCCCGGCGGCGTTTTACATAGCTCTCCTCCAGATTCCCTTTCGTGAACGGCTTGCCGCTTTTGAGCAATTCCAGGACGCTCTCGGCCAATTGCGCGCCGCTGGTCCAGGCCTCATCCACGCCGGAGCCGGTCAGGACGTTGGTGGTGCCGGAGCCTTCCCCGATGCGGGCGTAGCCGTCCCCTGCCAGGTGCGGCTCGCCCCGGCGCCCGGATTCGCCAAGAGTCTTGGCGCCCCAGGAGCGAAGCCTCGAGCCTCGGAGATGCCGCCACAGGTAAGGATGGAGCATCCAATGCTGCAGGTAGCGGTAGCTGGTCCGCACCGGGCTGTCGAACCACGACGGAACCAGTATGCCGATCGAAGCGACACGATCGGGATGGACATAGAAAAAGCCGAATATCTCCGGCTCGGGAAAGCCGAACGTATGCAGCACTGTGCCGGCCTTCAGCAGCGTGTCCTCGGGAAGGTCCACGACGAACTTCATGCCCACCGCCCAGTCGCGGGTGTGGTGGCCTTTGGGCCGGCCGAAGTGCATGTCCAGTTGCTGGCCGACCGGGCCGACCGGGCCGTCGCCCACCACCGTCAGCGCCGCGCGGATGTCCATGCCCGGCATGAATCCAATTCCCGGCCGCCCTTGCTTGTCCACCCCCTGGTCCAGCAGACGGACTCCCACGACCCTGTTCTCCTCGATGAGCGCCTCGGCCACCGGGGTTCCGGGCCAAATCTGCACTGCGCCGGTCCCCTGCACTTGGGCGCCGACCCATTGCATGAACTGGCCCATCGAAAGCAGCAGACCCCCCTCTTTGTTCAGGAAGGCCGGTGTCCAGGGCAGTTCGACCGCTTCGTTATCCAGGGGCAGCAGTCCTTTGAAGGCCCGGATGCATGCATCGGCCCCCCGTAGCGCCCACGACCGCCGGCCGGCCCCAATCGGGTCCAGCAGATAGACGATCTTCTCCTCCACCACGCGCGCCGCCATCGGAATCTGCTTCGGGTCGAGGTCCGGGAACGTGGTCCGCAGCCCGCGTCCGCGCGTCACGATGCCCGAGACCCCGAAACCAATGCCATCGGCGCGCTCGTAACAGGCGACCTGGAGCGGCGTGCCGGGCACTGTGGCGCTTCCCACCGCCGGCGTCCCATCCGGGTTGACCAGGCCCTTCGATAGTGTCGCAAGGAATCCCGCCATCGCAGGCCCAAAGCCCACACACGCGATGTCCACGTCCATGCGCTGGCGCTCGACGACGGCAGGAGTTTGATCCGAACGTGAAGGCGTATCCAAGGGTAGGAGGTCTGGTTCTCGGGTTCAGGGCCTCATCACCAAGCCCATTGCGCTAATCAACCTGTTCATAAAGAACTCATCCTAGCAGCTTGTTGAAAATTGCAAATTAAAAATGGTAAAAGCAACTTCCTATCAGCTTGAAAAAGCGCGTTGACATTACTTGGTGGGGGCGTAGGATTCACGCCATCGTGAATCTGGTGAGGCTTTCTGAGCCGGAAGGCCCGGGGAGCATGAAAGAACGAGCGGAGATGGCATTGGCGCCGGGATCGAGTCGTCCTGGAGGCCCGCCGGATTCCTGCACCCCGCCCACCCCAACCGAACCCCCTCGCGGTGTCTCCAGGCCCATCGGATGGGAGAAGGCGGCCTCCGGCCGGGTTCGGGCGCGTCACTGCCTGCCTGGCCAACGAGCCGCAAATCGGTGTGGGCGCTCAAATCGTCAGCAACCCCCGCCCGCCTCATCCGTTTTGGGCCGCCATTTCGCCTTATTGAGAGAACCTGAAACAAAAGAAAAACAAGAAAAGTAAAAGCAGTAATGAAAGGAATCAGTCTCTTTATGAAAAGAACAATGAAATCCTCCGCAACCGCGGCACTGGCAACCCTCGCCCTCGCGCTGGGTCCTGGCAGTGCGCAAGCGGCGCAGATCACCGTCCCCTCGAAGGAGTATCCCACGATGCAAGCAGGCGTGGCCGCCGCCAAGCCGGGAGATACGGTGCTCGTCCTGCCCGGGACTTATACCGATAGCAGCGGCGAGGGCGTTTTTGTTTCGATCGGCCCCGATAAGCCTGGACTGCAGCTCAAGGCGGCCGGGCCGCCGGGATCTGTCAAAATCGCCGGAGTGGTGCCTATGGTCTCCGGACAGACATGGGTGGGGCTATGGATTGATGCCGACAACGCCCTCGTGGAGGGCTTCGACATCTCCGGGTTCCAGACAGCCATTGTCGCTGGGGAGACGTATGGAGGACCGCTGACGCAGGGTGCGCGAATAACTCGCAACAACATGCACGACTGTTCCGCCTTCGGCATCTACCTGGGCCCTTCAACCAATTACGAGCTCGATGGCAACACAACGCATGGCGGCGTGCTGGGCATCGATGTCCAAGGCCCTTCGCCAGCTTCGTCGGAAGGTCCGAGCTGGAACGCTCATATTCACCATAACCGAGCGAACGCCACCTCCTGCCCCTCTGGCGGAACGGCGCCAACAGGCATCTATGTGGCCTCTGCGCCCGGTTGCAAACTCGACAACAACGAATGCGAAAACAACGGAATGTTCGGCATTTACCTGGCAAGCTCACCCAACTGCACGGCGGAGCGCAATAAAACCGACAACAATGGTGCCGTCGGTATCCCTGGCATGTATAATGCAGTGGGTGATGGGATTGGTATCTATGTCGGCAGCTCCGACAACTGTACAGTGGTCAACAACGAGGCCAACAACAACACCGGCTGCGGTATTTGGGTGGGGGGTCCCGACTGCACGGTGAGCAACAACAAAGCCGACGGGAATGCCTCCTACGGTATCGCCGTGATTGGAGGCGGCGGCTCCACAGTGGCCAACAACGAAGCCGACAACAACGGGTCCGTTGGCAGCGTATGGTCCATTGGCATCTGGGTGTACGACAACAGTCCCGGCTGTAGAGTGGTCAGCAACGAAGCCGATAACAATCTCGCCGATGGCATCCAGACGTCCGGCAGTTGTGGGAGCACGTTCGCGTTCAATGTGGCTAAAGGTAATGAGCGATATGATGTGTCTGATTGGGACACCCCCGCCACGTGCAACACCTACCTGGACAACCGGGCTGGCGTCGCATGGCCCTCCCTCAGCCTCTGGGATGTCGTAACCCCACCGAAGCGCTGAGCAGCGGACCACTGCCCCGGACTTTGGGTGACTTTCCATTGTCGGGGCCTAATTCCCCCTCACCCTGACCCCCTCTCCGAGGAGAGGGAACAGCAGCGCACGGCCTTGGAGATTTCCTGGATCCTCGGATTCGCCGACTGGCGGCCGAGGATTCTCCCTCTCCCTCGGGGAGAGGACCGGGGTGAGGGGGAACGGATCGCGGAACACCCACTGCCACCCAAAGTCCGGGGCAGTGGAGCAGCGGACGGGGGTCAAGCCTGGGGGCCGGCAGGGCGATGCAGTACGGGACAGCAGTGGCGCTGGCTGGCCTCCGTAACCCGGATATTTCGTCACGGGCTCAGCGCCAATTTTCTTACTAACCCGCGGCTTCAGCGCGGTGTGCGGACGCGGCGAGCCGTCCCAGCCGTGATAGCGGCTCTCCGCGCGCCCAGCCAAACCGTTGAAACGGTTGCAGCGCCCCAGGCGCCTTTTTACACCGGGCTGAAGCCACGGTGTCAATGAAACGTCTCGCGCGGTCCGTCGCCTGGAGAGGCGGGGCTTGACACCGTGGAAGGGGTTCGGTCAACATCGAGTTCAGATGAGACCCATTGCCAACTCGATCGTGAAGGTGGGCCTGGTGCAATCGAGGGCCTCGGCCGACCCGGCGGCAAATCTGGGCAAGACCCTGGCGGCCGTCGGAGAAGCGGCCGCCAAAGGGGCGCAAATCATCTGCACCCAGGAGCTGTTTCGCTCGCAGTACTTCTGCCAGTCCGAGGAGCACAGCTTTTTCCAACTGGCCGAGCCGGTTCCCGGGCCGAGCACGGAGGCATTCCAGGAGTTGGCGCGAAGCAGGGGGGTGGTTGTCATCGTTTCGTTGTTCGAGCGGCGCGCGCCCGGACTCTATCACAACACGGCGGTGGTCATCGATGCCGACGGCTCGCTGCTGGGGCTTTACCGCAAGATGCACATCCCTGACGACCCGCTCTACTACGAGAAGTTCTACTTCACGCCGGGGGACCTGGGTTTTCGGGCCTGGCAGACCCGGTACGGCAAAGTGGGAGTCCTCGTCTGTTGGGACCAATGGTTTCCGGAGGCGGCGCGGCTGACGGCATTGCAAGGGGCGGAAATCCTGTTTTTTCCCACCGCGATTGGGTGGCATCCGGCTGAAAAGGCGGAGCAGGGGCAAAAGCAACATGCGGCCTGGGAGACGATAGTGCGCGCGCACGCCATTGCCAATGGGTGCTATGTGGCGGTGCCCAACCGCGTGGGCCTGGAGAAACGGAGCGGGGAGGGCATCGAGTTCTGGGGCCAAAGCTTCATCGCCGGGACCGCCGGCGAACTCCTGGCCAAGGCGGGGGCGGACCGGGAGGAAATCCTGGTGGCGGCGCTGGACCTTCGGGAAGTGAATGAGGCACGGACACACTGGCCTTTTCTGCGGGACCGCCGCATCGATGCTTATGGCGATTTGACAAAGAGGTTTATTGATGGATGAGAGCTTGGTTTGGGTAACGGGCGCCGGCGGGCTGATTGGGCGTTACGTCGTGGCCGTAGCGTCGGAGGGCGCGCCGGGGGCCAGGACGCTGGGCCTGACCCGGGCGCAGTTGGACTTGGCGGATTTCGGCGCGGTGCGCAGCGAGTTCCGCCGCCAGCAGCCGCGGCTGATTATCCACTGCGCGGCGCTAAGCCAAAGCCCCGAGTGCCAGGCCAACCCACGGCTAGCTTACAAGCTCAATGTCGAAGCGACGGCCCTGCTGGCAGAGTTGGCCGCGGATGTGCCCTTTGTGTTCTTCTCATCGGACCTGGTGTTCGACGGCAAGACGGGCAATTACGAGGAGGCTGCGCCGGTCAATCCCCTGAGCGTCTATGCCGAGACCAAGGCCGTTGCGGAACGGGTGGTGCTTGCCAACCCCAAACACACGGTCATCCGCACCTCGCTCAACGGCGGGACCTCGCCAAACGGGAGGCGGGCCTTCAACGAACAGATGCGCCGGGCGTGGGAGGCCGGCCAGGCCGTGCATCTGTTCAGGGACGAATTCCGCAGCCCGATTCACGCCCAGGTGACGGCGCGGGCGGTCTGGCAATTGGCGGCCCGGGGCGAACCGGGCATCTATCACGTTGCGGGCAGCGAGCGGCTCTCGCGCCTCCGGATCGGCCAGCTCGTGGCGGCGCGCTGGCCCCAGCTTCATCCCAGGATTGTCCCGGGCTCGCTCAAGGAATACAGGGGCGCTCCACGCGCTCCGGACACTTCGCTGAATTGCGCCAAGGCACAGCAGCGTCTTTCCTTCCCTCTGCCGGGCTTGACAACCTGGCTGGCGGAGCATCCGGAGGAGGTGTTTTGAAATTCCGTTTTTCACTGGTTTTTTCGCCCTTCCTGCGCGAGAGTTCCCCCGACATGAGTTCACACGGATACGCGGGAGGATTGGTTGTCATGCTGGCGGTCTTGTCGCTGTTGCCGGCCCAGGCGCAGTACCGTGGAGGCGGACGGTTCAGACGGAGCTACGAAATCACCGATCCCGAGAAGATCAAGGAACGGGAGATGATGGAGAAGGCCCTCAACCCTGAGTTCCGGGAGGATGTCTTCACTTTCGCGCGGCTGAAGTTTCAGGCTGCGACCGATTACCGGTTCGGCGGCGGGCGGAGGTGGGATGACGACACGCCCGAGGCGGATCTGAATCTCATCTTCCGGCTTTATCAAGTGACCAGCCTGAAGGTCCGGCCGGGCCTGAATTTCATCGATATCACGACGAAGGATTTGGTGAATTATCCATTCGTCTATCTCGCCTCGGCGGGCAGATTGGTTTTGACAGACGAAGAAACCTCGGCCTTGCGGCAGTACCTCTTGAGCGGAGGGTTTATCATGGCGGACGACTTTTGGGGGGACGATCAGTGGGCGCATTTCCAGGAACAGATGAAGCGGGTGTTTCCGCATCGGGAACCGGTGGAGATGACGCTGGAGCACCCCATTTTTCACACGGTGTTTGACTTCAAGAAACAGCCGCAAATCCCCAGCGTAGGCGCTTACTTGAACACCCGCCAATCGTACGACCCAGGCTGGCCGTACCATCGGAGGAACCAGGACCCGCACTATTACGCGCTCTACGATGACAAACAGCGGATGATGGCTCTAATCTGCCACAACAACCATTACGGCGATGGTTGGGAGCACGAGGGGGACGATGAGTCCTACTTCGACAGATTTTCCGAGCCGATGGCCTACCCGATGCTCATCAACATCCTCGTTTACACGATGGGGCACTAAAAGTTTTTGATGACATGAGCCGGGATTATCTCTATTCTCGGCGGGTAGCACCTAAATAGAGAATCTGAACTGGCTATGCAAACGCGTTTCGATCTGACACAAAACGATATCCCCAAAACATGGTACAACCTCCTGGCCGATTTTCCCGAGCCGCTGCCCCCGCCGCTGCATCCCGGGACCAAACAGCCGGTCCCGCCGGAGGCGCTGTTGGCGATTTTTCCCGAGAACCTGGTGCGCCAGGAGATGTGCCCCGACCGTTGGATCGAGATTCCCGAGCCGGTCCGGGAGATTTACGCCCTGTGGCGGCCGACGCCGTTGCTGCGGGCGGTGCGCTTCGAGAAGGCGCTGCAAACGCCGGCGCATATTTATTACAAGTACGAAGGGGCCAGCCCGGCCGGCAGCCACAAGCCGAACACCTCGGTGGCGCAGGCCTACTACAACAAACAGGCCGGCACGAAGCGGTTGGCCACCGAAACGGGGGCCGGCCAATGGGGGTCGTCGCTCGCGCTGGCCTGCGCCCTGTTCGGCCTGGAGTGCAACGTGTACATGGTCAAGGTGAGCTACCAGCAGAAGCCCTACCGGCGGATGCTCATGCATACCTGGGGCGCGTCGGTCCATCCCAGCCCGAGCGACCAGACGCAATATGGCCGGAAGCTGCTGGCGGAAGACCCGCAATGTCCCGGCAGCCTGGGCATCGCCATCAGTGAAGCGATCGAAGATACGGCCACCCACCCGGACACCAAGTATTCGTTGGGCAGCGTGCTCAACCACGTTTGCCTGCACCAGACGGTCATCGGCCAGGAAGCGATTGCCCAAATGGAACTGGCGGGCGAAGAACCGGACGCCATCTTCGCGTGTTGCGGCGGCGGCAGCAATTTTGCGGGGTTGGCGTTCCCGTTCCTGCGCCGGAAGCTGGCCGAAGGCAAACCCTATCGCATCGTCGCGGTTGAGCCTTCAGCCTGTCCTTCGCTGACCCAGGGCGAGTTGCGCTACGACTTTGGCGACACAGCGGAAACGACCCCGTTGCTGATGATGTACACCCTCGGGCACAAGTTCATGCCCCCGTCCATTCACGCGGGCGGGCTGCGCTACCACGGGATGTCTCCCATGGTGAGCCACGCGCTCAAGTTGGGGTTGATCGAAGCCCAGGCCTATCACCAGACCAAGGTGTTCGAGGTGGCCACTCTCTTTGCCCGGACGGAGGGCCTGGTGCCCGCGCCGGAATCGGCCCATGCCATCGCCGCCGTCGCGGAAGCCGCCATCAAGGCCCGCGAGGCCGGCCGCAAGCAGGTCCTGCTCTTCAACCTCTCGGGCCACGGCTTGCTCGACCTGAGCGCCTACGAAACCTACCTGACCGGCAAATTGCAGGATGTCTAGCCCCAAAAACCCAAACTCAAACCTAAACCTAAACCCAAACCCACAAACAGACCATGAACCTCCACTCCACCTGTCTATCAATCGGCGCCGCGTTGCTCGCGCTGCCGCTGATGAGCCAAGCTCAGCCCTCCGCACACTATGTCCCGGGCGTCGAAGGCATCAAAGGCGCCTCCCTGCCGCCGCCAGGGATTTATGTGCGCGACTATAACGTCGCCTATTATTCGGATACGTTGAACGACCCGAACGGCAACTCGATCGGGGGGCTGAACCCGCGCGCCTTTGTTTATGCCAATGTGCCTCGTGTGATTTGGATTACCGACTACCAGTTCTTGGGCGGCTACCTCGGTGTGGACGCCCTGGTGCCGCTGGAATACACCAGCCTCAGGGTCGGCGGCTTTGACGATCACACGTTCGGGGTTGGGGATGCCTTTGGAGAAGGCACTTGGTCCAGACACTGGAAGCAGCTTGACGTCTCTGCGGCCTATGGCGTTTGGGCTCCCACCGGGAGTTCCTCGGCGCCGGGCGAGAATCCCACCCATGCGGGTTTGGGCTATTGGACCCACATGTTCACGGCCGGGGCGACCTGGTATCCCGATGCCGAGAAAAAGTGGTCCGTTTCCGCCTTGAGCCGCTATGAAATCAACATGGAGCACGAAGGCTACACGGCGGGCCAGGCCTACACCCTCGAATGGGGCCTAGGCCGGACCATCCTCACGAATATCGACGCGGGTCTGGCCGGCTATTACCAGCAGCAGGTGACCAGCGATAATAACGGCTCTCCCCGTAACCGTGTGGCGGGCATCGGGCCGGAAATCAGCGCGTTCTGTCCCGCTTGCGCCCTCGGCGTGTCGCTCCGCTATGCTTACGAGTTCATGGCCGAGAACCGATTGCAGGGACATACTGTGGCACTGACGCTCACCCGGCGATTCTAGCCAGGACTTGTCCTCCGACGCCTTGAGGGGCTAAGCTGTGACCCGATGATGGAGAGTCGTCAGAGGGTCAAGGCGGGGCTCGCATCGGCTCCGCACGGGGTCCGGGTTCCGCGTTCCGGGTTGAAGGTTGCCGCCCAGCCCGCGCGGGCTGGCCTCGCGCCCTCGGTCATGGTCCTGGGCGTTGGCAGCTTCGCCCACAGCACGGCCCAAGTCCTCAAGGAGGCCGGAGCCGAGGTTTCAACTTATCTCACCCGGAGTTACGGGCACTACCCCCCCTCCCTGGCAGGTCCCGCTTACCCGCGCGAGCAGTTTCCCTCGCCCTGCCCGTTGCTCAAGGAACGAGCCGTGGACCTGGTGGTGCCCATGTCCATTGACTGGGCCCAAGCGCCGTGGTCCGAGGAATTGCTCGCCCTCAAAATCCCGATTCTCTCCCCCACCCGCCAGGGCATGCGCATCGAGCGCGAGCGCGACCTGGCGCGCCGGCTCTGCCGGGACTTCCACATCCCCTTTCCCCAGGCCCACCTGGCCCGCAACCGCCTCGAGGCCGAAAAAATCCTCGAGCAGCATCCGTTGCCTTTTGTCATCAAGAATCCCCTCTGTTCACCCACCAGCCCGATCCACACCATCGTATGCGAGTCGGCGGCCGACACCCGCTGCTGGCTCCGTCACATCGATTATGCCGAGGGGGTCTTCCTGCAGGAATACCTCGGCCGCCGCGAGGCGGGCCACATAGCCCTGGTCAGCGCCGGGGAGATTTGCTCTCTCCTAACCAACCAGGAATACAAACGCGCCTTCGCCGGCAACATGGGCATCACCGCCGGCGCGCCCCTGGGCGGACTGGTGGAGAAAGACCCTGCCGACAAGTACGGTCTGGCGCGGGAACTGTTGCACCCCTTGCTCCCCTGGTTCCGCCAGGTCGGCTACCATGGCCCCATCCAGGTGACCGCCATCCGCTCCAAAGCCAAGTGGCATGTCATCGAATACAATATCCGCATCGGCGTCACCTCTGGCGCCATGCTCCTGCGCTTGCTGGCAAACCCCATCGAGACTTTGCTGGCAACCGCGCAGAACAAAAAGCTCGCCCCGCGGTTCGTCTCCGGGCTCAACTTCGGCTGTTCGGTCACGCTGGCCGGCTACGGCTATCCCTACACCCAAATCCAGGGACCGCTCGTGCCCGTGGAACTTGCCGGATCTTTGGGTTGCGACCTGTGGTGGAACGAAGTCGCCTCAGACGGCAACGGCGGGCTGCTGGCCACCGGGCACCGCATCGCCGATGTCATCGCCTTGGGCGCTTCCCTGGACGAGGCCATCGACCTCGCCTACCGTAACATCCGAATGATCCGAAGCCTCGGCAGCTACTTCCGGCCTGATATCGGACGCAGCCTGTGGCCGCCCGGCTCCGAGTAAGAACCTCCCAAAGGCATGAATTATGAATTATGAATTATGAATTATGAATGAACCGACGTCTCGACGCTTATCTTCAGCCACATCCTCCCGCGCTTTCGTTGATGGGATCAGGCCCGCAGTGCCTTCGTAGTAACGCCCTTGCCCGCCCAAATGAACGTTGCCTCTGACCTCTGTCCTCCGGAGCAGTCTGTCGGCGAGCCGGCGACTCGAGTTGATTGCCTCTTGTCGTCTCGGCCGGCATGGATCGAAATCGACCTGGACCGGCTGCGGCGGAATTTCCAACTCATCAACCAGGACAAGCCCAGCGGGCTTGGCCTGCTCTCGGTGGTCAAGGACGAGGCCTACGGCCACGGGGCCTTGCCCACCGCGAAGGTGGCCTTGGAGTGCGGAGCCAGTTTCCTGGCCTCCAGCACGATCCAGGAGGCCATGCAGTTGCGCGATGCGGGCATCCGGGCGCGTTTGCTGCTGCTGGGCGACCGCCAGGAAGCGGAGTTGCCCTGGTGTGTCGCGCATGACCTTACGTGCTGCGTGAGCGAACCATCCACGGTTGCAAGGCTCGGATACCTGGCCGCCCGCGCCGGCAAACGCGCCCCGGTACACATCAAAATCAACTCCGGCATGAACAGATACGGCGTGCGCTGGGACCAGGCGGCTCCCCTGGCCGCGCTCATCGACTCCACTCCGTCTTTGTTCCTGGAAGGCGTGCTCACCCATTTCGCCCAGTCCGATGAAACCGATAAGACCTTTGCCCTCGTCCAACTGGCCCGTTTCGAGGAGGCCATGCGCGCCCTGGCCCAATCCGGTCTTTCCGTCAAGCTCCGTCACATCTGCAACAGCGGCGGTTTCCTGGACCTTCCCCAGGCCCATTTGGACCTTGTCCGGCTGGGCATCCTGCCGCTGGGCGTCTTCCCTTCGGCTGTATGCCGGCGCATCCCCGGTATCGAACCCGTCATGACCGTCAAGGCCCGCATCGCGGCCATCCAGCAACTCCAACCGGGCGACAGCGTCGGTTACGGCATGCGCTATGTCGCCCCCTCGCCCCGCCGTATTGGCGTGCTCCCGATCGGTTACGGCGATGGCTTCCCTCGAGTCCGCAACCAGGGCTTCGCCCTCATCCACGGAGTACGCGCACCCCTGGTCGGAGGAACCGCCATGGACGCCTTGATGGTCGATATTACCGCCCTGCCCCAGGCCCAACTCTGGGACGAGGCCGTCCTCATGGGCCGCCAGGGCCAGGAGGAAATCACGGTGCATGAAATCGCCAGACTCAAAAACTCCGTCTCCTACGATGTGCTGGCCGGCTGGAGAAGCCGATTGCCCCGCATCTACATCGGCCAAACCAGCCCTGATGACAACCAGCCTGAAAACGGCATATGATGAACCGCAAAGAACGCGAAGAGCGACAAGATAAGCACTTACGGATGAGATTGGCATCACCCGCCAAGATACTCGGACGGCTCACAAAGCCGTTGCTTCTTTGCGTTCTTTGCGCTCTTTGCAGTTAACTTTTTTTCCTCCAGGATGCACTGTGAAGCTACTTTTCTCCGAGGCCGCCCCTGATTACGAGCACTACATTTTTCCTTATGCCGTGTGGGCCTTTCCTGAGCCGGGCGAAATGCCGGCGGACCTTTTTAACGGCGGCTTTCTCCCCTCCTCGCGCAACCTGGAGCGGTTTTACCTCTGCCGGCAAGTACGTGTGGCCCTTGGCCAGTTTCGCCCATCCTCCGAAAACCGCCGCATCCTGCGCAAGGGCCAGGGCCTCGCAGCCGCGCTCGTGCCGCGCGCGGAGTTTGATTACACCCCCCGGCGGCGCGAGTTCTATAAGACCTATGCTGATGCGAAATTCGGCAAAGAGGTCATGTCTTACGAACGTCTGGACGCGCTGTTCCAGGGCCGGATCATCTCGCACCTGCTGCTCTTCACCGACGCCGGGACCGGAGCGGAGATCGGCACGGTGACACTGTACCTGGAACCGCCCGCAATGGCTTATTATTATTACGCCTTCTACGACCTGGCTTACCTGAGCCGCAACCTGGGCATGTTCATGATGACCTGGGCCGTCGCCGAGTTCGCCCGACGCGGCTTCGGGTTCCTCTACCTCGGCTCCTGCTATCGGCAGAGCGCCCTTTACAAAACGCAGTTCAAAGGGGCCGAATTCTTCAACGGCCTCCGATGGTCGGCCAATCTGCAGGAACTCAAATACCTCGTTGCCCGGGGGGAATCCCAGCCCGTCCAGCACTTGCTGGAGGTCGAGGAATACCGCCAGACCTTCTGCGGAGGCGAGTTGCCCAACCTCGCCGCCCACAGCCCCTTCGGGGGCGCTAAATGATGCAAACGCTGGTTGAAGACTTTCTCCAATACCTCCGCCACGAACGCGGGCAGGCCGAACACACCCAGCGAACTTACGCCGCCCTGCTGAACAAATTCGTGGTCTGGGCCGGCGGGCAGGGGATTTCGGATTGGAAATCGGTCGAGTTGCGGCACCTGATGGCCTTCCTGCAGCACGAGCGGGAGCGGGCTGTGGCCGGCCCGCCGGGCGGCGCCAAGGGCAAGGATAACCCCTCGCTGGCCCAGGCCGGCGGCGCCTCCCGGAATCCCTCGAGGCGCCTCAGCAGCGAGAGCGTCTATCTGGAAATCGCGGCCTTGCGTTCCTTTTACCGCTTCGCTGAAAACGAGAAGCTGCTGCCCGCCAATCCCGCCGAGAATCTCTCTCTGCCGCGCCGCTGGAAACGCCTGCCTAAAGCGCTGACCGACCTGGAGATCGAACAACTCCTGGCCCCCGAGGCGGTCGCGACGCCACACGGCCTGTGCGACCAGGCGGTGCTGGAACTGGCCTACGCCTCGGGCCTTCGGCTGGCGGAGTTGCGTCATATCCGGCTCGAGCAACTGCATTTGGAGGCCGGCTTTGTCAATGTCATCGGCAAAGGCAACAAGGAACGGGTGGTCCCGCTGGGCCGCAAAGCCGTTGCCGCCATGCAGCGGTATCTCGAGGCAGGGCGGCCCAAGCTGGTCACTGCCCGCTCCCCGGCCACTGTGTTCCTCACCCAACGCGGCACCCCCTTTGCGCCCGTCACGCTCTGGCTGCGCATCAAGCAGCGCGCCCGCCGCGCCGGCATTGCCCGCAACGTGACTCCCCACATGCTGCGCCACAGCTTTGCAACCCACCTGCTCGAAAACGGCGCCGACCTCCGCGTAATCCAGGAATTGCTCGGCCACGCGAGCATCAGCGCCACCGAAATCTACACCCACGTCGCCAGCAGCCGCCTGCGCGACATCCACCGCCAATTCCACCCCCGCGCCCGCCAGCGTGGTGTCCCCTCCTAATCCTAATCTTAATCTTAATCCTAATCTCATTCCCGGCCGGCAAAGAGCAGATTAGGATTAAGATTAAGATTAAGATTAAGTTTAGGATTAGGATTAGGATTAGGATCGAGACGAGGAGCAAGAAACCGCCACCCCAAAAAGGTGAAATGCCCCCGATATGCCGCCGGCCGGCAAATTGCCGCTTGGAAAGGCGCAACTTTCCGCTAAGTTTTGTGTTTAAGAGAGAACCAGTTTCGATTTATGCCGCAGTTTTCATATAAGGCCCGCCGCCGAAGCGGGGAGGTCGTCCAAGGCGTCCTGGAGGGCGTCGACCGCTCGGCCGCGCTCCTGCAGATCGAACGGTTGGGGCTGTTCCCGGTCGCCGTGGACGCCGCCAAGAGCGGCGCGGTCACCGGTGAGCGCGCCGCCGCCGGGGCCAAGACCGACTGGCGGGCCTTGCTGCCCCCGACCTTGCGGGACATGCTGGCGCGCAAGCGCAAACCCAAACTCCAGGAATTGTCCACCTTCACCCAGCAGTTAGCCAACCTGCTCAAATCGGGGATGCCCCTGACGGTGGCCTTGAACAGCATGACGCACCTCGAGTCCAAAGGCATCTCCGCCGACGTGAGCCGTGATTTGCGCCAGGACGTTATGGAGGGCCGGAGCCTCTCCGACGCCATGTCCAAGCAGCCGAGGGTCTTCTCCGACCTCTATGTCAACATGGTCCGCGCCGGTGAATCCAGCGGCGCCCTGGTCGAAGTGCTCCGGCGCATGGCCGACCATTTCGAGCGGTTTGCCCAGGTCCAGGCCAAGTTTACCTCCGCCCTTATTTACCCGGCCTTCGTCGCCGTCGTCGGCATCGGCATCATGTTCTTCTTCGTCACTTACATGCTCCCCAAGTTCATGAGCATTTTCGACGGGATGAACATCAATTTGCCATGGGCGACCCAGGTCCTTCTCGGGGTGAGCCACACCTTCGCCGCCTATTGGTGGCTCATCCTGGGTATGCTCCTTGCCCTGTTCATCGTTTTCAAGCGCTTCCAATCCTCCAAAGAAGGCCGACGCCGGCTCGACCACTGGAAAATGAACGCCCCCGTTTTCGGCAAAGTGATCAAGCTGAACCTCTTCGGCCAATTCGCCCGCACGCTCTCGACGCTCCTGGAAAACGGTGTCCCGGTTCTGACGGCGCTCAAAATTGCCGAGCAGATCATGGGCAACAGCATCGTCAAAGAGGCCATCGCCAAAACCCGCGAGGAGGTCACTGACGGCAAGACCATCGCCCAGCCCTTGGCCCGCAGCAAAATCTTCCCCCAACTCATGGTCGACCTCGTCAAAATCGGCGAGGATACCGGGGATGTCCCGGGCGCGTTGAAAAATGTCGCGGACACTTACGAGAACGAACTCACCATCGCCCTGCGCGTCATGACCAACATGATCGAGCCTGTCATGATCATCGTCATGGCCATGGGCGTCGGTTTCCTCCTCCTGAGCGTCCTCTCCGCCATGTTCGCCATCACCGCAAATATCGGCGGACAATGAGGGCGCGCGATCACAACTCGAAGCTCTCATTCCGGCGAGTTTTGCCGACGGGCTTCACGCTCATTGAAATCATGGTCGTCGTCGCGATTATGGGCATTGTCATGACGATGAGCATGCCTATGGTCTATAAGCTGTGGCACAAGGCGCCAATGATAAAGGCAGTGCGGGATGTGACCGAAGTCCTGAGTCGCGCCCGGGCCCAGGCCATCTTGCAGAACTCGTTGGCAGAAGTGGTCTTCCACCCTCGGGACCGAACGATGCAGGTCAGCGGCCCCGTTGCTCCCTCCCAGCCACGCCACTCCGATTATGACGACTTAGGCTCTATCGCCCTGGCCCCGCCCCCGCCGCCCCATTCCGGCATGTCTGCCACTCTCGACTCGTCCATCATCATCGAGATGCTCGATGTCAACCTGACCGAATACAAGGACGCCGACGTTGTCCGGGCTCGCTTCTATCCCAACGGCACGTGTGATGAACTGACCATCATCCTGCACTCCGACAAGGGCGAGTGGTACAAGATCGCACTCGAAATCACCACCGGCCTGGCCACCGTCGGCCCTATTTACCAGTGAAACCGCGCCCGCCCGCCTTTTCTCTCCTCGAGGTCATGGTCGCCATCGGCATCTTTTTCATGGCGATCTTCACCATCCTCGCCCTGGTCTCCAACTCCCTCCGCAGCGCCCGCAAGCTCCGCCGTGTCGAGGTCGATGCCGGCATGGTCGCCGCCCAACTCCTCATCAGAACCAACCGCTTCAGCGAAGGCTCCGAGTCGGGTGATTTCGGCCAACTCTATCCCGAATACTCGTGGGCGTATGACTGCAACATGGTGGAAACCAACGGCCTGATGCAATTTGACATCAGGGTCTTCCACCGCGGCAACCGCCAGCCCGTGGATAACCTGAGCATCCTGCTGTTCTCACCCGACTCCGTAAACCTGCGGTTCGGCGCGCCCCGGTTCCGATGAAGGCCCGCAGATCACTTAATTCGGCCTTCGGCCTTCCGCGCGCCTTCACCCTCCTGGAGATGCTCGTCGCCATCTCCATCTTCTCCCTAGTGCTGGTGGCCATTTATTCGAGTTGGACGGCGATCCTGCGCGCCTCCAAAACCGGGCAGCGGGCCGCCGCCACGATGCAGCGGTTGCGCATGGTTGTGCGAGTCCTGGAAAACTCCCTCGGCTCCGCCACCTTGTTCGTCCAGAACTACCAATACTACGGTTTTGTGGCTCAAAACGGCAACGACCCCACTCTCAGCTTCGTCGCCCGCCTCTCGAAAGACTTTCCCCGCGGCGGGAACTTCGGCGACTTTGACCTCCGGCGCCTCATTTTCTCGGTCGAACCGGGACCCGATTCCAGCCGCCAATTGGTGATGCGCCAAATCCCGATTATGATGGACCTGAACTCCGGTTCAGATAACCCCCTCATCGTGGATGAAAAAAACCATCCGGTCGTGCTCGCCAAAAATGTGCAGGAATTCAAGTTCCTGCTCTGGGACCCGCAGCAGTACGACTGGGTCGATGAATGGAAACAGACCAACCAGCTTCCCAGGGGCATCGTCGTCACCTTGAGACTGGCTGACACCTCCCGCCGCGGCTCTGCACAGGAAGAGATTACTCGCATCATCAGCCTGCCCGCCACCGGCGTCCAGGTCATCTGGGAAATGCCCAGAGGCATGCCCGGTATGCCGCCCGGGACGGCGCCCGGCATGCCTCCACCGGGTGGAATTGGGCCCCCGGGAACTGTCCCTCCCGGCGGCGTGGCTCCGGGCACGCTCCCCGGCGTCATTCAGCCCAGCCAGGGCCCGGGGAGAATCGGAGGAGGCCCGTAATGATGAATGCGCGTCCGAAAAACCCCGACTCCGGACCTTTGTCGCAATCCTTCGTCGAGAAACGGCGACACAGGCTCAGGCGACTCGCCCACGCGCAGGCTCAGCAAAGCTCCGCTAGGAGCGCCATGTTTGTAGTCAAAGCATGCAGAGAACCTCAAGCTCCGCTAGGAGCGGCATGTCGCGCCGACGCAGCAGCGCCCAGGCCTGTGCCGCTCCTGACGGAGCTTGAGAAAGGCTCGGTTGGCTGGCACTTCTATAAGCATGGCGCTCCTAACGGAGCTTTCGCCGATGGCGTGAATTGTGAAACACTCAGGCTAAGACCCCCCGCACTCCGCACGTCGCACTCGCAGCGCGGGATCGCGCTGATCATTGTCATGATCTCGATCACCGTGCTGGCGGTCCTGGCGGGGGGGTTCGCCTATTCGATGAAGGTCGAGACCAAACTGGCGCGCAACGTCAACAGCGAGGCCCAGCTCGAGTGGCTGGGCCGTTCGGGTGTCGAATACTGCCGCTGGATACTGTCCGAACAACTGCGCATTCCGGGCGAGCCTTATGATGCCCTCAACCAGATATGGGCCGGCGGTCCGGGCGGCATCGCCACGACCAACAGCGCGCTCCTCGATGTGCAGAAGGAAGTCACCCTAGGCTCCGGCAGCTTCACCTGGAAGATGACGGACATGGAACGCAAGTTTAACATCAACACCGCCCCCGAACCGATCCTCCAGCAATCCCTCATGCTCATGGGCGTGGACGCCGGCCAGATGACTCCTATCATCAACTGCATCCTCGATTGGATCGATCCCGATGACAATCCCCGCATGCAGGGCGCCGAAAGCGAATACTACCAATCCCTGCAACCGCCCTACCTTGCAAAAAACGGGCCGATTGATGACATGTCCGAATTGCTCCTCATCAAGAACATCACCCCCGAACTCTACTGGGGGGCGGCTTGCACCAACCATTCGCCGGCTGCCTTCCAGCAAAGAGCCAGCTATTACGGCTCCGGCGCTTCCATCAGCACCGTCAACTCCGGCCTGGTCGACCTGTTCACTCCCTTGTCCAGCGGCCGCCTCAATATCAATACCGCCTCCCCCGAGGTCCTCCAGATCGTCCCCGGTGTCAATGCCATCGTGGCCGAGGCCATCACCAGCGCCCGGCAGGGCGAAGACGACGGCAGCGGCCTCACCGGCCCCTACCGCAGCGTTGACCAGGTCCGCCGCGTGCCCGAGGTCAACCTCGAGGTCGCCCGCATGCTCCAGCAGTACTGCGACGTCCGCAGCCGCACCTTCCAAGTCCAGATCGACGCCCGCGTTGGCGCCGCCAAACGGCAATTCATCGCCATCCTCGGCCGCAACAGCCCCCGCGACATACAGGTGCTCAGCTTCTACTGGAAATAACGAACCTCTTGTCTTTCCCATTGAGAATTGTATGCTGTCGCTGTGAGTGAAAAATGGAGCAAGTGTCTGCCTTATGTTTTCATGGCAGTAGCTGCGCTGTCGCGCTGGCCCAATTTGTTTCCGCCGAATTTCAGCGCGTTTTACGGCCTGGCCTTTTGCGCCGGGGCATTCTTCCCCCGCTCCGCCAAATGGTGGCTGCCCCTGGGCACGCTTGTGTTCACCGACCTCGCCCTGAACCTGTATTACTCATTCCACCTGCACATCAATGCCTTCAGCCCCTCCCAATTGATGAATTACGCCGCTTTTGCCGGCATCATCTGGTTCGGGACCCGCTTCAGCCGCCGGTCTTCCTTTCTGCGCCTGCTCTCGGGCGGGATCATTGGCGCCATTTTCTTTTACCTCATTACCAACACCGCCGCCTGGCTGACCAACCCCGAATATTCCAAAGACCTGGCCGGCTGGATTATCGCCTTGACCAAAGGCACCAACGGCTACCCCACAACCCTCGAGTTCTTCCGCAGCACGCTCATGAGCGGGGGCTTATTTACGGGCCTCTTCGCCGGGGCCATGAAGCTGAGCGAAGCCCCGGAACCGGCCGAGGAAAAAGAACCTGAAGAGGAGGCCCCCCAAGAGCCGGAAGGCCAGGAACAACCCGAGTCCCAGGACGCCTGAGCAGCCGGCGCAAAACGTGAACATAGGCGTCCTCTCAGACACCCATAATTTCCTCGACGCGAAGGTCCCCAGGTTGCTCGCCGGAGTGGATCACATCCTGCACGCCGGAGACATCGGCCTCCCTTGCCTGCTGTTGGAATTGAGGAAAATCGCCCCGGTCACTTCGGTCTCCGGCAATACCGATGACCCCGCCTTCCATTTCAAGCCAGTCGAAATCGTCGACCTGGCAGGCCGCAACTTCCTGCTTCAGCACATCGTCAATCCGTATGACCTTGGCGATTCTCTGAAGGCCCGCATTGCCCGCAGCCGCCCTGCCGCTATCGTCTTCGGCCATTCGCACAGGCCGTTTTGCCAAACCCTGGGCGGCATCCTGTTCTTCAATCCCGGCTATTGCGGCAAACCCCGCTTTGGCCTGGCCCGCACCGTCGCCATCCTCCACTCCGAGGCGGATGGCATCCGCCCGGAGTTGCTGGCGTTGTGAGCGTAATTCCGGAGCGTGGAGTGTGGAGCGTGGAGTGTGGAGCGTGGAGCGTCGAGCGTCGAGCGTCGAGCGTCGAGCGTCGAGCGTGGAGCGTCGAGCGTGGAGCGTCGAGCGTGGAGCGTGGAGCGTGGAGCGTGAGGGCATCGCAGCACTTGCCACGCTCTGACGCTCCACGCACCGACGCTCCACGCTCTGACGCTCCACCGGAAGCGTCCAGGTTTCCCGGCATCTGTGCCTGCACGAACCCCTAGCTCGAGAGGGCGCCTTCGGCAGGGGCCTGTTGCGAGAAAGTCAGGTGGTCGTTTTCGACGCCGACGTGAATCGGTTCGCCTGGGTGAAGTCCGCCTTTGAGGATTTCCTCGGCCAAGGGGTCTTCAAGCGAGCGTTCGACGGCGCGGCGCATCGGGCGGGCTCCGTAGAGCGGGTCGTGGCCCTTGCTGACCAGGAACTCTTTGGCCTTTTCGTCGAGCTGAAGGATAATATTGCGGGCTTTGAGCCGTTGCATGACTTTGCCGATCTCCAGCTCGAGAATCACGATGAGGTCGGGTTTGGTGAGCGAGCGGAAGACGATGATGTCATCCAACCGGTTGAGGAACTCGGGCCGGAACGTCTTCTTGGCCTCCTCCATAATACGCTCGCGCATTTTTTCGTAACTCGTCTCGTCTGTAACGGGCGAAAAGCCGAGTGTGGACTGGCGTTTGATGGTGTCCGAGCCAACATTGGAGGTCATCAGGATGATCGTGTTCCGGAAATTCACGACCCGTCCGACGTTGTCGGTCAGTTTGCCCTCCTCGAGGATTTGGAGGAGCATGTTCCACACGTCCGGGTGCGCCTTTTCGATCTCGTCGAACAGGACCACCGAGTAGGGCTTGCGGCGGACCTGTTCGCTCAATTGGCCGCCCTCTTCGTAGCCGACGTAGCCCGGGGGCGAGCCGATGAGGCGGGAGACGTTGAACTTCTCCATGTACTCGCTCATGTCGAGTTGGATGAGCGCTTTGGAGTCCCCGAACAACTGCTCGGCCAGGGTTTTGGCAAGCAAGGTCTTGCCAACGCCGGTGGGGCCGAGCAGGGCAAAGGTGCCGATGGGCCGGCGCGGGTCCTTGAGGTCGGCGCGCGAGCGGCGCAGGGCCTTGCAGAGGGCGGAGACAGCTTCGCGCTGGCCGATGACCACTTTGCCCATCTCGCTCTCGACCTGGAGCAGGCGCTGCATCTCGCCCTGTTCCATCCGCTGCAGGGGAATGCCCGTCCATTTCGAGACCACGTGGAGAATATCCTCCTCGTCGACCTTGACGCGCTTCTCTTCGCGAGTGGTGCGCCATTCCTTGAGGACGGCCTCCAGTTTTTCTTTGGCTTGCTTCTCCCGGTCGCGCATCGCGGCGGCGCCTTCGAAGTCCTGGTTCTTGATGGCCTTTTCCTTCTTGGCCTTGATTTCCTCGATGGCGGCCTCCAGTTCCTTGACCTGGGGCGGGCGGGTCATGGTGCCGATGCGGGCGCGTGAGCCGGCCTCATCCATGAGGTCGATGGCTTTGTCCGGGAGGTAACGATCGGTGATGTATCGATCGGATAGTTTCACGGAAGCCTCGATGGCCTGGTCCGTGAACTCGGCCTTGTGATGGTCTTCGTACTTGGGGCGAAGCCCTTTGAGGATTAGCACCGCTTCATCGATGGAAGGGGCCTCGACCTTGACAGCCTGGAAGCGGCGTTCCAGGGCGGCGTCTTTTTCGATGTACTTGCGGTATTCGTTGAGGGTGGTGGCGCCGATGCATTGGAGTTCGCCGCGGCTCAGGGCGGGCTTGATGATGTTGGAGGCATCCATCGTGCCCTCGGCGGAGCCGGCGCCCACGATGGTATGGAGCTCATCGATAAAGAGAATGATGTTCTTGGAGCGCCGGATTTCGTCCATGACGGCCTTGATGCGCTCTTCGAACTGGCCCCGGTATTTGGTGCCGGCGACCATGAGGGCCAGGTCCAGCGTGATCACGCGGCGATCGCGAAGCAGCTCGGGGACATTGCCGGCGGCGATTTCCTGGGCCAAGCCCTCGACGATGGCGGTCTTGCCCACCCCCGCTTCGCCCAGAAGCACAGGGTTGTTCTTGGTCCGGCGGCAAAGGATCTGGATAACGCGCTCGATCTCGCTCTTGCGGCCGATAACCGGGTCCATTTCGCCTTTGCGGGCGATTTCTGTCAGGTCGCGCCCGAAGGCCTTCAGGGCCGGAGTTTTGATTTCCCCCTTCTTCTCGGGCGCGGGCTTCTCGGCGGACTCGCCCGGGGCGG
>Ga0181524_10000909_pt1 | contig 35088 bp, 28 predicted proteins | sample PEATcosm2014_Bin_34_FD_119761 | JGI IMG/M metagenome (GOLD analysis project Ga0181524, IMG submission 119761) | Peatland microbial communities from MTU Mesocosm Facility, Houghton, MI, USA - PEATcosm2014_Bin05_60_metaG | ecosystem: Environmental > Terrestrial > Soil > Wetlands > Peat | place... | reverse complement strand
CGCAGACGGGAGCATTAGCCCCTCAACTGCCCCCATCTATACGGCAGACAATGTGACGTACACATTCACTGGCAACATGAGTTATCCAGCTTACAACGGGATTGTAGTCGAAAGAAGCAACATTGTGATTGATGGAAACGGTTTCATGGTGCAAGGAAACGAAGGCGTTAGCGGAGAAGGGCTAAGCCTAACGGGCATAAGCAACGTGACAATCAGGAACATGAACATTTTAGCATTTTATTGTTGTATATGCCTCTCATCTTCGTCAAGCAACACCATAAGCGGAAATAATATAGCAGGAAGCGACAGTTCGGGCATCGAGGTTGATTCTTCTTCAAACAACAGCATAAGCGGAAATAACATAACAGACAACCATTTTGGCATCGAGGTTAGCAATTCGTCCAGCAACAACATAAGCGGAAATAACATAACAGACAACGGTGAGGGCATCTTCGCCACTTATTTCGATAACAACTGCGTAATTGGAAACGGCGTGCTAAACAACGCCCAGTGCATCTACCTCATTTCCTGTTCAAACAACACGTTAACTGGAAACAACATAACGAACAACATAGCAAACAACTATCAGGGCATCGAGCTTGACTCTTCCGACAATAACAACATGATTGGAAACAACATAGCAAACAGCCGTTACGGCGTCTACCTTGACTCTTCTTCAAACAACAGCCTAAGCCGAAACAATATTGTGAACAACACGGATGGTGTCAGGCTGTATTCCTCTTCAAACAACGACATAAGCGATAACAACGTAACAGAAAACAACGATGACGGCGTCTACTTTTCTTTTTCATACAGTAACAGTTTAAGAGGAAATACAATAGCAAGCAACAGTTACGGCGTATGGCTTGATTCTTCTTCAAACAACAACGTAAACGAAAACAACGTAACAGAAAACAACTATGACGGTGTCTGTCTGGTTTCTTCAATTCCAAACTTAGGAGTGAGCGAAGACAACAGCGTGAGCGGAAACAACATAATGGCAAACACTGAATGTGGCATCTACCTATATTATTGTTCAAGCAACAGCGTAAACGGCAACAACATAACAAACAGCACCGATGGCATTTTGTTTGACTATTCTTCAAACAACAACGTAAACGAAAACAACGTAACAGAGAACAACGACTTCGGCGTTTATTTCATGGAGTTTTCTTACAACGACACCGCAACTGGAAACAACATAACGAACAACTATCAGGGCATCGAGCTTGACTACTCTTCCGACAATAACATGATTGGAAACAACATCGCAAATAACGCGGTTGGCATCAAGCTGTATTCTTCTTCAAACAACACCATTTTCCATAACAACTTTGTCAACAATAGCGTCCAAGCTTATTCCACTATCGACTCAGCAAACATTTGGGACAATGGGAGAATGGGTAACTACTGGAGCGACTATCTGACAAATTATCCAAACGCCACCGAAACAGACGGCGTCTGGAACACACCTTACGCAATCGACTCGAACGCTGACTACTATCCGCTTACGGTTCCATATGCAACAATTCCAGAGTTTCCATCATTCCTAATTCTGCCATTGCTCATGATAGCGACATTACTAGCGGTCATAATCTACAAAAAGAAAGCCATGCAGTACAGAAGGCTCTAGTCAAGCTGAAACACAGAAATCCTTAATCTGCACAACAACAGAAGACAAATTAGGGATTCAAAATGAGTGACATAAAACCGAAGAAAATGGTTAGTAGAAGTATAGCTATCGCACTTGGGATAATTTGCATCATTCTGGTAGCTGGTCTAGGAGTGGTGATATTCCTAGCCTACGCACCGACATCAGGTTCTCTTCAAACAACTTACAACAATTACGTTGCAGACCATCATCATACCTGCATTATCCTGCTTGCCAGTCTGTTTGGAGTGATTCTGAGTTTTGAGTATCAAAGCCAAGCAGACAATGTTGCAGCTCAGAGGCTCGATAGGTCTATAGTTTATGCTAACAATCAAACCCTCTATCTACAAGCTGGTGGATATTACTCTTGGTACCAAATTGCCGAGCATTCAGGCTATTGGTCTGTTGACGTTCAATCTTCAACGAATAAGACCTATGTTCAGGTAGAATACTCGTGGCTTTCGGCTGCTATTGAGAGTCTAAACTATGGTGCTCATCAAATTAGCTTTGAGAATATGACGTATGTCGGCACAAGTGGTCAAGTGAACTTTGCAACAGTAGTCTGGACACAATGTGGAATCAGGGTCGGCAACAACAACACAGATATTGGAGCAAACGTAACCGTAACGATAGTGTACTACTACTAAACCAACTCTCTCCAAACCACGCCACAAAAGGCTCTAGTCAAGCTGAAAGAGGAATATGAGCGGAAAACCTGAATTATCTCCTACTAGCCATAATTAATTCGGTCTAGGGAATCAACCAGAGAAACCACTTTTCTAAAACTCGGTCGCCCAATGCCGACCAGTTCACTATAGGGCTTCTAGGGGTGCACCCAGTAGGGGAGTGATTAAACTGTGAGTTATCGTTTAGTATGGATGTTCATAGACAGAGCATGTTGCTGTTCAGGGAGGTTGAAATGGGCTTGTTCGGTCACATTCTGGCTTTACGGGCCAATGATTTGTACGTGGAAGTGTTAGGAGAATGCAGAGCTTGGAAAGAAGCAGAAATTGACACAAACACTCGATTTAACAACGGACTGATGCGCCAGACGTTCAGACCTGTTTGAGGCCTGGTTTCCGTCATTGACAAGTAGTACGATGCTGGATCAGGGTTTTTATTTGTGAGGGAAAGAGTAGAGGGAGAAAGGAGATTGGAGAAAGGAGTTCTACCCTCTCCTCACACTTAGGCATACTATTGGAAGAAGATGCTCTTTATTCTATGGTTTTGTACGACTGTTCTAAATTCTTGAACAGACTCGTCTCCATCGAAACTAGCCCTCATTGAGTTCAATGGGCTCTTATGAGGTGGCAATTTTATAAGTAAAAACGTTAGCATAGTGCAATTCAGCAGCCTTGCTATTAGGGTGTGAAAGAATGAATGTTGAAAAAGCCAAACGCGGTTCCTCAAAGAAGGAACTGTTGTGGTTTGACGAGCTGAGCATGAAGGAAGCAGAAACCAAGGCAAAAGCGGGAAGCGTCGTCATATTTCCCGTTGGAAGTGTCGAAGAACACGGAGAGCATCTGCCGCTCTGCACGGACAGCTTGCAACCCGAGCATATAGCGGTTGAAGTGGCCAAGAAGACAGGGTGTCTGATTGCCCCTCCGTTAAGGTACGGTGTCTGCAACTCTGCCCGTGGTTTTCCAGGCACTGTTTCAATATCGTTCGATGCGCTGTACAAGATGGCCCGCGACATCCTTGAAGAGTTCATCAGGAACCGTTTCACAAGAATTCTGGTCTTGAGCGGGCATGCTGGTCAGGCTCACATGGCCGCGTTGAGACTTGCAGCTCAGGAAGTCGTTTGGCAACACGAAAAGGAAAACCCTGGAAAAAGGCCGCGGATAATGGTCTGTTCAGATTACGACTTTGCTTATGAACTGAAAGGAAAGTATTTCAGCGAGAAAGACGGCCACGCGGGGACAATCGAAACTTCACGGGTAATGGCAATCAAGCCTGAATTGATAAAGGCCAGAGGCGCCAAGAGCTTCCCAGAATTCCCAAGGTTCGAAATAGTCGCCGCCCCAGAACGCTACTTCCCAACCGGCGTAATAGGCGACCCGACGGCGGCTTCGCCTGAAAAGGGCAAAATGATAAACAAGTACGTCGTCAAAGAAGTCGTAAAACTAGTTGAAGAACTGAAACGCTGAACTGATGCGCCACGCGCGCTGTGAATGCACAGAAGGATCAAACTTTACTATACCACTCTCGCTGTGTTTGTACCACTCCTTTACTATATCATTCTAGAAAAAAGAAGAAACAAAAAACCCACGAAACTTACATAAACAAATAATCAACCGCATGTTCAGCAATGATAAGTCCTAAATAGGTTAACCCAGCAAAGTCTGCGGGAGCCCTCATGGATTACATAACTGTAGTTGGTTTGGTCGCTGCTGCACTTACAGTGACTTCTTTTTTCCCTCAATTGATTAAGGTTTTTAAAACCAGGTCCACTAGAGATATTTCGCTGGGAATGTTTTCAATTTTTTGTGCTGCGGTTTTCACGTGGTCTGCTTATGGCGTCTTGACCAATGACCTACCTGTCATAATTGCAAACGTTTTGGTCTTTCTTCAAGCCTTGGTGATTGTAGCATTTAAAGTCAAGTATAAATGAAAACAGGGACTGCGACCCACGCTACCCTAAACCCAAAGATAATAAGAAAAAACGTTTAAGAGAAATTAGCAACCAGCCTCTGCGGTTTTCTCACACTTTCATTGTGTAAACTTTGACAGTAGCTTCGTTGTTTTTCAGGTTGTTTGTGCCTTCTAGCGAGCACTTTGCGGAGTTTAGCCATGCGAGTTTCTTCGACTGTGTCATGCGTGCGCGCTACGGCAAAAGGATCATAATATTCAGCTTCACTCGTTTAGTAAGTCGTCCCAAAGAGGCGAATTCGATACCAAAACTGCTAAAAGTCTCCATAGAGATGAAGAACAGCTCAAGGCTGGGTTTGTATATGTCACAGATTCGAACTGAGCCAAGATCAACAGTAAGCGCAAGTGAGCTGGAGGTCGCGGAGCGTGGAGAAAACTGGTTTAAAGTTCAGAATCGTCAGACGGGAAACACATGCACGATAATGGATACATTCGCCGAAATGTTTCCGATGTGGGCTGGGAGAGTTCTAATTACAGCGGACACGGAAAAATGGGCGCTGACTGCGGCCGAGGTCGCGACTGGCCTAGCGACTAGCGTTATCATGTCTCCGGCAGAGGCGGGAATTGAAGGCATTGTCCCAGCAGATTCGACGCCGGACGGTCGAGTCGGCGTTCTGATACAGATGTACAATCGCAGCAGATTTGATCTTAATGGGCAAATGATACTTCGAATAGGGCAGTGTGTGATGACGTGTCCGACGACGTCGGCTTTTGACGCCATGCCGAATGCTAAGAGAACGCTGAAGGTTGGAAGGAGCCTGTGCCTGTTCGGCGACGGATTCCAGAGAAAGGGTCTAGTGGGACCGCGAAAGGTCTGGAAAATCCCGGTGATGGAAGGCGACTTCATCGTCGAAGACCGGTTCGGCATCTCAGAAACCATAGCAGGCGGCAACTTCATAATGTTCGCTCAGGACAGAGCCTCGGCCCTCAAGGCCGCTGAGGAAGCTGTTAAGGCCATAAGAGCCGGGAAAAACGAGGTAATCATGCCTTTTCCAGGTGGAATTTGCCGTTCTGGCTCGAAGGCGGGTTCATTAAAGTACAAGCTGAAGGCTTCCACGAATCATCCGTTCTGCCCAAGGTTAAGAGAACTCGTGCCAGATTCAGAGGTGCCGGAAGGCGTGAAATGCGTTTACGAAATCGTTATTAACGGCCTCAGCTTGGAGGCGGTCAAGAAAGCCATGGGCGACGGCGTGAGGACAGCGGCAGGCGTGCCCGGCGTTGTAAAAATTTCGGCGGGCAACTACGGGGGCAAGATAGGCCCCTTCAAGGCTTTTCTGAAAGAGGCCATAGGAATTACCTAGGGGGTACGCCCCAAAATCTATTTGAATCCTCAACGTAGCTCTATCACTGAAACATAATGTGAAGACATTTGAGCACATCAAAAAAGACTTCGTTGGAATTATTCAGACTCAAAAAGACACTGAACACGCTGGCCAGCAAAGAGGGACGTGGAACCGAGCTCGTCTCCCTTTATGTTCCCCCCGGAAAACAGATAAGCGATGTTCTGAACACGCTCAGGGACGAGTACGGCACAGCTTCCAACATAAAATCCACTACGACAAGAAAGAACGTGATGGACGCAATCGTGAAGGTTCAGCAGCGCCTAAAACTCTTCAGGGAACCGCCTGAGAACGGGCTCGTAATATTCTGCGGAGCCATCCCCCAGAACGGTGCGGGAAGTGAGAGAATCGAAACCTACGTCATCACGCCACCCGAGCCTATACACATCTACCTCTACAGGTGCGACGCCCGATTTCACACCGAGTACTTGCAGGAGATGCTGAGAGAAAAAGAAACGTACGGTATACTTCTTATAGACTCATCAGGCGCAACGCTCGCCACGCTTCAGGGCAGAAGACTCGAAATAGTGAGAGAACTGACCTCTGGGGTTCCAGGCAAAACCCGCGCCGGCGGCCAATCAGCAAGAAGGTACGAAAGACTCAGGGAGATGAGGCTCCAAGAATACTTTACGCGCGTAGGCCAACACGCCAACGAGATTTTTCTGCCAATCGAAAACTTGAAGGGCCTAATCCTCGCGGGACCCGGACCGACAAAGTATGATTTTGAAAAGGGCGAGTACCTCAACTACATGCTGAAGAACAAGATCATAGACACCGTGGACACGGCGTACGTGGAAGAACAGGGCGTTAAAGAAGTGGTCGAGAAAGCGCCAGAAGTAATGCGCAAAGTCCGCTACATAGAGGAGAGGAGAATAATGCAGCAGTTCCTCTACGAAGTCGGCCACGACACCGGAAAAATCACTTATGGCGAAGAAGACGTTAGAAGAGCCCTAGAATCCGGAGCCGTCAGAACGCTACTGCTCTCAGAGGGACTGGAAATGACAAGAGTCACTGTGAAATGCAACGCCTGCGGCTACCAAGAACAATCCACGATGAAAAGCCAGACATTGACCAACTTTGAGCAGAGTCTCTCTGGAAAACCATGCCCAAAATGCAACGCAGCAGCCCTAGGCATCGCCGACACAGAAGATTTGATAGACGATTTCGCCAAGCTTGCAGAGTACACCAACACCGAAGTGGAGATAATATCAACCGAGACAGAAGAAGGACAGATGCTCAAAAACTCTTTCGGCGGAATAGCCGCCATACTACGCTTCCAACTCCACGAACAATAAAAAAGACTAAACGTCCCTCAACGCGGACTCAACCTCACTTTTCAAGGCGTCCCTCACGAGCAACCTCTTCTGTCTAGAAGAAACGCCAGAAACAAGTTCCAACCTCTTGCCCAAAAGTCTCGAAAGCTCCTTCACCAGTTCCCTGTTGGCCCTCCCACCAACAGGGTCTTCCCTGCAGTGAACCACAATCTCGTCAGCTTCAACCACGATCTTGAACTCTTTCGACCTGGGCCTCACGTAAACGTCCAAGATTAGATCCTTCCCAGTTTCCTTGATTTTCATGGAAACCTCAACCAACGCAAGTTTTGACGGCGTGAGTATCAGCATTCTTCCTTGTATACATGCGGTGGCACCACGAGGCCTCGTCAGGATTTTAGCATCTTCTGGAATTCTTGAAGCTTTCTTGTGTTGACTACGTGTTTGGCGGTTGCCCATCCCCTTCTGGCTTGGGCTATTCCAAGCTCTAAATAGTGCAGGTGAACTGTGGCGTGGGCGTCTGAGCTTATGCCAAGCTTGGCTCCGATTTCTACTGCTTTTCTTATGTGCTCATCCTTTAGGTCGAGCCTGTCGGGGTATGAGTCTATGTCCAGGATTGTTCCGTTGTCTTTTGCGGCGGAAATTATTCGTTCCATGTCTAGTTGGATTGGTTCTCTTTTTTGTATCTGTCTAGTTGTAGGGTGTAATAGGATGTCAACGTTCGGGTTTTCTATTGTTTTCAAGACTCTCTTTGTCATGTCCTGTTTGGGCATGTTGAAATGAGAGTGGACCGCTGCGCAGGCGACATCCAAGCTTTTTAAGACCCTGTCAGGTATGTCTAGGCTTCCGTCCTTCAGGATGTTCAATTCGACACCTTTCAGAATCTGTATTCCTTCGAGTTGCTCGTTCAGCTCGTCAATTTCTTCTCCTTGTTTTGACAGTTTTTCTTCGTCCAGTCCACCCGTCATGGCCAAGTATTTGGAATGGTCTGTCATCACTATGTATTCTAAGCCGATTTTTCTGGCTTGGTCAGCCATCTCTTTTATCGAGTTTGCGCCGTCGGTCCAGTTTGAATGAACCTGCAAATCACCCTTCAGGTCATCGTATCCAATGAGGTGGGGCAAATCATTCTTGCTTGCAGCTTCGATCTCGCCGGTGTTTTCCCGGAGTTCTGGTGGCATCCATTTTAAACCCAGTTTTTCATATACTTCTTCCTCGGTTGCTCCGGCCAGCTGCTTTTTTTCACTGAAAATGCCATACTCGTTCAGTTTCCAACCTTTTTGTTGCGCCATTTTCCTGAGAACTATGTTGTGGTCCTTATTTCCAGTGAAATATTGCAGGGCGGCCCCGAAACTTTCTTCTGGCAGTATTCGTATGTCAGCGTTCATTCCTGACTTTAGCTTCACGGAGGACTTTGTCTTGCCTTTGTCTACAACGTTGATAACCTCGGGCATCGAAACAAAATAATCCATCACCTTCGTCGGTCTGTCCGAAACGACCAGGAAGTCGGCGTCCCCTATCGTTTCTTTCATCCTTCTCACGGAACCCGCCGCCATTGCCTTCCTCACTTCTGGCAGAGATTTCAATCGGCGTTCAATTTCTCGAATCAAAGGAAGCTCAAAACCTAGGATGAATCTTCCCTTGGCCTTCTTGGCAAACTCTATACCCTTCAAAATGTTCAGCTCCGTCTTTTCCTTGAACTTCGGCAGTTTCCTTATTTCATGGGCGAGAGCGGCCTTTTCGAGGTCTCCTATGTTTTTGATCTTGAGCTCCTTCCAGAGCATCTTGATCTTCTTCGGTCCCAATCCTTCTATCCCTGCTAGACTGTCCAAGTCCACAGGAACTTTCCCACTCAACTCCTCATAGTACCCCAGTTTTCCAGTCTTAATCAGCTCCTCAATTTTTTCAGCGATTCCTTTACCGACGCTTGGAATCTCCTCCAAACCTTTGATTCCCTTTTCTCGGTAGATCTCTTCAACATCTTTTTCCAAAGCCTCTATAGCTATGGCCGCTTTTTCATAAGCTCTTGGCTTAAACGGGACATCATCCATATCAAGCAGAATGGAGATGTTTCTAAATATCTTGGCAATTTCGAAATTCCTCATCTTGTTGGCCCATCCTCTTTTCTAGATTTTACTTGAACAACTGGGCGTAACCAAACGCAAATTCCGTCTTTGATTTGTCTTTTTTCAACCTGCGATTTTTCGAGAGTGTTTTGAGCTTAGTAAACCCAGCACTATATTTGAAAAGGAAACTTCCATGTTTTAAATTTTCTGCGAGATGCTGCGCGCGAAATTTCACGACAAAACAATACTAGAATCTGATTAGACAAAGCATATTCAAATTCAGCATGCGAACGGAAAAAGCTAAGCGGCAAACAAGTTCTACATGTTCTAGGCGTTGACGATGAAACACCCTTCAATGTACCTGGACTGGTATGCTCACGTGCCCAAGATAAAATACGATTTCAAGTCGAGCGGCGTGGCCTACTTCAACCACGACCTGAGACTGAACAGCTTAGATTTCAGCGTTAACTACGAGTACGGCAACCCCGAAACAGCATTGCAACTCGCCAATTGGTACGGCGTCAAACCCGAGAACGTTTTCATCTCGAGCGAAGGAGCCTCTGGCCAGAACGCCCGCATCATCAGATGTCTAGCCGAGAAAGGACCAAAGAAAAATGAGGCGGTTGTGGAGTATCCCACTTACGAGCCCTTACTCAGACAGGTTCAAGAGCATTTCAGTCGCGTGAAGAGGCTGGTGAGAAGGGAAGAAAACGCGTACAAACTCGACGCTGATGAGCTTTTGAAGATTGTTTCCGACAAGACAGGTTTGCTCGTGTTGACTAATCCTCACGCTCCCAGCGGAGCGATATCGAACGCGAAAGAGTTGAAGGAAGTGATGACCGTCGCCCGGGAGCGCGGCTTCTATGTGTTGTGCGACGAGATATATGCTGAATTCGACCGAGAAAAGGTGCCGACACTCTTTTCCGTGGATCCAGAGTGGGGCATCGTCACGACGAGCTTCACGAAAGCCTATGGTCTCGGAGGACTGAAATTGGGAATCGCACTGACCGACAAGAAGATTGTCGACGAACTGTACACGGACGTACTCAACACCGTTGGCAACAGCCCCAACATAGTACAACTTATCGGGGCAGAATTGCTGTCTAAGAACAAGGAGAAGCTCGAAGAACACAAGCAAAAATGGACAATCCTCAAGAAACAAACGGAAGCATGGCTGACTGAGAACGGCTTAGATTTCTTCCCCAGCAAGGCCGGCGTCACCTACTGGGTGAAAACACCAGTAAAAGACACTCACAAATGGACAAACGAACGCGCAATCCCGCGCCACAGCTTGGCCGCAGTGCCGGGAGCATTCTTCCTGTTCAAAAACGGCTACACAATAATAAGAACCAACAGGATAAGACTCGGCCTCGGCCACGTGAACCCAAATAGGCAAACCTTGGCAGAAGCTCTAGACACCTTGAAAATAGCGCTGAAAGCAAATTAACCACGCTCACCATCAGGCAAGGTTCGACCCGCAGTACGTGCATGTCGAAACCGTGATTCTTCGCTGAGTCGGCAAATTGCGAGTACAACCGGCGACGCTGGCATGTACTCACAACGTACTTTTCATGTAATTAGCAGCCAGAAGAGACGCAATCAGACTTTTTTGACAAGTTCGCAATGGAAAATGTTTTATGCTCATCCATGCAAATGATGAACCGGGATCATTATGGCTAAATGTCCTTCATGTGGAAAAGAAGTCGCCACACCTAAGAAGACTTGGAAGATGGCAGGCAAACCAGACAAAAGCGGCAAGAGAACAGAACTGACAATCGGCCTCTTTGAGCACTGCGGAAAAACATTCAGATCCACCCTAGGCAAAAGAAAAATCTAGACTAATAAAAAAAATTCACTCTACCCCCACTCTTTTTTTGTTTCAACTGTAGATGAGTGCATTCCAGAATTGACTATCCAGAACGTACAATGCAGCCTTTCACCATTTCAGGGGACACGATTGCTCCGTTCCAAACGCATGCTAAGAGAAGGCGCTTGTAGGGTGCAAGAATTATAAGACTGCCGTTCGACTGTTTTGCGTTGATGATGCGTTGTTGATAGTCGGCTTGGATTTGGCAGGCGTCGAGAACAGGCCCTCGGGTCTCTGTCTATTGAGGAACATGATAGCGGAGACTTCCCTCGTCTACTCGAATTACGAAGTGCTGAAGAAGATAGAAGAAAGTGAGCCCGAGATAGTTGCCATCGATGCCCCGCTGAGTCTACCAGCTGGGCGAGAGTCAATAGAACAGAGAACCAACGTTCATCTTAGAGAGTGCGACAAGGAACTCTTGCGGAGAGGGATAAAATTCTTTCCAGTCACCCTAGGCCCGATGAGAAAACTGACGAGCAGGGGCATAGATCTAAAAAGAATCCTCGAGAACAAACGTTTCAAAGTAATAGAGGTTTATCCCGGCGGGGCCCAAGACATCCTTGGAATTCCGAGAAAGCAGCAGGGACTGAACAGGCTGATGTCGGGCATGAAGAGGGCCGGAGTGAGAGGACTGAACAACCAAATGAGCGATCACGAACTAGATGCTGTAACCTGCGCCCTGGTTGGAAAACTCTATCTAGAAGGAAAAAGTGTCACGTATGGAACTTCCGATCAGGCGATAATAATGCCCAAGGGCGAAAAACCACACTGACAACACGACGCGCGCCCTCAACGTTTTATGCGGTTGCCCGCCATTGAAGTTAGATGTGGCCAAGTCAAACGAAATATGTTGCACTCCACTGTAGGCCTCTATTTGCCTTGTGGGTATTCGAATTAAGGTTCTTGACTCATTTCCCCCTTTGTTCTCAGGTAACGCTTTCGTATTTTTTCTGCAACTGTGCCGTCTTCTATTATAAGGGCGCCTTCATATCCGCAGTCAAGGCACTTCCACATGGAAGGGTGGAAAAAGGCGAGAAAATTGATGTTTGTTGAACCGCATTTTGGACAGAACTTCAATCTTCCCAAAAGTTGCTCTTGTTCTTTGGACCTGGCCAATGACTTCTTGAGGGCCCACTTCTCTTTCAATATGTCGCCAAACGCCGTGAAATTGAATCCTTTCGCTTCCTCCCCGCACAATGGACAATGCTGTCCAGGCTCTAGTCTCTTGTCAAACGTGCATTTGGGATTCGGACAAGTCCATGAAGGCATCAGTATGCCCCATTGAAAAGAGCAAACACGAAAGATAAGACTTGTTACAAAATAAAATTGCTTAACGCGTGTTCTCGTTAGGTAAGTCGTTTGAAAATTTGGGATAATTCTTAAATACATTTTCATATTTGTGGGAAATGTGGGAAAAGTGTGTAGACATGGTTGATAGAAAACGAGAGACACGCCTCTATGGAACCGTAAAAGTGGGCGATAGAGGGCAAGTAGTCATCCCTGCTGAAGCCCGCAAGGAACTCGACATCAAACACGGCGACCTTTTGTTTGTCATGGTTGGCAGAAACCGCCGCGGCATCGCTATGGTCAAGGCCGACGCCATGAGAGAATTCGCGGAAAAATCATGCGGGAACTCGAAGCCGCAGATGAATAATACCGCGAAACATAACGCCTGTGGGGAAGTTAGATGTTTAGAGGCAGGGAAGAAATGCGCCGACGGCTGCAAGAGATAATCGAGAGGTTCCGCCAAAAAGGAGCCACAAGCCCGGAGAAGGCCATGACAATCCAAGAGCTAGGTCTGCCGCCGCGTTTCGAGGAAGCCATGCACCGAAGACTCGGCCAATCTGGCATTTTTGTTGAAACAAACGGCAAGTACTATCTGAATGAAGAACGACTCAAACAGATCCAAGAGCGACGCGCCAAAATGGGATCTGGAAGTGGCGGAGGTGGTGGCTGGAACAGAGCGGGCCCTCCCACTTGGTCCCGCGTCGTCGCGGTCTTGCTCATGCTCCCGATCGGCATCATCATCGCGCTTTTGCTCTTTTATTTTGTCGTTTTGAGAGGCGGATTTTTTCCTGAGGAATTCCTTATCGTTTTGTTAATCATATTCCTAGCAGTGGCTGCCGCCCGGCTGCTGTTCTGGAGATCGAGAAGGAGATATTAGCGTGAGCAATAGAGGCAACGACCGAGCGTCTCGCATGATCTCTTAGCTGGTTGCTTAACTACAACCGCTGTTCTGATGGCTCACAAACAAACTTGAGAACGTCAATTCGGCCGAACAGGATACTGCTGAAAATCCACGCTTAAAGACAAAACATATAGATCGCACTTGAAACTTTCAAAGCGAAAAATACGAACAGCAGATTAATATGAACGCGTAGATCAGATGTCCTTAAGTCAAGTTAGGGGTAGTTGTTATGAACGAGTTGGACAATGTGCTATCGGTTAAGAAGTTCGTTGAAGATTACCTTGCAAATTTCTATGGAGAAAAACCTCTGCTGATTAACTGGGTGAAAATTGTTAAATTGCGCAGCATCACATGGGACTTGTCAATCAGAGTTAAATTCAAGGACCGCGAATACGGACTGGCCATCCTCGTTGACGCTTTCAGAAAAATGTGCATAGGACATGCAATTACTGGCATAGCTACGCGTTGAATAGCGCGCGTTTGGCAAACTTGGAGAATTCGAACTCTCGCCAAGACGCATCCTGGGCAAACTTGGTAGAACTAAAGAAGAAGACCTGTCCCTAAATCACCGTTCGCTCCTCTTTCTCCTCTTTCTCCTCGCGGTCTTGATCGTTTCGAAGATAATGGAATGCGGTTTGAGGAGTACTTGTTTTAGGGGTGGGTATTTTGTAAACCCTTTTTTTGTCGGAGTCGGTTCGAGGAGTCTTCTTATCAGGAGCCCGTGCCTATTCAGCACGTCAGAGTAGTCTGTGAGAGTTCTGTGGAAGCTTGTCGTTTCGAAGGGACTGAGCAGGCGTTTCATGTCCCATGAAACACATTCACGTCTAGTCTCGAAGTATCTCGGGGTTATTTCTGCTTCTGTTTTTCCGTTTTTCGCGTTGTACTCAAAACAGGGGTGCGTGATTGAGAAAACAAATCGACCTTCGTCTTTAATTACCCGAGCAATTTCACCTATCGCCTTATCGTAATGCTCGATGTCCATCATAGCCATAAAACACGTTACCAAGTCAAAACGCTCAGCGGGGAACATTGAGAGGACCGCAGAATCTGTGACATAATAGCTTATGCCGAGTTTTTCTTTTTGTTCCTGCGATTTTGCGTATTCAATCAGTTTCTTTGACAAGTCTATGCCGATCACTTTTGCGCCTTTCCGCGCTAGTATTCGAGTGCTGTATCCTTCTCCGCAGGCAACATCCAAGACAAACTGATCCCTCACGTTTCCGATCATTTTGAACATTCCTGGATTGTTGAGTTCGTCTCTGAAGTAATCCTTGCCCTGCCTTACGAAGTCGACCCAAGACTCTGCGGCATCATCCCATTCTTTGGCTAATCCATTCCCGTTTGTCACGTACAAAACCTCAGCTGGTCAAATCATTACAGTGATTTTCTGTCCTTCATATATCTAATCCCAAGAGACAGTTATTCACAGCCAGACTTTGTCGCCAAGCGTACTACAAGTCTAAAATCGTGCTCAGCCCGCCTCTGTGTTTCATTTGGCACGAACATTCTCTACGGTCTAGATTTTTCCATAAAAGAGTGCAACCCCAAAACTTTGAGACAAAAAGTTTAACTCACACGCTTCAAATAGGATATGCCGTGTTGCATATGAAACCTGTTGAGTCCAGTCTGATCGCCGAGCTCATGAAGAACAGTCGCAGGAGTGACAGAGAACTGGCAAAGGCGTTAGGGGTTTCACAGCCCACAGTCAGCAGGTTAATAAATAGACTTCAGAAAGACGGCATAATCAAAGAATACACTATGGTGCCTGACTTCTGCAAGCTGGGTTTCAATCTGATGGCAATCATCATGTTTAAACTGAAGGCCAATTCTCCCGAGGAATTTCAGGAGCAAATCAAAGCTGCGCACGAACTGGACATCAAAGAACGTCGCCCCTTCCTCACAGTCATGAACGGCATTGGCCTGGGGAAGGATCTTGTGGTCATATCATTCCACAAGGACTACGGAGACTATGCCACTTACATGAAAGACATAAAGGAAGCTGCCAGTTCCCAGATGAAGGCCTACATGGACGCTCAGGGTATCGAAAGTTTTCTTGTAGACTTGAATTACAAGAACCACTACCAACCTTTAACACTCTCAAAGATAGCCGCCCACATTCAAACAAAGGAAAACAGCAAGAAAGAATAAGTGTCAACAACTCATAACAGCGCGCGCTTGTGTTAGCTCAATTTTTCGAATATCCAGTCCATAATTGTTTCAAAAGTGTCTCTAGTGAACCCCATGTGACCGGCTTCATAGAATCTGGCGCACTTTGGACTGCCATGTTCGAGCAGCAAGTAATAATCTGTGATGGGGAACACCGAATCATGTATTCCGTTTACAAGCAACAGCGGCGCGCTTGGCTTATCTAAGATGCCCTGCTTCAGTAGGGAGAGCTTTGGCGCATATTCTACCCATTCCTCATAGCTCGACAAGCCGAATGCGTAGGCGATAGTCTCAAAGAATTCGAAAGGATACTCTCCTCTCTCTTGCTTATGAATCCAGTCAAGTTGGAACGCGTAGTGTACAGGTCCGCCCTGACTTACGGCGCACACTATTTTATCCTTGTAGACATGGGCCACCTTGACTGCCCAATAACCCCCAGTGCTATAACCCCAGACTCCGACTCTGTGAGAGTTCAAAGTTTTTTGCGTGGCAACCCAATCGAAAACGGCTCCAAACAATCTCTCTGCATTCTCAGAGCCTTTGATTGGAGAGTCGCCGACTCCAGGCCCATCAATGGCCAGAGTTGCTAAGCCGCGCTCTAAAGCAGGGTTGTTCAACTGTTCTTCTTTATAGCCATCGATTCCGCCCCAAGTCACTAGCAAGGGAAAAGGAGCGGTACCATTCTTGGGCAGCCTCAAATAAGCAATAATACTGTTTCCTTCGCTGCCTTTTCCTTTGAAGGGGATTTCCAGCCGTTGTATTGGGATGTCAAAATACCGTGACGCCTTAAAGAGCATTTCTTGCGACTTCCTGTATGCTTGTCTCTTGCCATCTGAGTTTATTGTTGGATACCGTGCGAGCATGTAATACTGGTATGCTCGAAGATAGTTGTCTTTGGCGCCTTGTGTTTCGCCTGCTTTTTCTGCTTGGGATGCTTTGGCTTCATATGGCTTAGCTACGGAGCTGAAAGCCGCGGCCCAGGTGTCTCTATCATAGGAATTGAGACTAGTCATTACCCGTTCTACATCGTCGAACAGAGCATAGGTAAATGGGTAGATCCGCATTTTTACTCGCGGTTTCCACATTTCCCATAATTCGTTTATAGGACGAACATATCTTTTTGATTTATCGCCAGTTTCCTCAGAATGAGCCGTCATATCAATCAAATCATTTGTGTTTGCAATCCTGCATTATTAAATTTAGCCGTGCACATCAGAATGAAATCCTCACTCGGCATGGACTCGCTTCAACAGTTTCTTTGCCACCATGTAAATCTTAAACGCGCATAAAAAAAGGCTATGACGATGCCCTATGGCTCGTCCTCAGGGAAAGTTTCTTAAGACAAGAATGCAAGATCGTAACGTTCAACTTTGACGTTTGCAATTGATGATTCGTATGGTAAGAGACGGAAAGTATCTGTTCACTTCGGAATCCGTGGCTGAAGGTCATCCTGACAAAGTTGCTGACCAGATTTCAGATGCGGTACTCGATGCTGTCTTCTGTAAAGATCCTAAAGCAAGAGTCGACTGCGAAACGCTGGTGATGCAAGGAAACGTGGTAGTTACCGGGCAAATCACAACCTCTTGCTATGTTGACATTCCCAGCATCGCAAGAAAAACGCTGAAGGAAATAGGGTTGGATAACGCCAAAGACGGCATGGACTGGGAAACTTGCGGCGTTCTGGTCTCAATAACGGAGCAATCTCCGGACATCGCGATGGGAGTCGTTCAGACTGAATCTCATGAGCAAGGAGCGGGGGATCAAGGGATGGTCTTCGGTTACGCGACAAACGAGACAAAGGAGTTAATGCCCTTACCAATAATGCTGGCGCACAGCCTTGTGAGAAGACTGTCAGAATGCAGGGTTAAGAAGATTCTGCCTTATCTTAGACCCGATGGAAAGTCACAGGTCACGGTAGAATACGTCGATAGAAAACCAAGAAGAGTGGCAGCCGTCGTAATAGCTGCTCAACACACTCCTAAAGTTAGCAGAGAAAAGATGAGAAGAGACATAATAAACCACGTCATAAAGAAGGTCATACCTCCAACCATGTTGGACAAAGAAACGAAGTATTACGTCAATGAAACAGGAAGGTTCGTCGTCGGAGGGACTCTCGCAGATTCAGGGTTGACTGGAAGAAAAATCATCGTCGACACTTATGGAGGCGTCGGAAGCCATGGTGGAGGATGTTTCTCAGGAAAAGATCCCTCAAAAGTGGACAGATCGGGCTGCTACATGGCAAGATACATCGCGAAAAACATCGTTGCAGCTGGTCTGGCAGATCAATGCGAAATTCAAATGTCATACGCAATCGGCGTGGCCCAACCAGTTTCCCTGATGGTCAACACGTTCGGAACTGGAAAAGTACCCGACGAAAAAGTCCTAGAATTGATAAAAAAACATTTCGACATGAGACCAAAGGCGATTATAGAGCACCTCAACTTGCTGAGACCAATATACAGGAAAACCGCCGTGTTTGGCCACTTTGGAAGAGATGATCCCGACTTCACGTGGGAGAGAACTGACAAAGCGGAAATCCTCAAGAAAGATGCGGGACTTTAGCATGCGTCGATGACACGTGTGACTTCAGCCTCTCCGATCGTTCATGCATTGGGTTCAAAAGGCGCATGCAGACGCTAACTGATATCGGAGGAGGGTGGCACGATGATTTGCAAGTTGCTTGCCTTCAGGCATGCCGAAACGACTGACAACAGTCGTGAAATATTCTCAGGGTGGCGGGACCCAGAACTCACTTCGAAAGGCCTTTCACAAGCGCGTGAGATTTCGGACCAGCTGAACCGAGAGAAGATCGATTATGCTTTCACTTCCCACCTCAAAAGAGCCCGCAAAACCCTAGAAATAGTTCTTGAGGCGCATCCGGCCATCCCCGTTTTCATGGATGATCGTCTCATGGAACGTTGCTACGGCTTGCTCCAGGGCAAGAGCAAGAAAAAGCTTGCCGAGGAGAGACCAGAATATTTTGCCAAGGTTCACAGAGGCTACGACCTTCCGCCTCCTGATGGAGAAAGCCTGAAGATGGTCGAAAACAGGACTTTGCCGTTCATAGTGCAGCTTAAACAATGGCTCCGACGGAACCCAGGCAACGTGGCCGTATCCTGCCACGGCAACTCTTTACGCCCAATCCGCCGGGTCTTTGAGCACCTAAGCCTGACACAGATGCTCCAGATCGAGAATCCACAAGACCGCGCAATGTCCTACGCCCTTCACATCCACAGCATCAATATCCGAAGCCATAGAAAGAGCATCGCCAAAGCAGACTGGCAAGGCATACTAGTCCCTCCACAAGTGAAACTGGCAACGGATGAGCGAAACCCACTGAAAAAATACTACTAGTTCCAAATTCTGCCTCTGAAACATCCACTCGACCAGCAAAGCCAAAAACCAAATTCAGACCTTTTTACGTTTGTCCCCGAAAAGAACGCAACCCAAACGGGGCTTTAAGGCGCATGCATGATTCGTGTGTGCGATGCGCCCCGGCATTGTGCTCCGCAAATTCATTGAACCAAAACCAAGAAGAATTAGCGTCAACTAACACGAATGTTTGGCCAGGACTTGCTGACGCATTAGAGCTGCGGATCTTCGGTTAATCATTGCCGAATCAAAACACAATCCAAGGCTTAATGAGGGAGATTGTTGATTAGAATATTGAGGAGTCTGTTTGTGAGTAGACGAAGACGGTTTGACAGACTCGAATGTCAAAATTGTATCTACAAAGCGGGCACATACTGTTGGAGACAATGCCCGTACAACATTTGGAAGAGAGACGAATATTGAAGTATGTCTTTCGAGAGTCACCAACTGTAATGGTTTTTTGCTCGGTTTTTTCATGAGCCACTGGTGTGTGTGGACCGGTGGCATCCCATAATTTTTATTCACTTAAGACTTGTCAATCAGGACCTGTGGCTGGTGAGCCGATAGTTTTCTTTTCCTTGTTGGTTTAGTTTGGGAATGGCAATGACAAATCGTGCTCCTTTTCCGGGCAACCCTGTTTCCTGTATGCTCCAGCCGTATGCTTCCATCATCTTTTTTATCAGGTAAAGTCCGTAGCCTGTCCCGTTGCCCGTCGTGTATCCTTCGCTGAACAGTTTGGGCTTTGCCTCTTGAGCGATGCCCACGCCGTCATCCTCGTAAACCAGCCTCAATCCATCCTCTGATTCTTCGCAGCTTATGCCTATCCGTGTGACGTGGCTGCCATGCTTCAAAGAGTTGTCTATCAAATTGTAGAAGAGCTTGCTCAACAATGAGTCGGCTAACACGATTAGGCCGTGGCATTGGTTCGCAATCTTCGTTCGGTCATTGTTCATGAATAGGGACGCAGCTTTTCCGACGGAATCTTCCAGGTCGACATATGTCAATTCTTCGACGCCTAGCCTTTCGTAATCTCTCGCAAATTCGAGAAGCTCCACGATAGCGGCAGTTGCAAACTCCATTTCTTTGGCGCTGCTCAGGACTTCAGGATGATCCTTCAGTTTCTTCTTCATCAGGTACGTATTTCCAGTGATGACTGAAAGCTTATTCCGGATGTCGTGCCTTGTTAGGCCACCCACGACCCTTAGCTTCTCGTTCATGACAGCCAACTTCTGCTCTGCGCTCCTCAAATCGGAAATATCCTTATACGTTCCAACTGTTCCTGAGAGTTGGCCCTTGATCACTATTGGGGCCGCCGATATTGAGACTGGCACAAAGGAGCCGTCCTTTCGTCTTCGCACAGTTTCATGGTACACATATCCACCCACGGCCTTTTCGTTCAGCATTCCTGCCTCCTCTTTTTTGCTCTCTTGAACGATGACGTCGTCGAGTCGTTTTCCTTTGATTTCAGCCAAAGAGTATCCGAAGACTTGTTCGAAGCGGCGGTTAATATCCTGTATATAGAAATCGGGGCTGAGATAAACTGATGCTTCAGGACCGCCAGCGAACAAGCCCCTGAATCTTTCCTCGCTTTCTTTCAGAGACTCTTCTACAACTTTCTGTTGAGAAATGTCCTTGTAGAGCCACACGTAGCCTATCAACTTGTCGCGAACACTAATCGGAGCAGCAGAAACTGAGACAGGAATCAACGATCCATCTTTCTTCTTTCTCAACGTGTCATGGTAGACGTATCCCATCGCAGCCTTTTGGATTTCAAATTCGAATCTTTCTGTTGTTTTGCCGCTTGTTTGCTGTTTAAGCTTCTCAACCAGAATAAGTAGATCTTTTGAACTGACCAGGCCTAGGTCAAGGAAAGATTTGCCGATGATGTCCTCCTTTCTCTTTTCTGCCATTTCTACAGCTTTCTGATTTACGTCCACGATTCTTCCGGACACATCAACGAAAACGAGCCCGTCGTTGGCTTTCTCGAAAAGGTTTCGGAATTTCTCTTCTGATTCGCGTTGTTTTTCTTCTGCCTTTCTGGTTTTTGCTTGTTCTGTGACGCTGTGAGCCAGCTCGGCGTAAACGGTCTCGGCCTCTCCCACCTTGTTGAGGTACTGGCTGGCTCCCAGGTTGAGGGCCTTTATTGCGACTTCCTCTCTGCCTTTTCCGGTAAACATTATGAAGGGGATCTTGTTGTCCTTTGCTCTTAGTTCTTTGAGAAATTCCAGACCGTCTTTAGTGGGCATTTGATAGTCTGAAATTATGACATCATACTTCTCCTTCTCCAGCTTTTTGAGTGCTTCTTCAACTGAAAGAGAAGTGTCAACCTGGAGGGGCGCTTCCATCTCCAGACACTGTTTGGCAATCTTCAGGAGACTGCGATCATCATCTACGAGCAACACCCGGATTTTCTCATTCAAGTCAAGAACTGGCTTCTCCTGAGACTCCACAGCTGTTTCGTTCATCTTGTCCCCATTCTATTGCCTACGGGTAATCTGACACATTGAATTACACATGAAGAATGGAGCACGCCTTAAAGAGTTATGAACAAACAATCAATACTCGGAATAATACTCGGAATAATAAGAGCTACCCACCAGCGCGCGCTCTGGTTTACCGTTGTGGGTGTCCCCCTCCCCTTTTTTTCTTTACATCCGTTGTAATGTTGCCGTGTAATGTTGCAGCGTAAACCGAGATGATGGCGACAATGCATGTTCCGAAAACGGTCAGAGAGTCCTGATTGCCTTTTGTGGTTTTGCAGGAGGTTTTAGCGTCCAGCGCGCGCTTCAAACTTCTCCCGTTGGGAACTGCCAAGACTTGACGGCTTCCTGTTGGATTTTGCGCTACTCCATGAGTCTCCAGCCTTCTAGATTATGAGATGCAGTTAAGATTCAAACTGCGCAATTCGTCCACGTTTAAGAGAGCAAGCCTCTGGGATTCGTGTTGAAGCCCAGCAGAAAGAATCAAGCTGGACTAAATACTCGTCGGCTTTCAGGAGATTCTAGGTTCGTGTTCTCGTGCCGAGCGCCTGCAACCAACATCTTCTGACAGAAAATATTACCTTCGCCTCGGGCTGATGTGACTCCAATGTCTTCAAAAACTATGATTTTTCAGACTTGATGCCGATTAGCCAGTGGACCGCTGGGTATTTACACCTAATTAGGTACAAGTCACACGTCCCAAGCAGTTTTTCCGATTTTTGATATATATAGAAAGGAAATAACGTGTAGCGCGCGCTTCAGCACTATTCAAAACGTCAAAACAGTTGCTATCGCATGGAATGTTCCAAAAGAAGAAGTAGTCAACGGGTCAATCTGGCTCAAAAAGACTAATAGAAAATTGTTCTATTTTGTTAGCGTCTTTTCTCCTTTAAATTTGCCATGCTGTCTAAGGTCAATTTGAAAACTTTTCGATAGTTTGAGACTTGTTCTGTGAGTATTTCTTAAGAAGAGAAGATGATTCAGGTTCTGCCCATATTTTGGGTTGGGTCCCATATCCCTGAACCTTGGTCTTTAGTATTTTCCACCTCTTTTGGCTCTCTGGTCTCGGTATGCACTCTCTGTATGTTCTACTTTGTCTTCAGCTTTTCTCTTTGCTGACGCCACTTTGTTTCCTGCCTTTACCTTTGCCTTTCCGACTTTCTTTTCTGCCCTACCCTTTGCCTTACCAACCATCTTTGCCGCTGTAACTCTATTTTTCACAACCTTTGCTTCTGCGTTAGTCTTTGCCTTATCAACCATGTTTGCCGCTGTAACTCCATCTTTCTCAACCTTTGCCTCGGCTTCAATGCGAGCCTCTTCAACTTTCTCTAAAACTTCATTATACTCCATTTTGTTTCACCACCCTTTCGCCTCTAAACACTACATTATATCGGCGTGCACGCCCTGACAACGAGGATCGCTTGGAACCAACGTCAGCTTTTTTTCTCAGCTCACATTCTGTCCATTTCCACCGAAATCCCAGAGGGGTCTCAAGCTTCAAACTCATAACAGATCCCTGCATTTTTCAGCTTTAACCAAGCGGTTCACCGCTCGAACATAAGTCGTTTATGAAAACTAGATACCGACCACTAAGATTTGAAATTCAGATTCCGAATACGAAATCATGCAGTCCTTTCGCTCTTTTTCTTGAAGCGCGCTGGCTTGTCCCTGAAATGGTTAAAAATGGTTAGCACGCGCGCTAATTGTTTGGTCAGGAATGTCGATAGAGATTTCAGTCTTGTTCAAATCAGCTTCCGGGGGTCGACCCAACTCCAATCTCGCGCGCGCGGTTGGAACAACATGAAAAAGAAAGCACGTAACAAACCTTCCGATCTTGCAGCGTCCATCTGCATTGTCGAATACGGCGTTTTCTACTATCAGCGAAACGGATGCAAAGTGCGTGCTGAACTCTCCAGACGAACTGATTCTGAATCTGCACAATTGACAACAGAAACAGTCACACCATGCCCGCAATAATCGCGCGCTATTTTTCTTTTCTTTAACGGCTTCGTGCATACGCAGAAGATCCTTTAATTGGGCGCTCTCGTCATGTGCGTTAAGGTCTACACCCTTAGTGAATATTCGAGATATGCGGAATAAAACGCGAAGATCCTGGTCAATCAGAATTTGGCGGAGAAAGTTGAAATCAGCTAATTGGCTTCAAACCATTTTCAATGGCCACACTGTTTCTAATTTTCCCCCAAAATGCTCGACTGCCCATTATCAGCAACGGATAGGAAACTATCCATGAGACGGAATACAATTGCCCATAAACACCGTGAAAGGTCATGGTATTACCACCATTGGCTCCAATCATGAAGATTGTTACTATGCTCAGGATGCTGATGAAGTAAGTGACCGCAGCACCGAATACGAAATAGACTAATTTTTGCCTCCAAAGAATAGCACTATTCTTCAAAAACAACAGAATCGTGACTGCGTAAATCAAAAGACTGTCAACGTCAGCGGAAGGCCAAGCTATTTGAGCACCCCAACTGCCATGAGAACCGGTAGCAAGCAATCCGGGCATACCGTTGTTTACGCCCAACCATGTTGTCCGATACCCCAAGAAATTTAGAAAATTAGCTGCAAACGACGCTGTGGTTGGCACAAAAAGTTGGAAAGGCGTGAAATTCTGTTGATATACGTTATCTATGATGTATATTACTCCGATGACCGTCAAGAAGAGCGTGGACATTGAGTGCGTCTTCAAACCGCGAACCCCATATCCTAGCAGAATCACTAAAGAGAAGAGTGCCGCAAACACCAAGTATTCTATTGAGAGAGGCATCACATCCGCCCAGAGTGGTTTCATCCCACTTCCAAGTGCCAGATTCTCAATCGTCGCATTTAATCCATAGAAGTAGGAAACGACAACGTACACGGTGGGCAACAAAAAGGCCACAATGAAGGCACTAGTCCGTAAGGATCTCACCCTTTTGATTTTCTCAGTTTGGAGTCCTTTCCAGTTCCAGGTTATTTCCAAAGAGATCAGCCACAAGAAGAAAACGTAGAATATTCTGCCCTTCCACGTCTTCTCGAAGACGGTAGGATCTAGAAAATACAATATAATGGTTGGTATGATGAAAGCGAATAGTGGCAAGAGCTTTACTAATATGTTGCTTGTCCTGCGAGCCATGGATGTATCATCTAGCATCGTGAAACTCCCATATTGCAGCGCACGCTAGAGACACTTCATCCCAAGTCTTCCTTCATTACATCACTCAGTTCTTGATAGATCAAAATTGCCCATCCTCCTCTTGTCGGGTCTGGCCCCATTCCGTATCTCAGATGGTTTCAAATAGTGAATATCGAAGTAGTCTACCTTGTTATGGTCTGCACAGTCCTTCACTTAGCGCGCGGGGTGGTTGAAAGACACCCCCATGGATTATACCGTTGTTGTCTTGTCTCAACGCTTCCTTTTTCTGTAAACTACAACTGCAAGTAGTGTTGCCACTACGAACAAGGGTACAACAAGCAATGTTGGGAACTCTGGGATGCCGCCTGGGTTGCTAACGGTATTGGCATCCAAGGTAACCGCCGTTTGCGCAAGTGCTCTGCCATTCAGTACTGCTCCAGTGTTCAGTACTATAGCTGTTTGGCATAGAATAATCCCATTGAAGATGGATGTTGTTCCAAGTGTCGCTTGACCAGCAACTTGCCAAAAGATGTTGCTTGCCTGTGCTCCTCCGCTCAGGATAACCTGCACACCGGAACTGACATCAAGGTTCTGTGCTATTTGGAATATCCACACGTCACTTGAGCTTCCTGAGAGGGTAACGTCAGTGGGTATTGTTACGCCGGTGCTCCATTTGTACAAGCCAGCAGAGAGAGTCATTCCGCCAATATCTCCAGCTCCTAATGCAGTATGGTCTGGTGAACTTCTTCCAGCAGCATCGGTGTACGCTGTTTCCATATCGCTTATAGCCGTAGTCATAACAGTTGGAGTTGGTGCTGCAAAGTCGGCAGCATATATCTTTCCCGTAACTAAAGACGACGTCGCAAATTGATTAGAGGAATCCATTACCAACCCAAATCCAGTAATGGCAGTATGGTCGATTGGACTTACTCCTATATTTCCAACGATGGCAGTGGTTCCTGTGGTCGATATCCCCGATTTTGCTAGAATAACAAAGTTCCCTGCCGAGCCAAGGTTAACTGGTGACTGCGATGCTTTAACAAAGTTCGGTCCAACGCCTAACATCGCAAAGACAGCCACAAACATCAGTATGCTTAAAACCATCTTTCTTTTCATTCAATCACCTCCCAGCTTCTCAAGAACACGCTGTTTGTCGTTGTAGTCTCTACCGATAATAGATTTTGCGGTAAAATGGATCATGCGCGCGCTGCCTTCAATTTTTGTTCCTCTTGAGTGACTGCACTCTGGAATATCTCAGACAATTTCCGTGCGGACAGTTGACTGTCCTTGGTGAACAGTTTAAGAAATTCCTCTGCTGTGCAATCTACATTGTACTTTGCGGTGAGGAATGTGCCTACCAGGTTGAGGACGGCATCGCCGCCTTCTCCGAGGACTTCTTTCAGTCCATCATAGAATGTTGCAGGGCTTTCTATGAGGACTTCATATGGGTCTTTGCCGAATTTTTGTTTTAGGTGGAAGGATATGATAATGTGAAAAGTTGCGCCTAGACTTGCAGCTGTGGCCTCCTCAAAGACCTTCCGTGCCACCCTGTACAACAAGGCATTCTTGTTTTCATTCATGAACGATTACACTCGCTCCGTTGATATCGCCGTTCCACATTCCGTTTTGGCTGGTGTTGGGAATTAGTGCGCGTGTGAAGTCCTCGATACTTTTGCTGACGGTTTCTCTCACGCGGACTTTCTCGGCGTTTCTGCTAAGACTGCCCCCATTCCGGTGAACTTTTCTTTCAACACCACACCGTTCTGGGTGATTTCAAATTCTCTGATACTATTGTCATGAGCTGTGCCTCTGGACTTCAGGATAACTACAGATCTCCTCAGACTGCTATCTATTTCGACAAGCCTCAAGGCTATAATATTATCTACGGTTGACGAGAGCGTTGTTCCAGTTGTGAACGTCGTTGACTTGCTAAGGACAGTGAAAACTGCTGTAATTCCTGGGTCTTTCAGACGTAGCGTTAGACTTTTCAAATATCGAAAATACCTGTCTGCAGCCATGATTCGTTCCAAGCAGCCGATTGTGTCGATGACGAGCCTTGCAGGTCTGTATTCTTTTATGAGAATTTGGATGTCGTTAAGTTGCTGTTCAACGTTGAAAGGCTCAGGAGAATAGTTGACGAACTTCACCAAACCCTTGTCTATGAATTCATTCATGTTCAAGCCAAGTCCTTCCGCCTCTTTGACCAATTGCCCGGGTGGTTCTTCAAAGGAAACATACAGGCTTCTTCCGTTGCGTTTAGCTTCCTCTGCGATGAATTGTAGGGCGAACGAGGTTTTTCCAGTGCCCGATGCTCCTCCAATGAGTGTTACGGAACCTTTAAAAACTCCACCGAAAAACATTTTGTCCAAGCCTTTGACTCCAGTATGTACTTTTTCAGAATGAATCTTCTGAACAGGTGTTAACTCTGGCAGGGGGTATGTCCTTATTCCACGCTCATCGATGCCGTAGCAATGTTCCTCAGTGTTGATTTTTGTACCTCGCAGTTTAGAAACTTGTAGAGTTCTGGTAAGCCATCCCTTCTCGGTGGTGGATTTGAGATTAACTATGCCATCCGCAACGAATTCCTCCATTCCCACACCAAGACTTTGAGTGCCGAGCGGCCTCTCAGAAATCAACAATGTTGTGACCCCTCTGAGGCACATTAGCTTTCCAAGAACTGTGTGGAGCATAATTCTGGCATCGATTCCTTCAGGAAACGCTTGAACTAACGCTGAAAACGAGTCTATCACAAGCCTCTTAGCCCCTAAGGAATCTGCCTCTGCCAGAACGCGTTCGACGATGCTGTCAATGCCCTTGCTTGTGACAGTCAGCATATCCAGGAACTTGAACATCCCTTTTTGCTCGTATTTTTCGAAATCCATCCCCATCCTTTTCATGTTCTTCACGTAAGTGTTTCGGCTTTCGGCCAACGACAAATAGATTCCAGACTCGTTTTGCCTTGACATTCCGTGATACAAGTATTGAGACGCAAAGACGGTCTTACCGGAACCAGCGCCGCCTGCCAATACAATCATCGATCCCCGGGGAAATCCACCTTCCACAAAACTATCGAACCCTTCAATTCCACTCGCAACTCGAGATCCATCTGCCTTCGAGCTTCCCTCTATTTCGACTTTGTGAGAAAGTTCAGTGTTTTCCATTCATTTTCACCTAACTTCGGATGCAAAGACAACTGAATAGTGCGACCTTAGCAGCATATTACATATTAATACTTATGAAAACGAGATAAGAATCACTATTGTTTAGAATTCAGATTTTGAATGTGAAACACATCGACATCAATTCCTCCCCTCTTAGCAGTTATAGTCTTTTCCACACATCGACCCAGCCAACCAATGATTGCGGTTCTGAGTCGGATTCTGAATATGTACGATTACTAATAATCCAGACTTCATCTTCACACAGGTTAAATATTATATAATAAGACTCTATACTCAAAGGCTGTTGTCATGCGTTTCCAGACTGCGCACGCTCTTCCTCTCAGGAAGTCAGAGGCCAATTATCGAGTGTTGGTTGAGGGTTCACTGCAAGGAATAGTTGTCGTTCTTGGTTTTCCTCCACACGCAGTCTTTGCCAATCCTGCTATGGCCCGAATCACAGGTTACTCTACTGAAGAGCTTCTTTCCCTTTCAATAGAAAGTCTGATACACCCTGATGACAGAGCCTCATTCTTTGATCGCTTTCGAGATCGTTTAGAAGGAAAACCAGCATCTTCCCCATTCGAGTATCGATTGATCCGGAAGGACGGCCAGGTAGGCTGGGTTGAAATTTTTTCAAGTCAAATTGAGTATAATGGAAAATCGGCTTTGCAGGCAACAATCATCGACATCACTAAGCGCAAAGAAGCGGAGCAAATTGGTCTAACAGAAAAGACCTTCTCTGAGTCGGTTTTAAGCAGCCTTCCAGGGATCTTCTACATGTTTGACAGCACGGGGAAAATGTTGCGATGGAACAGGAACTTCGAGAGCGTCTCCGGATATTCGTCTGATGAGATTGCAAGAATGAGTTTCCTAGATTTCTTCGTTGGTGAAGAAAAAGAACTCGCCCAAGAGAAGATTCAAGAGGTCCTTGAGAAGGGTGCGTCCAGTGTTGAGGCGAAATTCGTTTCAAAGGACGGGCATCAGACGCCTCTCCTGCTCACGGGACTGCTCTTCAGATCAGAGAACTCGTCTTGCCTTATCGGAATGGGAATTGACATCACACAACGCAAGAAAGCAGAACGAGAACTTCTGATCAAAGACAATGCCATATCATCATCGATCGACGGCATGACTATTTCAGATCTTCAAGGCAACGTAACTTATGCGAACCCTGCCTTCGTCAAAATGTTGGGATATAGCAGTGACAAGGAGGTTCTTGGAAAACCAATTGAAGAGATGGCACAGAAGTCGAAGGAGAAGGCCGATGAAATAGTGAAGGCGTTAAAGACGAAAGGATGGTGGACAGGTGAAATCACGACCACCAGAAAAGACGGTTCAAAGTTTTATTCCATGTTATCGGGAAGCCTGGTGAAGGACGAAGCTGGCAAACCCATCTGCATGTTGGGTTCATTCGTGGACGTAACCGACCGCAAGAAGGAAGAAGAAGCATTGAAAGAGTCAGAGGAAAGGCTTAGGCAGCTGATCGAGTATGCGCCAGACGCCATCTACACTAATGATCTCGAAGGCAATTTCCTAGATGGAAACAAACAAGCTGAAGCCTTGATAGGCTTCAAGAAAGAGGAGCTAGCTGGAAAGAACATGCTGAAAGCCGGGATTCTTCCAGAGAAATATGTGCCCAAAGTCATGCAAGATTTGATGAAAAACATGCAAGGACAGAGGACTGGACCTGATGAATATGAGTTCATAAGGAAGGATGGGACGAGCGTCACCGCAGAAATCTCAACCTTTCCAGTGAAGAGAGAAGGGAAAATTGAGGTCATAGGCATCGCAAGAGACGTCACAGAACGCAAACAGGCAGACAAGAAGCTAAAGGAATCGGAAGAAAAACTTCGAAACACTATTGAATCGTCTCCTGATGCCATTACAATCACTGATCTTGAGGGTATCGTAGTAGACTGCAATCAAGCCTCGGTGAGCGTGAACGGCTTCTCATCAAAAGGGGAGCTGATTGGGAAGAGTTCCCTGACATTGATAGCGAAGAAAGATAGAACGAGCGTGCGCGCGCAGTATCAGAGGGCGATGGAAAACTACAAGATAACTGCTGAGGCAGGATTCTTGAGGAACGTCCTGTATACTCTCATAAAAAAGGATGGGCATGAATATCCCGCAGAGCTTTCTGCAAGTGTCTTGAAAGATGCTTCGGGCAACCCTGTAGGTTTCGTGTCCGTGGTCAGAGACGTGACTGAACGGAAGCAAATGCAGGAGAAACTGGAGGAGTATTCTCAACAACTTGAAAAAATGGTCGAACACAGAACAAAACAGTTTGAAGATGCACAACAACAGCTCGTCAAGGTCGAGAGGCTGGCGGCCATCGGACAGGTTGCAGCGATGGTTGGCCACGATCTGCGCAACCCTCTGACGGGCATAAGCGGCGCCGCGTATTATCTGAAAATGAAGTTGGGCCCGAATGCAGAAAAGAAAATGCTAGAAATGCTATATCTCATTGAAAAGGACATTCAATACTCAAATAAAATTATTACTGACCTGATGGAATACTCAAGAGAGATAAAACTGGAGTTGACCGAGACCACTCCAAAATCAATGGTGGCAGAATCAGTTTCCCTCGTCCAAGTTCCTGAAAAAATCCAACTAATAGACTTGACACAGAACGAGCCGAGAATCAAAATAGACGTTGACAGAATGAAAAGAGTCTTTTCAAACTTCATCAAGAACGCCTTCGAGGCCATGCCTCAAGGTGGAAAACTTACAATCTCCAGCAGAGCATTAGGCGGAGACGTCGAGTTCAAGTTCATTGACTCTGGCGTAGGCATCACGAAGGAAGTTTTGGAGAGGCTTTGGGCACCATTCTTCACAACCAAAGCAAAAGGGATGGGCCTAGGCCTAGCCATATGCAAACGAATAATAGAAGCACATCAGGGCAGAATTTCAGTTGAAAGCATAGTCGGTGAAGGCACAACCTTCACGATCACAATCCCAATTGAACCCAAACCAAGAGCGGAAGGAGGTGAAAAAGCATGGGTAAACATGCCCGAATCCTTGTTGTCGACGACGACGAAAGCATAAGAGCCGTTCTCACCGCGGTTCTGCAAGAAAAGGGATACACAGTCGACACGGCGGGATATGGAAATGAAGGAATAGAGAAAACCAAAAACAGCTTCTATAATTTAGCCTTTGTCGATATTCGACTCCCGGACATGGAAGGAACACAAGTTCTGGCTAAAATGAACGAAACGGCTCCGGAAATAAGAAAGATAATAATCACTGGATACCCCTCTTTGCAGAACGCCGTTGACGCACTCAACAAAGGCGCCCACGCCTACATAATGAAACCGTTTGATATGGACAATGTCCTCAGAACAATAGAAGAGCAACTGAAGAAACAAGAAGAAGAGAAAAAATACGGTAAAGAGAAGGTCACAGAGTTCATTGAAACACGCGTCAAAGAACTGAAAGAAGAGACAGCCGCGCAGAAGAAACCGCGCTAGTCTTCTTTGCCTGCAAGTCAGAGGCAAGGCTTTCAGCGAGGACTCCTTTGGAATAGACAAGAGTGCTAGAGGTTAATATTTGAAGTGACTCTGAACCGACTACTGAAAAGCCCAAGGGCAATCTCTACAAACTGCTTCAGCGTCCAACTCGTGAAATCAATGCTGACCTCACAATTCTAATATCCCGGGCATAGAATCGCACAGACACAAAGCCTGTTTCCTCCTTAGTGATGTACGGCCAAGTTGGAGTATCCGAGCTGCGCGCAGCGCGCGCTGGTTGGTTGTTGGAAAGTTTTCCGTTTAACCGTCTTTAACCCTACGAGCGTGCGCGCTTTAAAGGGTGTATCAGAGTAATGCGTAACATAGGAAACGATGATTTACAAGAGCGAGGTGAGATGTCTCCCGAAAACTCGCTTTTGACTCGACATTTTGTATGTCTCCGATATATCATGAACGACAAGACGCTTAAAATAATATGTCGAAAGTGTAGCACAAGAACACAACTGGAAACGAGAGTGCAAAAAGTTAAGGTGTAGGAGATTTCTTCCGAAGAGGCACAATAGCGCGCGCTTTCAGGCTACTTTTACGGTTTCCTCTCTTCCTTGATCTGCAGCTATCCTTCTGAAGATCTTTTCGAGTTCGTGTTTGGATTGGCTATCGCTTCTGGTGAACAATGCCAAGAATTCCTCGGCAGAGCGGTTGGAGCCGTAACGTTTGGATAAGAGCGTGCCGACCAAACTCAGAACCATGTCTGCGCCATCTCCTGAAACCTCTCTTAAGCCGTTGTAGAAGGTTTCGGGATCGTCTATTAGAACCTCGTACGGGTCTTTGCCGAATTTCTGTTTCAAGTGAAAAGATATTATTATTGCTTGAAATGTCGATCCCATACTCTCGGTTGTTGCTTCGCTGAATATTTTCTGCACGGTTCCAGAAAGAGAACCATTGCAGTGCTTTTGTTTCGGCTTCATTTTCAGTTCCGCACCGCCATGTTGTCTTAAACAATCTATTGCTTAGCGCGCGCGCTCTTGGCTAATGTCTTCTCTTTGCACACAAAGACCAGCCAAGTCAGGTTTGAATTCTTATTCCGCTGTCAGTGATTTCGTAGGGTGCCGTTTTCTTTTCGTGGTCAGAGCCTCGAGTCTTCAGTACCAACATCTCCCTTCCCATCCTGTCTTTGATTTCAAAATAGCGCATAATGATGATGTTGTCTGTCAGGGTTGAAAGTTCGGATGATCTCACTGCTTCGATGGCTCCATAGGTTGATGTTAGGACCACCGTTATCCCTTTCTGCTTTGCCAAGAGCTGAAGATATCGTCCAAAGTTGATGAAGTCCTTCTTTGTCATCAGATGCCGCATTGCTGTGATGGGATCAAAGGCAAGGACGGTGGGTGTATAACGGTCCACCATGTCCTTGAGAATCTTGTAGTATTGAAGAGGGGTAAGTGCCTCAGGCACATAAGAGTCAATGACGAAGTCGTCACTCAGCATCTGCGGGTCCAAACCTACACCCTTCATGGTCCTTATGATCTGACCGATAGGCTCTTCTAATGAGATGAACAAGGCTCTCTCTCCTTTCAGGACACTTGCAGCCAAGAACTGCAGGCACATTATCGTTTTGCCAATGCCGCTTGCACCCTCAAGTATAGTCACTGACCCGCGGAAGACACCGCCATGCAGCATTTTGTCCAATCCTTCCACGCCAGTGGAGATTTTCTTCGTCGGGGAATCAAGAATATCCGCTCTCTTCGGCAACAAGATTGGTCCGATTCCGCCGTATTTTACGTCCATAAGATACTCGAAGGATGTGCGGTCTAAAGGAGTTCCTCTCATCTTAGCGATTGTGAGTCTCCTATTTGCTGAGCTTGTTTTATCCATGTGAGTCAGAAGAATAACGCCATCTGCGACAAATTCCTCCATGCCTAATCCTGTCTTGCTTTCGCCATATGGGATTTCACCCAGTACCAGCGTTGTAACACCAAGGCTTTTTGTCACCTTACCTAAGACAGTGTGAAGGAATATGCGTGCCTCAGCGACGCCCATAGCCTGCAGAAGAGCGCTCAATGAGTCGATAACAAGTCTCTTCGCCTTCAACTCACTGACTGTTTCCACGATCTTTTCCGCAATCATTTTCAGAGCATCCTCGCCGCGCATCGTCACCATGTCGATGAACTTGAAGAGTCTTTTGCTCTCCAAATTCCTCATGTCCATACCAAGCGAAAGCATATTCCTGTAGAAGTCGTCTCTGTTCTCGGCAAACGAAACATAGACTCCCTTTTCACCATACTTCACAGCGCCGTTATAAAGAAACTGCATCGAAAGAATAGTCTTGCCACTTCCTGCGTTTCCCGTCAACAGGATAAGGCTACGAGCTGGGAAGCCTCCTCCCAGAATCTCGTCAAGTTCAACGATTCCCACAGGAATCTTCTTCGATTCAGTCGGCTTATCTGACAACGACCGCTTGGAAACAACGTCAGCTTTCTTTCTCGACTTACTTGCTGTCCATTTCACCGAAACTGCGGGGGGTTTCTCAAGCTTCAAACTCATAACAGATCCCTACATTTTTCAGCTTTAACCAAACGGTTCACCGCTCGAACATGAGTCGTTTATGAAAAAAAGAATCAGATTACTAAGATTTGAAATTCAGATTCCGAATACGAAAAACTCGCGCATTCCTTTCGCTAGCGCGCGCTCCCGACATGAGAACTCGATCGATCTGTGCAATGTGTCATAGGACAATAGTTTCGACTCTGAACTGAAAAGCTTATGAATCAACACAATCGATTCACAAGCATTTAATCCTTCAAACTCAGACTCAAGAGCCAGTATTCGACAGTCCGCATATCATGCTTCAGGTTGCGTAAAGAGTGGATGATTTGAATGGTTGGACCTATCGTTGAGTCTTCTACAGAGACAGTTCTAAATGTAACCCAGGCAGAAGCAATTAGAGTCTTGCACGTTGATGATGACTCTGCCTTCATAAAAGTTGCGAAACAATGCTTGGAAACGCAAGGCGAATTTGAAGTAGACACAGCGTCTTCAGTTGACGAAGCCTTGGAAAAATTGAAGAAAACGGATTATGATGTTATTGTTTCTGATTATCAAATGCCCGGCAAAGATGGTCTTGAATTCTTGAAAGAACTGCGAGAAAAGGGAAACACCGTTCCGTTCATTATTTTCACTGGAAAAGGCAGAGAAGAAATAGCCATGAAAGCACTGGCCCTGGGTGCTTCGGGATATTTCACCAAACAAGGTCAACCAGAAACAGTCTATGGTGAATTAGCACATAGTATACGCCAAGCCACACAAAGAAAAAAGACAGAAACGACGATATGGGAAAGAGAGCAGAGACTGAGAGCAGTATTTAGTTCGTCACCCGATGCCGTAGCCGTGAGTGATTTGCATGGAAACATCCTTGATTGCAACGAAGCAGCATGGAAAATGCTTGGATTCTCATCCAGGGAAGAATTGATTGGCAAAAGCAGTTTCGATTTTATTGCGCAAAAAGACCGCCAAAAAGCATATGAGACTCTGAAGAAAACGCTAGAACAAGGAACAACAAGGAACTTAGAATATACTCTGTTGAATAAGGATGGAGAGGAGTCTCGGGGAGAACTTTCTGCAAGCATCATGAAAGATTCCTCGGGCAACCCCTCAGGTTTTGTGAGCATAATGAGAGACATCACCGAACGCAAGAATGCGGAGGAAGAAAAAAGCAGGCTTCTTCATGACCTTCGTGAACGTTTAAAGGAGCTCAACTGTTTTTATGGTATGTCAAGGCTTTTTGAAAAATCTGACATTTCGTTAGATGACGTTTTTCGAAAAGCGGCTGACCTGCTTCCCCCTGCTATGCAATATCCAGACATTGCATGTGCAAGAATAGTTGTTGAGAATCGAGAGTTTTCGACGAAAAACTTCAAGGATACCAGATGGAAGATGCAGGCTGACATTGAAATATTTGGAAAAGAGGTTGGCTCTGTGGAAGTCCGTTACCTTGAAGAGCGGCCTACAATTGCTGAAGGCCCCTTTCTGAACGAAGAAAGACTCTTAATAGATGCCGTTGCAGAAAGATTGGGAAAAATCACTGAACGGAAGAAAACAGAACAAACGTCGAAAGAGTCGGGAGAGAGATTAAGGAGCATTGTTGAAAACTCAAGTGACCAGATATTCATGTTAGATAGAGACTGCAAATTTTTATCAATAAATAAGACAGCGGCAGATCTTTTCAGGATGCCTCCTCAAGAGATGGTCGGCAGGCCAATGTCTGAGGTATT
>Ga0181524_10000906_pt1 | contig 35100 bp, 31 predicted proteins | sample PEATcosm2014_Bin_34_FD_119761 | JGI IMG/M metagenome (GOLD analysis project Ga0181524, IMG submission 119761) | Peatland microbial communities from MTU Mesocosm Facility, Houghton, MI, USA - PEATcosm2014_Bin05_60_metaG | ecosystem: Environmental > Terrestrial > Soil > Wetlands > Peat | place... | reverse complement strand
TCGAGGCTCTCTGTCGCACCGTCGCGGAATGCTTCAACCGCCTGTCACGAAAGGAGGACCTCCTCCACGGCATTTCCATCAACCCTCAATCCTTTTCAGTCACCCTTCATGACCAAACTGCTCAGGTTATTCCACGCGAACAGTTATCCGCGGGCGAGAAGCAGATCCTTGCCATTTCCATACTATGGGGCTTGTCCAAGACCTCGGGTCGCCCACTGCCAGTCATCATCGACACCCCGCTCGGCCGACTAGACAGCCAGCATCGCATGAATCTCGTGCAGAACTACTTTCCACACGCGGGTCACCAAGTCATCCTGTTATCAACTGACACCGAAGTGGACAAACCCCTTTTTGAGGAATTGAAGCCCTACGTGTCACACTGTTACAACCTCGTTTACGACACCCAGGAACGACGAACGTATCCCAGGGAGGAGTACTTTTGGAAGGACCACGCGGATGCCTGAATTAACCTTGCGCAAGGTTCCGTTCACAGACGATTCCGACAACCGCCTTCGGACCCTCAAGGCCCGTACGGGCCTCGATCGCAACTACCTTTGCCGGCTCGGTTTCTGCCTCTCGCTGGAGGAGCCAGGTGTACCCTCACCACTGCCAGAAGACCTCAAGGCTGCTCGCGAGATCGACAGATATACCCTCCTCGGCCAGAACGGTCAGGCTTACATTGCCCTGTTGCTCGTGTGGATGGAAAGTAACCACATCCCGATGGCCTCCTCTGCCCAAGTGAACACCTGCTTCGTTGCCCACATGGACCGCGGCGTGGAACTGATCACCACCAGGCTCAGAGGCTTGGCTGACATTCCCGGCCTCCTACCGAAACGCACCACCGTCCCGCCGCCGGTGCCACCGCCCTCGCTTGTCCCGCAGTCTTAAACCGCCAACGAGACTATGGCGCCTCCACTGAAATTGCCAATCTACCTTGACCACCACGCCACCACCCCATTGGACCCACGCGTCCTCGAGGCGATGCTGCCCTATTTCACCGAGGTTTTTGGCAATGCCGCCTCAAAGAACCACGCCTTTGGCCGGGACGCGCACCGCGCTGTCGAGAGTGCCCGTGAGGTCTTGGGCAGGGCAATCAATGCCCGGCCCCAGGACATCTGCTTCACCTCTGGCGCCACCGAGTCCGTCAATCTCGCTATCAAAGGATTCTTCCACGCCAGCACAGGAACTCCACAGCACTTCATCACGGTAGTTACCGAGCATCCAGCCGTGCTCGATTCCTTCCGGAGAATCGAGTCCGAAGGCGCAGAGGTCACCTACCTTCCCGTGGACGCACAGGGATTGCTCGACCCGAAGCAGATAGCCGACGCCATCCGTCCCCATACCAAAATGGTCAGTGTCATGGCGGCCAACAACGAAATCGGAGTCCTCCAGCCATTGAAGGAAATCGGGGCGATTTGCCGGGCGCAGAACGTCTTTTTCATGACGGATGCCACCCAGGCACTCGGTAAGATCCCGCTCGACGTCCAATCGCTCAATATTCACCTCCTCGCGTGCTCAGCACATAAGATTTATGGCCCGAAGGGGACCGGCGCTCTTTACTGTCGCCGGAGCAATCCCAACGTCTCCCTACTGCCGATCATCGATGGCGGAGGCCATGAACGAGGGCTGCGTTCAGGAACCCTCAACGTGCCCGGCATCGTCGGCTTCGCCAAAGCCATAGACCTCTGTGTAAAGGAAATCAAGACCGGCCAGCCTCGCCTTCGCGAGCTCCGCGACCGGTTCTATCAGGACCTCAAAACCTCAATTCCGGACATCAAGCTCAACGGCCACCCAGACAAGCGCCTTGCTGGAAATCTCAACGTCTGCATTCCAGGGTTAACGAGCGAATCTCTCGTGATCGCGTTGACCAACGACGTAGCGCTATCAACTGGTTCCGCTTGCACCACGGCGGCCGTCGAACCTTCCCATGTCTTAAAGGCGCTAGATTTGTCCAACGCCGAGATCCACTCCTCGATTAGAGTTGGTTTCGGGCGCATGACAACTCTGCCCGAAGTCACCCTTGCAGCATCTCTCATCATCGCTGAAATTCGTCGGCTTCGCAGCCTGGTTTCCGGGGCATGACCAGACGTCCTAGACCGCAAACACCCTGATGGCTGCTTCCACCAGCCGTCGCCCCCAGGCTTCCACGTCGGTCAGTTTCCACTGTTGGAACTCAGAGACCTCGCGCGTCATCAAGCAGTTAGATTTCTCGAGCGATGTCCTCTTCTTCACGAATGGCAGGTTCCTATCGGCGATATTCGTATTGGGATCCAAGATCGTGAGATTTCCGATCCCGTGCTTCACGGGCTCTAAAGTCATGTCAACGTCTGCCTGCTTGGCGCGCTGCGGATAAAGGTGCTCAATTGTCGTGCTTTCGAGGTCGAAAGGTCGTGCATGGTCTTCCTGCTTCAATCGTCCGACAACTCCACCCCGGCATGAGTTGGCGAACCAGTTCCAGTTCTCTTCAAGGGTCACCAGCAAGCACTTCAGTTCCCTGTTGCCCCCGTCTTGGTCATATTTCATCAAATCCAGCTGCACTCGAAACACCTGCTCAGACGCACGCCTATCCAGGAGATCCTGTAACGCCGTTCTGAGCATTTGCACTCGAAAGGCTGCGGCCTTGCAGCAAATCTGCTTCGCATATAACAAATATGCCTGCAACATAGGTGTGACATGAGCGTCGCAAATGACCTTGTACCGGAAAAAGAATTTCGACAGGACGTCCACAAGTTCAACGAAGTGCCGCTCCCTCAGGGAACAAGCCGCATATAGGAGCGGCATACACTGGTTGTGCTTGAGACTACTCACTAGTAGCCTCAACCGGTTAGCCTGCCACTGCTGAGGCGGCGAGAACGCGATTACCGGCCACTCTCCTTGGCTCAAATCCCGTAGTATATGCACCGCCTTGTGAAATCTCCGCAATTCCCGCACGACCTGTGTCGCGTCATACCTGTCTGGAAAGAACTTTCTACGGAAATCATCGAAAAGAGCACCCTTTCGAGGGGCCTCGCCTTGCCATGCAGCGTAGTACCATCGGAGAAAGTCTTTCGTCTTCTCTGGGCGGTCGCTCTGAATGTTATCCCAGATGCCCTCCGCTTCCTGAAGCTCCCTCTTTGTCGACGCCGAATCTAGGTGGCCCAGAGTATGCGCGCGCAACAAATCCGCCTCATTAAGACTCAAACCTCGGTCGTTCATGATCTGAAAAACACGATATGCGTCCGGTCTGTCAGACGTGGCCAAGAAGACGATCAAACAGCATTCGTTCAATACCCCTTCCAACCGCACCAACTGCTCCACTTTCTCACGCGGCCTCTTCGCCCCGCTCAGTATGCGACCCAACATCTTATCGAGCGCCTTCCGGGCCTCCAGGAGGCGATTGTGGGAGTGCCTGGCCGGCGCAGGAGCCTCATCGCGCTTTGTTATCAATCCTTTGAAAAAATCATAATCGTATCGCGACAACGTAAGCCGGTCATGCTCCTTTGGCACCATATCCTCCGTGTCCTCGAGGACAAGGTACTGTTTCCGCAGGTTTTCAATCCGAAGGTTGATGGCCTTTTCAAGTTCGGGATTGCGCATCCTCAGGGCTTCGTACATGCGTATCACACGAGACGCAAGTAGAACAAAAGTCGTAAGCCGCTGCTGCCCATCCACGACATCGTTTGTGACGACGCTTACTCCCACTTCACGCCCGTGGGAGCCCAGAATTCCTCCGAAGAAGTGTTGTCGGCTGGGATCAGACGCATCACGCAAAAAGGTTTCTTCGATGTCTCGGCAGAAGTCGCCGATCTGTTCGTCGTCCCATGAATACCCACGTTGGAAGCGGGGCACAACGAATGTGTAACGTCTGTTCCTGAACAGTTCACCCACGGTGATGCAGTCCGATTTTATTTCCATCGTAGCACTCCCTCACATTACGTTAACTGCCGCGATCTCTTCTGATTTCATCTGAATAGTTCTGGCATCCCGGTCCCCAATGCCCCTGCAAACCTGGCCAGCATATCAACGGTCACGTTCTGTTCACCTCGCTCCACGTTGCCCACGTAATTGCGGTGGCAATCCACGCGCTCGGCGAGTTGCTCTTGGCTCAGCCCCATAGCAAGACGGCGCTTGCGGATTTCGTTTCCCAAACGCCTACGATGCTCTGGAATACCAGGCGGAGCCACGACAACAGCACACCACAATGCTGCATGGTCTTCTACCCACTAGAATAGTGCGCTGAGGCCTCCTCCACGCGACGGAATCGGACGCCTGTCTGCCCGGTTACTGGCGATACTCCCATTAAAGCTGGCCTTCCCGAGCAATGCCATCAGCGCCTTTTCTCAGGTCCCATGCTCAGTCTTACCGACGGTGGCGACCCTCCTAAACATTGCCCTGAACGACCGACCTCTGCAACGCCCGCACGGTCCCGGCAAACAAACCGCTCCTTGTGATGCAGCAACTGCCGTTGTGTCGAGTGGTCGAACACCTGAACCCAACGAGTCCTTAAGTTGACCTTGATTCGCTGATGAAGCTCCGGGAGATCCTTTTCAAAATCGTCGTATACAAGGAATGTGACCTTGCCGGACGCCTTGTGCAGCTTCACAACGTCCGCCTGCGCCACATCCCCGAATAGTGAAACTGCACATCCGACATACGCCCTTAGTACCGCGGGCAACTGATCCACGAGGCTCCGATGCAAATAGAGAGCCTGTTCATCCTGCCACCCGATCTTCAAATCCTCGCACGCCAGCTCGATTTCGCCCGGGTCGCCAGCCGCATACAGCAATTCCAGCCCCTTCTCCAGCCCCCGCGTGTAATTCCCGAAAAAGGCCCGGATGTCCAGGCGTAAGCTCGTGGACAAATGCCCGAATGGCACACGTTTCCTCAGATTTGCCATTGCCAGATAAACCAATAAGTCCCGACGCCGATTTTCGGCCGCCATCTGGATCTTTCCCCCATCGCCACGTCGAGAAAGTAGATTCAATGCCCGCTTTGGAGAGCGGATTCTTTCTCGGACCTCCCCCAATCGCGGGAACTCCTCTGCCTCCGGCATCCGCCCGAGTTGAAGCGCCATGCTCCAGTATGCCTCCAGCAACTCCCGGTTTTCCTCGTAAAGGGTTTCCCAGCGGGGCCTAGCAGGCTGTCCTACCCCAAAGCGGGCTTTGACCGACGCCCAATCAACCCCTTGGGCACCCCCGCCCTGAACGAAAGCCCGGAGGGCTCTTCTGGACGAGCCGAGCGTCTCGCCTATATCGCTCAACCTCCCGAATTCACTCGCCTCTGGAACCCTGCCCAGTTTCAGAGCGAGATTCCCGAACTCATCGAGGAGATCTTTGTGCTGTTCATAGAGCGTCTTCCACAAGGTCTTCGGCCCACCGAGTCCGAGACGCGCACTCATTTGTGTCCAGTCGATCATCCGCCGACTACGCGCCGACAAGAAATCCTGCAGCTCCGTGGATTCCCGGAAGACGTAAAAGACTCCAAGGGCGGCAGGAACGGCCGTCGTTTCCAGTGCATCTTCGACCAACTGCTGCAGCTCCTGCTGCTCGAAGCACTTCTGGAAAGTGTTCCGCTGCGTTACAACGCCGTCAGCATACCGTGCTCCACGCTCCGCCTCCACTGTCTCTCGGATCAGCCCCGAGACCACCAGCAGCCGCCTCGCGTAACGATAGGCATCCACCAGGGCCTCGATCCTCTCAGCCGGGTCCTCAATCACGTTGAGCACGTAGCCGAGGTTCACCACATCAGCGAGCTGCTTCGATGCTTCTCGCCGATAGGCGGGATCCCACCCCTCTGCCGAGTAGCCAAGCGCCTGCAAACCGCGCACATCCGCACCCTGGCCGCACCCATAATCGAAAAACGACCCCCCAGGCTTTAACAGCCCGTACTCTAACAATCCTTTGACCGGCTTTGAAAGCTCATACCGCGTTAACGCCGTTTTGTGCCGCTGAATCACGACTGCCGTCTCCTCGGTTTTCTCGGCCGCATCCTCCGCTCGCAGCAATGCATGACCCCGAGTCACGAGCCCCTTCGACCTGAGTAGATTCTCCCAATTCAGCCTGAAGCCGATAGTCGAGGTATCTTCGTACAACCCCGCCGCCTCTTCAGCGTGCGTGAGCGCCTCAAACCGCGCACACAGCGGATGCTCCGCTGGCAGGAAACTCTCCTTCCGGTGCAGTATCGGCGGGTTCACGCTGTCCCGGTAATCCGTGCGACGCGCCTTTCCCGTTACCAAGTCCACCGTCACGGCGCGGCGCAGGGCAGGATGTGCATCCGGAATGAAATCAGGGTACGAAAGAAACGAAACCTTCAACTCCTCCGTCCTGAACTTCACCAAGTTGAACTCGACCGAAACCTCATAGCGCTCTTCCAGCTCTCCCAGGAAAACCTCCAGCGGCTCCTCCAAGCGCGCGTCCTTATCTCGATACAAATAAACAGCGCCCGGGAGGCGCTTCCCAAACCCGATCCGGCCCACGTGTCCCCGGTACTCCGTCAAATCCATACTTCTAATGGGCTCAACTATATCATCGGATCAAAACAGAATAAACTCTCGACGCGAGATCGCCTTCCGGTGCGGGCCCATCGCCACGAGCATCCGCCCAGGAATTACCCTTCATCTGATGGCGCCTTTCGGCTGAGGTGCAACCTCTGGAGAACATGGTGAACATCGGCTCCGACTCGACGCCCATCCTCGTCCCTCAGAATATCGAGTTCGAAGTGCTTCCCCCCGTAATGGATCCGCAGCAACATCTGGATCGACAAGAGAACGATACGGCTGCTGAGAGCGATGATCTCTGGCTCGGGAGACGTTCTGCCGCTCCATCCTACCGAGCAATCATCCGGCATCGGAAACCTCGCTGACCCGTGGGCGAATCTGTTCCGCACCTTCCGAACAAAATCGAGACCGACGCCGCTCGGTCCCATATGTCGCGGCAGCGCTCCCGATCTCAGCAGCCGCCGGTAATTCGGCTGACGTGCTACGAGCCGCCGCATCTCCTCCAGAACGTCTGGGTAGGTTGCTACCGGCCGGGCCGCCCGCAGAAAGAACAGCACCCGATGGACCAGACCGTTTGCCCCGTTCGATCTCAGATTCGCCGGAATCGAGGGCGGCCCAATTACGGTTGCAGCAGTCTCAAAGGCACCCCAAGTGAACTGGAAAATGGTTAGCTGCGTCGCCAGCCGCGAGAGTAACTCACTCCGAGCATCCTCGTATTCCATAACGCTCTCGCAGTAGAAGACGTCCTCGCCACCGGTCACCACCTCGACCTTTTTCACTCCGGAGGCGAGGTTCAACCACTCCGCAGCGTCGTTGAACTCGAGCGTTTCCCCATCTTTAACGTACGTCACCGGATCGTGACGCCACAGGCCCGACAGCGTAAACGACAGCATCTCACAATGCTCTTGGAGCTCCACAAGGTCCGTGCCCGATCTGCTCATCGGCTCATCAGAAGTCAAGACGCAAGGACATGCAAGTGCAAAAGAAACGCATTCATTTAGTTCCCACAGCATCGCGGCCACCCCCCGCCCCTGGACGATTCCCGCGCCCCGCCAAGAGCCGTGAGTTGCGCTCGCCGGGCGCTATGACTCCGTCCGCTGGGCGTGGCGAGCCACCGCGCCAACTCACGGCACTTGTCGCTTCCCCAGGGCGCCTGACTCGCCGGCTTTCCTGTCGCTCCAGATCGCTCCATTCCGCCACCGCCAGTCCCGGCCATTACCCCCTCCACCCAGCCGGGACTGGCTGCTGCTCCATTCCGCGCTCCTACGCTGCAGGAAACCGCCGAGACAGGCGCTCCCCCGGCCAGCGCATCACCAGGCCTAGCTCCGGAAACGCTCGCAAGCTCGCTGGCCTCCGCCGCGGCCCGGTCATGCGCTGGCCCCCAAGATTCGTCTGGCCTCTGTCCCGGCCCCACTCCGCGCAGCCGACATCTGGGAACCCCTCCTGGCGCTCGCCGACGCCGCTGGCGGAAAGTGGCCTGAGCGCGCCCGCCAGGCGGCGGTGAATCTGAGCGCCGGCGCCGAAGAAACCAGCCCAATCGGCTCGTTGTTGATGGACATTTTCATAGTCTTTACGATGCTGCGCGCCGAGCGCCTGTTGACCCGAACGCTCCTGCAGAGTTTGAACCGGTTTGCCGACCGGCCTTGGGCGCAGGGGCGGCGTGGCAAAGACGTCACCGATCTCTGGCTGGCAGCGCGGTTGCGCCCTTATGGAATTCGGCCAACCTCAATTCGCCTGGGCGAGTTGGTAGGCCGAGGGTATGCCAAGGAGGACTTCCTCGAAGCCTGGAGGCGGTATATCCCCCTGTCTGAGGTCCAAGCCCCCAGCCCTCGAGCCGTGGAAATGGCGCCACCAGAAGCAAGTGTCAGCCCTCACTCTTGACACAAGCACCAGGAAAAGGGCGGGCTGCCGTCGGCCCAGTCCCAGCAAGCGAATGGTCAGACCATAGCCTGGGACGGTGCAGGCACCCAAGCGATCGCGGACTGGGCCTTCTTCCCCGGCCAGCCGAACCCGCTCGGCCTCTGCGGCGTCACACAGGAAAAAGGCCCAAGCGGAGCAGTGTGGCGGCCTCGCGCATGCGTTTGTCGGTGGCCAAATGCTTGACTTGGCCGACGGTGGCGGTCATTGTTTACTTGTGAATGGCACTGCGATTTCGCTGGGAACTTCCGATCCTGGGCTGGCGAGCGAGAAGACCGGGCAGGAACTGATCCGCTATTGGCTGGACCGGTGTGATGATTTCATGGACCAGCAACGAAAGAACCTCGTCGAGCGGGAACCCTCCCCTCGGGAGTTAGCGGAGCACATCGACAGCCTGAAGTTCATGATCCGGGTCACGCTCTCCTTGCAGGCCTTGGTAGCCGACCCGGATTCCCCCGCGCGACGATTCGCGCGGGAAATCTCCGGCAAGCTCCTGCAGTTGCAGGCGTCACTCGAGTTGTTCCTCAACCCGATGACCGACGCGGAGGCGGATACTGTCCTGGCGGCTGCCTTTCCCAATGGATCCGGAACTTGAGGCCCTGCTGAAGAGTTACGACGCTTTCATGGAGGCGCGTGGCGGCTCGAACGAAGGGCAGTTGTTCGCGCTTTATCAGTCGCGCCTCGACGACGTGGCTGCCGCCCGTCGACTTGGGCCTGAAACGCTTGACGCTGCCGTCAGAAAGAAGTATCCGCGCTGGATACGCGCCGGCCATCGTCCAAGCTCGCTTCCGCCCAAAGCCTGATCGGCCTACAACCGGGACAGTGGGAGGGACGGAATCCGCCGCGCTGAGATGCCGTTGCCACCAGGCTTGACCCCGCCGCAATCTGTGCCAAACTCCTTGGGTCGGAGCAATCTCGGCTTGCCTGTATGAACCCAACATCGGGGTCCAACATGCACCGAAATTAGGCTCTTCTAAGTGCCTGAGCACGAAGGAATTAAGCCAGTTTAGCTCAGTGGTAGAGCAACGGTTTTGTAAACCGTCGGTCCTCGGTTCGAATCCGAGAACTGGCTCCACTCGGGGATCGCGGCCAGGCTCACCGCGCGCGCGTTCCTGAGCGCGGCGTCGCAGGTTGGCGGCAGCTTGATGGGTTTGCCCTGTTCAGACCACCAGCGCGGCGTCCCGGCATACATCCAGACGCACCGATCGGAGACTGTCCGGGCCTTGCGTACGCCGGGCTGGAATGTGCCGGGAAGTGGAAAATCACCGAATTGCAGCAGAATTCGCCATTTTCTGGCACTTTTGGCTTGAATCCGTTTGACTTTGCCTCTAAGTCATAACGGCGTATGGCAAAAACATTGACAAAATCACAGATCGCCGCCTCGCTGGCGGAAACTGTCGGCGTCACCAAGAAGCAGGCTGTGGAGGGCCTGGAAGCTCTGGTGGCTCTGGCCTACAAGAACGCTAAAAACTCCTTTACGATCCCCGGCCTGGGCAAGCTTGTCCTGGTCAATCGCAAAGCGCGCATGGGCCGCAACCCGGCCACAGGCGAGCAGATCAAGATTCCAGCCAAGCGCGTGGTGAAGTTCCGCGTTGCCAAGGCCGCCAAGGACGCCATCCTCGGCGTCAAGTAAGGCGGAGCGCTCGGTCAGTTCGTTGCACACAGCAAAGCGGAGGACGGATATCCTTCGCTTTTTGCTTTTCGGGAGCCGTGGTGAGGCTCACTGCCTCAAGGCCTCGGCCACGGTTGCGAGCGCCTTCCCGATGTCCTCTGCCGAGACCATGAGGTTGGTCACCGCGCGAATGGTGTCGGCGCTGGTGGCCAGGACAAGGACGCCTCGGGGCTTGAGGCGGTCCGCGAGTTGCTGGGCGGGCATGGCCAGCACCCGAAAGCGCACGATATTCGTCTCGACGGCCGCCGGGTCGGCTCCCAGCCCGGGGAGCACGGCCAGGCCCGAGGCCAGGGCTTTGGCATTGGCATGGTCCTCGGCCAGGCGGGCGCGATGATGGCGCAGCGCGTAGAGCGCGCCCGCGGCGATGATGCCCGCCTGCCGCATGCCCCCGCCGAACATCTTCCGGAAGCGGCGGGCGCGTTCGATGAAACTCTTTGGCCCGGCCAGGGCCGAGCCTACCGGGGCCCCCAGCCCCTTGGAAAAGCAAACGCTCAGGGTGTCAAATGGCGCGGCGTACTCGCGCTCCGCGATGCCCGTGGCAATAGAAGCGTTCCAGAGGCGCGCGCCGTCCAGATGCATTCGCAGGCCGTGTTTGCGGGCCGCCATCTCGACCTCTTTGATCTGCCCGACCGACCAGATTTTGCCGCCGCCCCGGTTATGGGTGTTCTCGAGGCAGACCAGCCGGGTGGGCGGGAAATGGGGGTCCACCGGGCGCAATGCTCCCTCGATGTCCGCCCCGGTGAAAACGCCGCGCTGGCCGTTGAGGCAGCGGCACATCACGCCGGACAAGGCGGCCGGGCCGCCGCCTTCGTAATAATAGATGTGCGCATTGGCATCGACCAGTATCTCGTCGCCCGGCTCGGTATGCGCGCGCACTGCCAGTTGGTTGGCCATCGTGCCGGACGCGGTGTAAAGCGCCGCCTCCTTGCCCAGGAGGGCGGCAGTTTCCGCCTCCAGTTCCTGCACCGTCGGGTCATCGCCAAACACGTCATCGCCGACTTCCGCCCGGGCCATGGCCTCCCGCATCGGCGGAGTCGGCTTGGTCACTGTGTCGCTGCGCAAATCAATCACCGGCCAGGTTCCGTCTCTCATGCCGGGATCATGGGAGAACGCGAGGCGAAGCGAAAGGAGAAACACAGGCCTGCTAGAGTCCTTGAAGTTCAAAACACGGTGTAAACAGGTCAAGTTTTCGGCAGACACGAATTGCATGAATTAACACGAATTCGTGGACAATTCGTGAAATTCGTGTGAATCCTGATCTGAGGCGGTGCCTCGCCAGAAAACGATTCCATAATTCTCGGGCGCTGGTTATGATGCACCCATGCCAGTTTTTGAACAGGCGTAGGTTCCATGAATCCTTTTGTGGCGCCTCAAACGGACTCGAAGCCCTCCCTGCGGAGCTGGTTCGCAGCACGGGCCGGGCTGGTGGTATTCCTGCTCACGCTGGCGCTGGGTTTGGCGGCGGTGGCATGGCACGCCAATTCGCGCGCCAAGGCCGCCCGCCGGTTCGCACGCATCGAGGCACAGGCCAGAGGCGCTTGGGTGCGGGGCCAACTCAAGCACGCAGTGGCGGCGCTGCAGGTGCTCAGCGTCCTGGCCCGGCAGAGCGGCGGCGCCATCCCCAACTTCCAAAAGGCCGGGGCGGACTTGATGGCCTCCTGGCCCGACCTGGCCACGCTCGAGCTCCAGCCCAAGGCCGTCGTCAGCGACATCGTGCCCCGAGCCGGGTACGAGCGGGTCATTGGATTCAACGTCCTGAAGGACCCGGCGCAGTCTCCCAGCGCCCAGGCCGCCATCCAGAGGCACGCGCCCACCGTAGCCGGGCCGTTGAAGCTCTATCGTGGAGAACCCGGCATTGTCTTGCGAGCGCCCATCTTTCAACGTGGACGCGACGGCCGCGAAGTCTTTTGGGGCTTTGTGGCCGTATCGATGCGGTTGACGGGGCCGCTGGCCCGAGCGCGGACCGATGAACTCCAGCAGGCAGTGCAGCAGGAGTTAGGGGCGCAAGACTTCACCTCCAGCCCCGCCCCGGCCCCGCCCGGCGGTTGGAGCAACAAGGCCAAGGCAGCCCTCGAATCCCTGGGGGTGCTCGTCGTGGCCGGTCTGCTTTGGTTCTTAGCGCATCTGCTCAAGAGCGGCTACTCGCTCGAGGCGGCCCTGGCCGACGCCAACCGACGCCTGGCCAGCTTTGCCGCCGAGCGAAAACAGGCCCAGGAGGATTGGCGCAGCGCCAAGGAAGCCGCCGCCGCCGCCCAGGCCCAACTCAAACAGACGCGCGCAGCCTTGCAGCAGGCAGAGTCCGCCCGTCTGGAATGCCAGGCGCGCCTCCAGGCGGGCGAGCGCGCCAACCAGGAAACCATCCAGGCCCTCGACGCCAGGCTCAAGCAAGCCGAACTCAACGCCCATGAACTCCAAGAGCGGCTCGAGGCCACCGTCCGCGCTGCGGACACCGCGGCCCGCGCCACGCAGGCGGAACTCGAGGAGGCGCGCGCGGCACTGCGCCAGGCCCGCGAGACCCTCCGCCAACTCCAATCCCCTCCGGACCCGGCCGCCCAGCCAGAAAAAGACGCCCCCGCCCAAGCCCCGCTCGAGCAGGACCCCGCGGCTCCTACCGACCTGGAGTCCCCCACTGATGCCGTCCTGAATCCGCCGGAGCAGACTGGCGAGAGCCGCCCCGCCCCCGTGGACAAGCTCCCCGCGCCCCAGGCTGTCGCCCCTCCTGCTCCGGCCGGTCCCGAAGAGAACCCGCCGGCGCCTGAGCCGCCGCCCCAAATCCCGGCCCAGGCGCCCGAGCCGCCGCCTGACACACCCAAGGCCGCCCCCGAGGCCAGGCGCAAAAAGACCCGTCGCGAAGCCGAGCTGGATCTGTTCTCAGCGCCGGTTAATCCCGCGCAACTGCGCAAGGCCGTGAACCAGATTCTGCCCCTGCTTGCCGGCCAGGACCCCGGCGCCGGAGACTGCCTCAAAGACAATCGCGCCCTCTTCCAATCCGCCTTCACCTCCGAGGCATACGCCGAGTTCGAGCAATCCATCAAGAAGCGGGACTTTGACTCAGCACAAGAGCAACTGAAAAGAGCCGTGAAAAAACACGGCATTAGTTGAATGACCATGAGCAAGCACCGGGCCGCGCATCTGGAGAGGATCGAGGCTGCGCACCGCCTTGGCGATTCCTCCCGCGCTGACGCTGCCTCGCCATTCCTCGATAATGCTCTCCCAAGCTATGCCGCTGGCGACCTGCTCGAGCACATCCGAGGTCTAATTGATTCGTTCCGCGACGTGGTAGCGGAACATGCGTTTTTTCATCCAGCGCACGGCCAGCAGGTCGTAGAACGAGGCGAAGAGGCGGTTCCATACCCCGTAATGGCTCCGGCCGGCGAAGCGGGGGTTGTTGGTGACGGCAATCTCAGTGACGGTGAAGCCTTCGATTTTGAAGAGGGTGGGCAGGAAACGGTGCATTCCTTTGAAGAACTTAAGGTTGCCGATGCACTCACGCTTGAAGGCGCGGTAGGTGCAGCCGGCATCGCTGATCTGTTCTCCCGAGAGCCGGTTGCGCACCCAGTTGGCAATCCGTGATGAGGCGATGCGGATGAAGTTGTCGCCCTGCCCGCGCGTTTGCACGCGCGTGCCGCACACGCAGTCCGACTGCCGGAGGGCCTCGAGGAATTTCGGCAGGTCCTTGGGGTCATTTTGCAAATCGGCATCCATCGTGACCAGGTATTGCCCACGCGCGGCCTTGAGGCCCGCCCAACTGGCCGCGCTCTCCCCGCAGTTGGATTGGAGCCGCTGGACACAGATGCGCGGGTCTTCGGCGGCCAGTTCCTCGAGGATCGCCCAGGACTTGTCCTTGCTGCAATCGTCGGTGATGACGATCTCGTATGGCAGCTTGAGAGGTTCAACCGCCTCGCGAATGGCGGCGATGAGCGGGCGCAGGTTCCCCTCTTCGTTGTAACAGGGAATGACGAGGCTGAGGGTGGGCGTCATCTCGTATCCTCTCGCAGGCCAGCGGCCTGCCTCATAGGGGTCCTTGGGTCCGACCAACCCAAATCCCGTCGCGGCGCCCTGCCCCGCCTCAATCCCACAGCACGATGAACCGCGCTGTCAGCGCTCAGAATGGTCTTTGGCCGATCAACCCAGGGCGTTGCCCTGGGCTGGTATGAATGACTCCCTTGGCGTCTCCACCAGGCCCGCAGTGCCTCGCGAGCGCTGTCTCTCCGGGAATTCTCTCGCGCGCCCGGAAAGGGAACTTGGATGACCGGTGTAGAGTTCATGAACAACAGAGCCTACCCCGGATTGCGCTTCTGTGTCCAGTTCGGCTGCTGGATCGGGTGCGGTTAAAAGTGTCGGTCAGCCCACGGCGCTTCTATGAACGAGGGCCTCTGCCGTTGGACATGGACCTTTTGGGCGGACTTTTCTCGATGGCGACCACGTGCAGCGGATCGATGCTTGCATACGAGAGTCGCTACCCGCGTTGCCTGCCTCCTCCACGGCGCGAGGGAGAATGCCTCAAACAGCGGTAATAATGAAAATACCCTATTCTGAACCCGCTACGTCGGCACTTTCTGGCTCAGGGAAGATGAGGGATACCCCGCCAGGTTCCGGGCAGAGGCCATTGCGCCGCTCCAGAACAAGGGTTGCCGTAAACTTGCCCGAATCGGGCTTGACATTTGCTGGAAGCACGGCCAACCTTGCTGTTGACGACGTTCTAACCTTTAGAACCCAAATGTGAGATATGAATGACTGGCGTAGTTCGTTTCCAAGACGGGAGGCTGGACGCTCCGGGCGAGGCGGCTTTACCTTGATTGAATTGCTTGTGGTCATCGCCATCATTGCGATTTTGGCGGCGATGCTCCTGCCCGCCTTGACGAAGGCGAGAACCAAGGCGCAAGGCATCCAGTGCCTGAGCAACTCCAAACAGCTCATGACGGCGTGGCGCATGTACGCGGAAGACAACCGCGATGTCTTGCCGTTTGGGTACGGCTCAGAGCCGAGCGATGCGCCTTACGTGTGGTCCGGCCCGGCAGGAAACAATTTGGACGAGGACCTCGCGGTCCCGACCGACCCGGGCAACTGGGATTATACGAACACGATTGGAAAGAGCATACTGATGCCCTATTGCGGGCACTCGTTTGGCATCTGGCATTGCCCTGCGGATATGTCCTACGGGCTGACCCCCCAGGGCGCGCGGGTGCCGCGCCCACGCAGCATGTCGATGAACAATTGGGTCGGCGGCGACGGAGACGTTGGACCCCCTTATCAAAACTGGTGCTTGGAAAAGCCCTGGCAGGTCTTCCACAAGCTCTCGGCCATGGTCAATCCGGGGCCGGCGATGACCTTCGTGCTGCTGGACGAGCGTCAGGACAGCATCAATGACGGTTACTTTGTCGTGTCGATGACCGGTTTTACCGGGGTCCCAACCGCCTCGGAAGAAATTGTGGATTTTCCCGCCAGCTATCACAACAACGCCGGCGGCTTCGGCTTCGGGGACGGCCACTCTGAAATTCACAAGTGGATGACCGGGCATATCATCCACCCGCCCACGATCACGACCACACCTGTTCCCAACAGCCCGGACGTGTACTGGATGCAAGTCCACTCGACGCGCACTCCGTAGGGGTGCCGCAGTCCACAGTCCACAAGTCGTGGCCCTTACCCAGGGTTGTCCCTTCGGTCCAACCCTGGGCTTTGTTACACAGCCGCTTTGCGGTTGGAGCCGCGCTCCACTCATGGCGGGACAGGGGGCGCCGCTATTTGTTGCGAACGCAACGGAAACCGTTTGAATCCATGGTTAAGCAGACGTCGGTCAGGCCCGGCTCATCACAGTTTCGAGACCAGGAGGCGCAATTGGGGGCGCTGCTTGACCAGGCGCCGCCTCGGAGCACCCGCTTTTCGCCTTGGTTCGGACCGCGTGGATTGTCCCGGGGACTTTCGCGGTAGTACTTGGCGGAGTAGAAATCGTTGCACCATTCCCATACATTGCCTGCCATATCATAGAGGCCCCAGGCATTGGGTTTGCGCTGGGCGGCGGGGTGTGGCCCGGACTGGGAATTGCCTTCAAACCAGGCAAAGGACTTGAGTTCCTCGGGATTGTCCCCGAAATAGTAGGTGGTGGTGCTGCCTGAGCGGCAGGCATACTCCCACTCCGCCTCAGTGGGCAGGCGATAGCCGTTGGCCGAGAAATCGCACGCCCATCGGTTAGTGTCATAGCAGGGCTTGAGGCCCTCGCGGAGCGAGCGCGCGTTGCAAAACCTTGCTGCGGCCGACCAGGTGACCTGCTCGACGGGGTTCTTGGGATGCTTGCGCCGGGATGGGTTTGTGCCGGTGACTCTCTGATAGACTTCCTGGGTGACCTCATATTGATCCATGAGGAAGCCATCCACTTTGACCTGGTGGGCGGGTTTTGTGTCAATGGGGCCTTGGTCGGAGCCCATGATGAATTGGCCCGAGGGTATGGAGACCATGTCCATGCCGCAGGCGGTTTTGAGGACTGGGGTTCCAGGGGGCTGTGGTTGGGCGGTTTGCCGGCCGCAGCCGGTAAGGAGGGTCATCACCAGGGCGGCGGCGAAGAGGTTCCTCAACGACTTTCCGCGTACCCAGCAAAACCGTTGAAACGGTTGCAGCGCTCCGGGCGCCTTTTTACACCGGGCTGAAGCCACGGTGTCAAGAAGACGTTTCGCCTGCTCTAAGGGCATATCGGCTCCTACGGCTCGAAGAAGTACAGGGTGCGGCGCGGTTCCCAGCGGCTTGGCTGGCGCAGGACGGCGCGGGATTGGTCGAGGACGTGGCGGGCGATGACCGCTCTTTCCGGGGAATCCCCGCATTTTGAGGCGGCGGTTTGCTCGAGCCGCAGCACCAGGCGGTTGTAGCGGCGGCAGAGGTCGTCTTGCGAGCCGGCGCTGTCTCTGACGTCCAGGTTGCCGCAATCGAAGCCGTCTCCTTTGCCCTCGCGCAAGAGGGCCTTCATGGCCTCGGTCTTCTTCTGGACCGATGCGAGGGGCGTGGCATAGATTTCCCTGGATTGGGCTTGGGCCTCGGCGACCAGGCCTTGCAGTTCGGCGAGGTAATCCCGCAGGTCCGGATGCGCTTGCCCCTCAGCGGCGAGGTAGCTTTTCATGCGGGCGAAAAAGGCCGCGTATTGATCGACGCGGCCGCGAATCTCTCGAATGAATTCATAGAGGTGGGTGGCAAGGTCCACGCCGAGGGTCGGCTTCTGTTCCTGCTTAATCTTCGAGAGCCGGGTGGTCGTGGCGCAAACAGGGCGGTCAAATATGAACTGGTCGGGAGTGGAATACTTGAGTTTCCTAATCCTGTTGGCGTCAAAGTCGAACAAGGCGGCCGCTTTTTCCGGACCCAGGGCTTGCTCGACAATCTCGGACGGCGAGAAGAGGTCCGCCGCCGCCGGTTCCAGGAAGTAGATAAGGGCATCACCATTGGGGATGAATGTCTTCTCGAAGTGAAAAATCGTTCGAGGTCCGTCGAAGGAGAAAGGATAGTGGTTCCAGTCCTCGAACCAGACGCCCCACATCCTTGTTTTGGCATTCGCGATGGGGAACGAGTATTCCATGCAAGGCTGGCGAAAAGAGGGACGTCCGCCTGGGGTCACGAAGAAGCGGCCCATCCAGCGAGCTGGAAAGGGACGCACCCACCCGATGGGGACGTATTCGCCGAGCCACTCTTCGTTCAACGGTTCCCGGCGCCATATTCCGGCATGCTCGGCGAATGAAAGGGAAAACCCATTTGTACCGGTGGCAATCGACAGCGAATCGATCAGGCGGCCTTCCCCTTCGCCCGAGAGGCCCAGGGAGACCGCCTGGGAGGCACTCTCCCAGGCGGCAACGAGCATGGCGTCGTTGCCGTCCACCAACCCCACAAACCACTGGGTTGAAGGGATGCTGAACTGCTGGCCGCGCGGCATCTTGGCCGGGGCGTAGCAGAGGTCCGTACCCGTAAAAGACGGCAGAAGGCCATAGCGCAGGCGGCAATCCCGGACTTGAAACCGGGGCACCGTGCTGGATTCCACGCTGATGAGGCCCTTGGCCGTGAACCAGGCGATGTAGAAACGGTCTCCCGCTTCGGCGCTCACACGGATGCCCCTTCGGCCGTTCTCGGCAAAGACGGTGCATTTGGAGGCCGGAAAGCCGGGCGCCGGAGTGATGGCGCATCGCTGCTTGAGCCGGCCTTCCTGGACCGAATAAATCATCAGCGCGCCATCGCTCTTGCGCACGGCACCCACCAGGTGACGGCCTTGAATAACCGGGGTTCCGGAAAAAACGCGCGGCGGGCCGTCAACCAGCGACCAGTGGTCTCTGGCAGACCAATCGAAGACGGCGCCAAGCTCTTCTTTCGCATCCCATACGGCGGGTTCGGCCGAGGACGCAGGCTCGCAACGGATCAACTCGAAATCATCGGCGAGAATCGGCGAAACCATTTCCCCGGCTGTGCCGTGATAGAGGTTGAAGTCCCTGGACATCCCGCCCAGCCTGAGAGTCAGGGAGCCGTTTTGATTCAGGACACAGAAGCTTTCCAGTTGCACCCATTGGCCGCGTGGCACTTTAATCTCGGCCAGGGCGTACCCGGCCCATGGTTGAGCGGAATCCTGGAGCAGGAAGCTCACCGGCTGTTCGGATTGGGATTTGACCCAGCAGCGAGCCAGGTAGGCCCCTGCGGCTGCGGATTCGAGCCTCTGCTCGACGGAGGTGTGCGCCGGGATGGCAATGGCATTGCGGCCCCCGTGAGCCTCGTTGTCAGTGAGGCTGACTTTGCCGGCGCTATCAGTGGTGGTGACCCAGTTCGGCGGGTTTTCGGTGCCGGGGGCGCCTTCCTCGAAACCGGGATTTCTCAGGAGATTCTGTTCCGCTGCGACGCCGCGGGGGACCAATGCCAGGCCCGCGGAAAAGACTATAGCCGCCGCATAAGCGGCGGCCATTCGACCCCGCATCAGGTGCGATTGAAAGTGTCGGGCACGCATATCGGAAGCTCTGTCCCGGAGGGACATCCGACAATAGCCCGGCGTTTCAACGCCGGGGAGGCGAGAAAGAGGATTCTCGTCCCGAAGGGACGATTGAAAAGACTCCTTGCCCTCAGCCGTCCCTTCGGGACGGATGCATGCTTTCGTTCCGCTCACCCGGCGTTGAAACGCCGGGCTATTCTCGGAAGCCCCTTCGGGGCAAAGAAGTCCCGTGAACTGACCGACAGTTTTAATCGCAGCCCCCCGCATCAGGCAGTATGTTTTGGTAGTGTGTGTCATGTAGCTTCCAGTTTCTTATATCAGAGTTCGGACGCCGGCCTGGGCCAAACCCTGAGCGATTGGTTCCCGCCGGCGGGGAGTTCAAACGGCCCGGGGAAGGGATTGTCTGCATTCCGGTTCTTGCCGAAGTAGTCGGTGTCGATGCGAAGGGGCGTTCCGTCGGCATTATCGAAAGGGAGATTGGGGATGGATGCGGCGCCCAAAATGGCGGTGGTCACGAGTTTGCGGGTTGCTTGGGCGGCCCAGGCATTATCGAGCGCGAGTTCGAGATAGAAGCCGTCGGGTTTTTCGAGGAGTTTGATCCGGGGATCAAACTCCGGTTTGACGAGCGGGGCGGTCTCATGTTTGGAAGGCTTGGCGCCTTTGAGGAACACATTGCCAGCCATGGACACGGGCAATTGGGCGGAGTCATAAGGGCTGAGATCACCCCGCAGCACAAAGAGGTTGTTGTAGTAGCGAACATCGCCGCAGGGGTTGTTGTGCAACCCGGCAAGTTCGGTCGAGTGCGCCACGTGGAGCGGGGTCATGCGGGCGTCGAAGGGGATGACATGCATGTTGCCGGCGATAAGGTTGTGGGCATAAGCGCCGCCCTGGGACACGATGAGTTGGGCCTGGGGCGAGAGAAAGACGTTGTTGTCCACCAGGAAGGGGCCGTGGTCCACCTCGAGGAACAAGTCCTGGTCCTGGTTGTCGTGGAGCAGGTTTCGGGTGACATGGGCGCCCTGCGCCATCCAGTCCAGCCAGATGCCGCGGATGGTCCGGTAAATGTGATTGCGGCTGATTTCGACATCAATGGCCCCATGGAATTTGATGCCGGCCATTTCCGCCCCGGAGAAGAGGCGATGGACGTGGATGTCGTGGATGCTATTGCCGGTGACGGTGCTGAAGGAGCAACCGAGGCTGCCCACGACTCCGGTCTGCTCGCAATGGGAGATGTCATTGTTGCGGACGACGTGGTGGCCGATGGTCTCCTTGTTCCAGCCGTTCCTGAGGGCGCGATTGATCGTGCCGACATAGCCTTCGGCGGATTCCGCCCGGTTGTCCCATTCGTCGCCGTACTTGCCGAGGGCGACGCCGGAACATTTGGAGTGGCTGATGACGTTGTTCTCGATGAGCCAGCCTTTGCTCCAATGGGTGCCGATCAAGCCGATTTGCTCGGCGGTCGGCGGCGCCCATGGGGTGGCGGCGCGACAGAGGGTGAACCCGCGCACGGTGATATAGTCGATGCCGGGCTTTTCCGGGTAGAAGACGGTTTGGCGCACATTGATCTCGACCTGCTGCGCATTAGGATCAACGCCTTTAAATTGCGCCCAGATGGCGGTGTTTTCCGTGTCCGCCTGGCCGAACCACAGCGGGGTGTCGCCCGCGGGTTTCAGGACGTCGTCGAGCGTGGGGGCCTCGATGAGCCAGTCGCCATTCACATAGACGGCCCCGGTGTGATGCTGCCGGCCATTTGGATTGAACCAGTCTCCGTGGATGAGATCGGCATAGGGGTTGAACTTCCCGAAGAAAGCGTTGGGGAGCGTCACTTTCCAAGTGTCGTCCCGGACCTTCACCCAATCCTTGACGACCTCCGACCCGGTGATGACGACTTTCTCGCCGGGAGCGGCTTGGTACACGATGCGTTTGGCGTCCGATTCGCCGCCGCGCGGCGGGTTGACGCGCTCGCGGTAAACCCCTTCATGGACGGTGATCACATCGCCGGGCCGGGCGAGAACCGCGGCGGCGGAGATGGTTTTGAGCATCCGGGATTTTGAGCCGTCGTTGCCGTCGTTTCCCTGTGCGGAAACGTGGTATTCCTGGGCTGCCGAGGCTGTGTGCCGCGCAGTCAGGGCCAGAGCAGCGAGCAAGGCGGCTGTCAAAGTGACGTTCATCTTCATTTCTGGCTGAAAGCCTACGCACAACGCCCCATTCTGCCAAGGAGCAAAGGCAGGGCAGGGCTGCTCTAAAATCATGCTGGTGAGGAGCGCGCAAGACCGCAGCCCTGAAATCCGAAATCCGAAATCCGAAGCCTGCCCTGGCAGATCATGTTGTTCTTGCTTCCCCCCTGCCGCCCCTCCTGCTACCCTCTGCCGCGCATTGAATGGCGTCATGTCAAAGCACCCTCTGAGCGTCCACCTCTGGAAATGGATATGTCTGGCCCTGGGCCTGTTGGCGGCTCACGCATCGAGGGGTCAGACCGCGCTGACGAACTTGTGGACCATCAACATCGGCAACCGCAGTGATTCTTCTCCAGCGTTGGGCAACGATGGCACGCTCTATTTCGGTGTCCGCGATGGGAAGCTTTGGGCGGTGGATACCAACGGGACCGTCAAATGGGTCTTCCGCACCGATTGTGAAATCAAGTCTTCCCCCGCCGTGGGGGTGGATGGCACTGTTTACTTCGGCTCGCGCGACCGCTGCTTTTATGCGGTGCGCGCCGACGGCAAACTCAAGTGGAAGTTCCGGACCGGGGCCTGGGTCGATTCCTCCCCTGCGCTGGCGCGTGACGGGACGGCCTGCTTCGGAGGCTGGGACAAGAACTTTTACGCCTTGAACGCGAACGGGTCCGTGCGATGGCAATTCCCCACTGCGGGCGAGATCGTATCTTCGCCGGCCATTGGCCTGGACGGCACAGTCTATTTCGGGTCTCACGACCGGAAACTATACGCCTTGGGGGCGGACGGGAAGAAGAGATGGGAATTTGTCACAGGCGGTCCGGTACTTTCCTCCCCCGCGCTCAACGGGGACCAATGCCTTTATTTTACATCGGTCGACGGCTGCCTCTACGCCCTGAACCTGGACGGCTCGCTGCGCTGGCGGCTGCGGACGGGGGGTATCACGGAATCCTCACCGGTCATCGCGCAGGAAGGCACAATCTACGTGGGCGTGAACCACGAACTATGGGCGGTCAATCCGGATGGCACACAGAAATGGCCGCGCTGGAATGAAGAGCCGATTGATGCCTCGCCCGTTGCGTTGGCCAACCGCACGGTCAGCTTGCTTTCGCGGCGCGGGCTGTTGCTCACGCTGGATGAGAAGCGCGAGCCGGTGTGCAAATATTACTGTTATGGCGCCGGTTATGCCTGCCAGGCCGTTGGCCCCACGGGTGTTTCTTACGTCGCCGAGCGCGTCTTCCTCTTCTCCGCCCTCGACTCGAACCTGCCGCTGGCCGCCGGCCCCTGGCCGAAGTTCCGGGGCAACCCTCGCAACACCGGCAACCTCGCCGACCTGGGGCAATGACCCGTTTGATCGCTTGATTCTCAAGAAAAACCGGCCATCATTGGCAGTCTATGAGTGATATATCGCAGCAGAGCATCAGCACACTGGCCTTGCACGCCGGGCAGACGCCGGACCCGACGACCGGGGCCCGGGCAGTGCCCATTTACCAGACCACTTCCTTCGTTTTCAAGAACTCGGACCACGCCGCCAACCTGTTCGCGCTCAAGGAATTTGGCAACATCTATACGCGAATCATGAACCCGACCAACGACGTCCTCGAGCAGCGGATTGCCGCGATCGAGGGCGGCAGCGGGGCGTTGGCGGTTTCCTCAGGTCAGGCGGCCACCACGCTGGCCTTGCTCGGCATCACCCAGGTCGGCGATGACATCGTCGCGGCCAACAATCTCTACGGGGGCACTTACCAGTTGTTCCACTACACTTTTCCGAAACTGGGCCGGGCGGTCCATTTCGTGGATTCCCGGGACCCGGAGGCCTTCCGCAAGGCCATCACTCCCAGGACGCGGGCGGTCTATGCGGAAACCATCGGCAACCCCAAGCTCGATGTGCCGGACTTCGAGGCGGTGGCCGGCGTGGCCCATGATGCGGGGGTGCCGCTGGTGGTGGACAACACCATCGGCATTGGCCTGGTGCGGCCATTCGAGCACGGAGCGGATATTATCGCGTCTTCGGCCACCAAGTATATCGGCGGGCACGGCACGACGCTGGGTGGGGTGATTGTGGATTCGGGGCGGTTTCATTGGGACAACGGAAAATTCCCGGAGTTTACGGAGCCGGACCCGAGTTATCACGGTTTGAAGTTCTGGGATGCGTTCGGCAACTTCCCCGGTTTGGGAAACGTCGCGTTTATTTTGAAGGTGCGCGTGCAATTGTTGCGCGACCTGGGGCCGGCGCTAAGCCCGTTCAGCGCCTTCCTCCTGCTGCAAGGACTGGAGACGCTGCCCTTGCGCCAGCGTCAGCATTCGGAAAATGCCCTTGCCGTTGCCCGGTTCCTCAAAGGTCATCCCCTGGTAAGCTGGGTCACTTATCCCGGTCTGCCCGATGACCCGAGCTATCGCATTGCCGCCAGGTATCTCAAGAAGGGCTTCGGCGGCATCGTCGGCTTTGGCATCAAAGGCGGCCTCGATGCCGGCCGCAAGTTCATTGATTCCGTGAAACTGTTTTCACACTTGGCAAATATCGGCGACGCCAAGAGCCTGGTCATTCACCCGGCTTCCACCACGCACCAGCAATTGACGGCCCAGGAACAGGCCGCCGCCGGAGTCACGGCGGATTACGTGCGCCTCTCGATCGGGCTGGAAGATATCGAGGATCTCGAGGCGGACCTGGAGCAGGCGCTCAAGGCCTCGCAGCAACCCAGGAGTTGAGCCAATGCTGTCCAACGCCCGAGGCTGTAGCGCAGGTTTCCTAACCCAATGCCACTAGGATTTGAGGCTGAACTCAGGAGCGTGCCCTGGCCAAGTGCTTGTCCCGGAGGGACATCCGACAATAGCCCAACGTTTCAACGTTGGGTAGGAGCGCCGAAGCTGTCACGCGTCCCGAAGGGACGGCTGAGTATGGCGCCGATGCCAGCCGTCCCTTCGGGACTTGTTGGCCTCTGTATGGCTAGACTCAACTTTGAAACGTTGGGCTATTATCATGCGTCCCTCCGGGACGAACATGAAATCCTAGTGGCAATGGGTTTCCAAACCTGCTGTACCGCCGACTTCCAGTCGGCAGGCTGTAACTGCTTGGTCGCGTCTGCGGATTGGAAATCCGCGATACAGCAGGCTGGAAGCCTGCGCTACGCCCTCCCGTTGGCGAAACGCTATGAAATGTCCGGGCTAAGAAAGGCGCACAGTGAACGAGACCCTCTTTGAAAGCACCGACAGCGTGCGCAGCGCCAAACCGTTGCGCTATGCCCAGACCCTCGAACTGGAGGGGCCGCTGCGCCTGGAAAAGGGCGGACACCTCGCCCGCGTCACCGTCGCTTATGAGACCTACGGGCAACTCAACGCCGCCCGCGACAATGCCGTCCTGATATGCCATGCCATCAGCGGCGATTCTCACGTGGCCCGCCACGACGAGCAGGACGACCCCGGCTGGTGGGACGTGCTGGTGGGACCCGGCAAGGCGATCGACACCGGCCGCTTTTTTGTGATCTGCCCCAATCTGCTGGGCGGGTGCCGCGGCACGACCGGCCCGGGCAGCCTCAATCCGGCCAGCGGCAAAGCTTACGGTCCCGACTTTCCGATCATTACCATCGGCGACATGGTGGAGGTGCAGCACCGGTTGTTGGCGCAACTGGGGATCGGGCAATTGCTGGCCGTGGTGGGCGGGTCGGTCGGCGGCCACCAGGCGCTGACATGGGCCACACGCTATCCGGACTCGATGCGGGGCGTCCTGGCCCTGGCAACCTCGGCCCGCCTGACGAGCCAAGCCCTGGCCTTCGACGTCGTGGGCCGCAACGCTATCTTGCAGGACCCCGATTTCCACGGAGGCCGCTATTACGACTGGCCCCACGGCCCGCGCGTTGGTTTGGCCCTGGCGCGAATGATCGGCCATATTACTTATTTGTCTCAAGAAGCCATGTCCCAGAAGTTCGAGGCCGACCGCCTCGAGCCGCGGGGCGTGGCCATGGAATTCGAGAAACGGTTTTCGGTCGGCTCGTATCTCGGCTATCAAGGGATGAAATTCGTCGAGCGGTTCGACGCCAACAGCTACGTGATGCTCTCGCTGGCGATGGACCTCTTTGACCTGGGCACCACGCCGGAGGAATTGGCGGCGGTTTTTCGGAACAGCCGCAGCCGCTGGCTGGTGATGAGCTTTTCCAGCGACTGGCTCTTCCCGCCGGAACAGTCGCGTGACATCGTCAATGCTCTCATCGCCAACAACGCCCCGGTCAGCTACTGCAATGTCCAGAGTTCCTGCGGGCACGATGCCTTTCTTCTGCCCGATCAACTCGACATTTACGGCGAAATGAGCCGGGCGTTTCTCGATAACCTGGCCCCCTCCGCCGGGGCGAACTCCAAAGTCAAAGAGGAGCCGCACGGGCCCACCAGCATCTTCCATCAACACAGGCTGGATTATGACCGCATCGTCGAATTGGTCGCCCCCGGCGCCAGCGTGCTGGACCTGGGTTGCGGGTCCGGCGGTTTGCTGGCGCGGCTCAAGGCGCAGGACCACCGGCGGCTGGTCGGGGTGGAATTGGATGAGAAGAAGATTCTCACCTGCATCAGCCGGGGACTGGACGTGGTCCAGGCCGATTTGAACAAGGGGCTTGCGGCTTTCGGCAGGGATCAATTCGACTGCGTGATTCTGTCCCGGACGCTGCAGGCCGTTTACGATGTCGAGGGCCTGCTCATGGAGATGCTCCGAATCGGCCGCACCTGCATCGTCAGCATCCCCAATTTCGCCTACTACCGTCTAAGACAGATGCTCGCGGCGGAAGGCCGCGCCCCCAAAGCGCCGGGCGTTCTGCGATACGAATGGTACAACACTCCCAACATCCGCTTCTTTACAATCGCGGACTTTGAAGATTTTTGCCGCGCGAAGAACATCCGCGTGGACCGCCGCATCGCCCTGGATACCGAGGCCCGGAGCGAAGTGTTTGAAGACCCCAACCTGAAGGCGGATTTGGCGATCTTTGTGATTAGCAAGGCCGGGGAGCGGGGCTGACGGGCCCGTTTGATAAAAGAGCCTGTCCCACGGAACGCGGCCAGTGGAGGACTTTGTCGCGACCTTTGTCGGAACCTTTGTCGAATTGGCCATTTTTCGACAGTAACTTCTCAGCACCAGTCCACGTCCTTCGCCCAAAGCCGGCTGAAGCCGGTGCTCCGGAGCGCCGGCTTCAGCCGGCTTTGGGCGTCCGTGATCTGCGAGGCCTCCACACCCAGCGCGCTACAGGGCATGGTCCATCTTCGCTGCCACCCGGCATGAATAGTCACTTTCGACAAAGGTGGCGACTAAGGCTGCGACAAAGGTCCGGAACCGGCGCTTTTGCGAAAGGCCCTATCCATGAAACAGACCACCAAGGGAACCCTTCATTTCCAGAACTGCCACCAGCGTTTCCTTGGCGGCGGGTTTTTCCAATCCTGGTAACGGCGGGTGATGACGGGCGCCAGCTTGTCGTAGTTCTCCCATGTGTCAGCCACATGCCAGAAGCTTGGCAAGCCTTTGGCGAGGGTCTCTTTGTAATCCGCAAAATAGGCCCCGCGCTGGCCGGAGTCGTCCCGGTAATAATGCTCGGCGAAGGCATTGCCCTCGACACCCAGGTCTTTGAGGGCGAACTGCTCTTTGCAGGCCGCCTCGAAGAACTGGCGTCCGGTGAGCTCCCGCCGGCGCGTGCGGGCCAGCAGTTCAGCGGAGTTGAGGCGGTGATAGTCGCTCTCCAGGCCGTTGAGAATTGCCCAGCCCAGGAACATGCCGATATGCGTCGCGGCATGTCCCTTGGGAAGGGGTTGCTCTTCGGTGCTGTAATCAAAGTCTGCGCGATCGTAGGCCATGGTCTACGCCTGTTCCAAGGTTCCTGCCAATCTTTCCAGATATTCGTTAGGCTTCAGCTTGTGGGCCGCCGAGAGCATTTGGACAGCGTTGGTTGTCAGTCGGCATTCTCCGTTCTCGATTCTTCGCAGTTGTTTCTCACTTATGCCCGAAATGTCCGGGTAACCCAATCCCGCCTGTTCCCTCACCTTCCGCACAGCTTTGCCGTAGCGGACGTTGAAATCATGGCTCTTCTGACGTGCTTTGCGCGCGGCCTGGGGATCCACGATCTGTTCCAACTGTTCCCACCCGAGATGAATGTCCAAGCCTGGCCAATAGATGTAAGAACCGTCCCTGTCGATTTCGAACCTCCCGATGACGGAAGGCTCCGCCTGCGCGAGTCCTGGAATGCTGGAGATTGGGACCTCGAGGCGGCGGAAGCCTGGGGAAACGACACGCAAGGTATCGTGCTCGATGCTGGCGTCGAACACCCGATCCTGGTCATCTCGTGATTCGAGGGCAGAAGCCAGCCTCTCTAGAATGAGACTTGCGGCAATAGCCTTCCCACTGCCCGCTTGCAGATCCGCGACGTAAAAACGATCGGGAGAGCGGATCTGGAGGTTCGTAATCCGCGAAGCCAGAGCATCAGAACTGCTGCCCTCGTTGAACACGAGCAACCTTGTGTCCGAAGTTGCTTCCCGGCGAAATCGTTGAACGAATGCGGTATCCAACTCCCCCGAGAAGGCAATCCATATATGATATATATGGTAACGATTCTCCGGCGGCCGAACTTCGGGACGACGACGTCCTGCGCGGAACCACAGAAGATTATTTCTTCTCTTTCCTGAAAGGGATTCGACAGCGGCAGAAACTTTCCGCGAAGGAACGATTTTGATTGCCCTGGTTTCAATTTTCATTCTGCCTGGACTTTGCGTTGCCATTCTCGGGACAATGTCCTGACCCGGATATCCATCGACAGCCGTTCGACCTGCTGCTTCAATTCCGCCAGGGCCTGCCGGAGTTGCAGGATTTGGGCCTCCTTTTCCGCCAGGTTCGCCTCGAGTTTGCGGTTTAAGCCCTGCACGGCGGCCAGGGCAACGCCGTCGGCGTCGACGCCCGTGATGTGGCGCTGGTCTTCGCCGACTCCGAAGGCGGTGAAGAAATCCTGGGCCATGGGACCGATATGGCGCACGGATGGCTCCTGGCTTTTGTAATTCCAGGTCGCAATCGGCAACTGGGCGAGGCGGTCCAGGACTTGCCGGGCGTCCACGGCCACCACATTTTCCTTGCTGTCCCGGTCGCTGAGCGAGGACCAGGAGCCGCCCCCGGCGGCCAGGTTCACCCCGGCTTTGGGATTTCCGCTGGCATCCACGCCGGATACGAAGCGAACGCCGCCAATGGCGCGGACGGAAAACTGGTTTGCGGCGGATGAAGAGAACTCGTAGCCGATGGAATCGGCCCACACGAATGAGCCGGCATCCGCGGCGGTGGCGTTGTAACCGGCGGCCAGGCTGTAATCTCCCCCGGCTGTATTGCCCGCCCCGCCGGGGACGGTCGCGGCGTAACCGCCGGTCGTGTTGAACTCGCCGCCGCCGATGGCTTCCGAGGGCGCGCTTGCGGTGTTGGAGTTGCCGCCGCCGATGGTGGCATCATTGGCGTTGCCGGCGATGAGATTGCCTTCACCGCCGCCGATAGTGGAATTGCCGGCTGCCGTCTGGATTAGATTTCCAGCGCCGCCGCCGATGGTGGATTCACCGGCGCTGTCCTGGATGGTATTGGTGGCACCGCCGCCGATGACGCAATTGGGCGACCCCGCATCGATGTAGTGGTAGGCGCCGCCCGCGATGACGGCCCCGGATACGCCGGGGCCGACCGCATTGTTCGTAGCGCCGCCAATCACGTTGGGGTTGCCGGCGGCTGGTTCCAGGCGCAGGGCTCGAGCGCCGTTGACGCGCAGTTCGAGGGGTTGGCCGTCGGTGGTGCCGAGGAAAGCGCCGTTGGCGGGATTGGCCCCGGCGTTGCCGCTCGTGCTCCAAAACGCGGCTGCGCTCATGCCCCCCAGTGTTGCCGCGTTGACACCCGTTAACCCGCTGCCGTTGCCGGCGAAATGGCTGGACCCGTTGGTGAAGCTTACGGCGGCGCCGTAGGTGCCCGAGAGCAGCGCGGCGGGCAGAACTCCGCTCAGTTGTGTAGCGGGCAGCGGGCCGCTGAGGTTGGCGGCGCTGGCCGCCGTTACGGCATAAGGCGCGGGAGTCAGCTTCTGCAGGGGCAGGAGCGGGGTGAAGTCGCCTCCGCCGTTGGTGCGGGCGGCGATCCCCAGCCAGCGGTCCGCGCCGGGCAGCGACCCGGACCCGAAATCCAGGGTGGCGGTGAAGAGGCCGTTGGCCACTGCGGCGGCAGAGTTGGTGAGGGCGCCGCCGATCTGGTTGGCGCCGGCGTCGTCGGAGTACAGCTCAAAGCGGAGGTCGTAGTTGCCGTTGGCCGGGCTGGCGCCATCTGTCAAGCGGCCCTGGTAGGTGAAGGCGGTCCCTTGGGCAAGGCCCACGCCCGCGCCTGCCGAGAGTGCCACCGCCGCCGACAAAAAGAGGAAATGGGTTTTCATGGGGCATGCAAAAAAACTTGGCGCCCGCGTCTGTGAGGACGCGGGCGCCGGCTGCGATTAAGGGTCGAGTTACTGCGGCTCAAGGCCTCGACACATTAATCCGCACCTGATTGGAATAGACCTTGTTCTTGAGCGTATCGGTTGCCGAGGCCTGGAGGAAGTAGAAGCCGCCATGGGCGGGGGTCCACGTGAAGGTATTGGTATAAGGCGAAGTGGCCGTAAGCGGAATGGCGACCGAATCCAGAACCCGGCCATTGGCGTAGAAGGTGACGTTGGTAATCGCATTCTTCGCGTCGCTGGAGTCGGCTTCCAAGGTAACACTTTGGCCCGAGGCGAAATTGCTGCCATTGGTGGGGCTGGACAAGAGCACGGCCGGCACGACATTGGTCACTGAGATTTTCACCGGGGCCGAGAGGGTTGATTGATTGGCCACGTCGAAGGCCAGGGCAGACAACGTGTAGCGTCCCGGACGAGCGTTGGTCCAAACCACGGAGTACGGGCTGGTGGTCGCTTTGCCGACGATGTCATCGTTGGCATAGAAAGTCACGCTGCGGATGCTGATGCCGGGGTCGCTGGCGTCTGCCGTCAGGGTGATCGGCGCCCCGAACCAGAAGACGCTGTCGTTGGTCGGGCTGGTGATCTCGACGGTCGGGGGCGGGATGTTGAAGACGTCATCTACAATGGTCACCGTCGCATGGCGCTCGCCGGCCAAGACTTGATAGTTCGTGTTGGTCATCACGCCGAGCACGACCGTCTTGTTGCCGCGGTTGACGGTGTCGGACAGCGGTTGGACGAGGATGTCCACGGCCAGGAAGCCCTTCGGGATGGTTACCACATTGGTTTTCAGCACCACGCCATTGGTCATCAGTTCGTAATCCACGGTATTCGAGGCGGTGCCGGAAATGGCCAGATTCACCGCCAAGTCGTTGGTGGTGGACTGAGCCAGGAGCAGGGTGAACGCCGCCGAGCTGGTCCCTTCGAGCGCCGTGGGGTCTGTGGCCAGAATACCCACCGAGGGCAAATCGCTGGACACAGGCGGCGGGCCCGGCGGCATTTGGGCCTGCAATCTACTGCCGGCGATCAGCGTGGTGGCGACAATGCCAAACAGCTTCAAAAAATGTGGTTTTTTCATATTGCGTCAAACTCTCTTTACAGTTTCTTGGTCTTCAGTTCCACTGGCGGTTTGCTTCAGTGCCGTTAAGTCCTATCGCATGAATTGTGCCAAGCGGGCCATTGTCGCTCTTTTGTTGGGTCAAGGGTTTCCTCAGGCTCCTGAGCTGACAGCGTAAGATGCGCCTGACCAATATGTTGCGTCTGCCGCGAGCCTTCTTTTTCCGTGCCAAGTCCCCGCCGGGCGCGATCGGTCCGAATTCGCTGCGACCGGGGCAATCCACGGAATTGGGAATAATTTCCCATTCGCATGGGTCTCATTCCCCAACGAGCAAGCACGGCCTCGTTTTTGTGTCCGGCACGCTGTTCCGGCCAACGGGGCAAGGGCATGTCCCGGTTCTGGACAGCTCCCGATGTCAAGCGGCTTGGAATTCAATCCAGAAGCGGCTGCCTTTGGCGGGTTGGGACTCGACGCCGGCACAGCCGCCCATGCGCTGGGCGCCTTTGCGGACAATGGCCAGCCCCAACCCGGTTCCGGGATAGGCCCCTTTGGCATTCAGGCGCTGGAAGGCCTCAAAGACTTTGGATAGGTCTTTTGGCTCGATGCCGATGCCGTTGTCTTGCACGGACAGACAGACTCGGGGTCCAGTGCTCTCGGCCCGGATGCGGATTTGGGGCTGCACGTTTGGGGAGACGAACTTGAGGGCATTGGAAATGAGGTTGTTTATCAGAAGCACGACGGTTGCAGGGTGGCCGATTATTTGCGGCAGCGATTCCTGCACCGTGACCGCGGCGCTCCTGGCGCCGATGTCCGGCTCCAGCAGGGCCAGGGCGTCGCGCACAGCATCTTGCAGACTCACCTTCTGGAGGTTCAATTCCGCCGCGACGATTTTGGTGTATTCAAGCAGGTCGTTCAGGAGATGCTGCATTTGATCGGCGGATTGTGTGATGCGCTGGAGAAGGAATCGCGCTTCGGGATCGAGATGGCCGGCATGTTCCTCGAGCAGGATGGTGGAGAAGCCCTTTATGGCGCGCAACGGCGAGCGCAGGTCGTGGGCGGCGGCGTGGACGAAGCTCTGGAGGTTGTCATTGGCCTGCCGGAGTTGGGGAATGGGCGCGTGAACTCGAGCTTCCAGTTCGAGATTCGACTGCCGCAATTCGGCGGTGCGGGCATCCACGCGCTGCTCCAACTCGAGGTTCAGGGCAACCAGATCTCGCTTGGTTTGTGCCAGTTCATCCTCCAGCGCCCGAAGCCTGGCTTCCGTTCCGGCCAGTTGGTGCTGTGCCTCTTCAAGGGTCATGGCATCGAAGCGTCCTCGCTGCCCCGTTGGGCGCCTCGGGGTTTTGCCGTTCTGTTCATGATATGCGGGGCAGACATCGTCATCCACATTGCCCCAGACCTGCCGTGTCCGCAAGCCATGGGGGCGGTTTTCATGCCCGGCGAGAGTTCATTTCACTGGCTCGCAACCGGCCTGGTATAGAAGTAGAACCAAAAAGTGTCGCGGAAATTGCGGGCCAGGGCTTGGCGGTCAGCGGGGTCGTTGCGGGCAAGGCTGAGGGCTTCGGTAAACTCGCGGAAACGCTCGACGGTTTCGGGGTGAAGCTGGCGTCCGTGGAGGTCGACCGGGGCGCGTTTGACATGCTGGTAGAGGATAATTGCCTCCTCGAGGTGGCGGGGAATGGCTGTGTAACCGAAATCATCCAAGCGCGCGAACTGCTTGATGAGGCGGTCCAGATCGCGGCTCACCAGGTATTGCGCCAGCAGGTATTCGAAGGCCATCTGGTTTCGCGGATTGGAGCCGAGCAGTTGCAGGAAGAGAGACTCGTCCGGCAATTTGCCATGTGGCAGGTCCGTGGTCACCATCCGGGACCGAATGAGGGCAAGGGCCTTATCGTCGGGCAAACGAGGATCAGTGTCTAGGTCCCGAAGGCAGGCGGCCGCCCAGGCCCGTTCGAAGGGCGCCTCTGCCAGGAGGTTCAGGAAGACGCGGGCGGCCTGGGGGCGATTTTTGAGAATGTTGATTTGGGCCAGCAGGCGGAGGAGGTCCGGGCGGTTGCCTTCCAGTTCCAGGGACTCATGGGCCAGGTGCTCGGCCACGTTGACTTGTCCCAGCTCCATTAAGGTGTCGCATTGGGCGCGGCACGACGCGAATCCCAGCGTGAGGCCGGGGAGCAGTTGCCAGGATGTCTGGTTGGTATAAGCAAAGAGGTCTTGCGAAAGCCGGCCTGCATGGTAGAGGGCAAGCCGGAGGCGCACTTCGGAAGCGCGGTCCAGGACCGGCAGCGGGGCGGCGATGGCCAGCACTTTGTCGAATTCCTTGCGGCCGGAGTAGTATTCCATTCGCTCGTAGGCCCTCTGCGAGCCGCTGTGGCCAAACCACACCGCCCCCCAACCGGCCAGGAACAAACCGGCTGCGAGCGGGCGTTTTACCCCCGTGAGGAGTCGCTGGCCCAAGGGGGCCCGGGCTGCGCCCTTGCGGCGGGCGCCGGCGGTCTCCATTGGAGGGGGCGCCGGCTTTGGCACAAGCGCAAGCACAAGGGCCGTTAGCGGGACGCAGAGAAACAGGGCGGCAATGAGCCACAACGGGGCGCCGGTTCCCCAAGGGTTCAGCAACCGGCTGGCCGGCATATCGGCCAGGCGGATCATCGCCAATGGAGCAGCGACCGCGGGCAGGAGAGAGCCTAGGCCCAGTGTCCATGTCCGGCGGGCGGCGAACTCAAACCAACAGCACAGCGTCAGGAACAGCAGACACGGCCACAAGCCGGCCAGACCGGCGGCCAGGCCGCTAAACACCCAGCAGGCTGCCAGGCGGAGCCACGTGCGTTGCCAGGGCAGGCGCATGTAGCCGATGGCCAGCCCAAGCCCCAGCGCCACGCCCAGGCCCGCAACCAGGGCCTGCCCATCCTTGAAACCCCATAGCCACAGCAGCAGGAAAACGGGCATGAACCCTCCCGCGAGCGGGGCCAAGCCGCTGAGGCGTGAGAACACCGCCCGAGCCTCCAGGAACAGAAGGCAACCCAGGGTCGCGAAGACAAGCCCACCCAGCCAGTCGTAGTATTTTAACTGCGCCAGGAAAGCCGCCGCGTAGTTGAGCAGCCCGCCCGGAACCTGCAGGAACTCCCTGAAGAATGAATGGCTCAGAAAGAAGGGCACGCCCCAACAACGGTACTGGACCGATGGCTCAAGCCGGAGCCAGACATAAGCATAACTCAGGAGAAAGAAGGCGAGCGCGCCCGCAGGAAAGCTCCGGAAAGGCCAGGTAAGCAGCTTGAGCCCGTTCGGCCTGGTCTCGTTCTTCATTTCGGCTGGCTGTCGCATTTTACGGTGTGATCAGATGCACCGAGGGAAAGAACGTCCGCACCGCACAAGGTCCATCGTCGGAGATTCTCATGCCGCCACTTTCGCTCGAAGAGCGGTCTCAAGTCAATAGCATCGCACCCAGGGGGTCATCGCCTACCCGGCGCCGGGGGCTATAAACTGCGGTGTGCGGGGCAAGGGAGTTGTAAAAATACGATTGACGCGGTGTAGCCGTTAAGCTACAATTTCCTTGCGGACATCAAACCGAAGTCCATCTTGGTCTATCGCACGCGCGACGGCCGGTTGCCGTTTGACGAATGGTTGCGCGGGCTGCGCGACGACAACGCAGTGGCCCGCACGCTGGCCCGCATCGGCCGCGTGCGCCGGGGGAACTTGGACTGGAGCGATTATCAGAAACGACAAAGCAAGTGAGTTATGAAAACCGCCGTGAAGTTTGAGCGTGTTTTGAAGAACCATCTGGCCGACGCCGAACAGGCCGCCAAGTACCTGACTGCCTGTTACGAGGAGGGCCTGGAGGTCTTCCTGCAGGGTTTGCGGGACGTGGTGGAGGCGCAGGGCGGCATGACCCGCGCCGCCCGGTTGGCCGGCCTGAATCGCGAGAGCCTCTATCGCCAGCTTTCCCGCCGGGGCAATCCTAGCCTCGCGAGCCTGAACGCGGTGCTAACGGCCTTGCGATTGAGATTGCGTTTCGCGGCGGGCTGATGGCTCGTATCGTGCGGGGATTTCACCCGTTTCTGAGCAGGGTCTTGCGGATGACGCCCAGGTCTTTGCGTTGGATGTCGCTCAACTCCGGGTATTTGAGGTTGAGGGATTCGAGGGCATCGAGGACGGCCTCTGCGACGACCAGGCGGGTGAACCACTTGTTGTCGGCCGGGACCACATACCAGGGGGCTTCTTCGGTTGCCGTGTGACGAATCATGTCCTGGTAAGCGGCTGTGTAGTCATCCCAGTAGTGGCGTTCCTGGACATCGGCCATGGAGATTTTCCAATTTTTGTCGGCTTCGTCCAGGCGGGCGAGAAGGCGCTGGCGCTGCTCCTTTTTCGAGACGTGGAGGAAGAACTTCCGGATGACGACGCCGTT
>Ga0181524_10000905_pt1 | contig 35129 bp, 30 predicted proteins | sample PEATcosm2014_Bin_34_FD_119761 | JGI IMG/M metagenome (GOLD analysis project Ga0181524, IMG submission 119761) | Peatland microbial communities from MTU Mesocosm Facility, Houghton, MI, USA - PEATcosm2014_Bin05_60_metaG | ecosystem: Environmental > Terrestrial > Soil > Wetlands > Peat | place... | reverse complement strand
TTGCTCTTCCACAGGCTCGCTCAGCAGGCCATCGCCGTCGGACCGGCCACGTACGCCACCATCGTCGGAAACGTTGAGGACACCCGCCCGCTCGCCTCACTGGAGTGATGGGGATACCCTATTATCGGAAAACCGGTTCCCACTTTTCTTAAGACGCGCTCTAGCGATCGGCCGCGCTCAGACGTCTCGCCCGAGAAGACGCGCCATTTCCGCCTCCAGCGACTCGAGGTCGGCGAACGGGTCGTCGGCCGCCGGCTTGTTCGCCGGTTCCGGCGGCGCGATCGGCCCGACCGGCGTGGGCGGCGCGAACGGCGGAGGCGGTCCCTTGATCGGCGGCGGCGCGGCGGCCGGCGCCGGATGCGGGGCCGGGGCCTCGTGCAGGGGCGGAGGAACCGGCGTCGCCCGCGCCTTGGCCGACGGCGCGACGGTGATCGGCGGCGGCAGCGGCGGCCGCACGTAGGGCGCGGGGCGCGGCGGGGGCGCCGGCGGCGGCGCGGCGGGCTTGGCCGGCGGCGCGACCTCCGGCTTGAATGCGGGCGGTTCGGGCTTGGCCGGCGGCGCGACCGCCGGCTTGAATGCGGGCGGTTCGGGCTTGGCCGACGGCGCGAGCGCCGGCTTGAATGCGGGCGATTCGGGCTTCGCGGGCGGCGCGACCGCCGGCGTGACTGCGGGCGGCGCCGGCGTGACTGCGGGCGGCGCCGGCCGGGCCGGCGCCGGCGCGACGCTTGCAGGCGGGGCGACCCGGATCGCCGGGCGCGCCGGCGGGGGCGCGGGCGGCTCCGGCGGTCTGACGGCGGGCGCCTCGACGCGCGGCGGCGGCGGCGCGGGTTCGCTGGGCGGCGGCGCCTCGATCGCGACCGTCGGCGCGCCGGCGACCGCGCGGATCGGCAGCGCCTTGACCGCAGCGGCGTCTCTTTCGCGCGCTAGAGGCGAAGCGGCGGCGCGAATGATCTGCGATTCGACGACGACATCGTTCGGCCCACCGATCATGATGAGATGTTCGACGTTGTCGCGGCGCACCAGGACCAGTTGGCGCTGTCCGTCCAGAGAAAAGGCGTCGACCAGCCCCAGACGCGGCTGGCGCGTGCGGCTGCTTCCGGGAACGCGCAGCCGACGGCCGAACGCGATCCGATAAACGACGACGAGAATCAGCGCGATGGCGACCACCACTCCGGCGATCACCACGATCTTCAACGCTCCATTGTCGGGGGACAACAAATTGCTAATCCATTGCATGCGATATCCAGACGTCGGCGACCGCGCGCCTTTCCAGTATCCGTTCCTTGTCGCCAACGGCGACGAAAAAAGTCAGTATCAGACCGCACGGTTTTGTGCGACTCAGGGGATTGGGCGTTCGTATCAAATCGCGTGGGCCATGAAAACAGCGGAATATTCGCAAGATGCGCACGGTTGAGGCAAGGCTGCGCGCGGCGCCGAGCCGGTCGTCGCCGATCGAGGCGGCGCGAGGCGCCCTGGCGGCGTCTCTAATTCGGCGCCGTCGCGAGGGGAAAGCCGGGCGAAGCGCGCTTCCCCGGGGGCGACGCGGAAGGATCGGCTCGACATGACCCCTGCGCCGAGGCCGGCCGCGGTCGACCGCGTCGATCGAGCCGCCAACCCTGGACTCCTGCTGGTGCTCGTCGTCTGCCTCTGCGGCGCCGTGGCGTCGTTCCTGCTGCTGCCGGGAGAATTCGGCGTCAAAGCCGTGTCCTGGACCATCGCCGGGCTGGCGATCTTCGGCGTGTTCTCCATTCTGCTCTACGCGTTCGGTCAGTTGCAGTTCGCCAGCCGCGCCGGCCGTTACGACACCACCAAGGCCATCGCCGACTCCAACAGCGACGGGCTGGTCGTCACCGACGCCGATTCGCGCATCATCTACGCCAATGACGCCTATCGCGCCCTCTCGGGCGCCGAGGGCGCGGCCGATCTCAAGCTCGTCGAACGGCTGTTCACCGGCGCCCCGGAAGTCTCCGAAGCGGTCTACCGGCTGGCGCAGGCGGCCCGCGCGGGCAAACGCGCGAGCGAAGAATTGCGCATGGCCCCGCCGCTGACCGGCGACGGCGCGGCCGCCTGGTACCGCATCCGCGTCCGCCCGCTCGAGGGGATCGCCAAGTCGGGCGTCACGCTGTGGACGGTCGCCGACATCACGCGCGAGCGCGAACGGCACGAAAGCTTCTTTCGGGACCTACAGCACGCCATCGACTATCTCGACCACGCGCCGGCCGGCTTTTTCTCCGCCGAGCCGGACGGCTCGATCGCCCACATGAACGCCACCCTCGCCAACTGGCTCGATTACGACATCGCGCAGTTCGCCGCCGGCCAGCTCAAGCTGTCCGATATCGTGGCGGCCGACGGCGCGGCGCTGCTCAGCGTCGTCTCCGGCCGTCCCGGGGAAGTGACGACCGAGCGCTTCGACGTCGATCTCAAGCGGCGGCAGGGGCAATTCCTGCCGGTCCGCCTGCTGCATCGCGTCGCCTTTTCCAGCGCCGGGCTTCCCGGCGCCTCGCGCACGCTGGTGCTCAACCGCGCGCCCGGGGAAGACAAGGGCGAAGATCTGCGCGCCGCCGAAGTCCGGTTCGCGCGGTTCTTCAATTCGACGCCGATGGCGATCGCTTCGGTCGACCTGAACGGCGTCGTCCTGCGCGCCAACGGCGCCTTCGCGCGGCTGGCGCCGCTGGCTCTCAAGGCGAGCGCCGGCGAAAGCCGTCCCTCGATCTATCGCGGTCTGGCCGAGCGCGACCACGCCGCCTTGCGCGAAGCGATCGCGGCGGCGGGCGAAGGCAAGGGCGACATCGCGCCCCTCGACGTCGCGTTGGAGGGCGAAGGCGCCCGCTCGGCGCGCTTCTTCGTCTCCGCCGCCGATCCGCAGGGCGACCAGGGCGCCAGCGCCATCGTCTTCGCGCTCGACACCACCGAACAGCGCACGCTGCAAGAGAATTTCGTCCAGAGCCAGAAGATGCAGGCGATCGGCCAGCTCGCCGGCGGCATCGCGCACGACTTCAACAACGTGCTGACCGCGATCATCGGTTATTCCGATCTCCTGCTCGCCAACCACCGGCCGACCGATCCGTCCTTCCAGGACATCATGCAGATCAAGCAGAACGCCAACCGGGCCGCCGGCCTGGTGCGTCAGTTGCTCGCCTTTTCGCGCCGGCAGACCCTGCGCCCGCAGACGCTGCAGCTCGGCGAGGTGTTGTCGGAATTGCAGATGCTGCTGCGCCGGCTGGTGGGCGAGACGATCGAGCTCGACGTCGTGCACGGCCGCGACCTGTGGCTGGTGAAGGCCGACCTCAATCAGTTCGAGCAGGTCATCGTCAATCTCGTCGTCAACGCCCGCGACGCGATGAGCGAGGGCGGCCACATCACGCTGCGCACGCGCAACGTCGCCGCGGCGGAATGCGCGGCGTTCAACGAGAAGTCGCTGGCGCCGGGCGAATACGTGCTGATCGAGGTCGAGGACGACGGCCACGGCATTCCCCCCGAGGTGCGCGGCAAGATTTTCGAGCCCTTCTTCACCACCAAGGAGGTCGGCAAGGGCACCGGCCTCGGGCTTTCCATGGTCTACGGCATCGTCAAGCAGACCGGCGGCTTCGTCTTTTGCGAAAGCGAGCCGGGCGTCGGCACGACGTTCCGCATTCTGCTGCCGCGCCACATTCCCGAAGCGGTCGTCGAGCCGCCTAAGAAGGAAGTCGCCAAGCCCACCGCCGACCTCACCGGGCACGGCGCGATTCTGCTCGTCGAGGACGAAGAGGCGGTGCGCGCCTTCGCCTCGCGCGCGCTCGCCTCGCGCGGCTACACCGTGCTCGAAGCCGAATCGGGCGCGGACGCGCTGCGCGTCGTCGAATCGGCCGGCGGCAAGATCGATCTGATCGTTTCCGACGTCATCATGCCGGAAATGGACGGTCCGAGCATGCTGACCGAGCTGCGCCGGCGCGGGCTCAACGCCAAGATCATTTTCGTATCCGGCTACGCCGACGACGCCTTCGCCAAGAATCTGCCGGAGGGCCAGGAATTCCTCTTCCTGCCGAAGCCGTTCTCGCTGAAGCAATTGATCGAAACCGTGAAAAGCGCGATGAGTTGACGCTTGGGCCCGGCCGACCGGCTCGGCGCCCGCGCGTTTTGTTGTCATTTCGAGGCGAGCATGAGATTCGAAGGCACGGCCACCTATATCGCCAGCGACGAGCTGAAGGCGGCGGTGAACGCGGCGATTCGGCTGGAGCGGCCTTTGCTCATCAAGGGCGAGCCAGGCACCGGCAAAACGCTGCTGGCGCAGGAGATCGCCGACGCGATCGGCGCGCCGCTCATCGCCTGGCACATCAAGTCGACGACGCGCGCCCAGCAGGGGCTCTACGAATACGACGCCGTCTCGCGCCTGCGCGACTCCCAGCTCGGCGACGTGCGCGTCTCCGACATCCGCAACTACATCCGGCACGGCAAATTGTGGGAGGCCTTCACCGCGCCCGAGCGCCCCGTGCTGTTGATCGACGAGATCGACAAGGCCGACATCGAGTTTCCCAACGATCTCCTGCTCGAGCTCGACCGCATGGAATTCCACGTCTACGAGACCGGCGAGATGGTGCGCGCGGCGCGCCGGCCGATCGTCGTCATCACCTCGAACAACGAGAAGGAATTGCCCGACGCTTTCCTCAGGCGGTGCTTCTTCCACTACATCCGCTTTCCCGACTCCGAGACGATGCGCGCGATCGTCGAAGCGCATTACCCCGGCATCAAGCCGCGGCTGATCGAGGAGGCGCTGCGCACGTTCTTCTCGCTGCGCGAGACGCCCGGCCTGAAGAAGAAGCCGACCACCTCCGAACTGTTGGACTGGCTGAAGCTGCTGCTCAGCGACGACATATCGGCCGAGACGCTGCGCGAGCGCGACCCCAAGAAGCTCATCCCGCCGCTGCACGGCGCCCTTCTCAAGAACGAGCAGGACGTGCACCTGTTCGAGCGCCTCGCCTTTCTCAATCGCCGCGAACGCACGTCGTAGCGCGCCCCGCGCTTCGGCTCGGCCCGAATTCGAGTTCGCCCATGCGCCGCCTGCTGCTGCTGCGACACGCCAAAGCGATCCCCGCCACGGGGCGCAACGATTACGAGCGCGCGCTCATCGAGCGCGGGCGGCGCGACGCCGGAGCGATCGGCGCCTTGGTCGCCGAGATCGGCCTGATTCCGGACCTGGTGATCCATTCGGGCGCGGAGCGCACGCGGGAGACGGCGGCAATCGCCATGAAGGCGTGGCCGCGCCGGATCGAGGCGCGCGCCGAGCCGGGCCTCTACGACGCGACGCGGCCGGCGCTGCTCGCGATCGTGCGCGCGCTTCCCGATGCGGCGGCGAGCGTCATGCTGGTCGGCCATAATCCGGGCCTCGCCGATCTCGCCAATCATTTGGTCGGCGACGGCGCCAAGAGCGACATCGCGCGCATGGCCGCCAAATTCCCGACCGCCGGCCTGGCGGCGCTCGAATTCGACGTGAAGCGCTGGCGCGACGCCGCGGCCGGCGCGGCGCAGCTGGCGCGTTTCGCCACGCCGGACGACGCAGCGGAGCGGAGCGGGTGACGCGGTTTGGGCGCGCAGAGGCGCCGGGGCCGCGCTGGCGGGAGAAGCGACGGCGCCGACTGGCCGCGCGCCCCTTCCCCCCCTCGTGCACGGCGTTCCGACGCCGAGATGTGCGATTGTCCTAGCCGCTCCAGCCGGGGCTCGGGAATTCGCCCATGTCCGTCGTCCTCGACCGCCACGCCTTCGCCCTGCCGCGCTCCGCCGCGCCCGGCGTCGAGATCTTCGCCATCGGCGACATTCACGGGCGCGCCGATCTCCTGGGCGCGCTTCTCGACGAGGCCGCGCGCGAGCCCCGCCGCGCGCCGCGCCGCGTCATCGTCTTCCTGGGCGACCTCATCGACCGCGGCCCCGACAGCCTGGGCGCGATCGATCTGGCGATCGACGCGGCGCGGCGCATCGGCGCCGACGAGACGATCGCGCTGATGGGCAATCACGAGACGATGATGCGCCTCGCCCTCGATCCCGCGACGAAGCGCGAGGACGCGATCGACGCGCTGGAGACCTGGGGGGCCAACGGCGGCTACCGCGTCGTCGCTCAGTTCGTCGACGCGAGCGCGCCGCCGCAGGCCCTGCTCGAGGCGATCCGCCGGGCGCTGCCGCCCCGTTTCGCGCGGTGGCTGGAGACCTTGCGGCCGCATTGGCGCTCGGGCGAAATCCTGTTCGTCCACGCCGGCGTCAATCCGCGCCTCGATCTCGAGGCGTTTCTCGCCACGCCGTGGAACACGCCGCTTCGCGATGTCGACGAGGACCGGCACTGGGCGTGGGTGCGCTGGCCCTTCCTCGATCACGCGCCCGGCCCGGAAGGGTGGAGCGGCCTCTTCGTCGTGCACGGCCACACGCCCAACGACGCGCGGCGCGACTCGACGCACGAGGCCCAGATCCGATGCTTCCGCCTCAATCTCGACGCCGGCTCGGGCCTCACCGGCGTCGCCGAGATGGCGATCCTTCGCGGCGACCGCGCCGAGGTCGTCGCCGCGCACGGGCCGACCAACCGGATGCTGAGGCTCTAGGCGGGGCGGCGCGGTTTTCAGGTCGATCCATGGCGGCCGTCATCGCGAGCGAAGCGTGGCGATCCAGCGATCGAGGCGATTGCCTCTGGGGTTCGCGACGCTGACAACATCCGCAAGAGCGTTCGGCGCGCCGATGAGCGGGCGGCACGATCTCTGGATCGCCACGCTCCGCTCGCGATGACGCCACAGGTCCGGTTCAATCTAAAGACAGCGTGCTCCAGGCGGCGCGCGTCATGCCCCATCGAGCAACTTCGCCACGAGCGCGTCGATCGCGTCGGCAAGGCCCGCTTGCCTAAGCGCCGCGCGCACCAGCGAGCGGGCTCGCTGGAATTTTGCGCCCTCGGGCAAAGCGACCGCGGCGGCGATCGCCTCGGCGCGCTCGGCTGCGGCGGCGAGGTCGCGGTGGAGTTTGATTTTGGAGTCGTAGCGCGGAATCGGGAGATTGAAGACGACCTTGTCGAAGTCGCGGGCGCCCCACTGGCCGCGCGACTGATATTTCGCCGTGCGCTCACGCGCGGTCTCGCTGTTCAATATGGCGGCGAGGTAACGGGCTTCGCCGGCGCTTGTCGCGGTTGTCCAGTAGAGCTTGTGTTCAATAACGGCTTTGGAGCCTCGCAATACGCAAGCTGCCGGAACCGTACCAGAGGCGGCGTAAACGACGCGCAAAGGAGCAATGGGAAACTGAGACGCAAGCTTGCCGTAGTAATCGAACTGCTCCGTAAGCGTGAGGGCGGCGACGCGATGTTCGTTCCAGGTCGCCTCGGCCTTTCGCATCCAACCCGAAAGATGGTCAAAGCCACGATCGAGCGCCGTCTTCGAGTCGAGCGTCTCGCCCGTTTCCGTAACCGGGACGACGCCTTCGACCGCACGGAAAACCGTGAAGGGAAGGATGCTTTCGCCCAGCATCACCGGGTGCAGGAACTCCGCCTCGACTCGGTTCTCGATACCAGACAGTTCCTTCCACGGCATTTTTTCCTGGGGGTTCCGGCGGCTGACAACCGGCGGGGCGGACGTGTCGACGCCCACCCGCCCCATCGCCTTGCGCTCGACGAGGCACAACATCCTCGGCACCAAGGTCGCGCCCTGACGAAACGCCGCTCGATAGGCCGACCCGCCGGTAAAGACCGACTCCGTCGGCTTGGGCGCGCCCTCGGCCACGCTGAACCTGCCCTCCGCTATCAGCCTGTCGACCAACGCCTCCGGCGCGTCCCGCATCGGCAGCGCGCCCGAATAGGCGCGCACGGTCTCCGGCATCGCCTTCGCGGTCGCGCGCCGGCGACCGAACGCGACGCAGGAGGGGACCGGAAACAGCGGCTGCACGCTGTCGTCCATCGTCCACGCTTCGTCCCACTGGACGGAGCCTGTGTGGTAGACGCCCGAGCGCAGACGCTCGAATTGCCCGCGCGTGAGCGCGGCGAGCGGCAGAACGAAAGCGATGCGGCCCGACCCACGCAAATAGAGCGTCGCCGACCGAGCGGTGAACAGGGCGCAGAGATCGTTCTGCGTCGCCAGTTTGCCTCCGACGTAAACGCCCAATCCGCTCGCCAATTCCTTGAAACGCTTCTGCAAGTCCGCGCTCATGTGGCGGAACGCGACCCAAGGCGGATTGCCGACGATCACGTTCGCCCAGCCCCCGCCGGCCGAAAACGCCAGCGGGCGAGAGAGATTGCGCGCGACGTAGGCCCAGACGGAATCGCGGCCTTCCCGGCGCAACTTGTCGAAAGTGACGTAGGTCTTGCCGAGGTCTTGGATCGCGAGTTGCTGCTCCCGCGTCACGTCGGCGCGATAATGTTGTTCCGTAATGCGATAGAGCGCCTTTTCGATCTGCTCGCGGCTCATGCCTTGTTCGGAACCCGATCGCATGCGCTCTATCGCTTTATCGAATAGGCCAGGGTCGCGGCAGAACGTGTCGGGAAATTCGAGCTGGTCCTTGCCGTTGCCGCCCGCCGCGCCGCCTTGCCCCTCGCCCGCGGCGGGCGGCGGCACTCGGATCGTCAATTCGCGGCCGCCGATCATCTCGCTGATCGAAAGCTGCATCGCGTCGCCGAGATAGACCGGCACGTAGATCGCGCCCGCGCGCTTGGCCAGGACCGGCGCCAGCGCCAACAAATAGGTCACGCGCGCGATGATGACGGCGACGGGATGAATGTCCATGCCCGCCACATGTTGCGAGGCCTCGAACGCCATGCGGTCGGGCGCCATTCCGCCTTCCGCGGCGTCGGCGAGGAAGACCCGTATCGCGTGAAACAGGAACGTGCCGGAGCCGCAGGCGGGATCGAGAACCTTCTGCTCGACCGGAGCCGTGACCGCATGCTTGACGATCTTCGCCGCCAGCCAGTCCGGCGTATAATATTCGCCGAGCCCGTGCCGCTCCGTCCGGTCGATCAGCGATTCGTAGAGAACCTTGAGAACGTCGCACTCGACTTCGGCGAGCCGGAAACGCCGAACGTGCGCCATGATCCGCCGCACCAGCTTGACGCCTTCCGCGTCGGCGACGACCCAGTCGAAGAAGTCGCTTTCGACCGCCCCGGCGATGCCGGCGCTGGCGAGCGCCTCGCCTGAAAGAAGTCGGGCGGGATCGTCCTCTTTCATCTCGAGCACGGCGAGCGCGATGCATTTGGCGACGATGACGAGATAGCTGTGCTGAAGCCACAGCGCGTCGCTGTCGGCGTCGCGGCCATAGACGATTTTGAGCAGTTGCGCCCAGAGTTGGCGTTTGAGACCGACCGCCGTGTCGATCTTCAGCTTGTCCCACAGCGCGCGTAGCGCCTTGTCGGCGGCGCGAAAGGCGACGGAGTCGGCGCCGAGTTCGATCCGCACGGTCTGCGGATCGGGCGGCAGCGAAATTTTCAGCGCCAGCGCGCCGTCGAGCCAAGCGAGAAATTCGCCCGGCTTCTCGGGATCGAGGATCGTTTCCTTGATCTTGACCAGCGCGCCCCCGTCGAGCGCCATCACCACCCATTTTCGCCCGTCCGAGGCGATGCCGACGAAGGGCTCGCCAGTCTCGGCCTCGCGATTGGCGAGATAGTCGGGCATCTTGCGCTCGACATCCTTCATCTCGCTCGCGAGGTCGCGCTTGGCCTCGAACACCGTGCGGCCGATGAGCGCGTCGATGCGGCTCTTGACCTCGACGCGCTGCTCGAACCGGATGTCGGCGAGCGGAGCGTCGAATTCGTCGATCAGCAATTGGCGGAAATCGGACTTGACCTCGTCATGGCCGGGCTTGGCGGCGAGGTGGCGCAGGATGGCGAGCGATTCGGGGCGCTGGGTCACGCCGCGAGCCTAGGGGTTGCGGCGCGGCCGGGCAATCGGTTCGCGAGGCGCGTCCCCATTGCTTGTGGCCCTGTGCTTGACTTTCCAGGCCGTTCGCCCCGAATTCGGCGCCCCATTGGCAAAGGGCTCACGCGGCATGCGCACCTGGATCAAGGACCCCCTCGCCATATTCGCGGAAGGCGCCGAGCGCGGCCTCGTCGTCGAAGACGGGCGGATCGCTGAAGTCGTCGCCAAGGGCTGCGAGCCGGCGGCGCCGGTCGACGCCGCGTTCGACGCCTCGCGCCACGTCGTGCTGCCCGGCCTCGTCAACACGCATCACCATTTCTTTCAGACGCTGACGCGCGCCCACCCGGCGGCGATCAACCGGGAGCTGTTTGCCTGGCTGATGGCGCTCTATCCGATCTGGGCGCGGCTGAAGCCGCGCCACCTGCGCCTCGCCGCGCGCCTCGCCCTGAGCGAATTGTTGCTGTCGGGCTGCACGACGGCGGCGGACCATCACTATCTCTTCCCCAAGGGCCTGGAGAACGCCGTCGACATCGAGGTCGAGGAAGCGCGCGCGCTGGGGATTCGCATGACGGTGACGCGCGGCTCGATGAACCGCAGCCAAAAAGACGGCGGCCTGCCGCCCGATTCGGTGGTGCAGGACGCGGACGCCATCCTCGCCGACTCCGAGCGCGTGCTGAAGCTGTTCCACGATCCCAAGCCCGGCGCTCTTGTTCGCGTCGCGCTCGCGCCCTGTTCGCCGTTCTCGATCGACAAGCGGCTGATGGCCGAGACCGCTGATCTCGCCGAGCGCTGGGATTGCCAGTTGCACACCCATCTCTGCGAGACCAAGGACGAGGAGCGCTTCTGCCTGGAGATGTACGGCGTGCGGCCGGTCGACCTCTTGGAGGAGACCGGCTGGATGTCGAAGCGGACGTGGCTCGCGCACGGCGTCCATTTCAACCCCGAGGAGATCGGCCGGCTGGGGCGCGCCGGCGTCGGCGTCTGCCACTGCGCGGCCTCCAACATGGTGCTCGCCTCGGGGATTTGTCCGACCTGCGAGCTCGAGGCGGCGGGCGCGCCGGTCGGCCTCGGCGTCGACGGCTCGGCCTCCAACGATTCCTCCAACATGATGGAGGCGCTGCGTCACGCGCTGATGACCGGCCGTCTGCGCTACGGCGCGGCGAAAGTGAGCCATCTCGACGTGCTGCGCTGGGCGAGCGAGGGCTCGGCGCGCTGTCTGGGGCGCGACGACATCGGCCGCATCGCGCCGGGCTATCAGGCCGATCTCGCGCTCTACACGCTCGACGAGCCGCGTTTTTCCGGCGCCCACGATCCGCTCGCCGCGCTGGTTCTCTGCGGCGCGCACCGCGCCGACCGGGTGATGGTGAAGGGCGCGTGGCGCGTCGTCGACGGCGCTGTCATCGGCCTCGACCTCGCCGCGCTGATGGCCGAGCATCGCGGCGCGGCGCGCGATTTCGCGTGACGGCGCGCTGACGCTGCAACGCGCCGACGAAAAAGCGGTGCAATCGGCGCGACAGCGATCGACGCCGCGCTGACGGTCGGGCTGTTTGAGAAGGCGCCGTCGGGGAGGGGGCGGCCAAATCGAAACGCGCGCCCCTTCCCCCCCTTGCGGGGGAAGGTGGCCGGCGGAGCCGGCCGGATGAGGGGGCGCGCGAAGCGCGACGGTTCGGTATGTTCGACATGCAGGGTGACCGCGATGGCGATGCGCGGATCGGCGGCATGTTGGAAAACGGTCGACTCTCGTCGAAGCCATCGCGCCATAGCCCGTCGAAAGACGGGCGTCTTTCGACGCCCTATCGCGCGATCCCCCTCATCCGTCATGCTTCGCATGACACCTTCCCCCGCAAGGGGGGGAAGGGGCGCGGCGCCTCAGAACCGATAGTTCACGCCGGCCTTGAGGATGTTTTCCTCGTTCTTGAAGGAGGTGTTGCCGGGGCCGCCGCTCGACCCCGTAAACGTCGATGAGCCGTCACCCCAGTCTATGTAGTCGTACTCGCCCTTGATGCTCCAATGCATGTCGAGCGCGTATTCGACGCCGAGGCCGAGCAGCAAGCCGGTATGGGTCGCGTTGGCGGACCAAGAACCGGTCAAGAAACCCACGTCGCTATCGGTAATTCTGTATTGATATTCAGCCATCGCGACGCCGACTTTGCCGAAAAGCAACAAGCGGTCGACTGCATATCCACCGCGCAGCGCAACGTCGCCCGCAAAATCGCTTCGAGTCTTAAAGTTATAGATGCCTTCGCTGTCTGGCACGGGCATTGATGTCGATCCCGCCAGCCCCGAACCCCAGATCTCCGCCTCGCCGCCGACGACGAAGTTGTTGTTCATCTGGTAATTGCAGCCGACCTGTCCGCCGCCGATTGCCCCTTCGGTGTTCATACCGACCTCGTAGCCGCTTTGGAACTTCCAATCCGAGTGGCCGAAATCGCCGCCGGCGTGAAGGCCGACGTAGCAGCCGGTCCAGCTAAAGACCGGAGGCGGCGGCGGGGGAGGCGGCGCCTTGTGGGTGGGAAGGTCGGATGCGAACGCGGCGCCGGCGGAAAGCGCCAACACGGCTGCCGAAGTCAATAGATGCTTGCGCATGAGAGCGGCCCCCGAAAAATCGTTACTGAACGCTTACGGTGGGGTGGAGAGTTCGTCAAGCCGAGCCGATCCGGCTCCGGCCCTGCGTCAGGACCGCGCTTTTCGCCCCTTTTTCGCGTCGCCTCGCCGACGGCCTCGAACGAGCGTCGCGCGACGTCGGCGATTCGGCTCGTCGGGCCGCGCCGGCCGCCGGCGTCGGCGGAAACGGCCGTCGTCGCCTGTTGAACCGGTCAAATATTTGGTATCGTTGTCGTCTTGCTGGCCGGCGCTGGAGAGGTGATGAGGTTCGACTTTTCCGATTTTCCGTTTTCCGGCAAGGCTTTTTCGGCAAAGCCGATGACGTTTTGCGAGCCCGACGTGACGCGCTTTTTTTCCGCGATCATCGAATTGGCTGCGCTGGAGACGGGGAATCGCAAGGCGCGCGAACATTGGCAAACCTTGCAGCTTCGTAATCTTCTCGCCCACGCGGCAAATCGATCACCATTCTGGCGACGTCGAATTGGGGCTCGCGACGGGCTCGGCGGCGCGCGGCTGTCGCGACTGCCGATCCTCGCGCGGCGCGAATTGCGCGAGCAGGTCGCCAGCGAAGGTTCGCTGTTGGAGCCGAGCGATCGAATCCCGGTGAGGGGCCATTCGACATCCGGTTCGTCCGGCGTGCCCGTTCGCTTCTTCGTCTCGGAAATGAACGCCAACTACAACGTGATGCGCTCGATCGCGCAGTATTTTCTTGAAGGCCGCGATCTCACGCTCAACCGAACCCAGTTGAATTACGCCCGAACGCCGCAGCCGCGGGGCATTTCCGTCGAGAGGGCTGGCTCTTGGCTGGGAGTTCTCGGGCCCTTCATCAGCGGCGGCGCCGCCAAGATCATCACGACTCGGCGGGCCGAGCCACAGTCGATTTGGCGCGAGTTGAGCCGCGACCCCATCGGCTATTTGTCGGCGGCTCCGCGCGTCATCGAGACGCTGCTTCAGCACGTCGGTCCCGACGAGTTCAAACGCGCGGGCGCCGCAATGCTGATCATCGTCGCCGAGGAACTCGACGCGAGCATCCGAAGCCGGTTTGCGGCGGTCGGCATTCCCACGCGCAACACCTACTCGTGCGAGGAGGTCGGACCGATCGGCGCGGAATGCGAGCGCCATCCCGGGCGCTACCACGTCGCGACGAGCAACGTCGTCGTCGAGGTCGACCCCGACGACGAAATTCGCCTCGGCGAGGCGCGCGCCGGCAAGGTGCTGCTGACCCACCTTCATTCCTACGCGACGCCGTTCATTCGCTACGACGTCGGCGATCTGGCGACGCTCGAGGACCGTTGTCCGTGCGGGCACGACGGGCCGACCCTGTCGAACGTCGTCGGGCGGTCGAAGACGCTCTTGAAGCATCGCGACGGCCATTTGTCGCAATTCTTTGTTCGGGCTCGCGAAATGATGGCGATCGCGCCGTTCGACGAATTTCGCATCCGACAGACCGCGGAGGCGAAGCTGGTGGTCGAAATCGGCGGCCGGGAGTCGCTCTCCGCCGAAGAGACGGCCGCGTTCATCCGATTGATGAGGTCGCACGCCGGCGACGATTTCGACGTCGAGGTCAGGGCCGTCGCCGCGATCGATTGGGGCGAGAGCGTGAAGCGGCTCGGCTTTCACAACGAACTGCTTTGATCGCTTTCACCCGCCGTGCGCGCTACGCCCGGCGAGCGCGCGCGATTCCCCGAGCGACAGGATCGTATTCCCGATGACCGCGCTGCCCGCCGAAATGATCTTCCAGCAGCTGACGCGAGCTTTTGCCGCGAGCCAGGATTTTCCCCGTCACCAAGTCCTCGGGCGCCAGGCCGCCCTGCTGGAGCGATTGGCGCGCCACGCCGATGCGCACGTTCCCTTCTACCGCGACGGCAAGCGGCTGAAATCGCTGTTCCGCGCCGACGGCGCCTTCGACCTCGCCGGCTGGAGCGACGTTCCGATCCTGACGCGCAACGAGGCCAAGGAGCACGAGGAGGCGCTGCGGGCGCGCCGCGTTCCCGCCGACATGGGCGCCGTGGAGACCCATTCGACTTCGGGATCGACGGGAACGCCGCTCAAGTTCAGGCGCACTTTGGTGCAGCGCGTGGCCTCGGAAGTTCTGGTCAACCGGGTCTTGCGCTGGCGCGGGCTGTGGCCGATCCAACGAATCGCCGTGTCCGCCAACGTGGCGGCGGCCGGCGCCCTGGCCCCGGGCATGCTGCAAGTGCCGGCGGGGCTCGACTTCGCCGAGCAAGTCGAACTCATCCGGCAAAATCGGACGACCCATGTCATCGCCTTGCCGAGCGCCGCCGCGGCGTGGGCCGACGTCGCCGCGCCGCAAGACCTGCCGGACCTGATCGCCGTCCTGGTCACAGGCGAAGTTCTGCGTGCGGAAGTGCGGGAGAAGATCGAGCGCAAGCTCGACGCGAAAGTGGTCAATCTCTATTCGACGAGCGAACTCGGCCCCATCGCCTGCGAGGGGCCGGACGGGCGCCTGCGCGTCAATGAGGAAAACGTGTTTCTCGAAGGACCCGACGCAGCGGTCGATCCGAAAGCGCTGGCGCGCGTCGTCGTCACGCCGTTCTACGCCTTCGGCACGCCGTTGATCCGCTACGCGCCCGGCGACTATGTCCGCTTCTCCAACGCCACCGCCAAGGAGGCCAAGGGCCTGCGCCGGCTCGAAGAGGTCGTCGGCCGCCGACGCAATTTGCTTCGGCGGCCGGACGGCGCGCCGTTCGTCCCGACGGGATTTCGCGGCAAGCTCTTGGAGGCGATCCTCGATCATCGCGAATGGCAACTGGTGCAGACCAGCCTCACCGACATCGTGCTGAGGATCGTCGTCCCGCGTCCGCCGAGCGCCCAGCAGTGGCGCGCCTTGCAAGAGCATGTGAAAAACGGTCTGCCAAATCACAATACAAGCGTTGTCATGGTCGATAATATTGAAAACAATATAAAAACCGGCAAGGCTTACGAAATGTTTCTCTCGCTCGTTGACGAGAACGCGTGATTCCCGCTGGGGCAAATACCAAAGCTCGGTGAAAGCGACTCATCGAAGAAAGCGCTGAGAACCCAACGCCGTCTTGGCCGGGCTCGACTCGGCCATCCACGCGGCGAAGCTGGTTCCACTCCTCGGCAATAGGCTGAGAATGCGCGGCTTTTCGTGTCGCGAAGCGGCAGATCGACGGCGTGGATGGCCAGGAGGATCCCCGGATCAAGTCCGGGGACCGCCATGACGAGCCATGGCTTTCGGCCGCTGGTATTAGAACCTGTAGCTCAAGCCAACCTGCGCAAGGGTTTCGTCAAACCCTGCGCTATAATCTAGAACAAAATGATTGCTGCTGCCAGAATAGCTTCCTTTACCGAAATCCGCATAGCGCAATTCGGCGCTGGCGCTCCAGTGACGATCGAACGCATATTCAGCGCCGGCCCCGATGGTCCATCCCACGAGGGTGTTCGTCTGCGATCCCGACCAAGCAAAGAAATTGGGATCGTTGACGGCGGCCGTTTCCTTGTCGTCCGCGAATGCGACGCCGCCGGTGCCATAGATCAGCAGGCGGTCGAAGGCGACGCCGGCCCGCGCGCGCAGCGAAGCCTGCCACGTGTTGCGCATGGAAAGCGAGGTGACGCCGACCCCCTCGTTATAAGTGCCGTTGAAGGTGGACGATTTTCCGCCTTCGATGCCGCTCGCGTCGATGTCCGCCACGACGCCGATAACCAACGTGTCGAATTGCTGATCGTAGCCGATGTGCGCGCCGCCGATGGGGCCGGAAACGTCAAAACTGTCGAGCACGCGCGGCACGTAGCTGAAATCATCGCTTTCCGCGCCCCAGCCATAGCCGGCCTGCACACCGACATAAAACCCGGTCCAGGAGAAAGCCGCCGGCGCCGGCGGGGGCGGCGGCGCCTTGTGGGTGGGAAGGTCGGAGGCGAACGCCGCGCCGACGGAAAGCGCCAAGGCGGCCGCCGACGTCAACAATTGTTTGCGCATGACACCGCCCCCATGAGAATTGTTCGCTGAACGGTTAAGGCGGGGCGGAGAGATCGTCAAGCCGATCCGAGCCGGTGCCGATCCTGCGTCGGGGCCGGCCGTCACGCCGCTTCCGTCTCGCCTCGGCGACGCTCGCGAGCGGGCGCCGAGCGAGGCTCGCGAATTTTCGCGCCAGTTCGCGCCGAGCGCCGCCGCCGCCGCGAACCGCCGGCTTGCCTTGTTAAGTCGCTGGAAAGAATTGGCGTATCTGTAGCGCCGCGGGCGCGCGCCGCAGTCGCGACGGGGCGCCGCTTTTCTCGTTTTCCGCTTTCCGAGGAAGCATTTTTCGGGAAAACCGATGTCATCTTGCGAAACCGCCGCCATGCGCAATTGGTCGGTAATGCTCAAATTGGCGGCGCCGGAGACGCGAAATCGCCCGGCGTGCGAGCGTCGATAGAGATCGTGAATCTGCAATCTCTTGCCGGGTGCTGCAATTCGATCACCGCAAAGTCGATGTTGAAATGCGCCGCCGGCGTGAAACGGCTGGAATTCCTCAACGAATTGCTCTGACGCCGTCACCCCCCTTAGCGCCCGCGCCAGCGCAGCGCGCGCGCCTCGATCAGCGACAGGATCGCGTTGGCGCAGACGCCGACGGCGCCGAGCAGGATCACGCCGGCGAACAAATCCGCCGAGCGATAGGCGCGCGCCGCCAGCAGCACCCATTGGCCGAGGCCGTCGAGGCCGGCGATCATTTCGCACACCACCGCGAGGATGAGCGCGACGGTGAGGCCGAGGCGCAGCCCGGCGAGAATGTCGGGCGTCGCCGAGGGCAGCGAAATCTTGATCGCCGTCTCGAACCGCGAAAGCCCCAACGCGCGCGCGACCTCCTTGAGGCGCGGTTCGACGGCGCCAAAACCGTGCATCGTCGCCAGCAGCATCGGCCAGACCGCGCCGAAGCCGATCACGCCGAGCGCCATCGCGCTGGAATAGCCGAAGATCGCGATCGCCACCGGGATGACCGCGGAGGCGGGCAGGGGCCGCAGGAATTCGAGGCTCGGGGCGACGTATGAACGCACGCCCGCCGACGAGCCGATCAGGGCGCCCAGCGCAATTCCGACGATCGAGGCGATGAGCCAGCCGCCGAGCATGTGCTCGATCGTGCCGGCGAGTTTCTCGCCGAGGTCCGAGGCCGCCAGGCCATGCCAAAGCGCCGCAAAAGCGCGATCGGGAGCGGGCAGGAAGACGGGCGAAACGAGCTTGAAGGCCACGATCTCCCGCCAGCCGAGGATCGCGGCGGCGACGACGGCGAGGCTGCCTGAGCGCCAAGCGAAGGCTTGCCGGGCCGACGAATTCATGGCGGCCCCGCGACGCGCGCGGCGTGGCCGAAAAGGCGGTTCTGCGCGAAGACGAGCGCGGCGTTGAGCGCGAAACCGACGACGCCGATCCACACGAGATAGGCGAGCATGACGTCGGGCCGCAGCGCCTGGCCGGCGACCATGATGCCGTAGCCCAGGCCCATCGGATTGACGGCGATCTCGACGGTGACGGCGACGACGAGCGCAATGCCGGCGGCGAGGCGGAAGGCGACGAAGATGCGCGGCAGGGCGGCGGGCGCGACGATCTTGACGACCCGCGCGAGGGGCCCCAGGCGCAGCGCGCGCGCCACCTCGATCAGGCGCGGCTCGACGCCGATCACCGCGGCGCGCGACAGCACCAGCAGCGGCCACAGGCAGGCGAAGGAGACGATGGCGATCTCCAGGCGATAGCCGAAGCCCAGCGCCACCAGCGCGATCGGGATCACCGCGACCGAAGGGATCGGCCGCAGCAATTCGACGCCGAGCTCCATCAGCCGGTCGATCGCCCTGACGCTGCCGAAAAGGATGCCGAGGCTAAGGCCGATCGCCGCGCCGATCGCCAGGCCGGCGAAGGCGCTCGCCAGCGTATCGCGCGTCGCCTCCATGAGCGTGCCGTCGGCGAGACCCGCCAAGAGCGCGACCGCCACCGCGGACGGCGGCGCGATCGTGTCGCTGGGGCCCGCCGCGCGGGCGCCGATTTCCGCCAGAACGAGCAACGCCGCCGGCAGGGCGAGCCCGCGCCAGGACGTCACGGCGGGCCTCCGGTCTCGGCGGAGCGGATGAAGTCGTAGAGTTCGCGCCTGAGGCGCAGGAATTCGCCGCTTTCGCGCGTCGAGATCTGGTCGCGCGGACGCGGCAACTTGATTTCGAGCTCGATGCCGATGCGGCCGGGATGCGGCGCGAGGCCGACGACGCGGTCGCCCAGATAGATCGCCTCCTCGAGGTCGTGGGTGACGAAGAAAATGGTCGCGCCGCTCGCCTGAGCTATTCCCAGCATCTCGTCCTGCAGGCCCTGGCGGGTCATCGCGTCGAGGGCGCCGAACGGTTCGTCCATCAGCAGCGCGGCGGGCTCCTGGGCGAGGCAGCGCGCGATCTGCAAGCGCTGCTGCATGCCGCCGGACAATTGCGTCGGGAACTTGTGGGCGTGGTTCGGCAGGCCGACCTTCTCGAGCAGCGCGGCGATGCGCCGGGGCCGCTCGCGGCGCGGCGCGCCGGCCGCCTCGAGCGCCAGCGACACGTTGCCCGCGGCGGTCCGCCACGGCAACAGCGCTTTGGCGTAGTCCTGGAAGACGACCGCGACGTCGCGCCGCGGCCCTTTCATCGGCGCGCCGTCGAAGGCGACGACGCCGCCGGTCGGCTCGATCAGTCCCGCCGCCACGCGCAGCGCCGTGGTCTTGCCGCACCCCGAGGGACCGACGATGCAGACGATTTCGCCGCGACGGATTTCGAGCGAAAGCTTGCCCAGCACGAGGTGCGCGCCGAAAGCGAGATCGACGTCGCGGAAGGCGATCAGGGGCGCGGACGTGTCGATCATGTCGAGACTCCGGCGCCCTCGCCGTAGACATGCGCCAGGGTCGTGGCGATATGCGCGGCGAGCCCGGCGCACGCCTTCTCGCCGGCGCGCGCGATGGCGAGATCGGCGATCGCTTCGTGCTCGCGCAGGAATTCCTCGGGGTCGGCGAACTTGGCCATCATCAGGCGGCGATAGCGGTAGGCTTGATCGTAGAGATCGGATTGGGCGGCGAGCATGCGCGGCGAGCCGCAGGCGGCGATCAGCGCGGCGTGGAAGCTCTTGTGGAGAGCGTCGAACTCCGCTCTGCCTTCGCCGAAGTCGCGGCCGGCGTCGCGCACGTAGAGCTTGAGGCGATGCAGCGCGGCGACGATCGCGCCTTCCCATTCGCCGCGCCCCGCGACCATGCTCAGCCGCAACGCCTCGCATTCGATCAGCGAGCGAATGCGCACGATGTCGGCGAGATCCTCGCGCGAGATTTCCTTGACGCGGAAGCCGCGCTGTCCGATCGCGTCGACGAGGCCGCGCGCGACGAGCCGCGACAGCCCCTCGCGCAGCGGCGTCGCGCCGATGCCGTAACGAGCCGCTTGTTCGGCGATGCCGAGCCGCGCTCCCGGCGCCAGGGCGCCGGAAACGATGTCGGCCTCGACGAGCGCCGCGGCGCGCTCGCTAAGTGTGTCGGCGCGAACCATCGCCGCGACCGCCGCGCTTCGCGTCACGGGAAGACGAGTTTGGCCGGATCGATCTGGGATTGCAGCATGTCCTGCTGTTTCATCACCTCGATCCACCAGGCGAAGTCGCTCGCCTTCAACTGCGGCGTCGCCAGACTGGGGCGATTCATCCTGACGATCTCGATCGGCAACTTGGTGAACTTCGCAATCGCCGCGCTCGCCTTTTCGCGATCGGAATTGACGATGGTCGCCGCTTCCCCGATCGAGTCGCGGAACGCCTTGACGACATCGGGATTCTGTTCGGCGTAGCTGCGCGTCGAAACATAGGAAATGATCGGCTCGGTGCGCGCGAGTTCGGCCGCGTAGCGCACCGCGACCGAACCCGTCCCCGCCGCCGTCATGCGCGAAATGAAAGGCTCGGCGGTCAGCACGGCGTCGACGGCGCCCGATTTCAGCGCGTCGTTCTGGGTCGGGAAGGTGATTTCGATGAAGTTCACCTGTTTGGGATCGACGCCGTGCTCCATCAGCCATTTGCGGAACAGCACGTCCAGGAACGCGCCGATGCCGGGAGCGCCGACCTTCTTGCCGACGAAGTCCTTGGCTTCCTTGATCGTCACGCCGTTGCGGGCGAAGGCGGCGATCAGGCCGTTGGCGACGGGGTCCATTGCCGAAGCGCCGTCGATGGCGACGAGATCCAGGCCGCCGTCGACGGCTTGCAGGAACACCGTCGCCGTCGGGCCGCCGATCTGGATCGAATTGGAGACGATCGCCGGCGGGATGTTGGTGTTGATGCCGATCAGCGTCATGTCGACGTCGAGGCCGTGCTTGGCGAAGACGCCCTCGTCGCGCGCCACCATCGCCGAAGCGCAGTCGGACGTCGCAGTGCAGGCGATATGCACCTTGACGCCGTCCGCCGCGGCGCCGCCCGCGGCGCAAAGAGCCAACGCCGCGCCGAAAAGTCCCGTTCCCAGCCAATGGGCGGCGGTTTGGCGCGCAGGGCGCCCCTTGGCGTCGCCAAAGCCGAATTGCGTCGTCATGCCTCATTCCTCCCCGCCGTCGAGCGCGTTCGACACGTCGCTCTTGATTATCGATAAAAAATAGTATCGTATATATTTTGACGCATGGCAAGGGGGAGGACGGCGGTGAAGCTGACGACTTATCGGCAGGGCGGCGCGCTGCGTGTCGGCCTGGCTCATCCGGGCGATGCGAAACTGTTCGATCTCGAGGCCGCCGCGCGCCGCGAGGGGGCGTCGGCGGCGCCCTTCGCGTCGATGCTGGCGCTGATCGACACCGACGAGGCGGGGCTCGATCTCGCCCGGCGCCTGTTCGACAAGCGCGGCGGCGAGGACGATCTTTCCGTCGCGAGGCAATCGGTCGAGCTTCTCGCGCCGCTGCCCGAGCCGCGGCAGATGCGCGACGCGATGTCGTTCGCGACCCATATCCGCCAGTCGGCGCGCGGCGCGCAGGCGATGCAGGCGCTTCGCGAGGGCGGCGAGGCGGCCTATCGCGCGGCGATGCAGGCGCCGCTCGGCGAGTTGGCCGAAGTCTATCGCACGATTCCGATCTTCTACATCACCAACCGCTTCACCGTGGTCGGACCCGACGCGACGGTGACGTGGCCGCGCTACAGCGAAGTCATGGACTACGAACTCGAGTTCGGCGTCGTGACGCGGCGCACGCGCGCCAATATCCCGGTCGGCGAAGCGGGCGGCCATATTTTCGGCTACACCATCTTCAACGATTTTTCCGCGCGCGACCGGCAGGGGCTGGAGATGCAGGGCCGGCTCGGACCCGCCAAGGGCAAGAGCTTCGACGGCGGCAACGTTCTCGGTCCGTTCATCGTCACGCCCGATGAGATCCGCGATCCGCAGGCGCTGCGCGTCGCCGTGCGCGTCAACGGCGAGACGCGCGCGGCCGCCGACACCGGCGGCATGCTGTTTTCCTTCGAGGAGATTCTGGCCTACGCCTCGCAGGACGAGACGATCCACGCCGGCGAATTCTTCGGTTCGGGGACAGTGGGCGGATGCTGCGGGCTCGAAATCGGCCGCTTTCTCGAAAGCGGCGACACGATCGAACTCGAGGTGGAAAAAATCGGCGTTCTGCGCAACAAGGTGGTGCGGCGGAGCTCGCGCTGAAAAGCGCGCCGCCGGCCGAGGGAGGAACGAATGACGCGTCGTCTGATCGACATTTCCGCGCCGCTGCAAAACGACGTGCCCGCCGATCCGCCCGGCCACGGGCCGAAGATCGAGTACATCGATCACCAGCAGAGCCTGCCGCAGATTCTGCCGTTCTTCGCCGGATTGAAGGCCGAAGACCTGCCGGACGGGCAGGGCTGGGCGGTCGAGCGTGTTCAGCTCTCGACCCACAACGGCACGCATCTCGACGCGCCCTGGCACTTTCATCCCACCATGAACGAGGGCGAGCGTTCGGCCACGATCGACGAAGTGCCGCTCGAATGGTGTTTTCAGAGCGGCGTGAAGCTCGACTTCCGCCGCTTCCCCGACGGCTACGTCGCCACCGCCGCCGACGTCGAAGAGGAACTCGCGCGCATCGGCCATGCGCTGAAGCCGCTCGACATCGTGCTGGTCAACACCAGCGCCGGCGCGAAATACGGGCGCCCGGACTACGTCGCCTCGGGCTGCGGCGTGGGAGCGGAAGCGACGCTCTATCTCTTGGAGCGCGGCGTGCGCGTGACCGGCATCGACGGCTGGAGCTGGGACGCGCCGTTCGTCCACACCGCCAAGCGCTACGCTCAGACGCACGACGCGTCGCTGATCTGGGAGGGCCACAAGGCCGGGCGCCATATCGGCTACTGCCATCTCGAGAAGCTGCACAATCTCGAGGCGCTGCCGGCGACCGGATTCACGGTCTCATGCTTTCCCGTCAAGATCGAACGCGCCTCCGCCGGCTGGACGCGCGCGGTCGCCATCCTCGAGGACTGAGCGTCTCGCCGCGCCGGGCCGTCGCATTCTCGTCGAGATCGCGCGCTATCGGGCGAGACGGGAGCGCGGCCGCTCGGTGCCGCCAACGACGGAGCATGTCTATGGCCGCGCGGCCGATTCCTCACTCCTACGACGGCGCGCAGCGCGCGTTTCACTGGATCATGGCGGCGTTGATCTTCCTGGCCATCGCGATCGGCGTCGTCGCCGCGTTGCTGCCGGAGCACAAGTCGCCGCGCGTCGAATTGCTGTTCGCGCACAAGTCGCTGGGCATGACCGTGCTGGTCCTGGCGGTCCTGCGCCTCGCCTATCGCGCCATCGCCGGCGCGCCGGCCTACGCCGCGACGCTGACGCCGTGGACGCGCGCGAGCGCGCACGCCGCGCATATCGCCCTCTATGCGCTGATGATCGCGCTTCCCGTCAGCGGCTACGTCAACTCGGCGGCCGGCGGCCATGAGGTCCCGTGGTTCGGCCTGTTCGTCTGGCCCAGTTTCTTTCCGCGCGACAAGGCGCTGGCGCATCTCGGCGGTCAGGCGCATTTCTGGCTCGCCTGGACGATCGGCGCGTTTCTCGCCCTGCATCTGGCGGCGGCCGCCTGGCACGCCTGGGTCAAGCGCGACGAAATCTTCGCGCGCATGTGGCCGGACCGCGCTGCGCTGGCGGGGCGAGGCGAGGGGGGCTGAAGCCGGCGCCGGCGCCGCATTTCGAGCTCGGGCGTTTCTGTGCTAAAATATTTTTTTTGCAGCCTTGGAGGCTCCCATGGCGCATGGTTCCAGCGCCCGTCTCGTCGGGCTCGGCCGCAACGATCCGCTGTTCGCGCGCATTCGCATCGAGGCGGAGGCGGCGGCGCGCAACGATCCGGCGTTGGCGTCGTTCCTGATGACGGCGATCCTCAACCACGACGCGCTCGAAGGCGCGGTCATCCATCGCGTCGCCGAGCGGCTCGATCACTCCGACGCGCCGAGCGCACTGGTCCGCCAGGCCTATGAGGACGTCGTTTCGCGCGACGCCTCGTTCGGCGAGGCGTTTCGCGCCGACCTCATCGCGGTGCTGGACCGCGACCCCGCCTGCCTCAGGCTGATGGAGCCGCTGCTCTATTTCAAGGGCTTCCACGCCTTGCAGACCTATCGGCTCGCCCACGCGCTGTTGCGCTCGGGCCGGCGCGATTTCGCGCTCTATCTGCAGAGCCGCGCCTCGGCGGTGTTCGGCGTCGACATCAATCCGGCGGCGCGCATCGGCAAGGGCGTCTTCCTCGATCACGCCACGGGTCTGGTGGTCGGCGAGACGACCGTCATCGAGGACGACGTCTCGATTCTGCAGGGCGTCACGCTCGGCGGCACCGGCAAGGAGACCGGCGACCGCCACCCCAAGATCCGCTGGGGCGTGCTGATCGGAGCGGGCGCGAAAATCCTCGGCAACATCGAGGTCGGCCATTGCGCGCGCGTCGCGGCGGGCTCGGTGGTGCTCGCGCCGGTGCCGCACAACAAGACCGTCGCGGGCGTGCCCGCGCGCATCGTCGGCGAGGCGGGCTGCGCCGAGCCGGCGCGCGACATGAACCAGATTCTCGCGGACAAGGCGATCGACGGGTAACGCCGAGTTTCGCAAGGGGCGACGCGTCGCTCCGCGCGAGTTCGTCGCGTCGGCGCGCGCCGCGCTTGCGGGCGAGGGGCCATCCATGGCAAAGGCTCGCCCCGGCCAGACGATCGAGGCGCGCCAATGGACAAGCAAGAAATTCTCAAGTTACGGGCGCATCTGCGCCGATCCTTCGGCTCGCCGACCCTCGCGGTCGTCCCGAGCTCGAGGGGACGCGACGCGGCGGACGTGTCGCTGGGCGAACGCAAGGTCGGCTCGATCACGGTGGACGACGAAGACGGCGACCGCTCGTTCGCGTTCGAGATGAAGATTCCGGTCGAGCGTCCGGTGATCCAGGACTATTTGCGCCGCCTGTTCGAGAACGACAAGCTCAGGGTCGTCGGACGCCTGAAGAAGACCGATTCGGTCGAGCTCAACAACGGCGACGATTTCCTCGGGATCGTTTCCGCCGACGATCCCGCCGGCAAGACCTTCACGCTGCAAATGGCGATTCTCGATTTCGATCTCGAGGATTTGTGAACGGCGCGGCGTTGCGACGTCAGCGGCGCGCCGCCTCGATCAGGCCGAGCGCGCCCGCCTTGAGCCTGGCCCACTGGGAGAGCAGCGCCGCCGAAAAGCGCATCTCGACGTCGAGGTCGCCGAGCCGGGCGTCGTAGATGCAGGTGTTCGGCGTCTTGCGCTCGGCGTCGGGCCGCAGGCAGCGGGCGGCGAATTCGCGCCCGTCGGGCGCCACGTAGTAGAGTTCGTCGCCTTCGAACGGGCTGCCCGCTGCGAACGCCCGCGCGACGAGCCCGCCCGGATGGCTCCAGGAGTTCTCCTCGAGGAAGCGTTGGTAGAGCTTGGCGGGACGCTCGGCCGGGTCGAGGCTCGAATCGGCCGGCGCGACCGTCACGAACACGGTGCGCGCGAAGCGCTCGGCGAGGTCGGTTCGCGCGTTCACGTCGCCGACGTCGCCGGCCGGCGAAAAATCCGGAAACAAGGCGGCGAGGTCCAGCGCGGCTCTCGCGCCGCCCTGGCGCGCCTCGGGGCGCAAATATGCGCTCAAAATCGTGAGCCGCTGCGCGCCGAGCGTGACGACGACGGGGCGCGGCGGCTCGTGCGCGCCGAACCGCGGCGCGACAATCAGCGCGACGGCGCCCGCCAGCGCGAGCGCGCCGAGCCCGATGAGAAGGGCCGACGAGCCGAGACGCAACCAAGACCTCCCTCGTATTCAGCCGCGGCGGCCGACCGCGGCGCGCTCGGGATAGGCGATCCGCGCGCGGTGCGCTATACGCGAATTCTTCACCGCAGGAGCCCGCCGCGATGCCCGTCTACGCCCTCGAGGATCGCAAACCCGTCTTGCCCGCCGCGGGCCGGTTCTGGATCGCGCCCAACGCCTGCGTCATCGGCGACGTCGTCCTGGGCGAAGACTGCGGCGTGTGGTTCGGCGCGACGCTGCGCGGCGACAGAGAAAGGATTGCGGTCGGCGCACGCAGCAACATCCAGGACGGCGCGACGCTGCACACCGACCCGGGATTTCCCCTCGAAGTCGGCGAGGATTGCACGATCGGCCACAATGCAATCCTGCACGGCTGCGCGATCGGAGCCGGCTCACTCGTCGGCATGGGCGCGGTCGTTCTCAACGGCGCGAGGATCGGCCGGGGCTGCCTGGTCGGCGCCCGCGCGCTCATCACCGAGGGCAAGGAATTTCCCGACCATTCTCTGATCGTCGGCGCGCCGGCGAAGGCCGTGCGCACGCTCGACGAGGCGACGATCGCCGGGTTGCGGCGATCGGGCGCCAATTACGTCGCCAATTGGCGGCGCTTCGCCGCCGGGCTGGTCGCGATCGGCTGAAAAAAAGGAGGCCGGCCTGGGGCGAGGCCGGCCTCGAGACGAAGCGGAACCGGGGGACGGGTTCGGCTTCGAAACTTTGCGTTCGCCCGCCTCGATCGTGAGGTCCAGGAACGCCACGCCATCGTTGTCGTTCGTCTGTCGAGGATGACGATAGCGAAACCGTCCTGCCGCCGAGCAAAGGAAAATCGCACAATTCTAGCGAACGGCGGCGACGCTTCCGAACGCCGCGCCGGCGCCGGCGAGACGCGAAGCCTTCCCTCGGCGCGCGGCGATCAGAGCCTGATTTCCTCGTCGAACATTTCGGTGGGAATCAGCCGGTTGAATTCGACCGCGACGCCGCCGTTGAACTGGCGCACGACTTGCGCCGGCCGCGCGCCCACGGTGACCGGCGTGCCGATCGGCGGGTTCGCGTCGACGGTGAGCGCCGCGCCGGAACGCGAGACGTCGATGATTCGGGCCAGATGCTCGCGCCCGCCCGGCAGGGTCAGGGTGGTGTTGCGGTTGCGCGGCGCGATGCGTTCGTGGCGCCGATCCTCGGGCATGCCGAGGACTTGCCGATTCGCCAGCCAGGTCAGTTGATCCGCCAGCTTCTCGCGCTTGAGCGGCGGCAGCTTCATCTGGATCGCGAAGCCGCCGTAGAAATGACGCGCGACCGTTCCCTCGACGCGGCCGATCTGATTGAGATAGGCGATGATTCGCTCGCCGATCTCGCCGCTGGCTTCGGCCTCGAAGGCGATGCCGCCGGGCGATATGTCGATCGTCGCGCAGGGGAATTCTTGTCGGTCCTGGCGCATGAATTGGCCGGTCAGGCGCACTTTGACGCGCTGATGGCGCCGTCGTTCGCGGCGCCCGGCGTCGATCGCGTATGCTGCGGCCGTTCTCACGCCGGCGTACTCCCGCATTCCGCCAAATCGCCCATGAAGAACGGCTCACACTAAGTGGTTGCTGGTCGCCCGTCGATGCAACTTCTCAATTGTAATGCCGACGCGGTTAACGGACGATTACCCCGCGACGAATCGCCGGCCCTCGGACGGCGTCAGCGGCGCGAGGAGTGAAGAAACAGATGCCCGCGACGATCGATGCGCGGCGCGCGTGCGAATTCGCGCGAACCGTCGCCGCAGCGAGGCGGCTCTCGCGAGCCGGGCTCGCCGCGTCCGAGCGCGCGCAGCGTCAGCAACGCCAGGGACGTCACGGCGACGAGGCCGAGCCAATGCGGCGCCGCAGCGGGCGCGCAGCAGCCCAGGACGCGCGCGTGCGTGTCGCCGTGATGGCGCAGCGGCAGCAGCAGCGCCTCGACTTCGATCGGCGCGAAGCCGAGCGGCGTTCCGATCGCGCCGATCAGGAACGGCTGGGCCTCGTCGGCGACGCTGGAAAGAATCGCCCGCGTCTCGTCCCTGTCCTGCCCGCGCCACAGGTCGAGAAACGGCGCGCCGCGCAATTCCCTGAGGAAGAGGGCGCTCGTGCGCGTGCCGACCACGCGCATGGGAAAATCGCGCCGCCCGTCGAACTCGAGAATGAACGTGTCCGCGAGAATGCCTCGAATGGCGCCGGGCTCGATATCGTTGCGCTCCGGCGCGCTGCGGGCGCCGCGCAATTCGCGCCAATAGGCGTAGAGCTGTTGACTGGCGGCGAGTTTCACTGCGGACTCCCTTCGACTCCCCGCGGCGTCTGTGCGAAAACGGCACGCCGCGAGCCGTCCTTCCGCGAATGCACAGGGTGCCTGCAGGCGGCGTGCCAGCCGGGGCTCGAGGCGCCGCGGCGAGGGCCGGTTGGCCGTTAACGATGACTTAACTTTTGGATTAACAATAAGCTAAGGTCGTCGTTGCGTCGGGAGGGGCCGGCGGGCATAGTGTCGGCGTTGACGAAGCGGCGAGTTGGCCGCATTGGCCCGAGCGTCGCGCTTCGCAACGATTGCGTCAGCTCCGATGGCTCGGCGGGCCGCTCCCCCGCCGACCGCGACGGGGTCGCACAGGGGGCCGGACGGCGCGTCGCCGCGCAACGGCTGCGGCGCGCACGATCGAAAGGATCAGGGAGGGCCTCGCTCCGGGCCCTCCCTTTCCATTTGCGCCTCTCGCGGCTGCGGCCGGCCTTTCTCATCGCCAGATCAGCGCGACGGTGCTAACCAAGCGACGCCCAACGCGCGAGTTCGCCGTCGATGACCGAATCTCCCTTTTCCGACGGCGCGAGACGACGCGAGCCGATTTTTTTCGTTCCGTTCGTCGTCGTCGCGCTCGTCGCGGCGCTGCTCGCCGTTCACGCCGTTCTGACGCAGTCGAGCGCGGGCACGCAGGACGCCGCGATGCGCGAGCTGGCCTTCATGCCGGCGCGGCTGACGCTTTGGATCTGGCCGGATCGGCTCGGCGGCGAGCCGCTGGAAGGCGGCGCGAAAGTCTGGACCCTCTTCACCTACGCCCTGCTGCACGGCTCGTGGGGCCATGTCATCCTCAATTCGATCTGGCTGATCGCCTTCGGGCCGCCGGTTGCGCGCCGCTTCGGCTCGGGCCGGTTTCTCGCGTTCTGCGCGTTGACGGCCGTAGCGGGCGCGCTCGCGCACTGGGCGTCCGACCCGATGGATTTCTCGCCGCTGATCGGCGCCTCGGCGGCGGATTCCGGGCTGATGGCCGCGGCGGCGCGGTTCATTTTCCAGCCCGGCGCGCCGCTCGGCGACCCCAGGGATTTCTCCGGGTTGGTGATCGAGGCCGGCGACGAGCGGCCTGCGCCGAGCCTGCGCGAATTGTTGCGAGAACGGCGCGCCGTCATCTTCATCGCGATCTGGATGGTCCTCAATTTGGTCTTCGGCGCGGGCGCGCAGGCGCTCGGCGCGTCGCAGGCGCCGGTCGCCTGGATCGCCCATGTCGGCGGCTTCGTCGTGGGGCTGCTGGCGTTTCCGCTGTTCGATCGTCCGTTGCGCCGTCAGGCGCCTTGAACGCCCGCCTTCGGCGCCGCGATCGGCGGATGAAGCGCCTTCACGACGCCGACGTCCGCTTCGGCGAGCGGCTCGGATCGGGCGGGCAGGCGCGCGAGCATGGCGATCAGGGCGCGGTCGCCCAGAACCGCGAGCCGCTCCTTGGGCTTCAGCCAGGCGCAGGCTTCCTCGATCGAGCGCGCGTCGTTAAGCTTGGCCGTCGCCACCGCCTCCTCGACGCCGATCTCGCCGCGACGGCGCCGACCGGCGTCGGGCAGGAACATCTCGTGACTCTGGCGAAAGGCGGCGTCGGAGGCGACGACGCGCAGCCCGTCGTCGTCGTCGTCGCCGGCGAGCGCGAGTTCGTCGGCCAGCGCATTGGCCCGCGCGACGATCGGCGGCCTGTGCGTCTCCTCGGGCGTCGTCAGCAGGCCGAGGCGGCGCAGCCCGACGCCGATCCACATCTGGCCGCTCGCCCAGGAGAGCGGGATCGACAGGATCAGGCCGGCGATCGTCGGCGACATCCAGATGACCAGCGAGGGCGAAATCAGGCCGGCGGCGAACAAGGTGACGAGCCCCAGCGCGGTGTGAGCGGCGTGGCGGCGAACGATGCTGGAGAACGGGATCGAGCCGTCGTCGCGCCTCTGCGGATTCCAGCCGGTGTCGCGCCCGGAGAGAATCTGCGCCACCGCGCTCGATTGGAACAGCATCATGATCGGCGCCAGCGCCGCGGAAATGACGATCTCGATCAGCGAGGAGAGGACGAGCCGGATCGCCCCGCCGCAACCGCGCCGGGTCGGCCCGTCGATCAGGGCCGCGACCAACCCGAGAATCTTTGGCGCGAGCAGCACCGCGATCGTCAGTTCGAAGAGGGCTAGCGCGCGCTCGTAGTCGAAGCGCGGCCAGGTCGGAAAGAGCGAGAAATCGGCGGTGAAATATTCCGGCCGGATGTATTTGGATTGCAGCACCAGCACGATGCCGACGAGCAGTTGCGCCATCCACAAGGGCGAGGCGAGGTAGCCCATGATCCCGGTGAGAAAGTGCTGGCGGCTCGGGAGCACGAAGCCTTTGCTCCCGATGATGCGGATGTGCTGCAGGTTGCCCTGGCACCAGCGCCGGTCGCGCGCGGCCAGGTCGATCAGCGACGGCGGGCTCTCCTCGAACGAGCCGCCCAGAGTGGGCAACATGGTGACGGCCCAGCCGGCCCGGCGCATCAGCGCCGCTTCGACGAAGTCGTGACTGAGGATGTGGCCGCCCAACGGCGGACGTCCCGTCAGCTCCGGCAGGCCGCAATGGTCGGCGAAGGCGCGCGTGCGGATGATCGCGTTGTGGCCCCAGTAGTTGCCGTCGCGCCCCATCCAGGCGGCCAGCCCCGCCGCGATGATCGGGCCGGCGATGCGCGCGGCGAATTGTTGAACCCTGGCGAACAGCGTGTTGCGGTTGACGATCAGCGGCAGGCTCTGAAAGATTCCCGCGTCGGGATCGGCCTCCATCGCCGCGGCGAGGCGCACGATCGCGTCGGCGGTCATCAGGCTGTCGGCGTCGAGCACCACCATCTGCGGATAGGCGGCGCCCCAGCGCATGACGAAATCGGCGATATTGCCGGCCTTGCGGGCGACGTTCTTGCGACGGCGCCGGTAATAGATCCGGGCGCCGGGCAAGCGCTGGCGCATCGCCAGCAGCGCCCGCTCCTCGGCGATCCAGATGTCGGGATCGGTGGTGTCGGAGAGGAAGAAATAGTCGAAGGCGTCGCCGAGCCCGGTCGCCGCGACGTCTTCGTAGATCGCCTGCATCGCCGAGAAGACCCGCGAGGGCGCCTCGTTGTAGATCGGCATGACGACCGCCGTCTTCGCCTCCAGGCGCTGGGGCAGCGGCCCCGCGCGCGGCGCCCAGGCGACGAGCCAGGCGAAGCCGACCAGGCTCGAGGTGAAGGCGAGGGCGATCCAGGAGAACGTCAAGACGAAGAGAACCACCAGCGCCCATTCGAGCGGCGTCACCACGCCGACCTCGACGACGCCATACATTTCCCGTGCGCCGTAGAAGGTGAGCGCGAACGCGCCGCCGAAGATGAACAGCCGCGCCGGCCAGGGCGTCCGGGCGAGGCGCGGCGCCGCCCAGGCGCGCCGCTCGTCGCGGCCGAATCGCCGCAGCGATTGCACCGGCATCGCCAAGGGCGCCTCGCGCGGCGTCGCGGGCGCCGGGAGGATCGGCGTCGTCAGGCTGTCCATCGATAGAGCCATGTCTCGCTGACGGGTTGATCGGCCGCCTTGAGGACGAGGCGCAGTTCGGAGTAGGATTCCGACCCCGGATCGAGATCGAAGACGACGCGAACGGAACGCCGCTCCTTGTACGCGTAGAGGCGGGTGGCGACGATCTGGCCCGGCCCGGCCTCGACCGCGGCGCTCACCTGAGCCGCCTTCTGCGGGTCGGCGAAGAGGTCGCCGACGAATTCGACGATGAAGCGCCGCCGTTTGCCGACCTTGCCGGCGCGCGAACTCATCACCGTCGCCAGGGCGGGGCGCGCGGGCGGCGTCCAGCACCAGAACTGGCGGTAGGCGAACGAGACCGTCGCGCCCTGGGCGAGGCCCGCCTTGGGCCGCCATTGCGCGACGACGTTGTCGTTGTTCTCGGAATCGGAAGGGATCTCGAGCAGAATCACCTCGCCTTCGCCCCAGTCGCCGATCGGCTCGATCCACAGCGAAGGGCGAAGTTCCCAATGGGCGTCGTCGTCGTCGAAGTCGTCGAAGACGCGCGAGCGCTGAAGAAGGCCGAAGCCGCGCGGGTTCATGTCGCCGAAGGCGGAAATCTGCAATGTGTCGCGGCTGGCGATCGGGCGCCACAACCATTCGCCGGCGCCGGTGAGGATCTGCAATCCCCCGACGTCGTAGACGGCGGGGCGCACGTCGTCGGCGTGGCGATGATCGAGCGCGCCGAAGAAATAGAGCGCCGTCATCACGCCGAGGCCGAGGTGGTCGACCTCGACGCGCGTCACCAGCGTCAGCTCGGTGTCGATGATCGTGGCGTCGCCGGGGCGCAGCGTGAAATGAAAGGCCCCGGTCAGGCTCGCCGAATCGAGCAGCGCGTGGATGGTCAGGGCGCCGGAGGCGGGGCTCGGCTTCTCGATCCACAGCTCGCGGAACAGCGGGAATTCCTCGCCCTGCGCGTCGCCGGCGCGTATCGACAGGCCGCGCGCCTCGACGCCGTAGGTCTGGCCGCGCGCCAGGCTGCGAAAAAATGTCGCACCCTGGAAGATCGCCAGGTCCTGCCAGCCCTGGCCGGCCGTCGTCTTGAGCACCCGCACGCCGGAAAAGCCGAGATCGGGCAAGTCGGCCGGCGGCCGCAGTTTGCCGAAGTCGTAATCGGCGCGGTCGTAGATCAGTCGCCGCTGCTGACCGTTCTCGACGAGGTTCAGTTGCACCGGCGTCGTGAAAATGAAGCCGCGGTGCAGCGGTTCGAGCGCGAAGCCGAACTTTTCGTCGCTCCACATCGACGAGGCCGCCGTGCGCCGGATGCTGGAATATTGCTCGAAATTGAGGTCGGAGAAGACGTCGGGCAGCGTCGACTTGGCGGCCTTGAAGGGCGACTTGGCGAGCTCGCGGGCGAGGTCCAGCACGTTGTCGGGCGCGAAGGGACTCGGCGGCCCCAACGACTGGGCGCTCGCGCGCGCGCTGGTCAGCGCGGCGCTCGCCGCGGCGAGCGCGCCGCCGAGGGCCAGCTTGAGGAAATCCCGTCTCGGGCTGGTTGCCATGACCTCTTCGCTCGCGCTTGGCAGGGCGCGCCGCGCGCCTGGCGAATCCGTCGGCGATAGGGCGCTTCGCATTATAAAACAACGTACAATGTCAATCGCTTAACGACATTCATGCGCAAGCTGGGCGTAGAACGGGCGTCGCGCGGCATTCTCTCTATAGCCTATTCCGGCGCGCTCGCGAGCCGCTTTTTCGACTGATTTACGAAACCCTGATAAGCGCTTGCCGGGCGAAGCCGCGGCGCCCGCGCCGCCGCCGCGGGCGCCCGATTCGAGCCGACGCTCGAGAGGAAGGGCCGATGAACGCAAAGCTTCCGACCGGCGAGCCGCCGCGCCGGACCTGTCTGGGAATAGCCCTGGCGGCGGGGCAAGGCGTGCGCATGCGCTCGGCGCGGCCCAAGGCGCTGCACGAGATCGCCGGGCGGGCGATGCTCGCCCATGCGCTGGAGGCGCTCGCCGGCGCCGGCGCGCAGCGAATCGCGGTCGTCGTCGGGCCGAACGGCGGCGACGTCGCCGCCGCGGCGCTGAAATGCGCGCCGAACGCGGAAATCTTCGTGCAGAACGAACGCAAGGGCACCGCCCATGCGACGCTCGCCGCGCGCGCCGCGATCGCGCGCGGCTTCGACGACATCCTCGTCACGTACGCCGACATTCCGCTGCTCTCCGCGCAAACGCTCGGCGCCCTGCGCGAAGGGCTCGCTCGCGGCGCCGGCCTCGTCGTTCTCGGCTTCGAGGCGCGCGATCCGGCCGGCTACGGCCGGCTGATCGAAAGCGACGGCGTTCTGACCGCCATTCGCGAACACAAGGACGCGAGCCGCGAAGAGCGCGCGATCTCCCGCTGCAACGCCGGGCCGATGGCCTTTGCCGGGGCGCAGGCGCTCGCCATGCTCGAGACGATCGGCGCCGACAACGCGCAAGGCGAACATTATCTCACCGATCTCGTCGAGATCGCGCGCTCGCGCGGCCTTCGCGCCGAGGCGCGGATGGCGAGCGAAGAGGAGGTCATGGGGGTCAACGACCGCGTCCAGCTCGCGCGCGCCGAAGCCGCGATGCAGCGCGCCTTGCGCGAGCGGGCGATGATCGAGGGCGCGACGCTGATCGCCCCCGAGACGGTGTTTTTGTCGACGGACACGAAAATCGGCCGAGACGTCGTCATCGAGCCGCACGTCGTCATCGGCAAGGGCGTGACCATCGAGGACGGCGCCGTCATCCACGCCTTCTCCCACCTCGAAGGCGCCCATGTCGCCTCGCTCGCCTCGATCGGCCCCTACGCGCGCCTGCGCCCCGGCGCCGACGTCGGGCGGAAGGCAAGGATAGGCAACTTCGTCGAGGTGAAGGCGTCGACGATCGAGGCGGGCGCCAAGGTCAATCACCTGAGCTACATCGGCGACGCGCGCGTCGGCGCGGGCGCCAACGTCGGCGCGGGAACGATCACCTGCAATTACGACGGCTTCGACAAATACAAGACCGACATCGGCGCCGGCGCCTTCATCGGCTCCAACTCGGCGCTGGTCGCGCCGGTGACGATCGGCGACGGCGCCTACGTCGGCTCGGGCTCGGTGGTGACCAAGGACGTCGAAGCGGACGCGCTCGCCGTGGCGCGCGGCCATCAGATGACCAAGCCGGGCTGGGCGAAGGCGTTCCGGGCGAGGAAGAAGAAGGGGTAGGCGAGGATCGCCCGCGACCGCGTAAGCCAAATTGAACGGGCGCGAACCCCTTCCCCCCTCGCGGGGGAAGGTGTCATCGCGTCAGCGATGACGGATGAGGGGGGTCGCGCGAAGCGCGACGGCTTGCGATACTTGCGCCGGTCGCGCGCCGATTTACGCTGCCCCGCGAGGGGGGAAGGCGGCGCCCCTTCAGTTTGGCTGACGTACTGGCGTCCTCGTCGATGGGAGCGCCGCCGCCTGCGGGGCGCTCGATAGTGAACTTCCTTCTGACCCGACATTTCGTTTCGGAAAAAGGCAAATCGCGCTACGATGCGTTTAGGTCGATCTTTGTAAACGCCGTGCCGGCGGGAGAGGTCCGCGGGCGGAGAGCGGCGCAAAAATTTGAAGCAAAACGAAATCTCATTTGCCTCGGTAACCGGGGCAAATTCCCGGGCAGGCTTGGGTTGGCTCAAGCGGGGGCGGGCCTGACGAGGTTTGCGAGGTCTGGGATTTTGGGCCCTGGGATTCCCAGTCGGTCGCCGATAA
>Ga0181524_10000902_pt1 | contig 35143 bp, 36 predicted proteins | sample PEATcosm2014_Bin_34_FD_119761 | JGI IMG/M metagenome (GOLD analysis project Ga0181524, IMG submission 119761) | Peatland microbial communities from MTU Mesocosm Facility, Houghton, MI, USA - PEATcosm2014_Bin05_60_metaG | ecosystem: Environmental > Terrestrial > Soil > Wetlands > Peat | place... | reverse complement strand
CGTGATCACGAAGAAGGATACTGAGAACACGGAAGCGTACACCTGCTTCCTGCGGGGCAGGGAACTGTTGAGGGAGGGGACCGGGGCTTCGCTTAGGCAGGGCATAGCTCTCTTCGAGAAGGCTATCGAGCTGGATCCTGGATTCGCGAGAGCGTACGTGGGCGAGGCAGAATGTCACCAATTGCTTGCTGACAAAGGAAGTGAGCCCCGTGACATCTCCGTCACGACTGTGAGGCGACTACTGGAGCGCGCCCTCAACCTCGACCCGAACCTTCCGGAGGCCCACTCGGCGCTCTCGAGCATGCTCTTCACCGAGGACGACGCCGTAGGTTCGGAAGCGGAGGCGAGAAGGGCGCTGGAACTCAACCCAAGCCTCCCAGACGCCTACTGGATGCTGTACGAACTGGCAGCACTCAAGGAAGAACCAGAGGAGATGGTGAGGCAGATCGAGGCAGCTTACCGCTTGGACCCCATCAGACCCGACTTCATCAACCGGGTCGGCGTGGCATACTTCTATACGGGGAGGGATCAGGAGGCGCTGGAGTTCTGGAAAAAGAATGAGCAGCTGGCCCCGGCATTCGCGTCCAGGGGTATGACTGAGTACTACCTAGCCAAGGGGGACCTAGAGAAGGCTAAGGAGCTCCTTGCGAAGTTGGAGAAGATCGATCCCACCAATCCTCAGGTCACCTGGATGGGAGGGGTAATCGCGGCCATGGAGGGCGACAGGGAGAAAGCGATGCTCGCCGTCAAGAAGATTAAGGATGATCCCAAGATCGGTCCGGTAGGCTTCAACTTCATCGCGTACGTCTACCATGCCTTCGGAGACCTCGACTCCTTCTTCGAGTACATGAACAAGGCCGTCGAAGCGCACGCGCTAACACCCTCAAGAATGATGTACTCGTCCCTCCTCGCGAAGGCAAGGGCCGACCCCCGATACCTAGAACTGGTGGAGAGACTCAGGAAGCAGTGTGGCCTAACGAAATAGAAGTCGCGCTTATGGTGTAGTATCACTGGTGCCGCCGCCGGACCATCGGACCGTCGTTCGTTCGTCGTTTTAGTGTGTGTGTGGGTCTAGTGGTGCGAACGGTCAGATTTGAACCGGGTTATATGTACCGGTAAATTTGGGGTCAGAATCCCCTATCCCATCTCTGAATCTAGTTGAGAAATCATGCCGGGGCAGTGGGGACAATTCGTGAATCACGTATTGGAAAAGACTGAACTATCTTCTTCTCAGTCGCCGCGCTGAACGTCGCTGTTCGTCGCAGTTACCTCTATGAGGTTAGACCTCATCATCAAGAGGTAATAAGTTCCCGGTTCAATAGCGTCTAAAACTTCTTCGACTTGCATACCCATCTGTTTCGCATACTTTTCTAAGTGTTCCCATAACTCGGGATTAGACTCCCGTAACCGGACAAGAGCTTGTCTTCGAAGGTCACGATTGATATTACCTTTCTTGTCTATCTCTTTCTTCTGGATGAACTGTAGATACAATGACAGAATCGCAGCAACGGCGGCAAGGGTTCCTGATGCTGCACTTAAGATCGCAATTAGGTCTGACCCGTAGGAAATGTGCTTAATGAGCAACCTTGCTTTAGGTAATTGGATAATGAAATTGTCATTAGATTCGATTTCAGGGTGGCCCTCAAGTCTGGATTGTAGCAGATCGTAGATGGATGTAATGTCAGTAACAACTTGAATCAGTTCGTGAGCCTCGTAATCCGTAGGGCACTTAAAGTGGAATCTGGCCTGGCTTTCCATAGAGATCGGTCCTGAGATGATCATTTAAGCTATTGGGAGACAATTCAGTATATCCTAGCCTTCAGAACAGGGTGGCAAGCATTTGTGTCGAATGATCGCAGTGTACGGCGCACAGGAGCAACAGAGGTCTTTCCTTGATGCCTTCAAACAGCTATCCCAAACAGGGATCGTTCCTGCAAGAGCGAAAGCTGGACACAAGGATGGCTGGGGGATCCTGATCTATAACAACGGCACGCCGAGTTATTTGGGTCGGATACCAACTGACCCACAGAATGGTTCGGATTACGAACGCGCTGTTGAGAGTATCGCAAGGATGCGACCTCAGATCATACTTGGGCACCTTAGAAAGGCGTCATGCGGTCCTAACTTGATCGAGTACACTCAGCCGTTCGTACGTTCTCAATGGAGCTTCGCGCATAACGGAACGATCCGGTCCCCCGGACTGAATCGAATTGAAGATGAAAATGACAGCGCCGCCTATTTCAGGACCTTGCTCGAGGAACTTCCTAGTTCAAACATTGAGGACGCTCTCGCGGCGAAGGTTAGGAAAGTTCGCAACAATATCGTTCGCCTTAGCGATAAGCACGGGCAGACGTATTCATCCTTGACTTGCTTACTGTCTGATGGGACGTCGATATATGCCGTGAGAGATTTCCGGGATGATTCAACTCGCAACTACTACACCATGTACTATAGCGTATTGGATGACGGCATAGTGTTTTGCCAAGAGAAAATAATCGACACCACCTGGGAAGAGATACCAAACAAGACTTTAGTAGCTTTTCATCCGGGCGAAAATGTTAGAGTAGTTCCCTGCGATTGACATTTCGCATGATACCTTTCATTAGGGTGAGCTACGGTTAGCTATTGATTACTAGTAAACTGGGGCTGAAATCCCCTTCCCCATCTCTGAGTTCTTCGCAGCAAATCTGTAGATCGTTGAAATCCGTCTCAGTATTGGACTGTGGGTAGTCGCACTAAGTGAGTTTACAATTCGGGTTCAGTAAAATCTTCATCGGTTACTGTCCTTCCTTTTCGTTGTCAACTTTCGTCGAGTGCATGTTCTGAGTAGTGCGTGTCTTTGGAGAAATGACAAGAGCATCCGTCGTATCTGATGTCAATTTTCGTGAAAGTAGCGCACCTTGAATTTTCAATTTTGAAGCATCACAGTACGCACTCCAAACAAATGGGTTTGGGTCGTAGACTCTAAGAAATTCCCTGTCATAACCAAGCACAGTCAGCATATGCCAGTTTTTCGGCGGAATCGGTACCGAAATTATGGCGGGTCTATTTCCGTCTACACATTCTTCAAGAAAGCTAACTAACGCATTGAATGACCCATGAAATTGATACTCTTCACAATATCGGATATCAGCCCACGAAAACTCGGAGTATTGCTTCAATACATCTTGGATTGGTTTGAGCCCTATCTGATCCAGCCCTTTCCTTCTCACGAATTCGCGCAGTATTTGCCCCTGCGTTACTGTTGAGTTCGGCATGTGATATTTTGCGACTGCCTCAATACTCGCAGGAATACACCAATCACGGTTCGGCGGTTGTCTTAGTTCAAATGGAAAGCGGTCAAAGCATCGAATCAGTTGCATGCCTTCTTACTCCTATGCATTGTGTTATACCGTTAGGCGTATTGAATCAATGTAAGCAACTTATTTTCTCCCGCCACTCGGATTCCTATGTCGGTCGGTGTCTTTTTCATTTAACCCAACGAGACACAGCTGGACTTACCTGAATTCCAAACTGGGATACAAGAGCTTCCGTTGTGACCTGATTAACTTGCGACCTCGCCTCCAACAGGCGATTTATGCGTTCAAGCGCCCGAATCTCATGCGTTAGATTTCCGAAGTTTTATTATGACAATCTCCCGATTTCACTGGAGGGGGCGAAAGAAGTGAGTGATTTCAACGATTGGAACAGAAAGATCATCGATGAGTTTCGAGCGAATGAGGGGAAGGTCGGCGGGATGTTTGAAGGCAAAACGTTGCTTCTTCTACACGCTAAAGGGGCTAAGAGCCAGCAGGAACGTATCAATCCACTAGCGTATGTGCGGGATGGGGAAAGGTTCGTGGTGATTGCGTCTAAAGGGGGCGCACCGACAAACCCGGATTGGTACTACAACGTTGTTGCAACCCCCGACCTCACGGTTGAAGTTGGAACGGAGAGATTTGAGGTTCATGCCACGGTGGCTGAGGAACCGGAGCGGACGCGGTTATACAATAAGATGGTTGAGATGATGCCTACCTTTGATGATTATCGACATAAGACTACGCGCAAAATTCCGGTCGTTGTGCTGACGCCTATGAAGTAAGAGTGAAAAACTGCTACAAGTTACTAGTAAAATGGGGCTGAAATCCCTCCTACATCTCTGAACCCTTCAGGGTACTACAATCCGTATTTCAGTTCTAGTTGCTCTGTGAGCCACGGAAGAATTTCCTATCAGGTTACTTCGTGAACGCTATAATGATTTTATTGACTCTCGCTGCTGAAGACCAATGAGGAAGCACTCTAGTCATCCTTGCCAGATTTCCCCAGAAGGAGGATGCATCAAGATGAGAAGCATTCGTGTTCTTGGCATTTCGGGTAGTCTACGTAAGGGCTCATACAATACGGGGCTGCTCAGAGCAGCGTCGGAACTCTTGCCTGAAGAGATGACGTTGGAGACATTTGATCTCTCCCGCATCCCTATTTACAATGATGATGTGCGCGCTCTCGGATATCCGGAACCGGTCCAGGAATTCCGGGATCGCATCGCGGCTGCGCATGCTTTGTTGATCGCTACACCGGAATACAACTTTTCGATTCCGGGCGTTTTGAAGAACGCCATCGATTGGGCTTCGCGTCCACCCAACCCTCCTCTGGATGGGAAGCCTGTGGCGATCATGGGTGCGAGCACGGGGAACTTCGGTACAGTTCGAGCCCAGATGCATCTGAGGCAGGTCTGCCTCAACACCAACATGCTCCCCCTCAATAAGCCGGAGGTCCTCGTTATGCGCGCCCAGGAAAAGTTTGATCCTGAGGGGCGACTCGTGGACCAGACAGCGCGCGGGTTCATTCGGGATCTGCTCGTGACACTCTTAGAATGGACTCTACTCCTAAAGAAGAGAAGTTGACTTGTTGGTTAGAAATTAGGCGTAATTCGAGACGCATGAAAGTGCAACAACAGACGCTCACCTGTTGTGGTCGATACAAACACGATCGTCCGTTGAGTGGTGCCTCTGAGAATTGGCTCGTTACTCAACACGTGGGCGACGAAAACAACGCTGAGCTACACGATTTCCTTCAAGGAGAAACGCTGACATTCGTCTTTGCATCTCAAGAAGGCAGTCGTTTACACTGTCCCCTCTTCCGTGATGGCTCTGATTTGAAGTTGAGAGTGTTGCATGGCTTTGGTCGCGCCTAATTAACCGATAGCGCATTCGGTTCTCATCTCGTTGCTCTGTGGAGTATCGATTCTCAACCTCTGCCGCTACCGACACTATCCTCCAAGCTGCCGTGGCTCAATGGAGTGACGGTCAGTTGCTTCACCACGAATTGGGCTTCTCGAGGTGCCCGTGCTGGTATTCTTGCGGCGATTTCTACGGTTACCGCTTGTCTGCTTTCCTTTCCTCTGATCAGCCTGAAGAAGGTAGACACGACCAGTAGGACCGGAGTCTCAGCTCACTTGGATAGGGGCTTTGAAACTCATAATTGAAATGTTGGTTGATTGTAGGGAGGCAGGTCAAGAGGTAGGAGAAAACCCCTTCACCAGTCCCTGCTGCAACGCCGAGTCCTATTAAATGACGTATGGAATATTTAGGCGTGTACGCCATGTGTTGGAGGAACAGTTGATACAGCTGAAATTCATTTCTTCTAATGGGTAAGCCCGAACTTGGAAACCGTCACGGTTAACGCCTGTCAACACAGACATATGCGCGAGATCGGTGAAGACTTTGATAAAGATGGGAGACTTCTAAGGCTGATGAGATGCCAGCGATGTGGTCTTCTTATGCGTGAATATCTCCGCACGTAAGTGCGGCCGACCAGGTCGGACGGAAGATGCCTAGTATGACCTCCTGGTCAGTCTCTTGGCGAATTCCTCGGAGAGCAACTTTACGAGTTCATCCTTGTCTAGGCCGTACTCCAATTCGTGCATCAATGCTTTGAATAATTCTTTACGAACCTCAGAATTGTGCCGTAAGGCGTAGACTAACTTCTCCTCGAATTCATAGTCGGACATTATGATCAGGGTCATACAGCGTTGTCAAGCATTTGTAAACTTTGGAGTCGCATGGACTTAGCTTGGTTCGTGGGCAGCTTTACTAGTAAACTGGGGCTGAAATCCCCTGCCCCATCTCTGAGTTCAGTGCGAACAATTACTCGGAGTAGAAACTCGATTTTCTTAACCTGATGTTACAGAATGGGCACATCGGTTGGTATTCAGTGAAATTGGACTTACATTTAGGGCAATACCAAGCCATGGCAAGCAGCCTTACACTAATCCCCGAAACCTAAACTTTGGGACAATTCCTTTTGTGTAAAGGGAAGATTTCTGAGCTGTTCGTTTCGAAACCACACTTATCGCACACAAATCGTTGTCCTTCCTTCTCGAATCTAGACATCATGGTTAAAACAACGCCATCAAGGAACAACGATCAACGTTATATCGGTTCGTCTTCGTCAAGATACTTTGAATGTTGATGTCAGTTATCGACCTGCTGTTATCTCGAAGGAGCATCCGGAAATATAAGACGGAGCAGATTTCGCAAGACACCATACAGAAGATTCTTGAGGCAGGGAGATACGCTCCTTCCGCCAGCAACGGGCAACCATGGCATTTCATCGTACTCACCGACTCAGAGGTTAAGGAAAAGCTGTCCCACAGGCAATGGAGCGGGTTCATCAGAGACTCCGCATTCGCGATTGCCGGTTGTGCATACGAAGGAAGTGCGTACGCTCGTAAATGGTCAACAGTCGATACCACCATAGCAATGCAGAACATGATCATCGCAGCCTGGGGTCTCGGGATCGGTTCATGTTGGGTAGGCGACTTTGATGAGACAGAAGTGAGAGAATTACTGCGTGTGCCAAAAGACTGGAAAATCCTAGCGCTCCTCATCTTCGGGTATCCAGAAGAGAAACCAGCTACGACTCCAAGGAAACCTTTGAATGAAATCATAGGCTACAACAGATTCTGAAACCCGCATCGAACTAGCTGGCGTACTAGATGTATTATTCGCGGTCTTCATTGCGTTTGTATTCGGGACACTGCAGGTTGCGGGTATTGTGGCAGCCGTTGTCGCTGGGATCGGTTTAGTTTATGTTTTCTGGCGGTCGTGCTTAGACCTGAAATTGTTGAGAAAAATGTAGCCGAAACATTGCGTTGAGTTAATCACCCGTTTTTTCTCTGAAGGGGGTATGGTCGTGCGGGCATAGCGCAAGTCGATCATGTAAGGCATCCTAAAGTACGAGGTTCAATGCAAGATTTCTCGAGAAAAGTTGCTCAGCTCCCACGTCTCTGATGTTTGGCGTGACGAGATGGTACGGGAGAGGCTATCCTGGTATCATGAGGTACTTCGGTATCTGAAGCCAGCAAAGTTCCTAATCTGCAAAACAGTTGCTTGCATTGAAGACCCAAGCCTAATGACGGAAGCGGAGCTGTGGGAAGAACATAGCAGGCTGCGACATGAATTTCTCAACCGGTTAAGAGAGTTCAAAGAAAGCGAAAGCTCTCCGAAAAGGTTTGATAAGCCTCCGTTTAGTCTGTTGAGTCTCAAAGTTGAGCTTCTGAACCGTATTCTCCGCAAATGTGGCTTTTGCGAGTGGCGATGCAACGTTGACCGTGTTGAAGGAAAGAGAAGAGGCGCGTGCCATTTGGATAAGACGGCGCGGGTTGCGACGTTCTTCCTCCATTCCGGTGAGGAACCCCCATTGGTGGATCGACATGGCTCAGGGACAATCTTCTTCACGTCCTGCACGTTCCGATGCGTCTTCTGCCAGAACTGGGATATCTCCCAGGATCCGGATGCGGGTGCGCCTATCTCACCTGGAAACCTTTCTTTGATAATCAAGTCGTTGAGGAGCGAGGGAGCGGCGAATATCAATTTCGTTGGAGGCGAACCAACGCCGAACCTTCACATAATCATGGAAGCCCTCAATCTCACCTCCGTAAATGTGCCAATCCTATGGAACAGTAACATGTACCTGACGCCCGAAGCTATGCGGATTTTGGCCGATGTCGTGGACATTTGGCTGCCCGACTTCAAATGGGGTAGTGACCGTTGCGCCGTGAAATACTCGAGAGTAATGAGATACTTTGAAGTGGTCTCACGAAATCACGCTTTGGCCATGGAAAATGGCGATGTGGTAATCAGGCACCTCGTCATGCCCGGCCACATGGAATGTTGCACCAAGCCGATTCTCGACTGGATAGCGGAGAACTGCCCGCGTGCCCTTGTTAACGTGATGAGTCAATACAGGCCGGAGCATCTGGTTCTACGTGAACCGGCGAAATATCACGAGATCGCACGTCGTCCTAACATGCAGGAGATAAGCGGGGCGCGCAGCTACGCGGACAAGTTAAGCCTCATTTGGAAACCAGTCTCATGACGCAAACTGAAGGAACTTGAAAAAAGGATTCAAGACAGAGTCAAAGGAGAGGTTATGGTGTTTTCTTCTTTGAGCGAGCTACTATGAAGAGGATGATCCAAGCAAGTACAGTCCAAGCAACTATGTCTACAATCAACCGCAGTGGCCTAACAACCCAAGGATTGTACCCCGGACCAACGACCATTTCGACCAACCATGCAAGCGGGTACCCGAACCACGTTGCTCCCATCAGCCCATCAGGCGTATGACCTACGAGACCGGTCACCAGTGTGATTGCCACGCCTATCACGACCGCCAGGACCGTCATCGTCAACATTTTCATAATTTCATCGAGGTCGCACCAGACATGGAAGGCATTAAACCTGTCGTACAATACAGATTCAAAGAAAAGTTCTCTTCACCCTTCCCGAACCTTTTCCGAATTAACGACGAAGATATTGTGTCGGAATCCCCTGCCCAGCTCTGAGCAACAGGTTGCAGTACGTTTCGGCCCTTTGCTCCAACAAGATGTAAGGATAGAATTCAATGAAAGAAGAAGCAGAGAGCTTAGAGGTCTTCAGGCCTCAAAGTCTTCCTGCCATTTGCTTTGGCTCTGGCAACTGCCTTTGCCAATTCATCAGCAAGATGCTTGTCCAAAGTTTTGAAGAAATCACCAGAAGCCCTCATACCTTTCAAACGAGTACGAACTGCTGATTTAACGACTAATGCCATTTCATCTTACTCCTGATCTTAAGAAAGTAACGAGAAAAGACGCTGTATAAAGACGATTTTGACAGTTTTGTTTGAAACTTCAGCAAGGAATCGCGTTTCGGCCCATACTCTTCGAACATAGAGCAAAGATCGCAGAAAAACCGAAACGAATGCTCTAATGCTCGTCAGCGGAAGGTTGGCACTTCTTATATTTACTAGTAAACTGGGGCTGTAATCCCCTCCCCCGCCCCCGTTTACCAATATGAGCTCGTGATTTCCATTTCAGCCTTGAACTTCATCCAACTAACGTGGATTATGAAAGAATCATTGATTTGAAAAGTAGGCCCCACTGGCAAATTCATGTGGGAACCACCGGCCCCACCATTTAACGAACCGGTCTTACTCAGCGAAATAGCAACCCTTGCCTTCTATCTCAAGAAGAAGGGTCAATCGATTCTCCCCGCCGCTGATGTCATCAATCCGTTGCGTCCTTTCCCATTCTAGTATTGTTTGCTTGGCTTATCCAGCTCAGCTCTTTCGCATAGCCCTAATATACATATATCTATATAGGAGGATATGTGAATATTATATGGGTCTCCTAAATTGATTAATCGGTATCTCATTTCGGTAATTCCTGCACTGCTGTTTGTATTGCTCTTCGGTTCTGTTGTAGTAGCACCTTACGGTTTCGCTCAAGGACCGAGATGGCTTACGCCATCGGCCCCTGTAGTGTCTTGGACGGCCGCAAGTAATTACGTCGGTGAAACAGTAGCCGTTGAGGGAGTGATTCTCTACACCTACTCGTCTTACAGCGGCACGACCTTCCTCGACTTCCATACAAATGGAAATACAAATAGAAATCAAATAGAAGTCGGACGAACGTATTCATTCGACTTCCCATACCAAGGATATTTCTCCGGGGCAGTGTTCTCAAGCGACACTGGCAACTTCAAATGTTCAATATCTAACTTCTACCTGAACAAGGACGTTCGAATAACCGGCATGGTTCAACTTTACAAAGGTGCCCCTGAGATAATCATCAGCAACCCATCTCAAATTGAAGTAGCCTACCAAGGATTCCCCTGCTCTTGACCAATTACAACAAACCCAATCATCAACCTCAAGCCCGAGGCAAAGCGTTTAGTTAGGGTCGCAGGCCCACTCGTAAACCATCTCACCTATGCACTTTTCTAAACAAATTAAAGAGAGGACTACTCGATTCTTCCCGAGGCCTAAGTCATTAATTATCCAGATTGTTTTGTTCCACATTTATTGCAGAATCCAGAGGCAGGAGCTAAAGCTGCTCCACACTTGATGCAGGGAGATGGAACCTTCGCAAACTGATTTAGCGTCGCTTGTTTGGGTCCATGCGTGGTTCTTGGTTTCAATGTGACATACGCCGTCAAAAGAGCGAGAATGCCAATTACCATAACGGCTAGCGTGGTAAACGAACCGTCGGTTAATCCGAGAGTGGCTGATGCAGGCACCAGGCTAGTTGAACTCTCCGCGGTTGAACCGGTCAGTGTATGACTGTACGGTATAGTGGCGGTGTTCTCTGTCTCGTAAGTGGAGTCAATCGTAAAAGTATACGAAGAAGTTGCTGTACTTGCGCAACTGGGGGAGAGCATACCAATGTACGTATTTCCGGGACAGCACGAGTTGGTGTAAGCACAATTTTCGGCTATTCCCGTATCGCCGGCCGACGTATAGACTTGTACATCACTTGTCGTGTAAGTCAAGATGTTAGTTGCCAAGAACGGCGAGTATGAAATTCCAGTATGAACGGATACCTGGGTTATCGTCCGGGTTGTACTCATAGGAACTTGTTGGTAGCCGAGTCCTGCGAACGCCAAGACTGCTACTGCGAGGAGAAGACCTGCAACTATCGCTGCTTTCGGTACCACTAGATTCGACCAGCCAACAATCATTGCTAATACAACCATGAGCTTTAACTTAGAAGATGATTCCCGAACTAAACGGTGGAACAAGTGCGAACGTTTCTAGGAGTTTACGCCTCCTGAAAACACCATCCATAGTAAATATGATGGTCTCAAGGAGTTCAAAGACTCTGCGCGGAGAGGGTATTCCAGATAAATGCAAAGCCAGAGACGCAGGACAACGAGGGCTTCCCAAATACCCGACTCAGCGGGCACTAGTCACCAGAATTGGCTTGGCGACTCAATAATCGAAGTAACTTGCTCTTAGTGATCGATTATCCATTTATTTTATAAGTCGTTTAATCGTGTCGTGCGATAATCGCACCGCCGCCTGAACATGATCTTGGACGTGAATCACACTGCGCTCCGCCCTGTCCACAATCCTAATCGTCATCGCAATTTCGGCGTTGGCTATTCCTGCGGTCAGACTTTTTTCCGCGCCAGCACCGTCGATAGGGCGTTCAAAGTATGTACTGGTCGGTGGGCAAAATGGCACGTGGTTTGTAGATGGTCAGTGGCCTCGTTTGGAGAGGGTTGATCTCAACAATTACTCCGTGACGACTATGACTCCCGCCCCTAGTGTGGGAACTGTATGGGGTGGTGGGTGGAATGGATCTCAGTGGCTAATTTCGGGATGGGGTACAGACGACGCTTCCACAGGACCATATATTTTCACCTATGATGGGGCGCATGATGAAGCTGAACATTCGCTCGACCATTACGGCAATGCATCGTCATGGAATGGGGGAGACGTGTTCGCTGCAAGTTACAATGGCAAAGAATGGTTGCTATCTGGGCTCGGGTCTGGCAACCTGTCATCTTACCATAATGCAGACTCGGAAAATCATATGGCTCTCTCAATTTTTAACGGCAATAACCTCACCGACCTCTCCGGGTCTGTTCCTAACCAACTGGACCAGATCCTGTACACGAATGCCTGGAACGGCCACTATTGGTTGGTTGGAGGTGGATACATGGACCTCGGAGTTCTGTTCTCGTTCGATGGGACAAAAATCATAGACCTAACCGACCAGATCGCGCAAGCAGTGCCAGACTTTGGGTCGGTTCAAGCGCTTGCGTGGAATGGTGATTACTGGCTGATCGGAGGAGTGAACTTCTTGGCGGCATATGACGGGTACAAATTTACTGATCTGACCAATCGACTGGATTTAGTATTTGCATCAAACGGCGGCTGCTGTACATCGGTTAATGCGATAGCTTGGAACGGAGCAGAGTGGATGATCGGCGGAGGCACCCCCGTTGCGCAGACCGACTACAGTCGAGCTTGGCTCGTGTCCTACTCTTCAATGAGGTTTGTAAACCTCACTCCAAAAATTAACCCGGCTGGAGCTCAATTCATTCCGAACTCTAGCATACTGACTATTACTGCCGCACCAAACTCGTGGGTAATCGGTGGGTACTTGAAAAATAAAGGCTTGTTATACGAATACTCTGAAGGGTCTTTTACAAACCTCTCGGGTCTCGTTAGTAAATTTACATATGTAAATTGGGTAGGAGCAAGCGCGACACAAAATCACATTCAAATATCTGCACCCACTCACAATCACGCGTTCCCAGAATCGCGGATGATCAGGTCTCAATACAAAGGGTGGGTTGCCGACACGTTACGTTCGATTGAAGACTATCGTTTCGACTAAAATTCTACCCTCCGGACGTGGGAGTTACTGCTCATCCTTTCGTCCGTGCTGAAGAGATCACTTCCTGAAGCTAAAGTGGCTGCCTCTTACCTGGTGCTGTTCCCGCTCAACAGAGGTTGAGGGCATTCAAGCATGGGGTCATATTCATTTGCTAGAGGGAGCAGATCGACTCATTGACCTGAACTTTTGGAGTATGTTCTCAGTGTTAACGACTGTGGCGAATTCGTTATGCAAGCTCGCTAAATTTACTTCATGAATTACTTCAGCATTGTAGGTTTTCCCTTCGGGTCCCGTGCGGTTGAATGTAGCGGTCGCGTCGGAGACTACGTAAACGTCGAATCCCATGTTCCCCGCCATCCGCGCGGTGGTCGATACGCAATGATCGGTAGTTATGCCAACGATCACGAGTGTTCCTATTCCTTTTCGTCTGAGTTGTGACTCAAGATCGGTGCCGATGAAAGCGCTGTTAACGTTTTTTCTAACCACCGGTTCTCCACTCAACGGTTCAACAATGTCTTTGATTTCGTTTCCCGGTGTATCCGGTCGGAGCGGGGAATCTGATACTTTGGAGCAGTGTTGGATGTAGAAGACTGGCATCTGCGATTTTCTCCAGGCTTCCAACAGCCTGTGGATGTTGGATTCAGCTTGAGGATTGTTTCTCCTTCCCCAGCGAGGGTCGTCGAAGCCCTTTTGCACATCGATAATTATGAGAGCCGCATTCGTCGGAAGGTCAACCATTGAGGGCACCAATTTGAAATCCTGAAAGGAAGTATTAGAATGCGTTGTTCGCGTTTAGCCGCGGTTCTTTGTCGGGGTGAGCTCAATGATTTTTGAAAGTTCGAACCAGTCGTCTATTGTGGCTTCCGTGGCGCGTCCGTAGTATTTCTCGTACAGCGACCTTTGGCCCACTTTGATTCCAATACCCCCGTCGAGTATCACTGCCTCAGCTTCTAGGTGTATACTCCCAACCTTGATACTGACCCGGCTGTTACTGGTTATGTTTTTCATCCAGTCTGTAGTCGCGCCCTCATGGCTGAGGTAAATTTTGCCGTCGGCAAGTGCGAACCATAATTCAATGGTATGCGATCTTCCTGACTTTCTACCGATCGTAGTTAGGTAGGCGAGCTGTTCCTTTTTGAATGGTTCTAGATCTCGTGGATCCAAGCTTGTAGCCCAGGCCCATTGCTAGATGAGTTCAGGGCTAAAAAAGCACAGAGCCCACTAGGCCAGTCAATAAATATGCTGCAACAGCGTATGTCTTCTTGAGGATGAACGGTTGAAGGTTGGAATTTTAGGCACTGGCATGGTTGGAGCGACCCTTGGTTCCAAACTCGTTCAGTTAGGCCACGACGTAATGATGGGATCTCGTTTGACTAACAACGAGAAGGCGGTAGAGTGGGTGAAGGGGAACGGGTCAAGAGCTTCCCAAGGGACGTTCGATGACGCAGCGAAATTTGGCGAGATTATCTTCAACTGCACCGCTGGAACAGCATCATTAGCCGCTCTGACCGCCGCGGGCGCGAGCAATCTCAAGGGGAAAGTTTTGATTGATGTTGCCAATCCGCTAGACTTCTCCAAAGGAATGCCTCCCACGTTAGCCGTATGTAACACTGACTCGCTGGGAGAACAGATACAACGCGCCTTTCCAAGCGTTAAGGTTGTGAAGGCGTTTAACACAATGCACTGTAAATTGATGGTTGAACCGTCCCTAGTCCGTGGCGAACACGATGCGTTTGTGTGCGGAAACGACGCACAAGCCAAGGACAGAGTGAAGGAGATTCTGAAATCATTTGGATGGAAATCCATAATCGACCTAGGCGACATAACGGCGGCGAGGGGAACCGAGATGGTGCTCCCGTTGTGGCTAAGGCTGATGGGACTCTTTCAGAGTCCAAACTTCAATTTCAAGATCCTGCGTCAACCTTAACGTCCTCATTGGTTCTAAAGTTTCATTAGCATGTCCACGACAAGTCGGAACCGATCGCGCGAATGAGTAGTGATGATGAGATTCTTTCAGAACTTAGGAAAATCAGGGAACTTCTGACTCCAGCACCTCCCCCAAAACCTCCCAAGGGATTGAAGGAGGATTTCTTAGGATTCCTTGGAAAGGTCGGCGTACTAGGCTTGGCAGTCGGCTTCATCATGGGCTCTTATGTCGGGCAAGTAGTATCCGCTCTAGTTCAAGACCTTATCATGCCGATTCCAGGGGCCTTCGTGCCTGGCGGTGACTGACGCAAAGCGGTAATCTCAATTCCAATCGGTAATGGTATGAATTTCGCCCTTGGAGATTTCGTGGGCGTAATAATCAACTTCTTGATAATCGTTGTCGTAATCTTTTTCATCGCCAAGTATGCAGCTAAGATAGGGTTAAAATAGAGACGGCTCGGCGACGGTCCTATCGCGGAACTTCAACGCCGTTCACGAACAGCCTGTCGACCACTTTTCCAACTCTCGCTATTGTCGAATGCATCGGACATCTCTTATGAACGATTTCAGTGACTCGCTTAATCTTCTCGACAAAATCACTAGATATCACTCTGGTTTCGACCACGAAATCAGTGAACGCAGGCTCGATTTCAGTGAAATCCCCCTTGACCCCTTCTGTCCCAATGGCCTCTCACGCTGGTTTCGAGGGAATCGAAGTCTAGGCCATTTAGCGTAGCATATCTTGCAAAGGTGACGTTCTCACAAAATCCTACAGCCGCCACGAAGTAATCAAGGGGGCTGAGACCCTTGTCCGTTCCTCCGGCTTCTTTCGGCTCGTCGGAAATGAGAACGTGATCCCCGCGCTTTACTTCAGAGGCTTGGTCCCCAAACAGTTTCGAGTCGGCACGAACAGTTCCAATTGCTTGTTTCGAATCCTTAATCGCCTTCAGTCCGTTCAGCCATCGCTCCGCAAATGGTTTGAAGCCCGGAGAGATTCTTGACATGCGCGACAGGCTGCTGCAAGGTAAAAATAATGATTTCTACTGCCTGCACGGAACTCGGTTATCGTTGAGAGTCAGGTTTGTGCGTCTGCACAGTGGTGTTACTTTACTTGTTCGACTTTCCACGCGGTCTTGATCCGTTTCGCCTTGTAGATTCGCAATTTCACGTGACGTACAACGTTAGCCAGATAGACCTCTCCTTGATGGTAGGCTCTGTCAAGAATCGCCTGTCTAGACAGGTACTGATGCTTCAGCAAGGTGATGTCCTTCTTGGGCGCGAAGAATACGTAGACCGGAACACCAACAGCAAACAGTATCATGGCCACGAGCACTTGCTGTGCGTTCACTTGCGTCATCAGAAGCACTGAAAAGGCAACACCGAAAACGATCACAAGCCTATTGCCAAGTGGACTGCCCGACGCAGAATGTTTCTTTTCCAGAAAATACGATGAAACACATGTCGCGAAGTAGGCGAATGAAAGGAGAAAGACTGAAGCGTTGATCAGGGCGGATAGGCTGTTTGTGATGCTCGCGATGAAAGCCGTCGAGCAGAGAACGATTATGCTAACGTAGGGGGTTTTGGTTGTTGGGTGCAATTTGCTAAACGCTCGTGGTAACATGCCGTCGAGTGACATGGCAAAAGCCAGCCTAGACGTTCCAATCGTTCCCGACTCGTCCACGCCGAGAATTGATGCCAACGCGCCAAAAGTGAGTATCAAGCCCCCAATTATCGAGAGGGTAGGAGAGAAGCTGAGCGCCTTGGCCGCGGCGAGGCTCAAGGGGGCCGTCGACGCGGCTAGAGCTGCCTGATCCACGACTGCCATCACAACGACATTAGTAATTATGTAGAATGCTGCAACAATCAACATGCCGAGAAACAGCGCCTTAGGCAACGTCTTCTTAGGGTTCTCGATTTCGTCAGCTGGAAGAGTCGAGAGTTCGAAACCTGCATATGCCCAAATAATCAATACTAACGCTTGCCCTACCCCAGAAATATTTCCATTAAAGAACGGTTCGAAATGGGAAACAGCCAAGTTCGGTCGTAAGGCAATAACTGCTATTCCTAAACAGATTAGGAAGAAGAGTGGCCCCAACTTTGCGACGGTAAGTATGTCGTTGAATTGTCCCGCCGCTTTGACGCCATAAATATTCGTTAGAATTATCGTCACGGTGAACGCTGCTTTCAGAGCTATTTGATAGGAGGGAGGAAGATTTGGAACCAATGTTAGGAAATATTGAACAAAGGCAACCGGGAAGACTGCCAGCGTAAACCATTCCGCCAGGAGAAGTGCCCATCCTACCATGAAGCCGGGGAACGGACCTGCAACTTTCGTCGCATAAGCATACGAGCCACCAACCTTAGGCAGAATAGTTGCGCAATATGCGAAGCAAAGGGCGATGACGATCGCGATAATGGCTCCGACGAACCAGATGAGGATTGAAACAGGCCCTATGATTCGGGCGATAAGGGCGGGTATGACGAAGATGTCCGCCCCGATTGCCGACCCTACCACGAGGCTTGTCGTGTCAAAGGTGTTGAGCTGTCGGCGAAGAGAGACCTTTCGGCTCAACCGGGTCATCCTCACACTTGGTAGATGTTAGGTGAACGCGCTATAGATTGATGGGTACTGTTGAATAAGAATGAGGTTGAGCTTGAGGACGTTAACGTAGGGGTCGCCTGTTACCCAGAGCGTTCTCTCAATGTTTGAGTCCACGATTTGCTTAAGCGCATCTGAAGAGATGCCGGTTGCTGCCTGTATTCTTGGCATTTGGGAGTAAGCGTCTTGGAGAGTGATGTCTGGGTCAACTCCGGATGCTGAGGCGTTCCAGGGGTGGAAGAACATGGGTGAGGTGAAGTTCTCTGCAACAAGGATCGAGCCAACATTTCGCCCTTTGAACTGCACTATCTCGCCGTTTGCCTGATAGGGCATGAGGACCTGTGCAAGCCCAGTTACCACGATAGGAAACACTAACCCGCACAATATGAGTGAGATTATCGCCATCCTGACCAAAGGCGAATAGATATCTTTTTTCAACTTCAATTCTCCTAGATGTGAATTGCAAGTATTAGGATGTCTATGAGTTTGATTCCGACGAAGGGAACTATAATCCCGCCGACACCATAGATCATCGTATTCTTCAGGAATAGCGTCATCGTGTCCGTTGGCTTGAACGAAACACCCTTCATGGCTAGCGGAATTAGGAGGGGGATTATAATGGCGTTGAATATCAAAGCTGAGAGCACTGCAGTGTGAAGCCCAAGTCCAAGGATGTTTAGAGCAACGAGTTGCGGGATAACTGCGAACATTACTGGAACTATTGCGAAATACTTGGCCACGTCGTTTGCGATGCTGAAAGTTGTTATCGCTCCCCGCGTCATCAAAAGCTGCTTTCCGAGCATAACTACCTCAATGATTTTCGACGGGTTTGATTCTAAGTCGACCATGTTTGCAGCTTCCTTAGCTGCCTGGGTCCCGGAGTTCATAGCCAGTCCCACGTCCGCAGCTGCCAACGCAGGCGCATCATTCGTTCCATCGCCTATCATAGCCACGATCCTGCTGTTAGCCTGTTCTTTGAGAACTATTCCGTATTTGTCCTCGGGTTTCGCTTGAGGAACGTACTCGTCAATTCCTACTTCGGACGCTATACTTTTCGCAGTAAGAGGTTGGTCTCCAGTAATCATGACCGGCCGAATGCCCATTGCTTTTACGTCTCGAATTTTCTCCTTTATCCCCTCCTTCAAAACGTCCCTTAGGCAAATTATCCCGATTATTTCGCGGTTCCTACTGATCGCGACCGGGCTGTCTCCTTCCCCTGAAATCTTGTCGACTGTCTTATCGAAATCGTCCGGGTATTTCACCGCAATTTTCCTGATCGCGTCCGGAGCTCCCTTAATAATTTCAACTTCACCCCTTTCCACAGAGGTATCCAGGGAGTCGGTGAACTTACGCCTGAATCTGTTTCGTTCGTAACCACTGCCTGCCTTCGGCAGCATGAAGCCTGTACCGGTTGTGAACTTCACACCACTCGTTCTAGTGGTTGCAGAAAATTCGTAGCTTTCGGAGAGTGCTAAGGCGTTCAGGTCTTTCGGTATCAAGCCATCGTTGTACGCTAGCCTAATTATGCTTCGGCCCTCCGGTGTGTCGTCATGCCAAGACGAAAGGAATGCTGCTTCTCCAACTTCTGCTTCTGTGTGATTTCCAAACGGTATGAATTCTATCGCCTGTCTGCTTCCGACCGTTATTGTCCCAGTCTTGTCTAGAAGAATCGTATCCGTATCTCCCGCAGTTTCGATGGCTCTACCTGACTTTGCGACGATCTTCCTGGCATACAGCCTAGACATGCCTGAAAGGCCTATGGCAGGCAGTAGTGCTCCGATGGTTGTGGGCAGTAAGCAGACGTAGAGTGCAATCAGAACTGAAAGGTCAGCTCCTAAACTCAGAACAACGGTGAGGCCTAGGAGTGCGAAAATGATTATGGTGAATATCGCCGTCAGAGAAATCAGAACTATCACAACCGCCTGTTCGTTCGGAGTCTTCGGCCTTTTGGAGGATTCTACCAGCCGAATCATTTGATTGATGTAACTGTCCTCGGGGTCCACCGTAACTCTTGCGATGAGCGTATCGCTGATGAGTTTTGCTCCTCCAATCAATGGGTCGGTGGCAGCTTTCCTAACGGGGGTTGACTCGCCCGTGAGCAGGGATTCATCAACCATTGCGATCCCTTCGAGTACTTCGGAATCTATCGGAATTATGTCCCCCTTCTCGAGCAGGATTTGGTCTCCTTTACGCAGTTTAGTTGAAGGGATAAGGACGATTGCACGTTCTTTGCTCTCCGCTTGAATTTTCTTGGCCATGACTTCCTTCTCCAGTTTCCGCAGGCTACTTGCCGTATTCTTCGCTTGGGTCTCAGCAAGCGAGTCGGAGAGCGTACTAAACCAAACAGTGACTAGCAGGATGATGGCTACCTCCACGTAGAAGGTTGTCTCGTTGGGGTTCGCTACGGGTAGAAATCCTTGAGGATAAATCGCCATCGCTGTCACAATGAAGAATGTTACTTCTACTATGAACATGACTGGGTTTCCGAGCAGGTGAACCGGGTTCAGGCGGACAATGGAGTCAACTAATGTCTTACTCGATAAATTGCTAAACAATGAACCAGGCTTGTAATCATTAGACGTCATTCATTTTCACCCGCCATCTTCACCCATAACCAGTCGTATAGCCTTGGAACCAAGCAAGGATTGGGCCCAGCGCAAGGAATGGGAAGAATGTTAAAGCGACAAGAATTAAGATACTTCCGATTAGCACAAGCGAGAAGATTACCGTGTCGGTCTTCAGGCCGATCTCTACATGCCTCTTCCTACCGATCATCGAACCACCAAGCGCTAACAGCAGACCCATTGGAGCGAATCGGCCTGCAAACATTACGAATCCGGTTGAAAGGTTGAAGAAAACGGTGTTTGCTGAAGCGCCTAGGAAGTCGGAGCCGTTGTTCGCAGCGGCTGAAGTGAACTCATATAGAACCTGAGTAAACCCAAGCGAGTTCCCACTGACACCTATAGCGTTTGCCGCTCCGGTCGCGTACGCGAGAACTGTGGGTATTAGGATGATTATTGGATGAATGAGGAATGTCACCATTACCAGCAGGACATCTCTTCCGGTAATTTTCATGCCTAGGTATTCTGGGGTCCTGCCTGACATGAGTCCAACAATGAAAACGGTGATGACCACGTACATTACCATGTACATCAATCCTATTCCTTTTCCGCCGGGAGTTGATTGGATGAGCATCCCCATGAAGGCGGCAAGAATGACGAGCGGATGAAAGGCGTATAGGGAGGCGTTCACTGACCCCGTCGTTACGGCCGTTGTAACAACCGTCCAAAACGCCGAGAAGAACCCACCAAACCTAACTTCCATCCCTGGGCCGAAGACTGGATTCGGTACGAAGGCGATGACAAGGTCAAGTGCGAAGAGTCCGTAAGAACCCCATAGAATCGGGCGGGTTTCCTTCCTCTTTCCAAGCATTTCTCCAAATACGAAGCACATGACCGTAGGCATGAGTAACATTAGGAGAATCTGGAACACATCTGTCGCAGGAGTGGGGTTTTCGAGGGGGTATGCGGAGTTGGCTCCGTAATAGCCGCCCCCGTTCGTCCCAATCTGCATGATGGAGACTAGGGACGCGACTGGACCTACGAGAATCATCTGTGTTGCCCCCTCCACAGTCTTGACGGCAGTATACCCGCTAAGTGTCTGGGGAGTGCCGAGCCAGACAAGAATTAGTGATGCGATTAGGCAAAACGGGAATAGTACTCTTGTTAGAGATCTAACAAAGTCGACGTAGAAATTGCCAAAATCTTTGGCACCAACGACAAAAGCCCTCACAAACGCGACGGCAGCACAAATCCCGGAAGCAGCTGAAGTGAATTGTAGAAACTGCACTGCACTCATTTGACTCAGATAGGAAAGTGTGACTTCGCCGTTGTAGTGCTGAAGGTTAGTGTTAGTGGCAAAGGAGATGACCTGCATGAAAGCTAGGTCCCAGTTCAGGCCGGGAAATCCTTGCGGGTTAAGCGGAAGTTTGTCTTGGAACATGAATATGAAGAATGCAAGCGCCATTTGAACGATATTGAGGAACATCAGTGAGAGGAAGTATTCTTTCCAGTTCATTGAGCGATTCGGATTCACGCCCCCGAGTCTGTAGAGTGAAGTTTCGATGGGGTTTAGGAATCGGTCAAATCGGCTGGGCGAGCGCGCAAAAACCCTTGTAACATAAGGCGCAAGAAGGCGGCCCAACGCGATCGCAGCGCCTAGAATTAGAAATACGGTTGACGCTTGAATGAGGTCAATCAAACTAGCTCAGGTCCATAACCGTGATTCTTCTTAGTACGGATTGGCGAAACCTGCCTCGACGAAGTGGGTCTGTCGTTACTGTTGCGACGGTTGGGTTACAGCTGAATGGCCATTTCTGTGGCCTTTCGGCGCGTTCAATACGATGGATGTTACCGTGCTCTTTATGCCCCTAATTTTCAGCAGCTTGTTCTTGAGAAAGTCTCGAAATTCCTCTATGTCAGCGGCTGAAACGAGCGTGACAACGTCGAACTCTCCAGTTACCTCGTAAATTTCTTCTACGTTAGGAAGTTGGTTAAGTGCTTTGACGACGTCGTCCAGCGTGGCCGACTCGACAAAAATGTCTACAAAAGCTAGAAGCCGTGCCAAGTTCAATCATCGATCCTGAGCTCCATGTTACGAGTTTCGTTGTCGCACCAAGATTCCACGACATATTAAGTATTGCCGTGAATCCTGAGGCAGAATTCGCCTTCAGCGTCTTCTAACTTACTGACACCATAATATTGCACTATTTCTTACGAGCGCATAGGATTCCCAAATAGGTATTACATGAAACACGTTGAGCACACATTCTAGCCACCGACGGACATCGGTATGAATTGGATTACATCTCCGTCCTTCAATGGTGCGATGGGTTTCGCGGGAATTCCGTTTAAGAGCATTAGCATCAGCTGCATCATTTGTGCCATAGAAGGATGTCTCACTACGACAGTGTTCATTAGATCCTGGAGAACGGCAGGGCTCTGAAGAACAAAGTATTCCTCGGTTAAGTCAGTATATTGAGCCATCATAGAATAGTAAACTCTTACGGTGATAAGCGAGGCCCTTGTCTCTGTTGGGTCCTTTGTCGATACCGAACCTCCAGGGTACTGCGCCTTCTGCAGAGAAGTGGTCTTGGTCAAATCTGCGCCGATTAAGAGGATCGCTGCCCCTATTGCAAGGAATGCGGCTCGTCGAAGGAAACTGCGTCTTGATTCCATGGCAGATGGCCGAGCCAAGTGTTCATCCTGACGCTTCACGCACGATTTCCTTGCCTAAGCTTGCTACGAATGGAGCCGTGTTAATTGGGCTTCTTTTTCCCTGACCGCGCGAATACGAGCATCAGGCCCACTAGCACAACTACTCCCACTGCGCTTAACCCTACCAGGTCTCTGCCAGTGAAGGTTATCGAGAAGTTGGTCAGGTCACCGTAACCCGAACCCTGCGAGCTATTCGACCCGGAGACTGGGTTTACCGTAATGTGGCCTATCATGTATGGGTGAACGATGCAATAGTATTCGTATGTGCCCGGAGTTGTGAAAGTGTAACTCCAACTTTGACCGGGCGTGATCAGTGTCACTTGACCTGTGGCAGCCTCGCCTGATGAGTCAAAAACTCGGCTGTCCGCTGGTTTGGGTGAATTTGGATCTCCCTCAGTAACCGTGTGCCCGACGGAATCCTTGTTTACCCATGTCACAGTGGTCCCAACGTTAACGGTCAAGTTAGCTGGAGTGTAGGCGAAGTTTTCAATCATGACCATTGTGCTGTTCGATGAACCCACTGATTGCGAGGTATTAGTGGGGGCTTCGGTCTGGGAGGTCGAGTTCGTTGTGTTCATGCTAGGCATTGGGCCAGTACCGTTCTTTATTGAGACGATTATGGCAGGGTTGTTTGGGCCTGTCACCGTGAAGGTTGCCACTGCGCCTTGATGCATTCTGAATAACGAATGATCCACCAAGGTTAGTACGCCAGGTGTTTGAGCAGTGAATTCCACCATTGCTGCTGAGCCTGCGGGCACCAATACAGTCTGAACCTCTAGGAGAGGGGGAGAGTCTAGGGATCCGTCTACGTATACCCGATCCATTATCCCACCTATTATGTGGAGAGACGAGTCAAGGTTCGGCCCGGCGTTTCCGAAGAAGACACGGACGCTGTCTCCGACTTTCACCCTCATCGTCCCGTTTCCGGTCAAGGCACCGACTCTTCCGTTGAAGACAACATAGTCTGGGGTTTCGGCTTGGGCTTTCTGATAGCTAAAGGATTGGTAGCCCTGCTGCCCGTATGGTCCCATGGTGTAGAACTCGCCTTGCACTAGGTAGAACTCATCATCGACCTTCGGAAGCCTTCCTTGGGGTTCAACGAGCATTAAGCCGTACATTCCATTGGCGATGTGGGTCGGTATGTCCGGCGTGGCGCAATGGTACAGGAATAGACCGGGATTCATTGCTGTGAATTGAAAGATGGATTCGTTGCCAGGTGCAGTCTGGGAATAAACGCCGCCTCCTCCCTGGCCGAGGATTCCATGTGAGTCAATAGAATGCGTCATGGTGCTGTTTGGCGGGTTGATAATATGCATCTCAACGATCTGCCCGACGCTTAGCCTAATGAGAGGGCCGGGAACCGTGCCGTTGAAAGTCCAGAAATCGTACGTGACACCATCCGCCAGTTGCCCCATTTTCTCCTCAGTCACAAGCGTTACCACAACCCTGTCTGGCGCTGAGGGAGCTGACGGTATATCGGTGGGTGACTTACTGCGGTTCGGTGCATATGCTGGCGCGTTTGCGTCGCCGGAAGCGTTGAGTGTGAAAAGGGGAATCGTCAGAAGAGAAATTGTAAGCAGTAACATGATCAAAGAGACTTTGGGAACATGTCGTTTGGTCGCCGCTCGCAATCCTCTAACTTTATCCGCCCGCATCCTTCTCACGAGAAGGGGTGCTGTCGCAGGTTTCGAATAGCGATATGCCCTAACCTGTTAGGTCATTTCCCTGAATGATAATCAGTGCAGATGTGAAGAGATTCTTTTTCCCAGCACGGAAGGGTGGCCTTTGAAGTGTTCCTGCAACACCCGTTTCTGTCCTCGCCTAAGTATTTCGGTCAGCGTTGCGGGCGCGATGTCGAGGGCTTTAGCCAACTGGCGAAGCGTGATTTTCTTTGGAAACTCAAAGTAACCCTTCTCGAGCCCAATCTGCAAAATGTTCTCCTGTCTCGCTGTTAACTCCTTCTCGTCTTCTAGCTTCGAAATTTTGACGACCTCGCCGATCACGTTTTCCTCCTCTAATTCATGCATCAGCGACTTCACAACTGTGTCGTTGCCTAGTAGTGTCCATTCGAGTTTGCCATCTGGTTTACTTGCGGCTGAGATTAAGAAGCAGTTCGCGCCTGCGAAAGTTCGACATGCCGTACACTTATGGGTCTTGAGGGACCCAACGACCCGTCCACGCTCGCCCTTCACAATATCTACGTCGTACACGTAATCGTCCTTTCGAAGATGTTCCACAATCCTCTCTGAGTACTCAGGAGCGCTCGTTATCTCGAAAAGCTCCTGCACCCCTTTCCCGTGGGTAAGGCTTCGGCAGTCCAATACGCGTATGACGGCGGGAAACTCAGTAGTCAGCCGTTTGATCCAACTGTGCGGAGGAGTAATGCTAACAACCGCTTCTAACATTTCTGCTTCAAAGCGAAGAATTGTCTTCGAACGTATAGGATTTCTTGGTCGTGTTATAGGTAGGCTTCTGCATTCTTCAGGGTATCTTCCATATTTGCGTTAATGAATGTTAGGAGGCGTGGGTCATCTTTTCGAAGGTCTTCCTTGTCAACTTCGACCAACCGAATAATGCGGCGCAGATTGGTGGATGAATGATTCGTCCAAATTGGTTATATACCGGTTGGTGAGGTATGGCAACTACAGTATGTAGTTGAGAGGGGAACGTCATGACCCAAGTAAAATCCGCATATCTACTCACTGTTGTGGGTGTGGTTTTGATGACAATCACCACCATTTACAGTGATGTCAGAGCCTTGATGTTCAGGGCAATGTTTCGTCCCGGCGGTTTTAACGGCGGTGGAGGTTTCAACGGCACTGGGGTGCCTGGCGCAGGCTTCAGCGGAGCACGCCAGTTCGGGGGCGGATTTGGGTTCGGCTTGACTAACTATGTAACGTTACTTGGCCTCATAATCGTAATTGTAGGCGTCGTATGGCTAGGCCTAGCCCTCAGAAAAACTCATAAGAACTGACCCCAGTAAGGCTTCATAGCTTTCCAATTTTCCTATGCGTTTTTGGGAACTTTTGCGTTCGTGGGACACGACAAAGCCCCTCCAGAGGGGTTTGCAAGACGGAACGCGGTTTGGGCTGTTTCAGGACGGAACATTGTTCACATGTGTTATATCTGGACGGCCGACGAGAGGGAGTGCTGAAGAACCTTGGTTTTTGAGTTGGGTATCAAAAGCGCCCTTGTTGGCGCCCTTGTCAGCACGGTTCCAGCTTGGTTCATTTGGCAGGGACTAGACTACTTGGAAAGTCTCTTCTTGCCTCAACTTTCACTGATCTCCACGGCTCTTCAAAGTATCCTAAATCTAGCCATAGCGTTTGTTGGCGTATTCGCGGGCTTTACATTTCTGATTATGAAATAGAGCCGAATTGAGGTTTTGGGTAGGGACAAGTGGTTGATCTTAATCCAAAATGCCAGTCGGAACAACAGGGGTAAGCCTCAGTGAATTCTTCGAATTCCTCGTTTGATTCGCGAGAGAACCTTGTTCGGAGAATAGGTTTGGTGATACTTGCAGTTACAGTTGCAGCCGATCTTATATTACGACAAATGAATTTGGAAACTCCAACCCTTGCTGACATCTTGACTGTCATAGAGTTTCTTGCTGTCGGCCTATTGGTTTGGGTGTTCGTAAGTCATCGACGAAGACAGAAAACACCAACCAAAAGCAGGCATGTCCCGCCTCGCAATGGGAAAACCGTAAAAAATCATGTCCCAACAACGCAAAAGAACCCGTTCTTGCCTCAACTTCGGCTTAGTACGTAAATCGTTGGAAACGACGACATTGCGTGTTTAGAATCTAATTCCCAGTCGTCAAGCAATACAAAGAGAGGGTGCTTGCAGCGAGTTCTTACGCGAAGGTTTCCTCGCCATGTTCGCTAATGTCTAGCCCCGGTATCTTCGTCCTCTGCACTGATTCTGAGCGGTGTAACTAGTCCTATCAGCTTGAGTGGCACGTAAGCGCCGAAAAGTGCGAACGCTACGACAACACCCATTGTTTCACATTGAAGTAACATTTGCATTGGGTTGCCCTAGAATGAGCCGTTGGGGCCACCCGTGTTGACTAGAGTGGACGCGAAGAGCTCTGTTGGTATTGTTTCCCAGATGCCCCTGGCGCCGTGGTATGCGAATAGATCGAGCGTAGACTTTTGTCCTGCCTCTCCAACTAGCAACGGACTGCTGCTAACGAATAGCGTAAAGCAATTTCTGCCTGCGCCTTTGTCGCTCTCCGTTAAGCAGCGTATGCTTCTTCGCCCATTTGGCTTAAGTCTAGTCCGGCGTCTTCGTCCTGTGGGCTGACTCGGAGTGGCGTGACGAGGTTGATTAGCCGTAGTAATACGTATGAACCTACGAATGAGAATGCAGCAACGATTGCAACTGCCAAAGCTTGGATACCCAGTTGAGCTGGGTTGCCGAAAAAGAGACCATTGGGGCCGCCTGGGTTGATGAGGGTGGACGCGAAGAGACCGGTTGCAATTGTTCCCCACATTCCACCTGCGCCGTGGCAAGCAAACACATCTAGCGAGTCGTCGAGTCTGGTTCTAGCCCGTAGGCTGCCGACCCAATTGCAAAGCACTCCGGCAACGAGACCGATTATGATCGACGGCATCGGGCCAACGTAGCCCGAAGCAGGAGTGATTGCTACAAGGCCAGCGACGGCTCCGATCGATAGGCCAATCGCTGATGGCTTGCCTTTTCTAATCCAATCAGTAAACATCCAACTGACCGCTGCAGCCGCTGCCGCCAAATTCGTGACGACTAAAGCATTGACGGCTAGTGTGTTTGCTGCTAGGGCGCTTCCTGCATTGAACCCGAACCACCCAAACCATAGGATAGCTGCGCCCAGAATGACGAATGGAACGTTATTTGGCCGGACTTCATGGTTCGCGTCGACACCAGTTCTCCTCCCCAACACAAGAGCGGCTGCAACTGCAGAAACTCCTGAGGCCGTGTGTACGACGAGGCCTCCAGCGAAGTCGATTACCCCCAGATCCCTCAACATGCCTCCAACGGCCCAGTTCCAGTGGGCGATTGGGCAGTAGATGAAAGTTGTCCATAAGACGATGAATACCATTAACGGCTTGAATCGGATTCTTTCGGCGAACGCTCCAATGATTAGGGCAGGGGTGATGGCTGCGAACTTCAACTGGAAGGCGAAGTAGAGTAGTGCCGGTATTGTAGTCGAGTAACCTGGGTTTGGTGCTTCCCCGACGTTATTCAGGAAAACGTTCGCGAAGCTACCGATGACTCCGCTCACAGAGGGACCCAAGGCCAAGCTATAACCCCAAAAGGCCCATACCAAGCTGACAACTGCAAAAATGGCAAAGCACTGCGAAATGGTGGATACTAAGTTCTTTCTTCTAACCAGCCCGCCGTAGAAAAATCCAAGGGCGGGCGTCATTATCATGACCAACGCGGTCGCGGTAATTACCCAAGCTATATCGCCAGAATTTAACAATCCATCTCCCTTCCGAATCGTTTGATTTTCAACGCGAAAGAGTGCGTCGTTATAACGTCTCTCTATATAGAGAAATAACTCCTCTTCTTCTCGATCGCAGGATTCGCATTTTTAGATTAGAAGCTTAATTGTTAACCGCTTAACTTTCTATGACGAATTGCCACGCGAATGCTAGATCGTGTTAACTCACGAGCTTAACGGAGCCCTCTAGAATCGGCGAGAAGTTACGCACGATGAACCTCGCCCTGCATTGAACGTTGTTATAATGACCACCGATGGATTCCAGTGAAAATAGTGTGCACACCGAAACTTGAACCGTCGTCTTAGTCCGTGTGTGGTACTAATGGTGGCTACTTATGGAAACTAAACCACCTAAAGTAGATGTGCGAGTCTCTAGAGGGAGAGAACGCCCTCGGCTCAACGTGCTATGCACTCGCCCATTTTCTAACAACGTCGGTTCAATTTTGGACGCGAGTCTTGATTCATTAGTCACTCCGTGTTTGTGTACGCTTCTTCGCCAAGTTGCGTTATGTCCAGGCCTGCATCTTCATCCTTTGGACTAACTCTCACGGGAGTGATTACATTGATTATTCTTAGCAAGACGTACGTCCCGACGAACGCGAAAGATCCTACGACAACTACTCCGAATACTTGTATTATGAGCTGATACATGTTCCCGTACAGTAGCCCGTTCGGGCCAGCTGCATTGATGGCGGTAGAGGCAAAGATCCCCACCGCTATTGATCCCAAGATCCCGCCTGCACCGTGACAAGCGAAGACATCCAAGGAGTCGTCAAGTCGCGTCCTAGCCCGCCAACCCGCCACAAAATTACAAACAATGCCCGCCGCCGCTCCTATGATCATGGACGCCAATGGTCCAACATATCCAGCAGCAGGGGTTATCGTCGCTAGCGCGCAAACAGCTCCAACAGAAATGCCGACCGCCGACGGCTTGCCTTTCCTAACCCAGTCGGTAACCATCCAACTCATCGCACCCGCCGCAGCTGCCAGATTTGTCACAAGCAGAGCGTTAGCAGCTAAACCGTCTGCCGCGAGAGCACTTCCGGCATTGAAACCAAACCAACCGAACCACAATATTGCTGCCCCTAAAATCACGAAGGGAATATTGTTGGGTCTAATCTCCTTGTTCGGGTTCAGGTCCTTTCGTCTGCCGATAAATAGGGCTGCAGCAAGCGCCGACACTCCAGCCGTCTCGTGAACAACCAAACCTCCGGCAAAGTCAACTACCCCCAGTACCCTTAACCAACCACCCACGGCCCAGATCCAGTGCACGACTGGAACATAGATGAATGTAGTCCACAATACAACGAAAATCAAGAGTGACTTGAAGCGAACTCTCTCAGCAAATGCTCCGATGATTAGGGCAGGAGTGATCGCGGCGAACTTGAGCTGAAACGCCACATAGAGAAGCTCCGGAATCGTAGGGGCATAGGCTAAGTTTGGTGCGACTCCTACGTTGACCAACCCGAAGTCAGACAGACTCCCGATTATCCCTGCATATGAGTTTCCTCCAAGTGCAAGACTGTAGCCCCACATCGCCCAAACCAGGCTTATGGCGGCGAATATGGCTAGACATTGGACAATAGTTGAAACTAGATTCTTCATTCTCACCAGCCCGCCATAAAAGAAGCCCACAGCCGGAGTCATAATCATAACAAGAGCTGTAGCCGCGAGTACCCAAGCGGTGTCTCCTGAATTCAGCACTTCAAACACCTCAAACCACTGAAACCGTTCGGCGGGTGATAGGTAGTAGAAATGTGGGGCTTAGACTCCAAGAGGCCGCAGCTTAGCACCCAGGGATTGCTCGCCAAGAATACGCCGTTCAAAACAGCTCACACGTGAGCCTGTAGGATGGTCAAATATTACCGCCGCGACTAATTTCAGGAACTGAGAAAACTTCGTCCCTTAATCATTAATGAAATAATTATTACTTAATTACTTAACCATTAATTGCTTTCGTTTAAAAGCAACTAAAACGCCTTTACGATTGCTCAAGATTACCCACAAATTGGAGGGTTAGCGTGATTTTGGGGAACCGGTTCGAGGTCGGTTAGCAGCAGTCCATATGTCATCGTCCAACGTAACCCAGGCCTACGTTTTTTGTCGATGAAGAACTTAACTATCTAACCTTTAGCTCTCTTAGCTGTGGAATTTACGGCGGGAAATAAGTCGATAGCTTTCTAACATGCCGCTTCGTACCAATTATCGTGCTACAGGCACATTAGGAGGGAACGAGATGCGGCAAACTGCTGTCTCAAAGTTTGATATTGGGCGCGCATTAATAGATGGTTTTAGGAGATGGAACAAACTCGTCGAGAGCAACCTCTCTGAGACCGGATTGTCTCTGGCAGAGTTCCGAGTCTTGAGAGTTCTCTTCGAAACAGGAGCGCGACTGATGGTGACGCTTGCAATGGAACAGGGGATGAGTGCTCCTGGCATGACAATGGTTGTCGACAGACTGGAGGAAGCGGGGCTTGTTCGGCGCGTCAGAAGTGACGCAGATAGAAGAGCGGTTAACGTCGCCATAACTGGGAAGGGTGGCGAGAAGTGTAAGCGAGCTTCGAAGATTCATGACAAGTTCGTAGAAAGAGCGATCAATGGAATGTCTACGCAAGAGGTTGACTCGTTTATCACCACTCTAAATCGAGTTCTAGGATCCGCCGAAAATCACAGCTGAGGGCGTCGGGCGCCTTTTTCGGGATAGCCACCATGTTCATCAACCGTAGCCAACTTCGTAGCTGCAACCATGATCTCAATCGTGCAGCATCTCGATGTCCACATCAGTCCTACAAAGACAGAGCGTTTGGAGCTCAAGCGAAAGTTATTGGTTTCAATTGCGATTTTCTGCAAGCCAGTTTAATTCTCCGTTAACAAGTTTTCGGGGTTAGGTTGAATAGTTTTGGCGAGTCAAAAGTTACTGGATATGTTGAACCGAGCGATTGCGGGTGAACTTCAGGCCATTATTCAGTATATGTGGCAGCATGTTCAGTGGAAAGGAGTTGAACACTACGCAGTAATCGACGGTATCGAGAAAGTAGCCATGGAAGAAATGAAACATGCTGAGAAAATTGCGGAACGATTGTGGTATCTAGGTGCGAAGCCCACCATTCAACCATCCCCGATCTTCGTAGGCAACACGCTCGAAGAGATGTTGAAGAACGATGCAAAAGCTGAGGAAGAGACAATCGCCATGTACAAGGAGATCATGCAACTCGCCGAGAAAGAGGGCGACGTAGCCACAAAGGAGATCTTCGAAGAAATAGAAGAGGACGAAGAAGAGCACCACGACTTCTTCACTAGCCTACTTGAAAAGTAGAGTCAAACCAACATTCGTAATCCCATAAAGCCTCGTCCAAGAAGTTTCATTGTCGGTAGTAGCTGCCTGACCGATGGCGACGTTGTCGCTTTGAGGCGGTAAGCTCATAGTCTGAGCGGTGACCAGGCACACTACTTGCTTTATCAGTCCTTTGCGGTAACGGAACGCTCTGTACGGATCGAGCGGTGAATGGCGGGTGGGAGATTCCGAGGACAAGAGTTCTCATGGTCTGTCCAGGGAAACTTGGTGGAAAGTCGTAAGGGCGATCGAAGAATCCATCCCGCTCTACGATGAAGTCAACGATCTTGTCTCGTTCGGTAAGGCGCAAGAAGCGCGCAGGCTTGCGGTTCAGAGACTTCAGTTGACCGACGGGGTATCGATTCTCGATGGTGGGATTGGACCTGGGACAACGTCAAAGCTGATTCTGGAATCCGTTAGGCCAGGCCTGCTAGTAGGGTTCGATGGATCTGCGAAGCAGCTCAAGACGGCTAGAGCTGGCTTAGAGATGCTTAAGCCGACTTCTCTACAACTTGTTAGGGGATCTTTTGAATTTCTGCCGTTCCGCGAAGCAACGTTCAATGCGATAATAACCTGTTATGCACTACACGACAGCCTCGACCTTTCCAGATCTATCGAAGAATACCATAGAGTTTGCGCCCAAAATGGTTTCTTCGCCGATGTGGACATAGGTAAACCTGCGAACCTCGTGAAGCGCCTAGGGAGTAGTATTTACATCAGCCATCTAATGCCGCTTATCGCTAAAGTCGTGATATTTGGCAAAATTAAGGGAAACCCTTGGCGGATGATCGGTCCCACCTACACGACCTTGCCAACTACCAGTGCTTTGCTAGTTCAGATGAAGACCAAATTCCAGAACATCGAGCTCAAGGAGTTGTTGATGGGCGGCGTAATTGTGATCACTGGTCGAAAATTATCAACTTAGGGGATTGTTCCATCATCGGTAAGATAACCGGGCACTTGCAAGCGTTGCAGTCGCGCACCCAACGATCACTCTTCTCACCTAAGGTTAGTAGCGCTCGGTCCGCGTCAAACTCTGACTTGGTCATTGCATCGGAATCCAAACCTTTGCGTACCTACACCATTGATGACGAGAGGTATGGATTGTAATGCACATGCGACTATGGGCTGCGGAAGGAATTCTAGGATCCACAGTTGCTCTAGTTCTCACTTACTACGTTCTAGAGCCTGGCAATTTTGCGTCGCGTTACGCGGGTGTTATCGGATGGAGCACAATCACCGTTTTTCTGATTCTCATGATCCAAGGATTTTGGAGCCGGAAGAGGCACTTGAACATTCGTGGTGAATCGAAAAGTGGCCCTCATGTTTCCTATCAGGTGGCTCTGTTCAAATGGGGTGGCATGCATTCTGCATTGTCGATTGTCGTTACCGTGTTCCTAATCATCCATGGATTTCTGCTTCTTCCTGGCCTCTTCGAACCGAGCCTCGCAATGTGGCTGGGCGCCGTAGCGTTCGTAATTTTGCTTGTCTTGAACTTGTCAGGTCTCCTCACGGAATGTGCAAGGAAGTCACGAAGTTTCGGCCTGTTCAAGAAGGTACATGTCTGGTTGATGTTGGTGGTTCTAATTCTTGTAGTCATACACGTGGAAGGTGCCGTGCCATACCTGACCTTTCGTTCTATTCTACCGGGTATGATAGTGGGTCTGGCCGCGTTTCTCTCGTTGGACATTATCATTTTATCGACGGTTCAAATTGGTCGGGATCGACGAGGGCGTCTTGTTGCGTCGCGGGCCTAGTATTCGTTGGCTGGCGTAAATGATTTAAGGATAGAACTTACAATCGCCCGTTAATTTGGGTTGGCGGTAATACGATTTATCTCAGGTCGCCGGTCGATGTACAAGACTTTTAAAACCATAACTTGTTAGTAACTTATGAAATTGGGAGCTCGACAGGATGAGTATAATGCGTTTTCATAAATCTACACTCGTTCTAGTTCTAGTGATGACTATCGCTATTGATATACTCCTAATGCAGGCGGGACCGATTGTCGTAAACGCGCAGAATGTAAGCGGTGGCATAACCTCCTACAGGGTAAGTGGCGCACCGAATTACGCTCTTCCGGGAACAGAGGCCTTCTGGAACTCGATCAGCTGGACTGAGGTACCATTGGCCGCATCTGTTTCGCCAGGGGGAGGGCATACGCCGAACGTTTTAGTGAAATCCGCGAACGATGGGTACAATATCTACGTTCTGTTTCGGTGGAATGATTCTGTTGGGCCTTCTTTTGGCTCGAGCAGCGAAATGTATGCGAGTTCCAACGGAACGCTATTGCCGCTAAACCCTGCCGACACAGCCCAGGCAAAACAACTGTTCTACAATTCAACCTACTATTACCCAGATAGGGTGGCCATGCTCTGGTTTGTAGAGAACGCTTCCGAACGGCAGCAGTCACCCGCCATGCAATTCGGGTCGAATGGGGCTATAACTGGGGGAGCCGCTGAAATATGGCACTGGCAATCCAACCCGACAGATAACAGCCCCAATGACACCGGTTTCCCCGGCGGATATACTGATCCATCGGGTGCCGCGGTGTACCCCGCCGACAACATGTCGTTTGCTGAGGACGATTACACTAACACGACCGGATTCTACGTGATCGGCGGAAGCTTCGGCGCTGGCGCACCGAACCTTGCCCCCTATTCCGACCCTTACATTGTCCACGTTGGAAACTACTTCTCGGATTCAAACAAGAGTTGGACCGTGGAAATGGTGAGAAGCTTCACGACTGATGCATCGGCGTACAGAGAGCAGCTTACGACTAACTCAACCTATTATGTAGCATTCGCCGTCTGGAACGGAATGTTAGGCGAATCATCACACATCAAATCGGTCTCACAGTGGTATACATTAACAATTAGCGACCAACCACCGCCCCAAGCTCCCGTTTCTCCGGTTCCAACGCAAGGGGCCGTTACCATCGGTACAGCCACCGCAGTAGGAGTCGGTCTCCTAATCGTCGGGATAATCATAGGCATCATTGTACGGCCAAGGCCAAAGGAAAGCCAAAGGTAGTATCATGGTCGACAAAAAAGCCGAAGAAGGCTCATCGGTTCGAACGGGGAGCTCAAGGCGCAATTTCCTCAAGTTCGCGATGGCTATTTCAGCGTTGCTTGCGGTTGGCGGAATAGCCGCGGTCCTAAAGTCCATTACGAATACCGCTCCTCCCACAGCCGCGACAACGGGGACATCAGCGCCGATGCAATTCCCAAGAGTGAAGGTTGCTCAGCTAAACGACCTAACCATCGACCAACCAATAGCCTTCAACTATCCACTCGACAACGAACCCAATATTCTAGTTAAGCTAGGCACGAAGGCCGATGGTGGTATCGGTCCAGACGGAGATATTGTAGCTTTCAGCAGTATTTGTCAGCATCTTGGATGCATTTACGGATTCCAATCACCCGGTAGTTCTCCTGCCTGCAATCCCTCATACAAAGCAGATCGCCCAGTAGGGTATTGCTGCTGTCACGGAAGCGTATATGACTTCGTCAACAAAGCGAATGTGATTGCGGGGCCATCACAAAGGCCTCAACCTCAAGTACTATTGGAAGTCGATAGTTCAGGTAATATTTTCGCGACTGGCATGGGACCACCAACAATTTTCGGTCATGACACCAGCTCAAACGACGTGTCCGGTGATCTGCAGGGTGGAACTCCAGTAGGTAGTTCAGGGTGACTGAAACAAGCGGACGATGGGCCCGCCTAGCTGCCTGGTTCGACACTCGGCTGGGTTTATCGTACCCTCTGCTTAGGGAGGCGCCGAGGTACTCCATTAACCCGTTCTACTGGCTTGGTGCGCTAACTGTGGTCGCTTTTTTGATTCAGGGCGTCACAGGGATGATAATGATGCTCTACTACG